>Ga0265338_10005303_pt1 | contig 16879 bp, 20 predicted proteins | sample 42126metaG_FD_193579 | JGI IMG/M metagenome (GOLD analysis project Ga0265338, IMG submission 193579) | Rhizosphere microbial communities from Carex aquatilis grown in University of Washington, Seatle, WA, United States - 4-21-26 metaG | ecosystem: Host-associated > Plants > Roots > Rhizosphere... | reverse complement strand
TAGCGTCTCGAGTTCATCCTGGTCCACGACGTCACCGGCCGCGTCATCCCCCCCGGCGGACTCCCCCGCGATGCCGGCGCCGTGGTCCTCAACGTCGAGACGCTAGTCAACATCGGCCTCGATCGCCCCGTGACCCACAAGTACCTCACCGTAGCCGGCGCGGTCCAAACCCCCGTGACACTCAGGGTCCCCGTGGGCACGCCTTTCTCCGAGCTGATCGCCGCTGCCGGCCGCCCAACCGTGGCCGATTTCGGAGTGCTCGTGGGCGGAGTAATGATGGCGAAACCCGCCGCCAGCCTCGACGACCCAGTGACCAAAACCACCGGCGGCTTGGTCGTCCTGCCCTCCACTCACCCCCTCCTCGCGCGCCACAAGGGCGAGTGGAAGCACATCGAAAGAATCGGAAGATCGGCCTGCGACCAGTGCCGCTTCTGCACCGAATTCTGCCCCCGCTACCTGCTCGGCCATCCCATCGAGCCCCACCGCGCCATGCAGTCCCTCGGCTTCACCGGCCCCAAGGACCGCATGATCGCCGGCACGCTCTACTGCTGCGAGTGCAACCTCTGCACCCTGTTCGCCTGCCCGGAGGACCTCGACCCCAAGAACGTCTGCGTGCAGGCCAAGCCCGCGGCCCGCGAGAAAGGCCTCGTCTTCCTAGGCAAGCCGGAGGACGTCCAGCCGCACCCGCTGGCCGACTCCCGCCGAGTCCCCATCCGCCGCCTCATGACCCGCCTCGGCCTGACCGACTTTCAGAACACTGGCCCGCTCGAGGACCGCCTGCCGCCGCCTCAGCGCGTGACCCTGCCCCTCCGCCAGCACGCCGGCGTCGCAGCGGTCGCGGTAGTGCGCGAAGGAGAGCGCGTGCGCGTCGGCGATGTGCTCGCGGCGCCCGCCCAGGGAACCCTGGGGGCACGCATCCACGCCAGCATCGACGGCGTCGTCACAAGCGTCAACGGATCGGTGGTCATCGAATCTCATGCCTGACTTCAACTCCATCGGACTCCTGGAACTCACCAGCGTCGCCATCGGCCACCTGGCCCTCGACGCCATGCTAAAGGCGGCCCCGGTCGAAGTGCTGCTAGCCCGTTCCATCTGCTCCGGCAAGTACCTGATCGCAGTGGCCGGCGACGTCGCCTCCACGCTAGCCGCCGTCGACGCCGGCGCCCGCCTCGCCCCCGGAGCCCTGATCGAAAAGCGAGCCATTTCGCAGCTCGATCCGTCCGTCTTCCCGGCCATCGCCAACGCCGTCGATATCGCGCCCTCCGAGATCCGCGCCCTGGGCATCATCGAAACCTTCTCCGCCGCGAGCATCATCGAAGTCGCCGACACCGCCGTCAAGACCGCCAACGTCACCCTCCTGCGCATCCACCTCGCAATGGCGCTCGGAGGCAAAGGATTCGTGGTCATGACCGGCGACGTCGCGAGCGTCGAGGCCGCCGTCGAAGCCGGCCGCAAAGTAGCCGCCGCCGAAGGCATGCTCGTGGCCAGCGGCACCATCCCCGCCCCCTCGAAAGAGCTCTTCCGCGACTGGATCTGAAGTTCGTGACCGAGCCGCGACCGCAACGGAGCGGTCCGTGCCGTTCGAAGACCTGCCTGCCCTCCTGCCTCCTCTCGATGCGGTCCTTGCCCAGATCGATCGCTGAGTCACACCAGACCCCCGAACTCTATCTCCAACCCCCTCCATCGCTTGCAGAATTCTAGCCAGATCGCCCGGCTCCATCACCGGTGACAATCGGTGGGGCAGGACTCCAGTCCTGCAGCGGGTCTCCAGACCCGCCTCCGTCCGCATCCGGGAGACCTATGCGGGATTCGGCTTCAGCCCGCGCGGGGCTTCAGCCCCGCAAGATGGATTGCATGGCTTCGTTTTTTTTCCGTTGTTGAAACGAAAAGGTTTATGGGTTCGTTTGGCCATTCCCCTCCGTGTCCGGCGCTTTCGCCAAGCGACCGCCCCGCCGCCTTCGTGATTGACTTTGACCGACTTAGAACGTAAACTGTCATTACCAGTCAAGCAATGAAGCTCCTCGTCGCCAACATCGGTAGCACCTCCTTCAAGTACCGCCTCCTCGACATGCCTCACGAGCAGGCCATCGCCGAGGGCCGCGTCGAGCGCATCGGACAGCCCGGCAGCCCCTGCCCCGACTATGACTCCGCCATCTGCCGCTGCCTGGCCGAAATCGGCGACCCGTCGACCCTCGGCGCGGTCGGCTTCAAAGCCGTCCACGCCGGTCCCCTGAGCGGAGCCCAGCTGGTAGACGACTGCGTCCTGCGGGCCATGGAAGAATTCTCCTTCCACGCCCCCGCCCACAACCCGCCGTACATCGCCGCCATCCGCGCCTTCCGAAAAGCCCTGCCCAACCTGCCGTTAGTAGTGCTCTTCGAGACCGCCTTCTTCGACGACATGGACGAAGCCGCCACCACCTACGCCGTCCCCTGGCGCTGGCGCGGAGAGTTGGGCGTCCGCCGCTACGGTTTCCATGGAGCCAGCCACCGCGCCGCCAGCGAGCGCGCCGGGCAGCTCATGAACCGCCCCGGCCTGCGCCACATTTCGTGCCACCTCGGCGGCAGCTCCAGCCTCGCCGCCATTCGCGCTGGAGTCGCCGTCGACACCAGCTTCGGCATGTCTCCGCAATCGGGACTGCCCCAGAACAACCGCACCGGCGACATCGACGCCTTCGCTGTTCTGTACGTCATGAAGCGCCTCGAACTCGGCATCGACGAAATGGCGCGCCTCCTCGCCAACGAGTCGGGACTGGCCGGCATCAGCGGAACAAGCGGCGACGTTCGCGACCTCGCATCAGCCGCCGCCGCAGGCGACCGCCGCGCCCAACTCGCCATCGACGTCTTCGTAAGATCCGTCCGCCACTACCTCGGCGCGTTCCTCGTGGAACTGGGCGGCGCCGACGTCCTGACATTCTCCGGCGGCATCGGCGAAAACAGCGCCGCCATCCGCGAAGCTGTCTGCACAGGACTCACCGAGCTCGGCATCGAACTCGACAAGAGCCGCAATGAAGCCCTCCGCGGCGAAGGCACGATCTCAACCGCCGCCTCCCGCACCACAGTGTTGGTCCTCCCCGCCGATGAAGAACGCATCGTGGCCCGCGCCACAGCAGAGCTGGTGCAATCATGAGCGCCGCGCCCCTCCGCTCCGAAGTCGAAACCCTGGTCCGCCAGATCACGCTCGAGTACTTCGCTCGCACCAACACGAAAATCGCCCCCACCCTGACGGTCCACGCCTCCGCGCGCCACATGCACCTCTGCCGCGAGGATCTCCAAGCCTTGTTCGGACCAGGCCACGAGCTCACCGTCGATCGCCCCCTCTTCCAGGAAGGCAACTTCGCGGCGAAAGAAACCGTGACGCTAGTCGGCCCCCGCAGCCGCCTGATCTCGAACCTCCGCGTCCTCGGCCCGCTGCGCAGCCGCTCCCAGGTGGAGCTCGCCTTCACTGACGCCGTAAGCCTCGGCCTCGACATTCCGATAAGGCTCTCCGGCGACATCGCCGGCACGCCCGGCGCATACATCATGGGCCCGCGCGGCGTCATCAAGCTGAGCGAGGGCGTCATCCGAGCCGCCATTCACGTCCACATGAATCCCAACGAGGCCGCGCACTTCGGCGTCAAGCACGGAGACCTCATGAAACTGCGCATCGGCGGCGACGCCGGCATCACCTTCAATCGCGTCCACGTCCGCGTGGACGACCGCTCCAAGTTGAACGTACACATGGATACGGACGAGGCCAACGCCTGCGGTCTGCATCTGGCGAAGGAAATCGAACTGACAAGGTAGGAGAAAGGAACCATGAAGCAGGCGCTGGGAATGGTCGAAACAACAGGGCTCGTGGCCCTGTTTGAAGCCGCCGACGCAATGTTGAAAGCGGCGGATGTGACTTTTGCGGGATGGGAGACCGTCGGCTCTGGTCTCGTGACCGCGTTTGTCGTGGGCGACGTGGCCGCCGTGAAAGCGGCCACCGATGTCGGCGCCGCAGCCGCCGCCCAGGTGGGCAAGGTGAACAGCGTGCAAGTGATCGCGCGGCCGCACGACGAGCTGCCGTCGTTTGTGCAGCAGCCCCCCCAAAAGAAGGAAACGCCGAAGGAATAACGCCCGAAGGAATAAAGCAATGAATAAAGCCATAGGACTGATCGAAACCAAAGGCCTCGTGGGCCTCGTCGAGGCCTGCGACGCCATGTGCAAAGCGGCCAGCGTCGAGCTCCTGCAAACCATCCAGATCGGAGCGGGCTACGTCACCGCCGTGGTGCAGGGCGATGTCGGCAGCGGGCGCGCGGCGGTTGACGCCGGGGCGACCGCGGCCAAAGCGGTGGGCGAGCTGGTGTCGGCGCACGTCATCGCGCGGCCGCATGAAGGCTTGATCGAGGCGATGTTGAAGAAGTAGGAGATAACCATGGCGAACGCAGCGAATGCAGCAATCGGAATGATCGAGACGAAGGGCCTGGTGGCGCTGGTGCAAGCCACCGATGCCATGCTCAAAGCAGCCCCCGTGCAATACGCGGGCTGGAGAAAGATCGGCAGCGGACTGGCGACCGTGTTCGTCACCGGCGACGTCGGCGCGGTGCGCGCGGCGGTCGATGCCGGAGCGGCGGCGGCGCGCTTGGTGGGCGAAGTGAAGAGCGTCCACATCATCCCGCGTCCGCACGACAACCTCGCAACGGTGCTGCCGAAATAGGGCGGGGCAACGCCATGTTTCTGGCAAAAGTAATCGGCAGCATCGTAGCCACGCAGAAGGATCCCAAGTTTCAAGGGATGAAGCTTCTACTCATCCAGCCCCACGTCAACCGCGAGGGCAAGCTGGCCGCCTCGGGCAGTTCCGTGGTGGCCGTGGACACCGTGGGCGCGGGCCTCGGCGAATGCGTGCTCTTCACGCAGGGCAGTTCCGCGCGTCTGACGCCCACTACGAAGGACGCGCCCGTCGACGCGGTCATCATCGGCATCGTGGACTCGGTCGAGGTGAACGGCGTCGCGCTGGAGAAACCGTAAATGCTCAACCGGGAAGAGGTGATCGCCGACATCGCCAAAGCCGTCATCGAACGGCTGCGAGTCGATCTTCCGGCAGCTAAGGAACCCGCGCCTCCCGCGCCCCAGCCCGCAGCCGCCCCGCCGCGAATCTCGACCGGCGACGGTGTCTTCGAAACCGTCGACGAGGCCGTCGCGGCGGCCTCGGAAGCGCAGAAGCGCGTGGCGGCCATGAGCCTCGAAGACCGGGGCCGCATGATCGCCATCATCCGCCAGGTCTGCGAGCAGCGCTCCCATCAACTGGCGCGCATGGAACTGGACGAAACCGGACTGGGCCGCCTCGATCACAAAATCGAGAAGCTCAAAGCCGTGAAGTACGTCCTCGGAGTCGAGGCCATGCAGAGCGGAGCCCGCAGCGATGCTTCCGGTCTCTGCGTCATCGAACACGCGCCCTTCGGCGTGATTGGCATGGTGCTGCCGGCCACCCATTCCGCTCCCACCATGGCCAGCAACGCCATCAACGTCCTGGCCGGGGGCAACACCGCGGTTTTCAGCCCGCATCCGGCCGGTGCCGGAGTGGCGGCGTACGCGCTGCAAGTCTTCAACCACGAGATCAAGCAGGCGCTCGGCATCGAGAACGTCATCACAACCGTGCGCCAGCCGAGCATCCGGTCCGCGGAAGAGATCTTCCGCCACCCCGGAGTGAACCTGCTGTGCGTCACCGGAGGACCGGCGGTGGTGAAAGCCGCGGCGAAATCGGGCAAGCGCGTGATCGCGGCCGGCCCCGGCAATCCCCCGGTGGTGGTAGACGAAACGGCCGACCTCGACAAAGCCGCCAGAGACACCATCGAAGGCGCGGCCTTCGACAACAACCTGCTGTGCATCGGCGAGAAGGAAGTCTTCGTGGTGGCCAAAGTCGCCGACGCCTTCATGGCGGCCATGCGCCGTGCCGGAGCGTTCGAACTCGACGCCGCGGCAATCGAGCGGCTCACCGCCGCCGCGTTCCGCTTCGAAGGAGACGGAGTAGGCTGCGGTCGCGCGCACCTGACCAAAGAACTGGTGGGCAAAGATGTATCCGTTCTCGCGGCCGCGGCCGGTGTGCGGGTCCCCGACACCACCCCGCTCCTGTTCGGCGAGACCAAGGCCGATCACGCCTTCGTGCAGGAAGAGCAGATGATGCCGTTCCTGCCGATCGTGCGCGTTCCCGACGTGGACGCGGCCATCGCCGCGGCGCTCCAAGCCGAGCACGGCTATCGTCACACCGCCATCATCCACTCGCGCAACATCGACAACGTGACCAAAATGGCGCGCACCATGAACACGACCCTCTTCGTCCAGAACGCGCCCTGCGGCGCGGCCCTCGGCCTCGGCGGCCCGGGCTACCTGAGCTTCAGCATCGCCACGCCGACCGGCGAAGGCATCACCACCCCGCTCACCTTTACAAGGGAACGGCAGATCGTAATCGGCGGAGGGCTCCGTATTGTTTAGCGCCGCCCCAGCATCGAACCGCGCGCGCAAGCAAGCGGACCGGAAAGCACCGAACCGCGCGCGTAAGCAAGCGGACTGCGAATCACCGGCAGGCATTGGCGCCGCCCCAGCGCTGCCCGCGTGCGTCCCAGCACCGGACCGCGCGCGTAAGCAAGCGGACTAAAGACATATGTTCCTGGCACGCATCGACGGATCGCTGGTGGGCACGGCCAAGCACGAGACCTTGCAAGGCTGCCGCTTTCTCATCGGCCAACGCCTGGACGCGGACGGCTCCTCGACAGGCGAGCCGCTAGTGATCCTCGACTGGATGGGCGCCGCCCGCGGCGCGACCGTCGTGGTCTCGACCGACGGCGACGTCGCCCGCCGCAAGCTCGGCAACACGACCCCCGCGCGCCTGACCGTCGCGGCCATCGTCGACTCGGTGTATCAGCCGGCCAGGAGCGCGCAATGAGGCTCGGAATGGTGCGCGGCCGTGTGGTGTTGAATGTCACCGGCGACCCGTTCCGCGGAATGCGCCTGGTGATCGTCGAGCCAGTGACCGCCGCGAACCTGGCGGCCAGGAACGGCCTGGGCGGAGGCACCCCGTTGGTGGCGGCCGACCCGTTAGGCGCGGCCGAGGGCCAGATGGTAGCGTTCGTCGAAGGCCGCGAGGCGGCGAATCCGTGGTGGCCCGGCCGTGCGGCGGTGGACGCCTGCTGCGCGGTCATCGTGGAGTCCGTGGACTTCCGGCCCGGGGACAAGGAATGAAAGACAAGAAATGAAAAGCATCGATTTGACGGGACTACAAGTGGTCGCGCTACGCGACGTCGAAACGGCCGCCAAGCAAGGCGCGACGGAGCTGCTGGTGTGCAGCCGGGGCATCCTTACGCCCTCCGCGCGCGACTTGATCCAACGCAGCGGTCTGGTGTTGCGCAAAGCCGAGAAGCCCGCCGCCGTGTGCAACGGCTGCAGCGGCTGCAGTGGCTGCAAGACCGAGCATCCCGCTTCGGCACCGCCGCCCGCCACCAACTCCGAACTCGAGCGCCTCTTCCACTCCCCCGAGGCCGAAGCCATCAAGGCCGAGATCGTCAACGTAGGCCGCAAGCTCTGGCAGCGCATGTACGTGGACGGCAACGGCGGCAACATTTCCTATCGCCTCGGCCCGAACGCCGTGATTTGCACCCCCACGCTGATCAGCAAAGCCGACCTGCGCCCCGAGGACCTCTGCCTGGTGGATATCAACGGCAACCAGTTGCTCGGACCGAAGGCGCGCACCAGCGAAATCCTGCTGCACCTCGAAATCTACAAAGCGGTGCCCGAAGCCAAGGCGGCCGTGCATTGCCATCCTCCGCACGCCACGGCCTACGCCATCACGGACCGCGTCCCGCCCACCTGCGTGATTCCCGAATGCGAAGTCTTCATCGGCCAGGTGGCGCTGGCGCCGTATGAAACGCCCGGCACGCAGAAATTCGCCGAGACGGTTCTGCCCTTCGTCAAGAAGCACAACACCGTTCTGCTGGCCAATCACGGTATCATCTGTTGGGCGGACACCGTGACCCATGCCGAGTGGTACGCGGAAGTGCTGGACACTTACTGCTGGACCCTGATGCTGGCCACGCAGTTGGGCGCGCCCATTTCTTACATCCCGCCCGAGAAGGCCTCCGCCCTGCTCGACCTGAAGAAGCGACTCGGCCTGCCCGACGCCCGCCACGATATGAAGGAGTGCCAGCTCTGCGACATGCCGGATATGCCGGGAGCGATCGCGATGGCGCCCAGCTCCTGCGCGGCCCTCACTGGAACGGCCACCGGCGAAGACGTAGAGGCGATCGTCAAAGGCGTCACCGACGCGGTTATGGCAGCGCTGAGTCAACGAAAATGAACGCGGCCATTCGACAGCTCCGCATCCGGCAGATGATCGAGTCGCAGGAGTTTGTCGACCTGGAAACGCTCACGCGCGAGCTCGACGCATCGGAATCGAGCGTCCGTCGCGACCTGGCATCGCTCGAAGCCGAGGGCGTGCTCAAGCGCGTCTACGGTGGAGCGATGGCCGCGCAGGCCTCGGCCACCCACCTTCTGGATTTCACCTGGCAGAGCTCCCGCATGGGCGACGAGAAGCAGCGCATCGCAGCCCTGGCCGCGGGCCTGGTCGAGGACGGCCAGACAGTCCTGCTGGACGGCGGGTCGACCGTGGCCCTGGTGGCCCGCGAGCTCTCCAACCGGTCGCTGCACGTGATGACCAATTCGCTGCCCATCGCCGACATCCTGGCCGACGCGCGCCAGATCGAGGTGACGCTGACCGGCGGCTACTTGTATCCGCGGCTCCGTGTCATGGTAGGCCCGCTGTGCGAGCAGATGCTCAGCGCCGTGAGCGCGGACGTTCTCATCATGGGTATCGGCGGCGTGAGCGAGACGGGCTTCAGCAACAACAACACGCTCGTCGTGGGCCCGGAACGCAGGATGATCGAAGTGTCGCGCAAAGTGATCGTCGTGACCGACCACACCAAGTTCGGCCGTGCCGCGATGATCCCGCTGGCGCCGCTGGACATGGCGGATGTCGTCGTATCCGACGCGGCGCTCGAGCCGCGCCACAAGCAGATGCTCGAAGCCAACGCAGTGCAGGTGCTGTTAGCGTAGAGAGGGAACCATGACTGACCACAACATCGACTCGGCATATCAGATCGCCAAACAGCAATACGCCGCCATCGGCGTGGACACAGAGGCCGCTATCGAGCGGCTCCAAGGAATTCCCGTCTCCATGCACTGCTGGCAGGGCGACGACGTGGGCGGCTTCGAGACCGCGGGCGCGGAGCTCTCCGGCGGCGGCATACAGGCCACCGGCAACTATCCGGGCAAGGCGCGCACCATCGCCGAACTGCGCGCCGACATCGAGAAGGCGCTCAGCGTCATCCCCGGCCACCATCGCCTCAACCTGCACGCCTGCTACCTCGATCACGGCGGCAAGTTCGTGGACCGCGATCAGATCGAGCCCGCGCACTTCCAGAGCTGGATCGACTGGGCCAAGGCCAACCACCTCGGCATGGACTTCAACCCCACCTACTTCTCGCACGCCAAGGCCGCCGACGGCTTCACGCTCGCCAGCCCCGACAAGTCCATCCGCGATTTCTGGATCGAGCACGGCATTCGCTGCCGCAAGATCGGCGCCGAGATGGGCCGGCAACTCGGCACCGCGACCGTCACCAACTTCTGGATGCCCGATGGATATAAGGATACGCCCGTCGACCGGACCGCTCCCCGCGAGCGCATGGCGCAATCGCTCGACCGCATCTTCTCGGAGCGCCTCGACCCGGCCGTGCATCTCGATGCCGTGGAATCGAAGCTCTTCGGTCTCGGCGTCGAAAGCTATACCGTGGGTTCACACGAGTTCTACTTGGGCTACGCGGTGTCGCGCCAGACCCTGCTGTGCCTCGACGCCGGCCACTTCCATCCCACCGAGACAATCTCCGAGAAGATCTCATCGGTGCTCTTGTTCTGCCCGGGGCTCCTGTTGCACGTCAGCCGGCCGGTGCGCTGGGACAGCGATCACGTCGTGATCCTCGACAACGAACTCGAGGCCATCGCCAAAGAGGTGATTCGCAGCGGCAAGATCGACCGGATCCACATCGGCCTCGATTTCTTCGACGCCAGCATCAATCGCGTGGCGGCGTGGGTGATCGGCACGCGCAACATGCTCAAGGCCCTGCTGATCGCGCTGCTCGAGCCGACCGGCGAGTTGAAGAAGGCCGAGCTCGACATGGACTACACCAAGCGCCTGGCCCTGATGGAAGAGCTGAAGACCCTGCCGTGGGCAGCCGTCTGGGACGCCTACTGCTCGCGCAAGGGCGTGCCCACGGGCATGGCCTGGTTCGACCAGATCCGGCAGTACGAGAAGGCCGTGCTGTCCAAGCGCTAATGGGCTAGCGCGAAGGCTGGTCCTTCTTCCGATCGTCACGCTTGGCGTCGTTATAGCCCTGGCGCGCCTCGCGGCCCGCCTGGTGCAACTCGCGGTCCGCCCGTGCGGCCGCCGCCTTGGATTCCTGCTTCGCCTTATAGGCCGCCCTGCCCAATTCGCGTTCGTCCTCGCGCGAGCAGCCGCCCAATGCGAGAGCGGCAGCCAGTGCGACGATCAGTGCTTGTCCTCGTGATGGTGACGCCATTCCCAGTACTCCTTCTGGTCGCGGTGGTTGAGCTTGCGGAAGTCCCGATGTTCATCGTGGTGGTTCTCCCTGGCCCATTGCACATAGTAACCCCTCTCGTGGTCGTCCCAGGTGTGATAGTCCCTATAGTACGGGTCGCGGACGCGGTAGCTGACGCCCACGCCCCCTCCGCACCCTGTAAACATTACCGGCGTCGCGAGCGACAGGACCACCAACGCTGCGCGAAGAGTTTGCTTTAGGTTCCGCATGCTTTGCCCCCCGCTGTTGCAAGAGCAATTCAATTGTCGAACCTTAGGAGGCCACCTGCTCGGCCTCCCACAGCACTCGCTCGCCGTCCCTCTTCCACGCCTCGACGCGCGCCAAATACCGTTGCTCGAGCGACCCTCGCTTGAGCTTGAGCGTCGGCGTCAGCAGGCCGTTGCCGATGGTCCAGGGCTCCTCGGTAACCACGAGGAACGCGAGGCGCTCGTGGTGCTCGAGCTGTGCGTTCACCGAATCCAGAAGGCGTGCCAGAGCCTCTGCTACGGCAGGCCGCGGACGCTCGCGCGCCTCCGCAGACAGCACCACGACCGCGAAAGGGCTCGCCATACCCGAGCCCATCAGACAACAGGACTCGACGTCGGGATGCGCCGCCAGCTTCATCTCGATCGGAGCCGGCGCCACGTACTTCCCCTTGCTGGTCTTGAACTGCTCTTTGATGCGGCCGACGATCCGAACGATGCCGTCCGGCTCGATCTCGACCAGGTCGCCGGTGCGCAGGAAGCCGTCGGCCGTGAACGCCTCGTCGGTCGCGCGCGCGTCCTTGTAGTAGCCCATCATGTTCATCGGGCTCTTGATCTGCAGCTCCCCGTTCGCGGCGCGCCGGTCTTCGACGCCCGCCAGGGCGCTGCCGACGGTGCCCAGGCGCACCTTGCCCGGCTTGGTGAGGTGCGTGATCAGCGCTTCGGTCAGCCCGTAGCCTTCGATCAGGTTCAGCCCCAGCTTGCGATACCAGGTGAGGACGTCGAGCGACAGCGGCGCCGAGCCGCAGGCGGCGTAGTGCGTCTTGTCGAGCCCGAGCCCACGCAGAACTTTGTTCCCTACGATGCGACCAACCAACGGAATGCGCAGCAGCCGGTCCAGCTTCTGCCTCGGAACCTTTTCGAACACGCCCTGCTGGAACTTCAGCAGAAGCCGCGGCACCGAAAGGAACAGGGTCGGCCGGGCGCGCTGCAAGTCGGCGATGAATGTTTCGGGGCCCTCGGTGAAGAACACGTGCCATCCCCCGAGCACTGCGGGTATCGCGTCGCCCGTCCGCTCCAGAATGTGCGCCAGCGGGAGATAAGAAAGGATACGTTCCTCGCCCGCTAGCGACAGCCTCTCGCCAAGAATGTCGGCGCAGAAAGTGAGCGCGGAAAACCGGTGCATGACGCCCTTGGGCACGCCGGTGGTCCCGGAAGTGTAGAAGATGGTCGCGAGTTCGTCGCCGCCGCGCGTGGGGTTGCCCTCGATCGGAGCACTCTCGGCGACGAGCGTGTCCCAGTCCGTGGCGAAGCGTATCGCAGGCACGCCGGGGGGCAGTCCCTGAGCCGCGGCTTCCGGCTCGTCCGTCGCACCCACGAAGCAAAGCTTCGCGTCGCTGTGCTCCAGGATCTGCCGGATTGTTTGCGCGCGCAAGGAAGGGTAGACCGGGACGGTCACGTGGCCGGCCATCCAGATGGCGAGATCGGCCATCATCCACCAGGCGCAGTTTCGCGAGAGGATCGCCACGCGCGACCCCGGCTCCCAGCCCTGCGCCTTCAAGTAGCCCGCGATGCGACGAACTTCGTAGGCGGCCTGCCCCCAGGTCCACTCGCGCAGCTTGCCTCCGCCGAAGGGTTGGGTCAGGAACACGCGCCCGGCCCGTTCACGCTCCCAGCGGTAGAACCGGTCGAGCGGAAGTTGTTCGTTCATGCCGCGCCCCCCTCAAAGTGGCCGCTTGCGGTTTTCCTTACCCGTGGGTAAGATTAACAATAGTTAGGATTTCTGTCAACTGGTGACGGCGCTGGGTATGCCGAAAACAGTCTTTGCCAGCCGCAGCCGCGATCCGGTCACGAAGCGCGAGGCTATCCTTGCGACGGCGGCACAACTGTTCCTCGAGAAGAGCTACGGGCGCACCTCGCTGAACGACGTGGCCGCAAGGCTCAGCATCACCAAGCCCGCGCTCTATCACTACTTCCGCAGCAAGGAACAGATTCTGGTGGAGTGCTACCGGCTGGGGACCGCGATGATCGCGGAGGCCCTCGACCAGATCGCCGCCCACTGCGGAACCGGAATCGAGAAGGTCGCCGCCTTCATCTCTTCTTATGCGAACGTGATGACGGTGAACTTCGGGCGCTGCGTAATGCGCCTCGATGAAGGCGATTTGTCGGGCGATGCCCGCGCCGAGATCCGCGCCAGCAAGAGGCGGATCGATCGCCGGCTGCGCTCGTTCGTCCAGGAAGGCATCGACGACGGTTCGATCGCGCCGTGCGATCCCAAGCTGGCCGCGTTCTCGATCGCCGGAGCGCTGAACTGGATCTGCATGTGGTACGAGCCGGGCGGCCCGCTGTCTCCCGAGGAGATCGCAACGCAGTTTGCGCGCACCCTGACGCAGGGGCTGGCGCGGGAAAGGAATCAGGTGCAAGCATGAGCGCGCACGCAGTTTCGGAGCAAGGCCGCGAGAGCGGCCAGGCGCAGAAGGTTTCGCCCCTCATCCAAAAGGCGGCAGTGCTGGGAGCCGGCACCATGGGGTCGCGGATCGCCGCGCACCTGGTGAACGCGGGGCTGCCCGTGGTGTTGCTGGACATTCCGGCGTCCGCGCCGATTGCGGCAAAGGCCATCGAGGCGCTGAGGAAGTCGAAGCCCGCGGCGCTTTTCGATCCGTCGCTCGCGGGCAGGATCGTGCCCGGCAATTTCGAGGACGACATGGCGCTGGTGGCCGATTGCGACTGGGTGATCGAAGCGGTCACGGAGAACCTCGCCATCAAGCAGGCGCTGTTCGAAAAGGTGATCCCGCACCTGAAGCCGGACGCGATTCTGACGACCAACACCAGCGGCATCCCGATCGCGTCGATCGCCGCCGGGATGCCGCCGGAGATTCGCCGGCGCTTTTTCGGCACGCACTTCTTCAACCCCCCGCGCTACATGCGGCTGGTGGAGATCATCGCTACGCCGGAGACCGACCCGGCGGCCGTCGAGGCCGTCTCCGCGTTCACGGATCTGCGGTTGGGCAAAGAAGTGGTGTTCGCGCGCGACACGCCGAACTTCATCGCCAACCGCATCGGCCTGTTCACCATGCTGGAATCCGTCCGGCTGATGCAGGAGGAAGACCTGAGCATCGAGGAAGTGGACGCGCTGACTGGCACGGCCATCGGCTGGCCGCGCACCGGAACGTTCCGCCTGGCCGATCTGGTTGGCCTGGACGTGATGGCGCACGTCGCATCGAACTTCCCGGAGCGGCAGTTGGCGATGCCGCCCTTCATTCAGACCATGCTCGAGCGGCGCTGGCTCGGCGACAAGGCCGGGCAGGGCTTCTACCGCAAGGAGGGAGACGCCCGCCTGGTGCTCGACTGGAAGACGCTCGAGTACCGGCCTGCGTCGAAGCCGAATCTGCCGTCGCTCGAAATGGCGAAGAACGCGGAGCGGCTGGCGGAGCGGATCCGGCTGCTGCTTCAGGGCGATCTGCGCAGGGACAAGGGTGCGCGCTTCCACTGGCGGCTGATGGAGGCGCTCTGGAACTACTCGGCGGACCGGCTGCCGGAGATCGCCGATAACGTTTCCAGTATTGATCGCGCCATGCGGGCGGGGTTCAACTGGGAGATGGGGCCGTTCGAGTTGTGGGATGCCGCGGGTGTGCGCCAGACCGTGGAGCGCATGCCGGCCGCGAGTCCGGTGGTCGCGCGGCTGCTCGAGGCGGGCGGCGACGCGTGGTACCGCGCGAACGGCCGCGAGTGCTTCGACCCCGTGACGGGCGCGTGGCGCGAGATTCCGGTGGCGGAGGGAGTGGCGCGCGTGGCGAACTTCCGCGCGTCGAACGGTGTGGTGCGCGGGAACGCGGGCGCTTCGCTGGTCGATCTGGGCGATGGCGTGGCGTGCCTGGAGCTGCACTCGAAGAAGAACGCGATCGGGGAGGACATTGTCCGGTTGGTGACCGAGACGCTGCGCGCGGACGGCGACTCGGTGCGGAACTTCGCGGCCTTCGTGATCGCGAACGATGGGGACAACTTTTCCGTGGGCGCGAACCTGATGCAGTTCCTTCTGGCGGCGCAGGAGGGCGAGTGGGACGAGCTCGACCTTGCGGTGCGCGCGTTCCAGCGCATGACGGCGGCCATCAAGTTCTGTCCGCGGCCCGTTGTTGCCGCGCCCTTCGGCCTCTGTTTGGGCGGGGGGGCCGAGATCACGATCCACGCGGCGCGGCGCCAGGCGCACGCGGAGCTGTACATCGGCCTAGTGGAAGCGGGCGTGGGGCTACTGCCGGCCGGGGGCGGCTGCAGGGAGATGACGCTGCGGGCGGTGGATGCCGCGGCGCCGGACGCTCTGCGGCACGCTTTCGAGACCATCGCGATGGCCAAGGCTTCGACCTCGGCACTGGAGGCGCGGCGGCTCGGCTTCCTCTCGGATGGCGACCACATCACCATGAATCGCGAGCGGCTGCTCGACGATGCCAAGGAGCTGGCGCTGGGAATGGCGAAGGCCGGCTACGCGCCACCGGCGCCGCGCATGGACATTCCGGCCCCGGGGGAGAGCGTGCTGGCAACGTTCAAGCTGGGCGTGCGGATGATGCGCGAGGCGGAATACATCAGCGACCACGACGTGAAGGTGGCGAACAAGGTGGCGCACGTCCTGTGCGGCGGGAAGGTGACGCCGGGCACTCCGGTCAGCGAGCAGTACCTGCTCAACCTGGAGCGCGAGGCGTTCCTGTCGCTGGCGGGCGAGAAGAAGACGCAGGAGCGGATTGCGTTCACGCTGAAGACGGGCAAGCCGCTGAGGAACTAGGGGGGCGGGTCTGGAGACCCGCTGCAGGTGTGGACACCTACCCCACTTTGGCAGTATCTGGAGGTGCGAGACATGAGAGAGGCAGTGATCGTTAGCTCGGTGCGGACCGCGGTGGGGAAGGCGCCGAAGGGGGCGTTGCGCGCGACGCGGCCGGATGATTTGTGCGCGGCGGCCATACAGGGCGCGCTCGATCGCGTTCCCAACCTGGAGCGGAAGGAAGTGGAGGACGTCATCATCGGCTGCGCCATGCCGGAAGGCGAGCAGGGCATGAACGTGGCGCGAGTGGCGTCGCTGCGAGCGGGCGTGCCGATCGAGGCCGCGGCCATGACCGTCAACCGCTACTGCGCCTCCGGGCTGCAATCGATCGCGCTGGCGGCCGAGCGCATACGTGGCGGAGGCGCCGATGTCATGGTGGCGGGCGGCGCCGAATCGATGTCGATGATCCCGATGGGCGGCAACAAGATCTCGATCAACCCGTGGCTGGAGGAGAACTACCCCGAGTCGTACCTCTCGATGGGGTTGACGGCAGAGCGCGTGGCTCGCCACTACGGCATCGCGCGCGAGGAGGCCGACCAGTTCGCGCTGGCCAGCCACCAGAAGGCACTGGCGGCGCAGGCGGCCGGCAGGTTCAAGCAGGAGATCGTGCCGGTGAGCGTCCGGTTCACGGCGCCGCGCGAGGTGACGGAAATCGAATTCAAGGTGGATGAAGGCCCTCGCGCCGATACGTCGATCGAAGCGCTGGCCAAGCTCAAGCCGGCATTCCACGCTCACGGGCAGGTGACGGCCGGCAACTCGTCGCAGACGTCGGACGGGGCAGCGGCGGCGGTGGTGATGTCGGAGGAACGCGCGCGCGCGCTGGGAATCAAGCCGCTGGCGCGGTTCGTCTCGTATGCGTATGCCGGGTGCCTGCCGGAAGAGATGGGCGTGGGGCCGGTGTACGCCATTCCGAAGGCGTTGAAGCTTGCCGGGCTCGCGCTCGACCAGATCGACCTGATCGAGTTGAACGAGGCGTTCGCGGTGCAGGCGCTGGCAGTGATCAAGTGCCTCGGGCTGGACATGGCGAAGGTCAACGTGAATGGGGGCGCGATCGCGCTGGGTCATCCGCTGGGCTGCACGGGCGCCAAGCTGACCGCGACCCTGCTGGAAGAATTGCGACGTCGCGGGGCGCGGTACGGCCTGGTGACGATGTGCGTGGGCGGCGGCATGGGCGCCGCTGGGATCTTTGAGAGTTTGAACTAGGGGGCAGCATGGCAACGGCGAATCAGACGGTATCGAGACCAAAGGGCGGAGGTTTTCTT
>Ga0265338_10005302_pt1 | contig 16879 bp, 19 predicted proteins | sample 42126metaG_FD_193579 | JGI IMG/M metagenome (GOLD analysis project Ga0265338, IMG submission 193579) | Rhizosphere microbial communities from Carex aquatilis grown in University of Washington, Seatle, WA, United States - 4-21-26 metaG | ecosystem: Host-associated > Plants > Roots > Rhizosphere... | reverse complement strand
GTTTCGGCAATAGTAATAGCCGCCGCAATCGTTTCAAGGTCGCGCATTTCGCCAATTAAAACTACGTCGGGGTCCTCGCGCAAGGCGCTTCTGAGCGCTGCGCTAAAACTATAAGTATCGTAGTGAACCTCGCGCTGGACCACCGCCGACTTTTTCGAAACATGGGTATATTCGATTGGGTCCTCAACAGTAATAATGTGGGCAGCCCGCTCGTTGTTGATTTTTTCGATCAAAGCAGCCAGGGTCGTTGATTTGCCCGAACCAGTTGGGCCGGTTATTAAAACAAGTCCTCTCTGGTAGTCGGCAAACTTGCCCACAATTGGCGGCAGGCCGAGCTTGTCGATGGTTGGTATTTCGTTGGGGATTAGGCGCATAGCAGCGGCCAAGTTACCGCGCTCGTGGAAAGCATTAACTCGGAAGCGCCCTAAATCGCCAAAAGCAAAACTAAAATCGAACTCTTTATCGCGTAAGAGAATCTTTTTCTGGTCATCGTCAAGCAGCGTGAATAAAAGCTGCTCTACGGCTGCCTCTTTTAGCGGCTCAGACTGAGGCAACGCCGACAAAGCACCGTTAACACGCAACATTGGCGGCAAACCTACCTGTAAATGGAGGTCTGATGCCTTACGCTTGATAACTTGCTCTAGCAAGACTTCTATTTTTAGCTGAGGCTGCACGTTATACCCACTCCTTTTTATTCATCGGCAGCGGCCACCCTGTCAACTTCTAGCAAAGTTGTTAAACCTGCTAAAGATTTTAGATAACCATCTTGGCGGATACTAACCATGCCTTGAGCCAGGGCTGCTTTTTGGATGACCGAGCTTGGCATGTGCTTTAAAATCAAGTCTTGGATCTGTTCGCTGATCTCAAAAACTTCATATAGTCCCGATCGCCCGGAAAAGCCAGTTGGATTATCTGGGGTTGCCTTTCCCTTGACCAAAGTATAAGCGTTTTGGGTTGCCAGAGGCAAGCTTTCATAACCTAGGTCGGCCGCTACTTTTGGTACCTGGTCGGCAGTTTTGGGCAACAGCGCCCCAAGTGTTTGCTGGATGGCTTTGGTTTCGGCAGCTGTAGAGCGGTAAACTTCCCCACCCGGTATGGCCCGCCTAACTAAACGTTGGCCGATAACCGTGTGAACAGTGCTAGCTATCAAAAACGGTTCAATCCCCATATCTAGCAAGCGCGGCAAGATACCAGCAGCACTATTGGTGTGCAGTGTAGAGAAAACTAAGTGCCCCGTAAGTGCAGCTTGAACGGCTAGGCTGGCAGTTTCTTTATCGCGGATTTCCCCCACCATAATAACGTCTGGGTCTTGGCGTAAAACAGAGCGCAAACCACTGGCAAAAGTTAGGCCAACGTCGGGGTTCATCTGTATCTGGTTAACTCCCTCAATCTTATATTCCACCGGATCTTCTAGAGTCACAATATTGATGGCATCGTTCTTAATCTCTTGGATCATGGCATACATACTAGTGCTTTTACCCGAACCGGTAGGACCAGAGGTCAGAATCATGCCGTGGGGCATGCTTAGGCCCTTGCGAATAGTACGCAAAGCCCGGCCAGTATAGCCCATGGCTTCTAGCTCAAACTTAGTGCCTGACTTATCTAGCAAACGCAGCACCACTTGTTCGCCCCAAATCACTGGGCTAACGGCCACACGCAGGTCAACTTCACGGCTTTCTAGCTTGACCGTGAACTGTCCATCTTGCGGAATCCGGTGCTCATCGATTTTTAAATTGGATAAAATTTTTATACGACTTATAAGGGGTGCTTCTGCACTTTTGGGCAGTTTCATGATCTCTCGCAGAACTCCGTCAACCCGGCAGCGAATCTTAATTTCATTTTCTAGCGGTTCAATGTGAATATCGCTGGCCCGGTTCTTAACAGCAAAGTCTAAAATGGCACTTAGAGCCTTGCTAACGGGCGAATCCTGGACGATAGTCTGAACTTTTTTCTCGGCCGTGCCGACAGGCACAATATCGGCCTCTGGCTGGGGCCCGTTGAGCTCTTCTGACAGTATAGAATTAACCCCTCTCTCGAGGCTTTTAGAAGAGTATTGGGCTAAAATATGTTTAATGCCGTTTTCCGTAGCTGCATATACCTTAAGTGGCCTGCTTAAACGGTTACTAAGGAAGTCAACGGCCTGAACATTGTCGGCATCAATCATGGCGACTACTAGTTTTTGCTGCATTTCTCCTAGTGGCACGGCCATGTAGTGTTCGGCTAGGTCTTGTGGCAATAGATCGAGCACTTTTGGGTCCACCCGGACGTTAGACAGGTTCACATAGGGGATCTTATTGACCTCGGCTAAAGCCTTGGTAAGCTGCTCGTCTGTGATCCGCCCTTCGTTAAGTAGCACGCTAAAGATTGGCTGACCAGAGCTGGTGGCCTTTTGCTTTAGATTGGTCAAGTCGGCCTCGGTTAATACGCCGTCACTTACTAGCGTTTGTTCGACGTGCATCTGGATGTCGGGAGATAAAATGTTCATACTACTTCCCTACTGAGAGCCATTGAAAGGTGAGTTATTTTGCGAATTCCCGATACGGATTGCCTGAGTCGGGTCGAGTGCGCTGGAGTTAAGATAGAAGCTATAGCCGGGGTTATTTTTAACATCTGGGAAGCTCGATGGGATGGCATTTACTTTAGTGGCGGTTAGAGAACCTGGCTTTGGCCCTTTTATAACCATGCCGGACAAGACCAACCCTAGTAGGAGTGCCAGGACGATAACAGCTATTTGGGAAGGTGGCAGGTCTATTTTTTTCATTTAGCGGATCTTTTCATTGGTTATACCTAACATTTTAGCGGGTTGGAAGTAAGTATTAACATTGGCGTTAAAGCTGAGCTTTGAGCCAGTACCAGATATCTGCAGCGTTGTAACATCGAACGGTCGAATGGAACGCTCCATATCTTTAAAGACCGCCTGGACCGACTGGTAAGTACCCGTGCCACTGATTGCTAAGGTTATAGTTATCGGAGCTGGTTTGGACGATGGTGCATTGGAAATGGCTGTGGTTTGGTCGGTGCCACTCACATTAGAGGAACTAATGCCGTCGTTATTCATAATTTTGGTAATACTAGCGATTAAAGCTGGGTAGTCATAGGTTGTGGGCAGTGCGTCAAGAGCCAGTCGCGCATTATCAACATCTGGCGGCACGGCATTGGAGCTTTTATCGTTTTTGCCGCCAATGGCATTTAGGGCATTGCTGTTTTCAAATAGCGCCGCGTACTGTGAGGTTAGCGTATTGGCCGCTGATATATTGGTGGTCAATTGATGAACAGCTTTATGGTCGGCCGAGATAACTCGCTGCTGATAAATAACTTTAGAGACTGTTGTCTTAGAAGCAAACAGGCTAAACGCTCCAACTAGGACGATCAAGCCAAACTTTAAGGCGGCTAAAAGCTGCGTTTGGTCTATCTTTAGGGGTTGACCCTTTTTATTTGTAAGATTGAGTTTCATAAACTACCTACTGCCCCCAAACAAGCTGGCTGGATCGTTACTGCGGCTAGTGCTAGACGATGGAATAATGAGCTGTGGCGCTAAGAGCTTACCGTTGCCATCAGTAAGAGCATTAGAAAACAGGTTCGGGTCAAAACTGGCATTTAGCGAATAACTGACATTGTTTTGGTTAATAGAGAAACTACTTTCTACTACTGAGGAGAAAGCTTTGGCGTTACTAGAACTACCGACTTTGTATTGGACAAATTTGAGCGTATCTATAAAAGCATTAACCGTGTTGGCAGAATCGGCCGTGCCATCAATTTTTATGGTATTGGCAGTTAGATCGAGCTCTACAGAATTTATGCTGGCGTTACTGGGCGTAAGGTTTGCCAAATAAGTAAATATCCGCGAACTGTCGTGCTGGTTCTGGTGCAAGCTAGCAGCCGTAGTAAGCTGATTTTCAACTGTCAAAATAGTGTTTAGGTTGGCGACTTTTTGGAGTTGGGCAGACTTAGTGGTGACGCTCTTTTTAGCACTACTCAGCTGCGAGCGCTGCACGCCTTCACTGTAAGCCAAGCTCAGAATAAATATAGCCGCCAACGCGAACGAAGTGGTAGTTATTTGCTTGACTAAGTGGGTCTGACCGTGCCGGCTTTGACTAGCCTGGGAACGCGAAGTCGGCAGCAAATTAAACTGTACTTGGCTCATAGTTGCCTCTCTGCAAGGCCGGCAGCAACCGAAAAGTGGCCGGATACTGCCAAGAGTTCGTTTTGTTTCGCTGGCTGGTAAGCAATGTTACGCCAACTGTTGCCTATCTCGACGTTCACGTTAAATTTGTTAGCAATATAAAGCGGAAATAGCGGCAAACTGCTGGCACCGCCAGTCATAACTATGCGGTCCGGCTTAACACCACCGTAGCGGCCAGCAAAGAACTTAATAGACTTGTCTATTTCGCCGACCAGCACATCAACCGTAGCAATAATGGCGTTATATAGACGCCCGTCAAAGTTGTCTTTATTTAGGCCATATTTATAAACATATTCTTGGGCTTGGGTGGTGTTTAAACCCATGTTTTGTTCAGCTGCTTTAATAAAAGTCTGAGAACCGATTTGAATAGAACGAACCAGGCGCGGGATACCATTTAAGCTAATGAGCAGATCAGTCGAGACATTGCCAACATCGAGGACCATCTGCGGTGTAGTGGCATTCTGCGGCAAAAGAGCGCGGGCTAGCGCTAGACTGTCGGGCTCAAAAGCAATAACTTCAAGTCCTGCGGCTTCTATTACGGCTAACCTTGATTCGGCAAAGCTGTTTTCTACGCTAGAAAGCAGGATTTCTACTTTTTTTGGATCTTTTGGTGAGTCGCCGGTAATCACCCAATCGATTTTTGACTTTGCAAGCGGCGTAGGAATAAACGATTCGGCCTGGTAGCTGATAGTTTTTGACAGTTCGTCAGGGCTTAGCTTATCCATATCGACTAAGGTAGTGAAGACTTTGTTGCTCGGCAGATTAGAGGCCACCCTGCGGGCTGATATGCCGGCAACTTTAACTATTTGGGCAATGGCGGCCGTTAAAGAGGCTTTGTCGGTCGGCGAATCGCTTAGACTAATAGGCCCAGCAAGCGGCATCTGGCCATAACGCACAAGTTCTTTTTTGTCTTTCGTGGTTTTGAGCTGGACTACCCTGAGCGCCGTAGTTCCGATATCGAGGCCAAAGAAGTCTTCATGCCCACCACTAAATATGCTCATATCTGAGTCAAATTATAACATAAGGGGTTTGCTATCTGTTAAGAAAAATATGATTTTTTTAGAAAGCTGTTCTTTAGAATACGGGCGGCAAACTAGTAACGCTCTCGACCTTATAGGACGAGGGCGCCTGGTCGAAGAAACCGCCGCCTACTATCATGGCCGGCGTATAGTTGATTACTTCTGAGATATTACCACTAGAGGAAGCCTCGTTGGAAATTGCTGCACCGCTGGCTACATCGCCGTTAACCCGCATGAAGTTGATTTGGCGAGCCGCGACAGCTCCATTGATTGTCAGTTTACTGCCACAGTTTTGGCTAAACCAAACGCTGATTGGTGCAGTGTTGGTACTGTTGTCATGACACGTCCATAGCACACCGTCGGTAGCGTTAGCAGAAGTCGGCTGGGCAACATATAGGCCATCGAGCTGGGTTACGCTTGGGTCAACATAGATATTGCCCTTTACGACAAGCGCGAACTTGGGCATGTTGGTGTCTTTGTCGTAGTTATAAGTAATGTTTTTGTCGATATAAACAGAGCCTGTCACGAAAATGGTGATATTATTACCGCTCTGGATTTGAACATTACCATTATTCAAGTGATATGGGTTACCACTAACTTTATATAGCCCGCTTGAAGTGCCAGTAGAAAAGTTAAAGCCTGGAGTGGCAGCATTTGGAGCATAAAGGTCGTAATAATCAGGGATGCACTGTGTTTGGGGAACACTGCCGTCAAAATAACCCCCCCACGCGGTAGTGGCGGTATTAGCAAAAGTAAGTACGTTTTGAGTGGTTGGTGCGGAGACCGAGCTAGTATAAAAACCGTAGGCATTGCCACTGTTGCCGTCTATTGATCCAAGCGCATAAGCGTCATACTGGCTTGAGGCTCCGCCGTAATTATTGCTGGCCGATTTTGCATAGGTATAGACACCACCGGCCGTAGAGGCAGATCCAGGTGCTGAATATTGGTAGTTAGTACTACACGTTGCCCCACTGGCCGATGTATTAAAACCGCCGCCGGAAAAAACACTACCGCCGTAAACCTTAAAATAGGGCTTGGCACCGGTAGCCGCATTAACAGCTGGCGCGGCGGCAAAAGCTACAGCCACCACTAGGGCTAAACTACTAAATGATAAGCGAATAAAACGCGTTCTAGTGCGCATACATAAGCAGTATAACTCGTGTTTTACGTGCCCCGCAATGGTTTTTGCCACTTGCCGCCAGTTCCCGCTTAAGCTTAGAATGAACTTATGGCCCGTAAAAAGAAACTCAAGAAACATCAGCTTGCCTATAGCTGGTTGCGAGTCCGACCCAAGCTTGCTGCTGCCCTTTTTATAATTGTCTTGCTAATACTTTATTTGCCCCTGCACTCTTACCGCGCTTATTCCGACACCCAGAAATTTAAACAAACAAAGGCGGCTATGGATGCGGTCTATGCCGATGCTGTAGCGAGTTTAGGCCGCCCCGATAATGTACAGTCACTAAAAAATTGCAGCAAAGAAGGCGGCATTAACCCAAAGACTATCTGCTCTATTTCTATAAATTTTATTTACGGCCTATCGGCAGAGTCTCAGGCCAACGAATTTATATCTAAAATCCAGACTATTGTGGCTAAAAACGGCCATTTTAAAGCTACCCAAAAGCTGAGCCGGGCTTTAAGCGATACATTGGTTTTTGATAGTTATTCCCATAACGGAATGGATAAGTACAGCGGCCCGCATCACGTAGACTGTTCAACGAAATATACTTTTGATACACCCGACGAGATTACGCTGTCGCTTCTTGATTCTTCTAAACATCCATTTGAAGTTTTCTTTAGCTGCAGTTCTAGCTCTGTCAAAGCGATTTATTAAAAAGTTTTCACCCCTGTTTTTCCAAGGCATAAAACGTTAGAATAGGGCTATGGCTTTATCTATTGGCATAGTCGGGCTACCCAATGTTGGGAAGTCTACGCTTTTTAATGCGCTGACAGACGGCGACGTTCTGGCGGCTAATTATCCTTTTGCCACAATCGAGCCCAACACCGGTATCGTACCAATTCCTGACGAGCGGATCGAAAAACTAGCAGCACTCTATAAAACCGAAAAAATCGTACCAGCGACCGTAACTTTTGTCGATATCGCAGGACTCGTCGCCGGAGCTTCCAGTGGTGAGGGCTTAGGCAATCAATTTTTAACTCACATTAGAAGCAGCAATGCAGTTGCGCACATAGTAAGAGCCTTTAGCGATGAAAATGTTGCCAGCAGCGGAACCTCCGACCCTAAAAAAGATATCGAAATTATAAATACCGAGCTGGTCTTGGCCGACTTACAAACTCTAGACAAGCGCCTGCCACGGATCGAAAAAGAATCGCGAGCCGATGCTAAGTTGCGCCCAGTTTTTAACTCTTACCAGCAGGCTAAAGCTCATCTGGAAGCCGGCGAACCACTCTGGACTGCTGAAGACTTAGATCTGCAGCACCTTCAGGACCTTCAATTAATAACTAGTAAGTCGGTAATCTATGTTTTTAATGTCGACGAACAGACTCTCGCGGACAACACCAAAAAAGAAGAGCTAAGCAGCTTAGTCCGACCTAGCAAGGCTATATTTGTAGCCGCTAAAATTGAAAGTGAGTTACGCGGGCTCGACAAATCCGACCAGCAAGAACTTCTAGCAAGCTACGGCCAAAAAGAAAGCGGGCTAACCCAGGTGATTCACGCTGCCTATGCCACCCTTGGGCTGCAAAGTTTTCTAACTGCTGGCGAAAAAGAAGTCCGGGCTTGGACAATCCCGGTTGGCGCCACTGCTCCGCAGGCCGCTGGCGCTATCCACAGCGATTTTGAGCGCGGCTTCATTGCCGCTCAAGTCGTAGATTATAACGATCTTATTGGTACTGGCTCAGAAGCGGCTGCCCGTGCCGCTGGAAAAATTCGGACTGAGGGCAAAACCTACATAATGCAGCCCAACGACGTAGTAGAGTTCCGCTTCAACGTCTAGTTTGTAATGGCCATGTGCGATTGGATCTGGCGGGTTAATTGGGCAATCTGCGAAGGGCTGGCGCCATCTGTAAAAATACTAAGTACATAAGCTCCGCCGCTATAAGTAACTATGCCCGCATCGTGGCGAAAACCGGCGATATCTCCCGTTTTATCTGCAACTGAGCAGCCGCTGCAGCCGGCCGGAATACCAGAACGAATAGTCTGGGCGGAAAGAATATTTAAAATGTAGTTGCGAGTAGCGCCGTCAAACCATTTGCCGTTATATAAGCCCTGGAGGTAATAAGCGGTGTCGGCTGCGGTAGTTGTCGGGCCGCTGGGATCATTAAGCGTGGTGCTCGCTAGTCCAATGCTTTTGAGCTCTGTATCGGCATAACTCCAACCAACATAATCCCCTACTGCCTCACCGCAAGCATTATCGGAAACTTTTAACATGGCTGTCACGCAGTCGCTGAGGCTTTCTGTAGCATTCTTGATATCAATTTGAGTAGATGACCATTGGCTAATCGGAGTTTTCTGCATCAAAGGGTACATGAGCAGCAGTTTAAATATACTGGCCGAATCATATTTAGCAGTTGCATTATAGGAAGCCGAGCGCTCATCCGTGCCCAGCCCTTCTATCTGGATCGACCAGTGGTTAGCCGGGTGGGTAGTGGCAAAGCTTGAAAGTAGCGATTGCAAACGGGCGTCTTCATAAGTAGCCGTGGCGACCTGAGGAGTTATAGTGATAGTTTGAGGAGCCGGAACCACTTGGTTTTTAGTAACTGACGTAATAGCCGAGGCGGTGGGCGGGGGCGTAGTTCTGGCTTGCCAGTTTGCAGCAACCACCGCCAGACACATAGCAAAGCCGGTAAATGCAATATAGCCCGCTATGGGCAGAGCTCGACGCTCGCTTAGACCACGGCGCAGGTTGTATCTATAGGACGACCGTCGCCGTCCCAGTCTGGGCAAACTTTTCATTTTTTTAAGCTTTTTGTCTCTTTAAAAGGTGCTCTTAATTATAAGAGTAGGCCGGCGGTAATAATAAATCAATAGGCTAATGGTTAAATTTGGCGGTTGTTACCTTCCTGACGCTGGGGTCGGGCATGTTCCCCGACCCCAGGTCAAAAATCCCCAGTCTTGCCTTAAGCACGCAAGCCGATCTGCCTACATTGGGAGTGCGTCCAGTCGATGCCGTGGTCAGCCACGATGTCATACGCCGCCACGATGTCTTGGACCTTGGGAGGCGCATCAGCAGCGTGAGACCAGTAGCCTTTTAGGCGCCTGCCGAAGTAGCGTTTCGCGGCTGCTAGGCGGGTTTGCCACGTGCCATCCAGGAACTGGTATGCTCCCGAGGCATTGGAATCCCCTCTGGACATATCCGCGTAACGTGTCCCACCGTTTTCGGCCTTATATAGGCCACTGGTGCGACTTTCGTGCTTGATCAAACACCCCCGATACCGCTGGGTGAGGCGCAGCATCTTCAGCCAGGGGTTAGCCTGGATGTAGAGGCTGGTAGCCTGCCATCGGTGCCGCCAGAGTTTTGCACTCCAGCGAAGATACTTCGGGCTGGAGATTCTGCGCTCCGAGTAGCTGGTAGGCGTCCTCGGGGACAAGACTGCGTCTTGCTTGTGCCAGACCTCGAGGCGATAGAAGACGATTGCCTTCTTGAACCTCACGATCTCAGCCTGCTCAGCGGCCTTAGCCGCTTTTGCTGCAGCCTGCGTACGTGCTGACTGGTTATTCGCGCCAGCCGGGCCACTAATAAGACCGGCGGCCATGGCACAAAGGAGGCAGCACAAAAAAGCTACCTTGTTCGGGTGGTAGTGCATCTTTTCGGGTGCACCCCTTTCCTTAAGGAACGACGGCCCGCTCATCATATGAGTAGACTATCTGGATTTAAATTTGATTGTCAGTTTATAAGCCATCGCGGCCACACAGGGTGTGTCCCAGTGACTAGGCTTAAGATGCGAAATTCCGAGGTTTGCGTGGACTAGTCCTTGCCTTCGAGCTAGTCGAGTGCAGGGACTAATCCACTCCCTGAGAAATATTATTTGTCGCATCGGTCTAACAACCGCCACTTATAAACTTAACAGATTAGGCGGTCTTTTTCAAGAGGTAGAACCTCTCTAAATTGCCTTTTGCGCCGGCTACTTCACTATCGGCTTTGGCTCGTACTAAAAATGATTTCTTAGCCCAAGTTTCAAATTCTTTGAGTATCTCTCGGCGCACACGATCGTTCTTTATTACCCCTTTATTAACGTCTTTTGCGCCGGCTTCAAATTGTGGCTTAGCCATTGCTACAATTTGAGTACTAGGATTGCTCAAGCGCGCTACCGCCGGCAGAATTTCGCGCAGAGATATGAAGCTCACGTCTATTAGAATGATGTCGAGGGTTTGGTCTGTTTTAAAATCCCGGATATCGGTTTTTTCGTGAAGTTCTATTTTTGGGTTAGCTTGCAAAGATGGGTGCATTTGCGCAGAACCAACGTCTACAGCAATCACTTTTTGAGCCCCACGAGCCAGTGAATAATCTGTGAAACCACCCGTGCTACTGCCCACATCAAGGACAAGCTTACTCTTAAAATCAAGGCCTAGCTTAGGCGCTACGCTAGCTAGTTTAAGCCCTGCCCGGCTGACATATTGTTCGCCTTGGGTAAGCAAAATATTCGCATCGCGGTCGACTAGCTCGCCAGGCTTAGTTATGCCTTTGCCATCCACCTTAACCTTGCCCAGTTTAATATAACTCTCGGCCTGTGAACGACTAGCTACCAGCTGGCGCTCAGCCATAAGTTGGTCAAGGCGGATTTTAGTCTTTGACACGCTCACGATAAGCTCCTGTTGCGGTATCGACACTCACCACATCGCCGGTCTTAATAAAAGCTGGAACTTTAACGATCAAGCCAGTTTCGAGCGTAGCGTCTTTAGTAATAGCGCTTGATGTATCACCGCGCACAGCGCCTTCTGTATAGGTCACTTTCAGGGGTAAGTTTTTGGGTAGTTCAATATTTATAACCCGACCTTCAAATAGTTGAGCGGTAACTTGGTCGCCCTCGCGCAAAAAACCCTTTTTGTCTTCCATAGCATCGGCTGAGAGTTCGAACTGCTCATAAGATGCGGTATCCATAAAAAAGTACTTTGAATCATCGGCATATAAAAACTGGACTGGGCGGTTTTCTACTTCTGCACTATCTACTTGGTCGTTGCCATGAAAAGTTTTGGCCAATACCTTGCCATCGATTAAACTTTTGATCTTTACGTTAACGGTCGAACCGCCGCGACCCATAACTTTCTGGCTATACTCCACTACCCTGTATGGGACACCGTCCAGCTGGAAAATTATGCCTTTTTTTAAACTTGTAATATTCAGTGCCATTTAATTTAATTCCTCAATTAGCTGTTCTACCTGGGCGCTTAGATGCGCTACATCAATGGCTCCGAAAATATTATGTTCGCTTAAGCTCAATATTAGTCTGCGTACCGCGCGGAGCCATTTTTTGGCCAGTTTAGCACTTTGCAGCTGCTCTTCCCGTGTCTCACTCAGCTCATAGTCAGAGATATATCTCCGGGCGTCTGCTAGGTCCTGCTGGAGTTCAGAGATTTTATCGCGCAGATGCCGCTCTAGCGTGCTTATATCGTGCTTGCGCAAACAGGTTCTTACTTCGGACTCCAGCCGGCTGGCTCGAATTGATAGCGAAACTTGCTCAGCCGACAAGATCTGCTCCTAGTTACTAGCCACAAACGGCAGTAAGGCAATATGTCGGGCGCGCTTGATAGCGCGAGCCAGTTGGCGCTGTTTAGATTCAGTTAAACCAGTCTTTTTGCGTTGTTCAATCTGTCCATACTGATTAACGTAGCGCTGCAAGGTTTTAAAATCCTTGTAGTCAAAAAAGGCTACGTCGGTCCGGTGTTTAAATATCTTTGCCACTATTAAATTATTCCTTTCTTAAAACGGTATATCGTCTAGGTTAATTGGTTCGTCGCCAATATCTTCTATCACAACTTCTTCTTCACTATCTGACTTTTTGGATGCTTTTTTTGGTGCAGCAGCGGGCTCGTCGCTAGCGTCTTGGGTCCCTTGTCCGCCACCACCGCCACCAAGGAAGGTAACGTCTTGGGCGACAACTTCTACTTTACTGCGCTTAGCGCCATCTTGTTCCCAACTGCGGCTTTGCAAACGGCCGTTAACTAATGCTGGACGGCCCTTGCTCAAATACTGAGCAACGCGTTCACCTAGCGTGCCCCAGGCTACTACGTCAATGTAGTCGGTAGCTTCTGTCCAGCCACCTTCGGCATTCTTGTAGCTCCGATTCAGCGCTAGGCTAAAGCTGCAAACGTTAGTGCCGTTTGGCGTAGTGCGCAGTTCTGGATCGCGGGTCAGGTTGCCCATCAAAATTACTTGGTTAAAACTTCGTGCCATGTCTTAAGTACTCCCCTTATAGCCTTTATTCTACTCTTCGTCCTCTTGCTCGTCATCCTCTTCGGCTGCGCCACGTTCAGCGGCTTTTTTAGCCTTCTGCTCGCGCATTGCTTCGGCTTTGGCCATAGCCTTGAGGTCCGGTTTGGTGATCAAGAAGCGGATTATTTCGTCTGTGATGTTAAAAGTTTGTTCAACCTTAGCAACGTTCTCGGCCGGTATCTCGACCGCATAAAAAACATAGACAGCAAAGTCTTGTTTTTTGATTTGGTAGGCTAGTTTACGCTTGCCCCAATTGTCGGTTTTAGTAATTTTGCCTTTATTGTCGGCAATAATTTTTTTAACGCGCTCTTCGGCTTTGCCTAGATCAATTTCAAGATCGGGATGATAAAGCACAGCTATCTCATACGTGTTCAAAATATGAACTCCTTCCTTTGGGCTTCGTGGCCAGACGCCGTAAAATTAGTTGCTCTGACCTGAATTAGTTTTTAGTAAGTTTATTTTAGCGCATCCACCCCTGTTTGTAAAGACAACTTGAAAAATGTTTGCTTATGTTATTTATAGCGTGTACTGTGAGCTTAAGGTCCAAGCTTTCGCAAGTCCTGGACTAGGTCTTTCACCCACCTCGACACTTCAAGGGAGGATCCGTGCTGAGCGCGATTTGCATTTACTGTGCGGTCTGCTGCTGGTTGCGGATTCTTCGTCGCAACCGCTATGGCCGCTGGGCCCTGTTCACCATCGCTGGTACCACCACAACCGGTATCGGCGTTGGCCTCTATTACGCAGAGGTCTCGGGGCTCGACCTCAACAAGTTCGTCATGAGGCCGGTCAACTGGCCGCTGATGACGCTGATCGGCTTCGGGGTCAATTGGCTGATCTTTCGGGAACGCAAGCCCGGAAAAACAGCCTCTGGCCTCAAGTGGTGCTTCGTCGCACTGGTCTTCGCCGGTGGCAGCAATCTGCTGTATGCCGCGTTGACCGTCCAGTACGACATCCAGTACATCCAGGCCCAGCTGATCACAGCTGCGAGCATGGGGCTGCCCCACTACGTCATCGTCAACATGGGGGTGTTCAAGAGGAAGAGAAAGACCGCAGTGGCGTGTGCGCCCGAGGTCGCTTGAGAGCGGCCCCGGGCCCACGCCCTTCTTTATTTATAAGCTTGTTATACTACTGATTAATGCTAGCTTTACTACTAATGTTGGTGGGGAATTTTTTTGTTGAGTCCTCGACTGCTTTGGGCAAAAAAGCCATGCTCAAACGGCGGGAAACAATATATGGCTACGCCTTTTTAAACGTCTTTTGGGTAACTATTTTCTTAATGATATTCGTTGCTTTTGGTGCCAGCTTCCACTTTTCTAAAGCCTCCCTACCCTATTTCATCCCCCGCGCTATGCTAGAGATAGCCACAGCCCAGATAGGCGCGCTAGCTATCCGCACCGCCGACCTTAGTACTTTTTCTTTTTTGCGCTTAATCACCATACCTATTCTTCTAGTTATAGACTTAGTAATCGGCTATAAAGTCACGCCTATCCAAATGCTAGGCGTGCTGATTATCTTTGGGACATTATTTATGTTGCTTGCTAAAAATCAGCTGCGTCGGCGGGGCCAAAAACTAATTCTTGCCCTTGGCTTGCTTGCCCCGATTAACCTATCCTTATTCAAATACGACATAACTCACTACAATTCTGTAGCCGCTGAACAGATAATTATATATTTGTGCATCTTGTCATATTTCACAGTGGTGGCGTGGTTTCATACACGCGAAAAAACGTGGGCCTACCTATATAAAAGCCGTACCGAATTGCAATCGATGTCCAACGGCCTGGGTAGCAGTATTGGCGTTTTTGCCTACACCATGGTGCCGGCATCAGTCGCCACAACCTTCTCGCGCGGCACCGAGCTGCTACTGGCTATCTTGTTTGGTAACGTGGCTTTCCACGAACGCAAATTTGGCCACAAGATAGCTGGCTTTGCCATCGTTATTACGGCTTTAATACTGGTTGCTATTAACTAATCATCGGGCATGTCGTCGTAGACATCGCCTTCGCCCTCGGTAACGGGCGCGACTGTGGTCGGCGCTTCGGGCTCCGGAGCCCGAAATATCTCGTCGGCATTGCTTATAAGTACTTCGCGCGGTCGGTTTGTGCCATCAGATGGGGCAATAATTCCCCGCTCTTCCATAATGTCCATTAATCGCGAGGCCCGGCCGTAACCGATGCGCAGTTTTCGCTGCAACAAGGATGTGCTGGCCTTGCCAGCGGTAGCCACAACGCCTACAGCGTCTTTAAGCATGTCGTCATCGCCGTCGTCCATAGCAGCCACCACGCCGCCTTTGCCGTTGAGCTGGACGGGTTGGCTAACGACTTCATCGTCGTAGTTTGGTGGGCGCTGGCCGCGCAAAAAATCGCAAACTTTGGCCGTCTCGGCATCGGAAATAAGTGCCGCCTGCACACGCTTGGGTTTCATATATTCTGGGATGCTAAACAGTAGGTCACCGCGGCCGAGCAGTTTCTCTGCCCCTGCCTGGTCAATAATAGTGCGACTATCTATCTGGCTGACTACCGTAAAGGCGATACGTGCCGGAACGTTAGCTTTAATTAGACCGGTAATAACGTCTACACTCGGGCGTTGGGTAGCAATGACCAGGTGAATGCCGGCAGCGCGGGATTTTTGAGCTAGGCGCACAATCAAAGCTTCAACGTCACGAGCGGCCATCATCATGAGGTCCGCCAGCTCGTCTATGACTATGATGATATAAGGCATACCTTCTTCTTTTTTAACGCTGTTATAGTCACCGATGTTACGTTTGCCCACTTCGGCAAAGGTTTTTAAGCGCCGTTCCATCTCGGCTACCGCCCATTTAAGGGCACTAATACACTTCTCGGGCTCGTGGATAACCGGTGAAAGCAAATGTGGGATATCTTTATAAAGGTTCATCTCGACCTGTTTAGGGTCGACCAAAATGAGCTTAAGATCAGACGGACTGTTATGGTAGAGCATGCTGGTTAAAAGCGTATTAATCATGACGCTTTTACCGGAACCGGTTTGGCCAGCTATAAGCAAGTGTGGCATGCGCTCTAGATCCCCCACCACTGGCATGCCAGATATGTCTTTACCAAGCGCAAAGCCTAAAGGACTTTTAAATTCAGACCATTCCGGACTAGAAAGCAGGCTGTGAATAGTTACAGTAGCAGCCTTTATATTAGGCACTTCAATGCCAACAGCTCGTTTACCAGGAATTGGCGCTTCCATACGAATACTGGTGGCCGCGAGGTCTAGCGCCAGGTTATTTTCTAGCGCGGTCAAACGCGTAAGCTTAACGCCGTTAGGCGGTTTTAAGGTGTACTGCGTGACCCTTGGGCCAACATTGGCGCCTTCTACGTCGACATCTATATTAAAGTTGGCATAAGTGTCTTTTATAATCTCGGCATTGCCTTTTACGTCACCGGCGTCGGCTTTATCTTGTTTTACGCTGAGCAAGTCTAGCGGTGGGAACTGCCAGTCTGGGTCGCTAGCTGTAGTTAAGGCGGCGTGGTCTTGGGTGGGAGCCAGTTTTTCAGCAGAATTACGGAAGGAACCCAGGCGCGGCTGGCCAATGTGGTGCTCAACCGGCACGCCCTCGTGCAATTGAAAGTCTGGCGACATTTTTTTCTTCAGTTCCGCCAGGTCTTCGGCCTCACCTTCTTTTGGTTCGCGGTGGAACAAGTCCAAAAGACGCAAGATAGACTGCGGGTTGATAGAAAAGGTAAAGAATACCGCAAAAATGCTCAATATAAAGAATATTAGGCTGGCAAGAAACTTACCGAGTGCACTTACCAGCATGTCGCCCACGGCTTTGCCCACTGCCCCGCCGTGGCCGCCAACCAAAGCAGTAGTGCTATCTATATGATGTAAAAAGCTGGTGTGCAGCCAGCTAGACAAAAAGACTAGCAGGGCAATTGTGCCTATCATATTAGGCAACGGTATACGTTGATCTTCGCTTAAGAATTTAAGAGAGCCCAGGTATAGCAGTGCCGGTGGGGCAATGATGGCGGCTAAGCCGAAAGCCCACCACGCTCCGTGCCAAAAATCATGTGGGATTGGTGCGCTTATAAAAGCACCAAAAGCTAAAACTATGGCCGCAATAATAAAGCCGATTGCGCCCACACCGCGCCAAAAGCCAGAATTTTTCTCTTTTTCGACCTTCTTTTTGGGTGGCCTGCCCCGTTTTGCTTTCTTAGCCATAACTAAACCAGTATAACCTGTTTATGTTTAATGTAACAGATTAGCGACATGTTGTAATTATAACATGTTTATGCTTAACCTGTCAATAAGAACTAGTCGCCGCG
>Ga0265338_10005301_pt1 | contig 16880 bp, 10 predicted proteins | sample 42126metaG_FD_193579 | JGI IMG/M metagenome (GOLD analysis project Ga0265338, IMG submission 193579) | Rhizosphere microbial communities from Carex aquatilis grown in University of Washington, Seatle, WA, United States - 4-21-26 metaG | ecosystem: Host-associated > Plants > Roots > Rhizosphere... | reverse complement strand
GGATGGGACGTTACTTAGAGCGTAGCGAACATCTTGCTAGGTTTTTAAATGTTCAATATTTTTCAACTGTTGATGTTCCCTATCAACAAATGCGTCAAAAGGCAATGCTTACGGTTCTTGATATGGTTGGTACAATTCACGGCGATCAGGTTGTTGTTGAGGAAGATATTCTATCATCGGTTGCTTTAGACGAACATAATCCTGTTTCAATCTTATCATCTGTTTTTAATTGCAGAGAAAATGCTCGTTCTGTTCGCGATTCTATTTCTACCGAATTATGGGAAGCAATAAATAACTATTATCTCTTTGTGTCGAACTATCCGGTTGATGTTTATAAAACAAGAGGATTACACGATCTTACAATAAATGTTATTAATCATAACAATATTGTAATGGGCAAAATTTATCAAACAATAGTGCATGATGAGACTTTTCATTTTCTTGAAATGGGAATACATCTCGAACGTGCTTTGCAAGTTATAAGGATTATTCTCAGCAAGATGAAAGATATTCAATATCTCGATAATCTAAAGTTGGGCGAATCACTCGAATTGCAACAATGGAATATCTTGCTCGATTGTGTTGAAGCTAAAGATATGTGCCGTAAATATTATAATTCATTACCAAATAAACAACATACGCTCGAATTTCTGTTGTTTGTCAATACTTTTCCTCGTTCGGTTGTGTATAATTTAAATCATGTTCATCATCATTTAAAATTAATCAGCCCTAATAAGAAAGAAGATAGAGGAAGTATCGATTACAATGTGGGGAAAATTATAAATCATCTCAGGTATATGGAAATTGCCGATTTACAAAATAACGAAATCTCTTTCCTCGAAGATACTTTACTAAAGATTCAAGAAATAAACAGTTTAATTAAAAATGAATATTTTAGTTACTAATGGCACTGTATACAATTAAATATCACACAGAAAACAATTATAGTACGCCTGTTCATGAGGCCTATCTCGAATTTATGGTTATTCCTTGTAGTAATGATGAACAGTTTTGTATTTCTTCGTCTATAAAAAATAATGTTAATGCTCCCGTACAATTTGTCAATTCAATGTATGGCTTTCGTATTGCACGCTATCATCTTTTTGGAACCATATTTAACTTTACGGTTACTTTAACAGCAAGCGTTGAGAAAAATACTTTTATGCCTAATAATTATAAAAGTATTGCGATAAAAGAAGAACAAGCTCTCTTAGATAGCATTGCAACGAAAGTAAGCTTTAGTGATTTTTTGATTCAAACAGCGTTAACCTTTATAGAGAAGCACGATTATCCGATCGAAACATTCAAGAGTCTGGACGAACCCGTGTTTAAATATATTCAACGAATGACTCATTTTATTGGAAATTATATTCAATACGAACAAGGAATAACCAATGTAGATAGTACCGCAAATGATATCTTAACCTTGAAAAAAGGAGTTTGTCAGGATTTTGCTCATCTGTATATATCAATCGTTCGATTCAATGGAATACCGACTCGTTATGTTTCAGGATATTTGAATCAGAATGGAGGCTTTTTAGGTGCATCGGCCATGCATGCCTGGGTAGAGGTTTGGATACCCGGCTCGGGATGGATGGGTGTTGATCCAACAAATAACCAGTTTGTAAACGAGAATTATTTAAAGGTAGCTCATGGTAGCGACTATACCGATTGTATGCCACTGAAAGGAATTCTGCGTTCGGGTGGACAAGGAATAACACATTATTTTGTAGAAGTTACTGAACAACAAAACCAATAAACATGACATATTGCTTAGGAATGAAACTAAAAGATGGTTTGGTAGCTATTGCTGATACTCGACTTACCTCGGGAACTGAAACATCAACAGCTCCCAAATATCAAATATTTAAAAACGAGAAACAAAGTCTTTTTATTATGACATCGGGTTTGCGATCGGTTCGCGATAAGGTGGTGACGTATTTATCAGAAGCTTTGCACGAAAAATTCGATCATCTCGATAAATTATATCAAGTTGTTAATCTCTTTGGCGAACAAATAAAACAAGTATCGAGAGAAGATAAAGAATCGATTATTAATTCTGGATTAAGTTTTAATATACACGCTATTGTAGGCGGACAGCTGCTTGGCGATGACGAACATAAGCTTTTTCTCTTATATCCCGAAGGTAACTGGATAGAGATAGGTAATGGATATCCGTTTACCATAATTGGTAACTCAGGCTTTGGCAAACCTATATTAAAAAGAACAATAACCGCTGATTCAAGTATTGGCTTTGCTTTAAAAACAGGTTTCCTTTCGTTCGATTCGACCCGCGTAAGTGCAAATGATGTTGATTACCCTATTGATGTTATTATATACAAAAGCGGTTCAAACAATATTAAAGTAAAACGATATGAACAAAACGAGATGCAATCAATTGGTAAAATGTGGGGTGATTTGCTAACAAGTGCTATCGACAAAATTCCTAATGATTGGATGAATCCATTCATTACTGAAGAATAATAGATGAAAAGGGTGAAAAACAGAAAAGAGTTGAGGCTTCAATAACCCCAACTCTTTTAATTCAACCAATAATTTTCAATTTAATATTACATCGACCATGGTTCTGCAACAACGTCTGTCTCATCGGACCAACGATATTGAAGAGTTGCTATTTCGTTCATTATCTCTTGTGGCAATGGTTTTAGATTGTTTACTGCAGTAATAAATTCATTAAAGCGATTTATCTTACTGCTTGTTCCTACCGTAGCTTTTACCATTGGAATACTATGGGCAAAACGAACACAAAATTCTGTCCAACTGGCAACTCCTGAACGTTCGAAGATAGGAGCAACTTCAACAGCACGATCGTGCAAATATTGTTTCCACGCAAAACCAAGAATATCGCGAAGACTGTGAACCGGTCCGCCAGAGATGGTACGCATAGCAATTACAGGATATTTCTCGGCTTGAATCAAATCCCAAAGTTCATTGCTTGCAAAACGTTGTAGAGGATTACAATAAAAGATAAATGCTTCTATTAATCCCTTAGTATAACCTCCCTGTAATGCTTTTAAGGGCATTGCCGATGACCATGGAAAAACTTCCAATACAAAATTCTTAACTAAACCCGATTCACGAAGTTTTTGCAGTTCTTGAATTGAACTTCCACCCGATGCAAGATCGTCGGCTACTTTACCCCACAGACAAAGTTGTCCTATTTCCAAACTATCAACAGCTAATGCATCGAGATTTGTTTTTACATCTTTTATCAGTTCCTCAACAGTACCGCCACCCATTTTAATAATAAGTTTTGGAACACTAGATCTATTATTGTCGAATGCTGCTCTCAATACTTCAAGTGCAGAATTATATTGACGGCTGGTGTGAAACCAAACGCCCGATTGCATTGCTGTTTGTGCTACTGCTACACGTTCTTCGAAAGGTATTGAGTCGTCACCCAAGCGGGTTGTGCCATAAATATAAGGCGAGATGTTGTCGAGAATGTTTACTTTGTTCATAAATTGTTTCGCTATTTTATGGTGGTAAAGATAGATAATTCTTATGTTGTTGCTTTATTGTTTTTAGGTCGAAAGGAGTAGGGAATTGTGTCTTTAAGGTGAAAGAGGGCTAAAGCCCTCTTGAATGTTAGCGTCGATTAAACTCCAGCCTAAAGGCATGGAGTTATTGGAATATACGTGTTCGTAGTTTTAGATGAGAATAGATTAATGGATTGATTTTCAGTAATCACGTCATTTATGGCGTGGCCTTTTGAAGAACGGAATCTGCGGCGAATGACATCGTTAAAACAAAACATTGCCTTTGCTTGGCCGCAAAGAGATAACGCTGATTTCTTAAAAAAAGGATTTAAACTTCAGATGTAGGGTTATCGTAATATAACTCTTTGAATTCTTTACCTTTTTGCCATTGTGAATTAACGATTAGTGCAAATAACTTTTCCAATAAGTATCATGCTTTAGTTTTCAGCAATCGATTGGACCGTCATCAGTAAGAAGTCAAGGCTTTTTGAATAATCCAAGTCGAGGTATTCAATACCGAGTTTTTTTAGATTACTATAATAGTTATTTCGGTGAAGATAATATTGTTTCTCAAGTTGAATAGCATTTGCTTTTTCGCCCAACTTCTCCAATAAAAACCATTTTTCGATAAGTCGTGCTGTTCTTCCATTGCCATCTTGAAACGGATGTATTTTGACAAATACAAGGTGAATCATTGAAGCATAATAAAAGACTTTACATTCATCTAAAATCATTTTTTGTAATAAGCTTATATCGCGAAAAAGCTTTGCCAGTTCTGCTTTAACTATATCCGGACTTGCAGCGACATATTCTATTTGATCGTTACTATTAATAACAAACATTTGATTTGTTCGAATATGTCCTTGTTGACTTTTGGGTAATAAATTAGCACTAAGAATAGCATGTGCTTTCGTAACATTTTCAAGGTTTAGAATTTGATTATCGATAAAATCGTATGCTGCATATAAATCATCAGCCTTTTTTGTATAATCGACATGAAAGGGTACGTTCATGAATTTATGTTTGAAATAACTGTCGAAATCTATTTCTTCGCCTTCTATTTTTGATGAATATACCGATGATACCGATTTGTAGAACTGAAAATAATCGACCGATAATATTTTTTTTTGATTGTTGCGTAGTTTAGTTGAAAGCGAGCCATCTACTTTTCTTGTAAATGCAGGTAATAGTTCCGATGTTAGTATTTCGAGGCTCATTATTTGATCTTTTTTCAAAGATAATCAATTAATAGTGAAAAGGTACTTGTGTAAAAGTGTTTGTAATTGAATGATGGTTATCGGAAAAGATGATTTACTCTTTCTTTAGTTCATTCTCAGCAGCTCTGAACATCACAATCTTTGTAATCAATTCTATAGGGAGATCGTTATTGAGTGGAAATTGTACCGCTCCTTTCGACCATTTATACGATCCAAAGTATTGTTTAAAGTTTTCGATACCCGATGCTGTGGGGTATAAGCCGATATGTTTTTCGTAACCGGCATAATATACCAGAATTCTATCTTTATATTTAAAAGCAGGCATTTGATACCCGATACATTCTATAGCATCGGGTACCAAAGTTTTTATTGTTGATCGTATTTGAAGGAGCTTATCCTGTGTTTCTTTAGGAAAACCGGCAATATAGCTATCAACGTTTTTGGGGATATGTTTTTCCATATAACGAACATTAGATGTAGCTTAATTCTGTAATGGTTATTAAGAAAAGATTATTATATGTAACTCTTTCCGGATATCGACCCTTAATACTAATTAAAACCATCGTACTTAAGAACAATTTATTTGCTGTTAATATCTATCTAACGATTCCCATCAACTACTTTCCTCAATTATATCTCCTTCAACACCGCGGTTAGCAATTCCCAATATTTTCCAACCGAAGCAATATGAACTTTCTCGTCGGGCGAGTGGGGGAAGCGGATTGTCGGACCGCAGGAAATCATATCCAGATGAGGATAGTTGCTGCCGATAATGCCACATTCCAGTCCGGCGTGTATTACTTTAATTTCAGGTTCTTGGTGCATCACCAGTGGATATACTTTTTTGAATAAGGTAAGCATTGACGATTGTGCCGAAGGTTTCCAACCCGGATAGTTGCCATAGGTTGATGCTTTAGCTCCAAAGAGTTCGAATATTTTTGTCATTGCTTCGGCTAAGCGAGCTTTGTAGCTTTCGCTGGAACTGCGGAGTAAACAATGAACCTCAATAGTATCGTAATTAGTTTTAACAATCGAAAGGTTGGTTGACGTTTGCACTACACCTTTTATTTCGGGTTCCATACTTATAACACCATTGGGACAGCCGGTAATTGCTTTAAGCAGTTGGAAACAGAAATCGGGTTCTAAAACTGATGTTGGACAAGCAACTTGTTTGCATGCAATCTTTAAGTTATCGTCAATACCTTTTAATTCCACCTCGTACGATTTAAAGAATTTCTTAACGAAAACTAAGAAATCGATAGCTTCTTCCTGCTTTACACAAACGGTAGATTGTGCTTCACGTGGAATAGCATTTCGCATATTACCACCATCGAAATCGGCAACAAAGACGTGATATTTTTTAACAACCTTAGCCAGTAATCGGGCAAGCAGCACATTTGAATTGCCTCTTCCCAATGCAATATCAACGCCCGAATGTCCACCTTTCAATCCTTTAATAAAAATGGTATAGGCTACAAATTCGCCTTCAAGGGGAATGGTCTTTTTTGTAAATGTAGCGGTAAAATCCATACCTCCGGCACATCCTATGATGAGTTCTTTATCGTCTTCGGAGTCGGTGTTGATAAGGATTGAACCTTTTAGGATACCGGGTTTTAATGCAAATGCACCTCCCATGCCTGTTTCTTCGTCGAGGGTAAATAATGCTTCGAGTGGACCATGGCAGATGTCGGTCGATTCTAGTATTGCAAGGATACTTGCAGCCCCAATGCCATTATCAGAGCCAAGAGTGGTATTAGTTGCTCGAACCCATTCGCCGTCAATCTGCGGTTTAATGGGATCGGTAACAAAATCGTGTTTAGTTGTCGAATTCTTTTGGGGAACCATATCAAGATGAGCCTGCAAGATAACAACCGGATGGTTTTCGTATCCTTTTGTTGCTTGTTTTCTGATTATGACGTTTCCAAAATCATCGGTTAGGGTTTCAAGACCAAGCGATATTCCGAATTGGGAAACATGTTGTGCCAATATCTTTTCGTGTTTCGATGGATGTGGTATGGAACATATTGTTTCGAAATGTTTCCAAAGTCCGCTTGGTTGTAAAGATTCGAGTGCCATGATTTTGTTTAATTATGAATTATGAATTATGAAAACGTAATGACTGATATTTATTGTTTTTAACTTTTAACTTTTAACTTTTAACTTTTAACTTTTAACGAAGTTCCTTATAAATCTTTTAAAAGGATGTTCATTTTAGACGTTTCGTAAAAAGATTGTTTATCTTTTAAGAATGCTTCAATATTTACAAATTCGGTATTATTCGAGATGCTTATAGTATGTTCACCAACGGCATTAACCGCTTTTTCGAAATATGCCGTTGTAAGTATGTTTGTTGAAATGGCCGGTTGATATAAATAGAGATCTTTGTCGATGGTATGAACTCTTGCAATTATATGTCCTTGTTCGAGTCGGTTCAGAATGGTTTTCAAAAGGATAAAGTTGACATTGGCATTGTTTGCCAGTTCTTTTACATTAACGGCTGTTTGTCCGTTTTCGAAATTCTTGACAATTAAAAGAGTAATCCACAACGAGAGTTGTTGCTTTTGATTATGACTGATTACAACATCATCGCGGTCGTATTCGGCATCGTAGCCATGCTCAACAATATGCGAAACACTTGCCCCAAGCAATACGATAAACCAGCTTAATTGCAGCCAGATTAAAAACAGCGGTAATGCTGCAAAACTACCATAAATTGCATTGTAGCGAGCCACCCCAACTTGAAATCGAATGTAAACCCACTGTACTAAGAGGAATATAATACCTCCTATAATACCTCCTATTATTGCCGAACGGAATTTTACTTTTGTGTTGGGCATTATCATATACATTAAAGCCAATCCTACCCAAAGCAAGCTGAATGGTAATAACTTGAATGCAAATACAACCACTACTTTCATATGATATAAAAAGGGGATCTTACTAATTAAATTAGGAACCACATTCGAAATGTATATGGTGGCTGCATTTGAGATGATAAAAATGACCGGTGCCAGAAACATTATCGAAAAGTAATCGCTGAGTTTTCGTGAGATCGAACGGTGTGCTTTAACATCCCAGATATCGTTGAAGGTCATTTCGATGTTATGCAATACTTTCATTACCGACCAGAATAAAACGATCAAACCTATACCTGCTATCATACCACCATGGGTATTCGATAAAAGGGAGTTGGCAAAACTGAATACTTCTTCCAAAACAGCTCTTTTATCGGAAAATTTTTCGAGCAACATCTTTTCCAATAGTTTATCGAACCCGAATCCTTTAGCAATACCAAATATCATAGCAACAATCGGAACAATAGACAAAAGGGTGTAATAGGTAAGGGCAGATGCTTTTTGAGCACAGCCTTTGGTGGTGAATCGACGCCATCCGACAATCAACAGCCGTATCACCCGGTTGATAAATGAAAGTTTCAGCTCTTTATCGGGCGAAAGTTTCCAAATATCATTGGTGTAGAACGAAATTGTTTTTTTTATTCCTTGCTTAATCGGGTTCATATCGTATTCGTTATAGGTTTCAAATGTACATAAAAAAGCCGGCTTTAACCGGCTTTAATTGTTAAATGTATGTGCCGGTTTTCTATTTAAATAGTTTATTCAGTTTATTCTTAGCTTCGTTTTCAAGCTTTTTCTTTTGAGCATCCGCTTCTGTTTTTGCTTTTGCTTCGGCGTCAGATTTAGCTTTATCAGCAGCAATTTTAGCTTTAGCTGTAGCATCGGCTTTTGCTTTATCAGCATCGGCTTTTGCTTTTTGCTCTAGTAATGCTTTTTGTTCGTCAACTTTAGCTTTTACCTGATCGGTTACCGTTGTCTTTGTATCCGACGAAGAGCTTCCGAGTTTCATACTTGGTTTAGGGTCGGTCATCGTTCCACCAATCAAGATATCGACATTGATGTTTTGACCCGGGTTGATTGCTACACCTTTCGAAGCGGCAGTAGAAAGTAATCCGTCTAAGGCACTGTTTGCAACTCCTCCAAGATTTGAACGTGGCACTTGCATTGCCATAATATAACTGATCGATTTGTCTAAATTGTTAACACCGCTGATGGTTGCAGGCATATTGTTTATTTTTGTGGTGAAAGGTTTAACTTCAATATTGCCATTTGTAATGGTAAATTGCATGGCAATATCTTTCGTCTTCAATTCTTTTAAATCGTCACGTTTTACAAGGTTGGCAATTTTGTCGATTGTTGGTGAATTTTTTACAACAACTTCTTTTGTTGTAAACGTACCGTTGCCGTTCATTGTTTTATAAACCGGTTTCATATCTTTTCCAAGCTCACTTTTAATCGATACATCGCAGGTGTAATTACCCGAACAGTTCTTTGCAAACGGAGCTAATGTCTTTATCGTATTGAATGCAGTAAAGGTTTTTTGAATATCGAAGCCTTTTATTGCCATGGTAAGGTCGAAACTTGGTTTTGCTATATCCTGTGTAGAGTAACTACCTTTCATATTCATCGATCCGCCAAGCAGATTCATGGTGAGGTTCGACAAATCGACCTTCGAATCTTTAACAACCAATTGTCCGGCTATGGCTTTAATATCCATTTTATCGTATTTGATTTGACCGATCGTTGTTGTTACCGTAAAATCGATATTTCCGGGAACTTCAACAACCGTCATTGGAGCTGATGATGTGTCGGTCGATTTAGTTGTATCGATAGACATTAATTCATTAGCATCAATAAGCGTTGATTGTAGGTTTAACGAACCTTTTATTGTTTCATTATTAAGAGCATAAGGAATAAAGTTCTCAAGTTTACCACTCATCTTAATATCTGTTTTGCCTATTTGTGAGTCAAATCCTTTCAATGTTACATATTGTGGCGAGAATTCCAAATCAGTTGTTTTGATAGTGATTCCTTTGGGAAATGAAGCACTGGTGTAGAATAAATCTTTAAGGCTGATAGTTCCAATTGCTTTGAAATCGGTATATTTCTCTTGTTTTATTTGCGACATCTTTCCTTCCATCTCAACATTTGATGTGATCAATCCGGTAAGTTTTGTGTCTTTTAACGGAATAAATTCTTTCAATGATGCTAAATCAATCTTGCTGTCGAGTTTGCAATATATAGAAGGATCGCTCATAGGAGTCGAAAGTTTCAGAATCATATTAAACGGATTTTGTGCAAATTCGGCATGGAGCTGTTTTAAATCGACAACCGTGTTATCAAGCTTTCCGTCGGGGTTGGAAACGTTTAAGTTTATTTGAATATTGGTAACAGGTTTCGGTACCTGTGGATATTTAAACATAGCATCTTTAACCAGCAGGTTGATATTGAAAGCGGGCATCATATTCTTTTCTGAATTGAATGTACCTTTAAAAGCTGCCGTCATTGCCAGTTTACCGGTTGTTTTAATATCTTCATATCCTTTTAAAAATACACCGGGTACTAACGAGAAGAGTGTTTTAAAATCGGTTTGTTTGGCTTCCATCTTAATATCCATAGTGATATCGTCTTTAGGCATTGCAAACCATCCGTTAATTCCCAATTCAAGATCGTTTGCTTTAATATCATTTTCTTTAAAGGTAAATTTAGAGTTTTTCATATCGGCATCAATTTTCCCACTGTAATTAAATGCTACCTTCTTTAAATAGGTAATTCCTCCATACGATGTTGTAATTGAATCGATACCGCATTTGATCTTTAATAAGGTGAAGTTGGAGGTGAAATCGCCACTTAATTCCAAATTAAGGTTTTCTATGCTTGCATTGGTATTCATCGTCCTGTCGTCGTAGGTTATAAAAGCATTATCGATTTCAAGTAAACGTAAAGCCATTTTAAAGTTCGATTTCGAAGGAGCTGCCGTAGTGGTATCGGTCGATGGTTTAGCAATATTCCAGTTAGCACTGCTGTCTTTTAAAACACGTGCATTTACTTTTATACCATCTAATATAATAGAACGTATTTTAATATTGCTTCCGCTAATAACGCTCATAATGTCTACTTCAGCCGAGAAATCTTTAAGATCGAGCAGCGTATCGCCATCGAATTTCTCAATACCTACAACCGTAACATCTTCTAAGTTAATCTTTAAATTAGGAAAACTACTGAAAATAGAAACGCCGAAATTGCCGAAGTTAACCTTGGCATTTACCGATTTGTTTATTTGTTCTTTCGTAAGGTCAAGCAACTTACCTTTAAAAAGGAATGGTAAACAAGCAATAACTATTATTATTAATAATAAGGTAATACCTAAGATTTTAAAGACTTTTTTCATTTTTACATTAATTTAGTATAATCACACACAAACTTAAAAATATTTTTGTGATAATTATGTAAAGCAGGTCAAAATCTGCTATTTTACCGCTACAATATATAAAAGGAGTAAATTATTTTAGAAAAAAACCTTTGCAAATAAAAAAAACTGTTATCTTTGCCACTCGAAAATAAAGGGTTCTGTAGCTTAATTGGATAGAGCACCTGACTACGGATCAGGAGGTTATAGGTTCGACTCCTATCAGAATCACAAAATGCAATCCTTGTAAAGAATTTACAGGGATTTTTTGTTTCACCTAATTCTCTTTTATTATGGCAATTGAGATAGAAAGAAAATACGAGGTAAAGCTTCATTTATGGGAAAAAGTTAGACCCCAAGAGTGTTTACATATACGTCAAGCTTATCTTAGTTCCGATAATGCTACCACCGTTCGAATTCGAACATCAAACCGGAATGCTTATATAACGATAAAAGGAAAGACTATTCATTTGTCGCGTCCGGAGTTCGAATATCCCATTCCTTACGATGATGCACTTCAATTAATGCAACTATCAACACTATCGATTGTCGAAAAGAATCGCTATGAATATATGTACAAAGGAAAGAAATGGGAGGTAGATGAATTTCTTGGAAGCAATAAAGGACTAATTGTAGCAGAAATTGAACTTGAGCAAGAAGGCGAATTATTCTCCATTCCTGAATTTATAGGAGAAGAACAGACAGCAGACCCTCGTTTTCGCAACAGTAATCTAGCAAAAACGCCCTATGAAACATGGCAAAACCGGTCATAATAGAGGAAAGTAAAGAATAAAACAACAAAGGTGTAGCTATAATTAACTGAAAGTTAATAGAGTAAAAAAAAGATTAAGAATTAATTAAAAAAGATGTAAAAAGGCTTGCAAAGCTGAGTTTATTGGTATTATCTTTGCACTCGCTTTTGAAAGAAAGTAGAATAGTAAAAGAGTTCATTGACACAGTAGGAAATAAGAATAAGAAAGAATAAAAAAAGAGAGACAGGTTCGAACTTATTTTGTGAAGAATATAAAGTACAAATAATAATTTTCACAATGGAGAGTTTGATCCTGGCTCAGGATAAACGCTAGCGGCAGGCCTAACACATGCAAGTCGAGGGGTATAGTAGCAATACTAGAGACCGGCAGACGGGTGCGTAACGCGTATGCAACCTGCCCTTTACACGGGGATAGCCCAGCGAAAGTTGGATTAATACCCGATAGTATTATGAGATCGCATGATTTTATAATTAAAGCTCCGGCGGTAAAGGATGGGCATGCGTGACATTAGCTAGTTGGTAAGGTAACGGCTTACCAAGGCAACGATGTCTAGGGGATCTGAGAGGATAATCCCCCACACTGGCACTGAGACACGGGCCAGACTCCTACGGGAGGCAGCAGTGAGGAATATTGGTCAATGGATGCAAGTCTGAACCAGCCATGCCGCGTGAAGGATGACTGCCCTATGGGTTGTAAACTTCTTTTGTAGAAGGCGAAACGCACATCTTGAATGTGAACTGACGGTACTCTACGAATAAGCATCGGCTAACTCCGTGCCAGCAGCCGCGGTAATACGGAGGATGCGAGCGTTATCCGGATTTATTGGGTTTAAAGGGTTCGTAGGCGGCTTTATAAGTCAGCGGTGAAATACCAGAGCTTAACTCTGGGGCTGCCGTTGATACTGTTAAGCTTGAGTAGGATCGACGATGGCGGAATGAGACAAGTAGCGGTGAAATGCATAGATATGTCTCAGAACACCGATAGCGTAGGCAGCTGTCGAGGTCATCTACTGACGCTGAGGAACGAAAGCGTGGGGATCAAACAGGATTAGATACCCTGGTAGTCCACGCCGTAAACGATGATAACTGGATGTTTGGTATTTATATCAAGCGTCTGAGGGAAACCATTAAGTTATCCACCTGGGGAGTACGGTCGCAAGACTGAAACTCAAAGGAATTGACGGGGGCCCGCACAAGCGGAGGAACATGTGGTTTAATTCGATGATACGCGAGGAACCTTACCCGGGCTTGAAAGACTATTGCATAGAGTAGAGATATTCTTTTGTAGCAATACACCATAGTCTAGGTGCTGCATGGCTGTCGTCAGCTCGTGCCGTGAGGTGTCGGGTTAAGTCCCATAACGAGCGCAACCCCTATCTTTAGTTGCCAACAGGTCATGCTGGGGACTCTAGAGAGACTGCCGCCGCAAGGTGTGAGGAAGGAGGGGATGACGTCAAGTCAGCACGGCCCTTACGTCCGGGGCCACACACGTGTTACAATGGCAGGTACAGAGGGCAGCTAAACCGCGAGGTCTCGCCAATCCCCAAAGCCTGTCCCAGTTCGGATTGGAGTCTGCAACCCGACTCCATGAAGCTGGATTCGCTAGTAATCGCATATCAGCCATGATGCGGTGAATACGTTCCCGGGCCTTGTACACACCGCCCGTCAAGCCATGGGAGCCGAGGGTACCTGAAGGCTGCGACCGCAAGGAGCGGACGAGGGTAAAATCGGTGACTGGGGCTAAGTCGTAACAAGGTAGCCGTACCGGAAGGTGCGGCTGGAACACCTCCTTTCTGGAGCAAAAAGTAACACCGCTTCGCTTTGTTGTTTTTTTTATTACAATTCTTAAAGAGCTTTAAACATATAGAACTAGAAAACAGTATTGGTGAAAACCAAAGACAAACTATTATAGTAATATAATAGAAAAATAGTCTCGTAGCTCAGCTGGTTAGAGCGCTACACTGATAATGTAGAGGTCCCCAGTTCGAGTCTGGGCGGGACTACTGTTTAATTAATAGTTAAAAACTAAAAACTAAAAAAAGATTACAATATGGTAAATCATTTTTTAACTTTTAACTTTTAACTTTTAGTTTTTAACTGTAAAAGAAGAATAAGACGCTGGGGGATTAGCTCAGTTGGCTAGAGCGACTGCCTTGCACGCAGTAGGTCAACGGTTCGACTCCGTTATTCTCCACAAATGAGTTTTGAGTTTTTAATTTTGAATTTTGAGTTAGGAAACTAACAATAAACGATAGATGAAACTTGAAACGAGAGTATTAGAGTTTTGAGTTGTGAATTTTGAGTTTTGAGTTGGGAAACTAACTAAAAACTCAAAATTAAAAACTCAAAACTAAAAATAAAGTTGATAATTGAGAGCAATGAATTGGATTTCCAACTCAAAACTCAAAATTAAAAACTCAAAATTAATAAAGAGTTCATTGACAAACTGGCAAGAAACAAGATAGCAATATATTGTTTAAGAGTAAAATTAACAAATAGAATTAAAGAAAAGCAAAGAAGAGCACACGGGGAATGCCTGTGGCTCCTGGAGGCGAGGAAGGACGCGACAAGCTGCGAAAAACTGGGATTAGGTGCACATAACCGATTGACTCCCAGGTATCCGAATGGGACAACCCACAGATTGCAAGATCTGTATCCTTAAATGGAGGCCAACCACCTGAACTGAAACATCTAAGTAGGGTGAGGAAAAGAAATCAAAGAGATTCCCTGAGTAGCGGCGAGCGAAACGGGACAAGCCCAAACCAGAGACGTCTAGGCGTGTCTGGGGTTGTAGGACCTCAATAATGACATCAATCAAAATCGGAAGCTGTCTGGAAAGACACACAATACAGGGTGATAGTCCCGTATGAGTAATGAGCGATGTGAGTGAGGTATCCTGAGTAGGACGGGGCACGAGCAACCCTGTCTGAATCTGCGGGGACCATCCTGCAAGGCTAAATACTCCCAGGAGACCGATAGTGAACTAGTACCGTGAGGGAAAGGTGAAAAGAACCGCGCGTAGCGGAGTGAAATAGAACCTGAAACCGTGTGCTTACAAGCGGTTGGAGCCCTTTAGGGGGTGACAGCGTGCCTTTTGCATAATGAGCCTACGAGTTACTCTTCACCAGCAAGGTTAAAGTGGTATAGCCACGGAGCCGTAGCGAAAGCGAGTCTGACAAGGGCGCATGAGTTGGTGGAGGTAGACGCGAAACTTTAGTGATCTACCCTTGGGCAGGTTGAAGTTAGGGTAACACCTGATGGAGGACCGAACCGGTAAACGTTGAAAAGTTTTCGGATGACCTGAGGGTAGGGGTGAAAGGCTAATCAAACTGAGAGATAGCTCGTACTCCCCGAAATGCATTTAGGTGCAGCCTGAGTAATAAATAGTGTCGGAGGTAGAGCTACTGATAGGACGAGGGGGCTTCACCGCCTACCGACTCCTGACAAACTCCGAATGCCGGCACATATAACTTGGAGTGAGGCGTTGGGTGCTAAGGTCCAGCGCCGAGAGGGGAACAACCCAGACTACCAGCTAAGGCCCCGAAGCGACGGCTAAGTTGAAAGAACGCGGTGCAGTTGCAGTGACAGCCAGGAGGTTTGCTTGGAAGCAGCAATTCCTTTAAAGAGTGCGTAACAGCTCACTGGTCGAGCGACTGTGCATGGATAATAAACGGGCATCAAGCCGTCCGCCGAAGCTGTAGATTAATATTGAAAGATATATTACTGGTAGGGGAGCATTCCGAACTAGCGTAGAAGCCGAATCGTAAGGTTTGGTGGAGCATTCGGAAAAGCAAATGTAGGCATGAGTAACGACAAGACAGGTGAGAAACCTGTCCACCGAAAAGCCAAGGTTTCCTGATCAACGTTAATCGGATCAGGGTTAGTCGGGACCTAAGGTTAACCCTGCGTATGCAGGGGATATCGATGGACATCTGGTTAATATTCCAGAACTAATGGTGAATGCGATGCAGCCACGGAGAAGTGAAAGCCACGCGTACTGACGGAATAGTACGTTAAACTGCGAAGGAACATTTTTGTGAGGCAAATCCCACAGAAATTCCGATGTAGAATAGTACAGAGAGCCCTCGGGCAATCTGATAGTTGGTGTAATAGCTCCCAAGAAAAACTGCTAAGCTTCAGTTCACCATACCCGTACCGCAAACCGACACAGGTGGCTGGGATGAGAATTCTAAGGTGCTTGAGTGAATCATGGTCAAGGAACTAGGCAAATTAACCCTGTAACTTCGGGAAAAAGGGTTCCCACGCGAGTGGGACGCAGAGAAATGGTTCAAGCGACTGTTTACCAAAAACACATGGCTATGCAAAATCGTAAGATGAAGTATATGGCCTGACACCTGCCCGGTGCTGGAAGGTTAAAAGGAGAGGTCATCGCAAGAGAAGCTTTGAATTGAAGCCCCAGTAAACGGCGGCCGTAACTATAACGGTCCTAAGGTAGCGAAATTCCTTGTCGGGTAAGTTCCGACCTGCACGAATGGTGTAACGATTTGAACGCTGTCTCGACCATGAGCTCAGTGAAATTGTAGTATCGGTGAAGATGCCGATTACCCGCAACGGGACGGAAAGACCCCGTGCACCTTTACTATAGCTTAGCACTGGTTTCGGACATGTGACGTGTAGGATAGGCTGGAGGCTTTGAGGCGCTGCCGCTAGGTAGTGATTAGCCAACGTTGAAATACAGCCCTTCGCATGTCTGGGATCTAACCCGTTTGAAACGGGGACAATGCTTGGTGGGTAGTTTGACTGGGGTGGTCGCCTCCAAAAGAGTATCGGAGGCTTTCAAAGGTACCCTCAGCACGCTTGGTAACCGTGCGATGAGTGCAATGGCAGAAGGGTGCTTGACCGAGAGACCGACAAGTCGATCGGGTACGAAAGTAGGACATAGTGATCCGGTGGTTCCACATGGGAGGGCCATCGCTCAAAGGATAAAAGGTACGCCGGGGATAACAGGCTGATCGCCGCCAAGAGCTCATATCGACGCGGCGGTTTGGCACCTCGATGTCGGCTCGTCACATCCTGGGGCTGGAGAAGGTCCCAAGGGTTCGGCTGTTCGCCGATTAAAGTGGCACGCGAGCTGGGTTCAGAACGTCGTGAGACAGTTCGGTCCCT
>Ga0265338_10005300_pt1 | contig 16881 bp, 13 predicted proteins | sample 42126metaG_FD_193579 | JGI IMG/M metagenome (GOLD analysis project Ga0265338, IMG submission 193579) | Rhizosphere microbial communities from Carex aquatilis grown in University of Washington, Seatle, WA, United States - 4-21-26 metaG | ecosystem: Host-associated > Plants > Roots > Rhizosphere... | reverse complement strand
TTCTTGATTATCAGGTTCCCCAGATTTGTCGCGCTGGCCGCCGCCGCCGCCATTGCCGAGCATCGACTGCATCATCTTCATCATGTCGGACGCGTTTTGCTGCTGTTGGTTTGGATCCTGTTGCGGCTGCGCCGGTTGTTGGGGAGCCACGTAAATCGGAGCGGCGACGGGAAGTGAAGTCTGCGTCGTCGTCGGACTGCGCATCACCGGAAAATTATTCGATCCTATGGCTGGAGCCGGAGCGGCGGTCGTTGTGGCCACCGTGAATTTGAGACTCTGCTTGGGCGAAGCGGCAACTTGGGCGTGGAGAGGCCCGGCCGCGAAGACCATGGAAGGAATCAGGAGTCTCAAATTGAACAGGGACATGCCTTAGAGAAGAGCAACGGCGATACCCTCTAGGGATCGAGCTGGTGATTCCCAGGCCGACGCACTATCAAAGAGTTGGGCGGGGTTTGTCAGTGTTGACGCTTGGCTAAACCCGAACGTCTCAGAATGAGACGCTCAATTGCCCGCAACCGAAGGCGCGAGCCCGACATCGAGGCCGCGCACATTCGCCTGGCAGTATGAACCCACGGCGCGCGCGATATCTTGGCGCTTGGCAATTTGCAAATCGCGAAAGGGGCCGAAGTAGCGTCCGAGCCCGCGAGCGCCGGATTCGCCGGAGCCGTGGCCCATCGTCGCGTCCATCGCTAGGTTTCTAAGCGCGATGCACGAGCCACATTTGAGATTTGTGCGCGGATCAAAGATCGCGGTGTCAGTGAGGGCATTGCAATCGGGATCTTTGTTTTTGTCGCTGACACCAATTTGGAATAGGCCTTTGCCGCCCATCAGTTTTCCGTTCTTGGTCCATCCCGGTTCTTGCGCGTTTGTGTTCCAGCCTGACTCTTTGGTGATGAGTCCTGAAAGCACTTGCAGGAAAACGTAGGTGCGCTGTTTTTTATCCTGCACTTGGCTATACTCGCCGCAGTAGAGGTGGAGATCGCCGACTCCGAAGCCGGCGTTTCCCGCCTCGCGCAGAATCAAATTCATGCTGCGGCCGGCGCACGATTTGGGATCGTTGAGAATTTCATCGAGCATTTGACAGTAGCCATTCTTGACCTGGGTCCGGTCGGAATTTTTCTGCGTGCAGAGGCCGTTGCCGATATTGCCGGCGCCCTTTTGGCCGGACGCGAAAATATGGCTATCGGGATATTCATACTTTGTCCAAACAGTGCTCGGTGTGGGGCTGCCTGGTTGATTTTCGGGCTCGAGCGATTCATCGCGTTGGCCACCGCTGACGTCGGCGGTGATAAGAAGTTGATTGCGCTCGCTTTCGATATCGCCGCCACCGTTGCCTTGGGCCGTTCCGGATTTTTGCGGTTGCGATTTGGCATTCGGGGTAAATGGCATCGAGTGCGAAGGAGTGTAGGGGGCCGGAGCGGGATAGCTGGCCGGGAGTTGGCGGCCATAGCCAGGCGGCGCTGCATTCGGCGATTGTTGTTTGGGAGATGGCGCGGTCCCCAGGTTTCCCCCATTGCCGACGACTTCAGCAAATGAGAGGGGAGTGAGGACAAGAGTTACAAATGAAATCAATCTTAAAATAAAAACGCGCACACCTTATTCTAGCAAAGCGCCTGGCGGCCTTCGACAAAAATGACGGCGCCTGGACGATTCTTAAATTGAGACAATCAGACGATCTTATAACCGACGCCGGGCTCGGTCAGAATGTGCTGCGGCACCGAGGGGTCGGCCTCGAGCTTCTTCCTTAGTTGTGCAACGTAAATGCGGAGGTAATGACTCTGGCTGACGGCGTTGGGGCCCCAGATGCTGATGAGGAGGTGGCTCTGCGAGACCACGCGGCCGGCACTCCGGATAAGGAGACTGAGAAGTTCATATTCGGTGCTGGTGAGTTTAACTTTGGCGTCCTTGAGCGTGACCTCGCGAAGGTTAAGGTCAACCCGAAGATCTTCCGAGATAAAAATCGGAGTGGCTTCGATCGCGCCATGATGTCTCAGGCCCACTCGAATACGCGCCAGAAGCTCGGGCAGCCCGAAGGGCTTGGTCAGATAGTCGTCGGCGCCGGCATCGAGCAGTTCAACTTTAGTCTCTTCATTGTCATTTACGGTGAGAACGAGAATTGGAATTTTGGTCCACTCGCGTAGACGCTTCAGCACCTGAAATCCGTCAATGTCGGGAAGGCCGAGATCGAGAATGATCAGATGCGGGTGGAAATCGGCGGCGAGTTGGAGACCCGATTGGCCAGTCTCGGCGCACACAATCTCGAAGCCATGACTTTCCAAATTTGTGCGGAGGAGTGCGCGGATCGACTCCTCGTCATCAATTATCAAAATCCGTTTGCGGGCGTCGGTCATGCATCAAATCCTTCAGGCAGCGGAGGCACGGGACTGATCGGCATCTCGATAATAAAGCAAGCGCCGATATTGGCTAGCCCATTCTCGACCCGGACTCGTCCATGATGCGCTTCCACGATGCTTTTGACAATTGAAAGCCCGAGGCCGGTTCCGCCGGCGGGCGTGCCCGGCACGCGGTAGAACTTATCAAACACGCGCTCGCGGTCTGAGACAGGAATGCCGGGCCCCTGATCGCAGACACCGAGTGAGAGCAACTTTTCCGAAATTTTACTAACTCCGATTTTAATCGAGGTGCCTTTCGGCGTGTAGGCGGCCGCATTGAGAATCAAATTGGACAGTGCATGCTCGAAGAGGCGAAAGTCGATATTGACCAAGGGCAAGTCGGCCGCGAATTCGGTTTTAACGGTGTGGTATTTGAGATTGACGCCGAGCTTTTGTATGGCGGCGTGCACGAGATCATGGACGTCACACCATTCGGTTTTGAGTGCAAGCACGCCGGAATTGAGGCGGCTCATGTCGAGTAGATTTTCGATCACCCGGTTCAGGCGGTCGCTCGCGGTCAGGAGATCCTGCGCCACCGAGACGACATCACGCTTGGTTTGAGGATCGGCAAGAGCGGTGGCGGAGCCCATGATCACGGTCAGTGGTGTACGCATTTCGTGGGAAATTGAGTTCAATAGGGTTTGATGCAGACTCTCGGAAGCTTCGTAAAGCTTCGCCGCTTGCGCGGCCTCGTGAAATTTCAAACGCTCAAGGGCGAGCGAGGCCTGCGCGATGACGGTTTCGATAAAGTTTTCTTGTTCGAGGCTCAGTTCCTCCGACGGAGTCTTCGGCTCGAGCAAGACTACGCCTATGACCGACGACTCTCCGAGCATTGGCAATGAGAGGCAAGGTGCTGCCGAGAGGGTTTGAGTCGACCAACCGGCGGGCTTGCGATTTTGGAATGTCCAGTGGGCGACGGCGAATTCGTTTTCGGGAAAGCCCGTCGGCGATTGCAGCTGGCCTTCTTTGTCAGCGTGGAGAATGCGCGTGCGTCCCTGGAATTGACTGCCGACCGTGTTCTCGAGAACCTGGTTGACTTCGATCGTCGTGCGGCTGGCGCTCAAGCGCTTGCTGAGCTCGTAGAGCGACTGGGCTCTGCCTTCGCGCGATTGCAGAATATCTTCCTGCTTGCGGATACGCGAAGTGAGAAAGCCGCCGACAACCGCAGTGACGAAGAACGAAACCACCATCATGATGTCTTCGCTTGAGGTGATCATAAATGTGAACTGCGGCGGGATGAATAAAAAATCCCAAATCAATGTCGACGCCACGGCCGCAAAGAGAATCGGCCCGCGATTGCCAAGGCTCGAAACCGCAAGAATTGCCAAAAGGAACATCGGTCCAATGGCCTTGTAACCGACGAGCGGAAGGATCATGTAACATGCAAACGTCACTGCCGCGAGGAACCAAGCGACATTGTAGTAGGGAAAAAATCCCGTTTTAAATTCCGGCCAGTGAATGTTGAAGCCGCGATAGCGCGGCCGCCGTTCAGCGCGAATGACGTGAACGTCGATTTTACTTGAAGTTCCGACGAGGTGATCAAGGAGCGTTCCGCGCGCGAGAAAGTCGCGGATAAATCGGCGATCAGGCCGGCCCATGATAATCTGAGTGACATTCTTTTCGCGGCATATGCGCTGAATGCCGGATGTCAAATCCGTGTCTTTAATTGTGATGACCTCCGCGCCGAGCTCGCGCGCGAGAGTTACGTTTTTGCGCAGCATCTCCGCGTCGTCGGGCCGAAGCGACTCGCCGATGTCTACATAGAGGGCGATCCATGGCGCCTCAAGATTGTAGGCCATCCGGCGCGTGGCGCGGATCAAACGGCCCGAATAGGGACTGTAGCTGACGGCAACAAGAAGCCGCTCGTTAGTATTCCAAGGCCCTTCGATGCCCTTCATGGTCATTTGGTCTTGTAAATCCTGATCAACCTTTTCGGCGGTAAAGCGGAGAGCGAGTTCGCGCAGAGCGGTGAGGTGCTCTTCTTTGAAAAATCCCGTAGCTGCGTGAACGGCGCGCTCGCCCATGTAGACTTTGCCTTCTTTCAGGCGTTGCAGAAGTTCACCGGGACTCAAGTCAATCAGTTCGATTTGGTCTGCCGAAGCCACAAGCGAATCGGGAACTGTTTCCTTGACTTGAATCGATGTAATCTGCGCGACCTGATCGTTGCGGCTCTCGATATGTTGGATGTTGATCGTCGTGTATATATCGATTCCCGCCATCAGGAGCTCTTCAACATCTTGATGCCGTTTCAGATGGCGTGAGCCGGGAGTGTTTGTGTGCGCGAGTTCATCGACCAACAGAAGCTGAGGCGGATCTTTCAATATCGCATCGATGTCCATCTCAGTGAGAATCGAACCTTTGTACTCCTTCTCAAGACGTGGAAATTGTTGGAGGCCCATCACGAGTTCTTCGGTCTCGCGGCGGCCATGCGTTTCAATCAATCCAATCGCAACCTTAACGCCGCGGTTTTGCTGTTCCCGGGCGGCTTTGAGCATGGAATAGGTTTTGCCGACGCCAGGACACATTCCCAGAAAAATGCGCAACCGGCCGCGGCCCTTCTTGCGGTCGAGCTTTTGGATTGCGGTCAATAAGGCTTGTGGATCGGGGCGTCCGTCACCGGTCATGGTGTGCCCCTTTGCAAATCATCAAGCGCGAGATTGAGCTTGAGAACATTGATGCGAGGCTCTCCTAAGAGCACAAGTTGCCGCTTTTCTACAAGACTGTCCACCAGAGAGGAGACGCGTTGAGGGTCGAGCCCGCGCGCGCGGGCAACCCGTGCGATTTGGTATTTTGCCGCACCCGGGCTGATATCGGGATCGAGACCGCTGCCCGAGGCGTAAAGTAACTCTTGCGGAATGCTGTCTGGGCTTGGATTTGCGGATTTGAGCTTTTGCTCGCGATCAGTCACGGCGGCCTTTAGCGCCTGGCTGGCGGGGCTCAAATTACTTCCCCCGGAGGGAAGCGGATTGTAGTCGATCGCCGAGGGGCGCGGCCAAAAATATTTTTCGTTCACGAATTTCTGTGCGATCAATTCCGCACCGACCACGCGGCCTTGGACCTGAATAAATCCTCCGTCGGCCTTGTGTGGGAAGGTCATATGCCCTACGGCCATCATCGCAAACGGATAGGCCAGGCCAAGGAGGGCGCTGAGAAGAAGAAGAAGTTTAATGGATTGGAATGCGTCTTTCATAAGTCACCTCTAGATCATATGCAAACTCGTGATGAGAAGATCGATTGCTTTGATTCCGATAAACGGAACGATCAATCCACCCAGCCCATAGATTAATAAATTGCGTTGCAAGATGCTCGAAGCGCCGACCGCGCGATAAGTGACGCCGCGGAGCGCGAGTGGAATTAACGCGATGATAATCAAAGCGTTGAAGATCACAGCACTTAAAATCGCGCTTTCTGGCGAAGCCAAGGCCATCACGTTCAGTGAGGCGAGCGGTCCGCCGCCCGCGGCACCCTTGGCAAGGTAGAGGGACCCGAATAGCGCCGGCAGAATCGCAAAGTACTTCGCGACGTCGTTGGCGATACTGAATGTGGTCAGCGACCCGCGCGTCATCAAGAGCTGCTTGCCGATTTCGACAATCTCAATGAGTTTTGTGGGATTGCTATCAAGATCGACCATGTTTCCGGCTTCGCGCGCCGCTTGCGTGCCGGTGTTCATGGCGACACCGACGTCGGCTTGCGCGAGCGCGGGCGCATCGTTGGTGCCGTCGCCGGTCATTGCCACGAGACGGCCGTTCGCCTGCTCATCGCGGATGCGCTGAAGCTTGGTCTCGGGCGTGGCTTGGGCCATAAAGTCGTCGACACCGGCTTCGGCGGCGATGGCCGCGGCGGTCAATGGATTGTCGCCGGTAATCATGACGGTGCGGATTCCCATCTTGCGAAGCTCGGCGAAGCGCTCGCGGATTCCGCCTTTGACGACGTCTTTGAGATGGATCACGCCGAGGACTTGCCTATTTTCCGACACGACGAGCGGTGTACCGCCCGTCATGGCGACGGCATTGACCATATCGTCGAGATCTTCGGGGAGAGTGCCGCCTTTTGCCGTCACGAAGTCTTTGACCGCTTGGGCGGCTCCTTTACGTATACTGCGATTTTGCGAGTCGATCCCACTCATGCGCGTGTGCGCCGAAAAGGGTACGAAGACGGCCTCGTGGGGTTGCAGCGACTGCGCGCGGAGAGCGAATTTCTCTTTCGCCAGTACCACAATCGAGCGGCCCTCCGGAGTTTCGTCGGCAAGCGACGCGAGTTGCGCCGCCTGTGCGAGCGCTTCGGCGGTAATGCCTTTGACTGGAGTGAAGGCCGAAGCCATGCGATTACCGAGAGTAATCGTTCCCGTTTTATCGAGAAGGAGAACATCAATGTCGCCCGCGGCTTCAACGGAGCGGCCGCTCGTCGCGATGACGTTGCGGCGAATAAGACGGTCCATTCCGCTGATGCCGATGGCGCTGAGCAAGCCGCCGATAGTCGTGGGAATCAGGCAGACGAGCAGCGCGATCAGGACCGGCACTGTCACAATATGCGAGAGATCTTGCTGGGAGGCCGCGCCGCTGTAATCGGCGAAGAATTTTAGCGTCGCGACGGCGAGTAAGAAAATAATGGTAAGACCGGCTAGAACGATCGTCAGCGCGATTTCATTGGGAGTTTTCTGGCGTTTGGCGCCTTCGACCAGGGCAATCATCCGGTCGAGAAACGTCGAGCCCTGCTCGGCGGTGATTTTGATAAGAATGCGGTCGCTGATAACACGTGTTCCGCCAGTGACGGCGCTGCGGTCGCCGCCGCTCTCGCGGATGACCGGTGCTGATTCACCGGTGATCGCCGATTCATCGACGCTGGCAATGCCTTCAATCACTTCGCCGTCGCCGGGAATGACGTCGCCGGTTTCGCATATGACCACGTCGCCGACTCTCAAGTCCGCAGCCGACACGTGGGTTTCACCTCCGCCTTTCAGACGGCGTGCCATTGTGGCTGTGCGCGTTTTGCGGAGTGACGCAGCCTGGGCTTTGCCGCGGCCCTCGGCCACAGCCTCGGCGAAATTCGCAAAGAGAACGGTGAACCACAGCCACAGCGCGATCTGAAATTCAAAGCCGCGCCCGTGACCGCCGATATCGAAGATCACGTAGACCGTCGTCAGCACCGCACCGATGAGGGTCACAAACATCACCGGATTGCGGACTTGCGTGCGGGGCGAGAGCTTCGTGAGGCTCTCGATCAGCGCGGGCTTTACAATTTCGGGATTGAACAGACCAGGTTTTGGTGAATTTGCCATAATGACCTCAGAAGAAAGTTCCTTGTTTCATCAGCAAGTGTTCGACAATCGGGCCCAGGGCCAGCGCGGGGACGAAGGTCAGCGCGCCGACAATCAAGATGATACCGATGAGCAACGCCGAGAACAGGGCGGTATCGACGGGGAATGTGCCTTTGCTTTGCGGCGAAATATTTTTCGCGCTCAAACTTCCCGCGACGGCGAGAATCGGCAAAATAATGGCGAAGCGTCCGACCCACATGGTGAAGGCCATCATCAAATTGTAAAACGGAGTGTTGGCATTCAGACCGGCGAAGGCGCTGCCGTTGTTTGCCGCGGCCGATGTGAAGGCGTAAAGAATTTCCGAAAAACCATGCGGGCCTTTGCTCGAAGGGCCGGCGAGTCCTGCCGGCACCACGGCCGCAATGGCAGTGCCAAGCAAAATGACCGCGCACGGAGCCAGGACGGCGAGGATTACCATTTGCATTTCGCGCGCTTCGATTTTTTTGCCGAGATATTCTGGCGTGCGGCCGACCATCAAACCCGCGATAAACACGGTGAGAAGGATAAAGAGCATCATGCCGTAGAAGCCGGCGCCCACGCCTCCGAAAATCACTTCGCCGAGCATCATGTTGAGCATGGCGAGGCCACCCGACAAAGGCGACAAGCTCGAGTGCATCGCATTGACGGCGCCGCAGGAGGCGCTCGTCGTGACAGTCGAAAACAGAACACTGTTGAACACTCCAAATCGCGTCTCTTTGCCCTCCATCAATCCACCCGCGCCGTACTCAGACATCAGCGATAGGGCCGTAATCGTGATAAAGAGGATTAGCATCGTGGCGAAGATGACCCAAGCATGCTTCCGCGCGCCCGTGATGGAACCGAAGGTGTAGGTCAATGCGGCCGGAATGAGAAAAATCATCAGCATCTGTAGGAAATTGACCAATGGATCCGGATTTTCGTAGGGATGTGCACTGTTGGCGTTAAAATATCCGCCGCCATTCGTGCCGATCATTTTGATTGCCTCTTGGGAAGCCACCGGACCGACGGGGATGACTTGCTCAGGGCCTTCCAAGGTGGTGACGTGAACATTGGGCTCAAGAGTTTGCGGAGTGCCGCGGCTGATCAGAACGATGGCGAAAACAACGGATAAAGGAAGCAAAATATAGAGCGTTCCGCGAACCAAGTCGGCCCAGAAGTTGCCAAGAGTCAGTTGCGCGCGCTGTGCAACTCCACGCATGATAGCAATGGCCACGGTGAGGCCGACGGCGGCGCTGACGAAGTTCTGCACCGTCAGCGCGAACATTTGCGTAAAGGCACTGAGTGCTGTTTCACCACTGTAACTTTGCCAGTTCGTATTGGTGACGAAGCTAACGGCGGTATTTAGTGCCAAGTCCCATGTGACCGCGGGGAGTTTCTGCGGATTGAACGGCAAATGCGCCTGCAGCATCTGCACGGTGAACACGACGATGAGTCCAATCACGTTGAACCACATCAGTGCACGGGCGTATTGCCGCCAGGTCATGTCATGCTTGGGATCAATTCCCGAAAGACGGTAGAAGCAATTTTCAATCGGGCGGAAGGCTCGGCGCGGCCAAAACTCGGCGTCGGTAAAAATGCGGGCCATATAATGTCCGACGGGAGGTGTGAGGACACAAAGCAGGACAATAAATAAAATGAGTTGTGCGTAATCGAGTTGATTCATGCAGTAACCTCAGAATTTCTCCGGGTTAAACAAGGCGTAAGCGAGATAGCCGAGTAACCCTATACAAATGAGTCCTACAACGGCAAATTCCATAAAATGTCCTCTCCCCCGAGTATGCACCCGGGGTTCAGTTGTCGGCGCGTAAAGAATGCGTAAAAGCGAGCTAGAAGCGAATCATCATCGCTAAATTGAGACGGTCCTCCGCCTTGACCAGATCGGGCTTCCAACCGGCGGGCTGAGCCGAGTTGTTGTTGCCATTGGGGCCGGTGACTCCGCCCGGTCCGGCGAAGTAATTTACGTCGGCGGCGCGGTGGTTATACTCGAAGCGATAGGTGATGTATTGTTTGGGCATGTAGTCGAAGGTGACCGAAGCATCCCACGCATGAAACTCATCTCCTGGATTTTGCGTGAAGCAATTCGCACAGCCATTGTTAGTGGCCGAGGCGCCTTGAATCGGAGGAAGCAAGACGAGATACCGGCCGGGATTATTCAAGAATCCGCCACCGACCGTGACCGCGTAATGATCGTGATCGAACCACACGCGATTGTAGATCATTCCGCTCAAAAAATACTGGCTCGGTGTTGACGAGTTTCCACCATAGCACTTCACGCCGCCGCCGCTCTCGCAGCCGATGTCGCCAGTGACGGAGAATGCGGCCTTGCTGAAAAAGTTTGCCGGTTTATCATAATACTTGTGCTGCCAGCTGTTGTCGCTATGGTAGCGGTTGCGGCCGGGCGTGTTGAGTGTGTCCGCTCCCCAGTAGCCATTTGACACAAATGAGTTTTCGGCGTTCCAGCGCGAATTGATTTGGAAGCCGATGCCGGGCATTTCGTTATACATGCCATAGGATTGCCAACCGTTGATCAACCAAAGTTCCAATTTGAATTTATCGGACGGGAACATTTGCAGCCGGAGGCCGTTGAAAAACCAGGGCGTGTTGGCCGATGTGTATGAGGCTTGGTAGGCCCAGTTCTCATTATTGTAATAGGAGAAGAGGCCGACGTACGACATGAAGATTCCGGCGTCAAGATTGATTCCATTCCAGATATCCCAGTGGTAGCCGCCGTACGCTTCGGAGACGTAACGGTAAGCATCGTTGAGGTCCCATTGGCCGCGCGCGGGACTCGCGTCGTTGCGTGGTGTCATCGTCGAGTACATCCCGAATTGAGTCATAAGACGGCCGCGGACATTGTCGACGTGAAAGTCGCCGCCGACACCCAGCTGCTGCACCTCGAGTTCATTAGTGCGTCCGGCGGCCGTTGAGCCGACGAGTGTGTGATCGACGGGTTTTGCGAAGTCGTAGATATAATTCATGTCAGCCATGAATTGCCCGGTGAAATATTTCGAATCGAGAATGCTGTCTTTGACCCGCGAGTTACCGTTGAGCCAGGTGAAGTCGCCAAAGGCGAAGGGCTCGGGTACCGCATCGGCGTAAGCCATTGATCCGGCGAGAAGTCCAGCGAGCAACAGAGCGGAGCGCATAGTGATCTCCTTTTCGAAGATGCATTCTCGCTCGGACTAAGTTTTGCGGTAGTAAAAAGAAATTTACGCCCGCCGGGCGTAAATTTCCAATATCGAAAAGATTAGTGCGTATTCGTCGGCGGAGCCAAGAAGTTCGTCGAACCCATGACTTTCCAGCCGTTGTTGAGCAACTGGCCGTAGCCGCTCGTCGTGAAATTGGTGTAGGGGGAGTTTCCGAAGAACGCATTATTGCCCGAGAGGCCGCAGTGCGAATCGAGCGCGTCGGTCGGACCGTTGACCTTACGCCACATCAATACGAGCGCGATTTCGGTAGGCGGACCTTGATAGTACTTTATCTCGGTCGCGAGGCGGGTGGTGTCGTCGAAATAAACGGCTTGCGTACCGCAACCCATTTCCGTCGAATGGTCGCCGTCGTTGCCGATCAACGTCGATGCCGTTGTCGTGCCAGACGGCGTGATCAATACCACAGAGCCGTCATCAGACAGCGTGGCAAATTGATACCAGCCCGGCTGATCGTTGAGCGGATCGAGCTTCATGATGGTCGTAAGGTCAAACGCAAAGTATGCGGTCAAAGTCGCACCGGTATTGTCTGTGATCAGCGTGCCACCGTTAGTCGGGAAACCTTGTGTGAACGAGCGCGTGCTCACAAAAAGCTGGTTCAAGTCGAGGAGTGCGTTTACCTTCGTGCCGCTCTGAATGAAATAGTCGACCGTCTTGCTCGACGAATTGGCGAACGTGGTCTGTTGACTTGAATTCAGGTAGTAGATGTTGCCGACTAAGCCACCGCTGCAAGTCGCATCGCTCGAAGAGCTAAACGGGTCGCAAATAACGGGACGGGCGGTAACCGTGAAATTGACATGATCGCTGAACGAATTGCCGACATTGTCCGTCGCTGAAATCGTAAACGTGTAATTGCCGGCGGCGAGCGCGCCGAGGTCCAAAGTGTTCGTGGCCGGGCATGCCGCCAACGATCCTGACGGAGCCGTGACTCCGCAGTTGATCGAAGCCACGCCGCTAGACAAATCGACGACTTGATATTGAATGACCGCGTGGTCGCCGGTCATCAGCGCCGAAGGTGTCGATACGAAACGAATGATCGGAGGGGAGAGGTCGATTGTCCACGACTGATTCGCGACTGCCGATACATTGCCGGCATTGTCAGTCGCGCGAACGTAGAAGATATGCGTGCCTTCGTTCAAATTGGCGGCCGTGAAAGGCGAGGTACAGGCCGCGAACGCATTGTTATCGACATGGCACTCGTAACCTGCGATGCCCGAAGCATCGGTTGCAGTGAATGCGAAGTTCGAGCTCACTTGGTTGGTATACGCGTTCGGACCCGAAGTGATGGTCACGACCGGAGGCGTAAGATCAATCGTCCACGAGCGCGTGGCCACGGACTGGTTGCCGGCGTTGTCAGTCGCGCGAACGCTAAAGGTGTGTCCACCGGCCAGCAAGTTCGCATAGTTCATGGCGTTTAAGTTACAAGCCGCATAGGCGTTGGCGTCGATCTTACACTCGACCATTTTGATGCCGCTGAGAGCATCGGTCGCCGTCCAGGTCAGGTTCGCCGTCGGCGAATTATTGAGCGCCAGAGGACCTGAAGTGATCGTCACTACCGGGGCAGTTAAATCGACAACCCAGTTGTAAGTGAGCGGAGCTGAAATGTTGCCTAGGCTGTCAGTGCCACGGAACGCGAAGGTGTGCGGACCTTCGTTCAAGGTCACCGTGGTCGGCGACGTGCATGAAGCGAAAGCGCCACCGTCTGTTGAGCATTCAAAAATCGTAATCGGTTGACCGTTCTTCGTGCCTGTGAAGCCAAACACATTTTGCATCGAATTATTATAAGGAGGCGGAGTTTGCGTGAACATGATAGTCGGAGCCGTCATGTCGACGGTCCACGCAGCCGAAACCGTTTGCGATTTGTTGCCGGCTTTATCCGTGGCGTACAGAGTGAAGGTGTGCGGACCTGCGGTCACCGAGTAGTTGGCCGGTGACGTACAGGCGGCGGCCGCGCCGCCGTCAATACTACAATAGAGAGCCGCGACCCCGCTGGTGGCATCCGTCGCGCTGAACGAGAGAATCGCATTGCCGCTGCCGGTGAGGCTTGGCGGTGCCGAATTGATCACGGCAGTCGGCGGAGTCCTGTCGAACAGCCATGAGTACACAAACGGAGCGGACGTGTTGCCGGCTTTGTCTTTCAGTACAAGAGTCACGCTGTTGTTGCCTTCAACCGTCGAAGCCGCCTGATATTGCGAGCCGCACGCGCCATTGGTTCCACCGGGACCGTTACAAGTGATGGTGTCGATACCTGAAAGGTTGTCAGCGGCGGTCCATTGAACGACCATGCCGGCGTTATTTGTGATTTGATTGGCCGCGGTTGAGAAGGTGGCCGTCGGTGCGATGTCGTCATGAATAATGGAGGCCGAAATGCATGGCGTGGTGTCGCCGCGCAAATCTTGGAATTCGGCGAATACGGAGACTTGGCTGTCCAATTTAGAAAGCGTCCAAGTCTTTGCCGTCACATACGGTTCCCACGAGCCATCCGAACAATCCGGCAGATTTGAGATCTTCATCGAAACGCCGCGCGAAGCAAATAAGCTCAACTGAACTTCCACCGCATTTGTATAAGGAGCGCCGCCGTTAATTTGCAGAGAAGAAGAGGAATTAAATTCGACGGTCTGTTGTGCGACTTTGGATGGAGAATCCGTAAATCCGACCTGGCTACAGTTATTGAAACCGACGACTATGATTCCGATGGCTACCAGCCATACGGGTACCAAGACTCTAAATCCAGACACAGACGGACTCCTTGGTTTCGGGAGTGGGACGTCCCGCTAATGTCTATCTTAACGAAAAGCTAAATGGGTTGTACATAAATCAGACAGCTGTCGAAGGTTGAGACACTTTTCCGGCTCAAGGTGAGACACTGATCTAGTACGAAATCCAATGTAAATTTTTGGGACGCTGACTGCGCTCTTTGGCTCCCGACTTAAGCGGAAAGAGTGCGCAAAACTGTGTGGCCGTACCGCCCTCAACGGCCATGTAGAGGCTCGTGCAAGCGTTAAAGACCATAAATCCGCCGATGCCAGCGGTGCCACGCTCGTCGAGATTGATCGACTGCGAAGCACCCTTTTGGAGACAGCTATGGAGGCGGGAGAGGAATCGCTTGGGATCGAGTGTCCCGTATTTGTCTTTGCAGGAGAGCGCGAGGTATCCGTTATGGGCACCCATTCTCACCGTGGCGGGTTGGCGCATGGGCCTCTCGGCGAGTTTGATTGCCGTCTGAATATTGTTGTTATTTATGCCGCCGACTTGGGTCGCGTTGAAGAGGGCATTGCAAACAAATTCGTCGGCCACCAGGATAACGTCTTCCCGTAGCGAACCATTGAGATCCGCTTCATCGAAAATTTGGTCGATGCTGGAGAGAATGACGTCTTTGTCTGAATGCTTGATGAGCGGCCACTCGAGCAAAGTCACATCTCGTTCCATTTGCGGACCCGCGAGCCGCGGAGCAAGAACGCTCGAAAGCGGGCACTGGAAAAACAATTCAGGACTTTGATTCATGAGATGCGCAGTTCGAATTTCGCGCATGGTATCTGGCATGGCTTTTTGAACGAGATGGTGGAGTCCGTGATTGTAGGCCAGGTCAACCAGGTCCCAGGCCGCCAAAGCGTCGATCAAACGGATATCTCTTACTTTTTTTGTGCTCACGCGCGTTCCTTTAAAAATCTAAAATATTTTTCAGGCAAGGTATCGAGTTCCGCTGTCCCGTCGCAGCTGTTACATGGCTTAAATTCCACGATGGGCTTTGGCGTGTGTTCATTTAATTCCAAATTCTCACAAAAGGCGTGTCCGCACTTGGTGCAGAAATAGGGGACACCGATTGATTTAATCTTCACATGCGGCGGAGCAATGTCGTGCACGAGATTGAGCATGTTTACAAAGACCTTTGGGCAATTCACCAGTGAAACGGTTTTTTTGCGGTCGATGCCGTCAACCCACTGAATCCACGTGCGCACACCTTGTGAGCTGATGTTTGACAACTCGTTAAGGTCGATGTCGATCGCGTCAACGGCTGACAAGTCGATGGCTTTTAACTGTGCGTCTTCGCTGAGGCGGCCCGCCATTCGCAGCGAAAGCGTCTTGCCGGACATGGAAGATGCCACTGAAAATTGATCCATGTGGTTTAGTTTACACCAATCCAATCGCGGGGTTAAAGATTTTGCTCAATGACCCCCGATCTGTACAACAGTGAGACTCAAGTGCACGAGAATGATGCATTCCGCGACTCGATTTCAGTCGATGTGCGTGACGCGCCTGGCACTAGATCGACCATGACAGGACGAGGAAATCTGCCTAAATCTAGTCATGTGACCACGTAGCTCAGTTGGATAGAGCAGCAGTTTCCTAAACTGCAGGTCGGCAGTTCAATTCTGCCCGTGGTCGCCAATTCAAAACATATTTGTTTTCGCTCTGAAATCGATAAAAAACTTCCCGATACTTCCTTACCAAATGGGTGTCTTGAATGGACCGGCTATAGACAATTCTATGAAGCGAAATTTTGTTTTTTACCGTTGGACCGAGCCGCTTGTGCAAGCTCTTTTTTTCCGGCTCACAACCCGCGCGATCTTTTTAAAGGCCGGTGGAAGGGGAATATGAGGTGTGTTCTCACGAACGACCAATGCATTTTTATCTCTTGTCAGACCATTGAAATAACGAACGCAATCCAGTGCCTCATCTTCGGTGGACATTTCAACGAGGCCAAAGCGCCGACTTGTGCCCGAAACGATTTCCAACAAAATCTGAGCGTTTCGGACATTGCCGATCATCGTAAACATATCTTCGAGCGTGGAAGAATCGAAACTTAGGGGAAGGTTTGAGACGCGAAGGGTATTAGTCATGAAGCTCCTTGTGTTAGGCCGTTGAGGAGCTCTTGAATTAAATGTTCAAACGCTCGAAATCTCACTTTAGCACGATTCTCGAAAGAACGGTGGGATTGTTCGTTAGGTCCTTTACGGACACTTGATCGTTTGTATCAAGATGCGAGCACTGAGAGGTGTTTTTTCTGGCTTTGGTACAATCTGAAATTCACATAATAAGCCCGTATTAACAGGGCTTTGAGATGGGGAACCTTCTCAAGTTGCAGCCTATGCCATTCTGCCATCAGCTCATTTTCCCAGTTCTTTAGGATTCCCATTTTGCAACTCCACTCTTACTAGACTTATCGGGATAAGAAGCTGAAACCTTTAGTAGATAATTAGTTGATAAATAGCAGATAATTATCATATAATTTGCTTATGAGCTCTCCAAAGAAAAGCGATGACATAAATCGAAATTATCCGATGCTGGGATTTAGAGTCACTAGATCCGAGAAAAATCTGTTTACCAAAGACTTCGAAGCGCTTCTCACCGTTCTCAGCAGTCTTCCCGAATATCGGCGCGTCAAACTGAAGAAGAATGCCGTTTTTATTCGGGCTCTCGAGCTTGGATTAGAGCAAATCAAAAAGAAAAAGTCGCTTGGGTAAGAGATTGCGGTGAGCGTTCATAAAAGAAATGTCTGGAGACTTTTCAAGTCCAATGCTAAAGATAACTTTAATGCTAGTTTCGAGTCTGTGTTCATGGTGTTCATGTCCTCCGAAGTAGCGCTCAAGCCTTTTGGAGGTAATATGAGTAATAAACTATACGTTGGTAATCTTCCCTTTTCCGCTACCGAACAGGTGCTTTCGGATTCGTTTGCCGAATGCGGCACAGTCCATAGCGCAAAAATCATAATGGATCGCGACAGCGGTCGCAGTAAAGGCTTCGGATTCGTCGAGATGTCGACGCCTTCAGAAGCTCAGGGCGCAATCGCAAGATTCAATGGGGCTGATTGGGAAGGTCGACCAATGACTGTGAACGAGGCGAGGCCGATGGCATCGCGAGAGAGTCGTAGCGGCGCTCGCTTCTAGTCATCCCGTTACACCTAGGAATTCGAAAGACCAATTCGTACGAATTGGTCTTTTTTTTTCGAAGAGAGACCCCAGATCTGCTTTTATTGGAGGTAATG
>Ga0265338_10005299_pt1 | contig 16882 bp, 19 predicted proteins | sample 42126metaG_FD_193579 | JGI IMG/M metagenome (GOLD analysis project Ga0265338, IMG submission 193579) | Rhizosphere microbial communities from Carex aquatilis grown in University of Washington, Seatle, WA, United States - 4-21-26 metaG | ecosystem: Host-associated > Plants > Roots > Rhizosphere... | reverse complement strand
GGCTTTCGAATCTCCTATCCCGATCCCTCTGTCCAGAGTAAAATTCCCGGCGAGGCCCAACTCCTTTGCCGTCCTTCGGCGACAGACTGAGGCAGGAACGCGAGAAGCGCAAGATCACACTGGAGGACATTTCTACCTCCACCAAGATCGGCACGCGTATGCTTCAGGCTCTCGAAGAAGAGAAATTCGCACAGCTCCCAGGCGGCATTTTTAACAAGGGCTTTGTCCGCGCTTACGCGCGCGTCGTCGGACTCGACGAGGATCAAACCGTCGCGGACTACCTCGAGGCTTCCGGGGATGCCCCGCCGGTCAAGCCCGAAACCGGCAGTCGCGAGAATCCACGGGAAAACACTCGCGAAAGTGCTCTCCGGGAAGAAGAAAATAATAACCATCTCGAGACCCGCGTTGAAGTCACGTCCCGGCAACTCCCGTGGGGAATCTTTGCCGTTGTCCTGCTGGTGATCGCGCTCGCTCTGTCTCTCTGGAGCCGCCGCCGTCACGAACAGGAGAGGCTCGCTGAGCATCCAGCGCCCGCCGTCGAGACATCCTCTCCGCAGGTAACCCCCGCAACGTCGCCCGGCGGTCCTTCCGTGTTGCCTTCCCCGGTTAGCGCAAACATCAACTCCTCTACCACCGCAGCATCCACCCTGTTGAACGGAAAATCGTCCTCTGCCGCTGCTCCTCCCTCACAACTCAATCAAGCAACCGCCCCCGGGCCCGGCGAATTCACGGTCGTCGTCAAGGCCCGCGAAGAAAGCTGGCTGTCGGTTAGCGCCGATGGCAAGTCCGCGGGGTCCGAGTTGCTTGCGGCCGGCACGGAACGCACTTTTCGCGGCCGCAGAGAAGTCACAGTGAAGGCCGGCAACGCCGGTGGCCTCGACGTTCTCCTCAACGGAAAAAAGCTCGACATCCGCGCTGATTTTGGCGAGGTCAAAACAGTAACCATCGGAGCCAATGGTCTGATGCCGAACGCCGCCGCACCGCCCCCGACCCAGTAAGCGAACTCCGCGACTCAGCCCTTTTCTTTTCTTCCATTTACCACTAGGTCTCCGCCATTCAATGACGCTAACTTCCACTCAATGTTCCAAGCCCCCAAACTGGCCAATTCCGTTGCGCCAGGGGGTCAACTCTAGTACCATTTTTAGGAAGAAAAGAAAGCCCCAAACCCCGGTGAGAGCTCTGGCCCGATCGGCCTCCCTATATCGGACCTAACGGCTCGCAGTTACCTTGAGGAGATACCAGTTTGACAGCAAAGAATCGTTTCTTATTTACCTCGGAATCCGTAACCGAGGGACATCCGGATAAAATCGCCGACCAGATTTCCGATGCCATTCTCGACGCCTGCCTGCAGGAAGATGCAACCAGCCGCGTCGCTTGCGAGACCCTAACCTGCACCGGCCTGGTCGTCATCGCCGGCGAAATCACCACCAAGGCTTACGTGGATTTCCAGAACCTGGTCCGCGGCGTCGTTCAGTCCATCGGATATGACAACGCCCTCTACGGTTTCGATTCCAACACCTGCGCCGTCATCTCCAGCATCAACAAGCAGTCCGGCGATATCGCCATGGGCGTCGATACCGGTGGCGCCGGCGATCAGGGCATGATGTTCGGCTTCGCTTGCAATGAGACTCCGGAACTGATGCCGATGCCAATCTCTTTAGCGCACAAGCTCACGCAGAAACTTTCGGAAGTCCGCAAGAACGGCCTCTGCCCTTACCTCCGCCCCGATGGAAAATCCCAGGTCACCGTTGAATACTCCGCTCCGGGCAAAGTGAAACGTGTCGACGCCGTCGTCGTTTCCACCCAACACGCGGAAACCGTTGGCAATGATCAACTCCGCGCCGACATTCTGAAGCACGTGATCCAGACCGTCATTCCCGCCAACCTCCTCGACGAAGACACCAAGTACCACATCAATCCCACCGGACGCTTCGTCATCGGCGGTCCCATGGGCGATTCCGGCCTTACCGGGCGCAAGATCATCGTCGACACCTACGGCGGTATGGGACGTCACGGTGGCGGCGCTTTCAGCGGCAAGGATCCGACGAAGGTCGATCGCTCTGCTGCTTACATGGCACGCTACATCGCGAAGAACATCGTCGCCGCGGGCCTCGCCGAGCGCTGCGAAGTTCAGCTCGCGTATGCCATCGGCGTGGCGGAACCGGTCAGCGTTCTCGTTGACACGTTCGGGACCGAGAAGGTCGACCCTGCAGTCATTCCCGACCTGGTCCGCAAGAACTTCCAACTGACACCGCGCGGCATTATGGACTCGCTCAACCTGCGCCGTCCGATTTACCGCAAGACCGCGGCCTACGGCCATTTCGGCCGCAACGATCCCGACTTCACGTGGGAAAAAACCGACAAGGCTGCGAAACTCGCCGCCGATGCCGGTCTGAAGCATGAGCCCGTAGGCGCCCGCAAGTAAGAACAGAATTGAGTAATCGGTAATTTGTAATTGTGTAATTTAAACCCGGCGACTTCAGGGTTTCCAATTACCAAATTACCCGATTACTCAATTACACAATTTTCAACGCACTCATCCGGGGATAGGGAGAAAAATGGCTACAACACCAACCATCAGCAGCGATGTAAAGAATTTTGAACTGGCCGATCTGGGCAAGAAGCGCATCGAGTGGGCGAACCAGTCGATGAAGGTTCTGCAGATCATCCGCAAGGAATTCATCAAGAACCAGCCGCTCAAGGGCATCCGCATCTCGGCCTGCCTGCACGTGACCGCCGAAACCGCGAACCTCATGATCGCCCTCCGCGATGGGGGCGCCGATGTCGCCTTGTGCGCCTCGAACCCGCTCTCCACGCAGGATGACGTCGCTGCCAGCCTGGTACGCGACTACAACATTCCCACCTTTGCCATCAAGGGCGAGGACAACGACTCCTACTACTCGCATATCATGGCCGCGCTCGATCACAAGCCGCAGATCACCATGGACGACGGCGCAGACCTCGTCGGCATCCTGCACACCAAGCGCACTGCCGAACTGGCCAATGTTCTCGGCGGCACCGAAGAGACCACGACCGGAGTCATCCGCCTGCGCGCGATGGCTAAGGAAGGCGTCCTGCAATACCCGATCGTTGCCGTCAATGACGCTGATACCAAGCATTTGTTCGACAACCGCTACGGTACCGGACAATCCACTATCGACGGCATCATTCGCGCCACCAACTTCCTGTTGGCCGGATCGAAGTTCGTCGTCGCCGGCTACGGCTGGTGCGGACGCGGCTTAGCATCGCGCGCACGTGGCGCCGGAGCTGAAGTCATTGTCACCGAAATAGATCCGACAAAAGCGCTCGAGGCCGTCATGGATGGTTTCCGCGTCATGTCGATGGAAGAAGCAGCCAAGATGGGCGATGTCTTCTGCACGGTCACGGGCAACAAGAACGTCCTCGCCAAGCAGCACTTCGAAGTTATGAAAGACGGAGCCATCATCTCGAACTCGGGACACTTCAACGTCGAAATCGACATCCCGTCTCTCGAGAAGCTCTCGTCCTCGAGGCGCACGACACGCAATTTCGTCGACGAATTCACGATGAAAGATGGCCGCCGCATCAACCTCCTCGGCGAGGGCCGGCTCATCAATCTGGCCGCCGCCGAAGGGCACCCGGCGTCGGTGATGGATATGAGCTTCGCGGATCAGGCTCTCTGCTGCGACTACATGGTGAAGAATTACAAATCCCTGGAGAAGAAGGTCTACACCGTTCCCGTGGACCTCGACAAGCGCGTAGCCAAGCTGAAGCTCGAATCCATGGGCATCAAGATCGACCGCCTGACGCCCGAACAGGAAGAGTACCTGGCCAGCTGGAACGAAGGAACCTAGCTCATGTTGCGCGGGCGCCCTCGCCCGCGGCCTGGACTTTCACCGGGGCGGCTCAGGCCGCCCTTTTCCTTTTAGGTCGTATTGACGGAAAAGCGGGGACATGTTCAATCCGGCGAGCAGACCCATGCCCGTCCTATTTCTTCTTCAGTATGTCGCGAATTTTCTGGTGCAATTGTTCCGACGAGAAAGGCTTTTCCAGCAACTCCGCATCCCGCAGCGGGCCTGAAGACGCAGCAATAAAGGCCTCACTGTATCCCGACATGAAGAGCACCCGCGTTTCCGGGCGCTGGGCGAGAATCTGCCGCGATAACTCCGGGCCGTCCGCCGTGCTGCGCAAAATGACATCGGTCAGCAGCAGGTCGATTGATCCACGGTGATTCCCGGAAACCGCGAGTGCCTCATGAGGAGACCCAGCACTCAGAACCGTGTAGCCACTCTGCGTCAACATGGCCAGGACCATGTCGCGCAAAGCTTCTTCGTCTTCTACGAGAAGAATCGTTTCCGTGCCGCCTTCGACTGCCCCGAACGTGGACTCGCTCGACGCCCCATTGAGCAGCGCATCCGATGGCAGGCCCTGCAATCGAGGCAAATAGATCTTGAAGATCGAGCCCCTTCCGGGTTCGCTGTGCACGGAAATGTGTCCATCACTTTGCTGCACGATGCCATAGATAATCGAAAGCCCCAGCCCCGTGCCCCTCCCCATTTCTTTCGTCGTAAAGAATGGCTCGAAGAGACGGCTGATGGTTGAAGCGTCCATACCGTGCCCGGTATCGGAGACGGAAAGCATCACGTACTGCCCCGGCCGCAAGGATGGTTGCACCGCCGCATCCTCACGATCGCAGTCAACGTTGCGGGTGGAGATGGTGAGAAGGCCTCCCTTCGGCATGGCATCGCGAGCATTCACGACCAGGTTCATGAGGACTTGCTCGATCTGCACAAGATCAGCCTCGGTACTTCCTAACCCGGGCTCAAGGTCGAGTTTGATTTCGATGTTTTCACCGATCACCCGCGTCAGCATTTCCGCCAGGTTGCGTACAACTCCGTTCAGGTCGAGGAGCTGCAGGCGCATTACCTGTTTTCGGCTGAACGCGAGAAGTTGCCGCGTGAGGGCGGCTGCCTGCTGGGCTGAACTCCGGATCGCCTTGGCATGGCGTGCGGCTCGCTCGTCGCCGGCAAACAGCTCCGCCATCAGTTCAGCACGGCCCAGAATCACGCCCAGAATGTTGTTGAAGTCGTGGGCCACTCCGCCTGCCAGACGGCCAATCGCTTCCATTTTTTGCGAATGCAGTAGTTGCTCCTCCAGTCGCTTACGTTCGGTGATGTCGGTAGTGGCGCACGTGATTCCGGCGATGTCGCCCTTCGAATCCCGCAGCGGCTCTACGGTCAAGTCGTAATAGAAGACCGCGCCGTCGTGCGGGAACTGCACTTCCTGGCGCGTTCCCTTGCCTGTGGAGAGCACGCCTTGCTTGATGGCGGTCAAAGCCCCTCCGGCCTCAGCGCCTAATACTTCAACGTCGGTCTTGCCGAGCCATTCCTGCTGTGCCCACGCCAGCACTGGGCGATTGATCCACGTGTAGCGAAGCTCGAGATCCTGATTGAAGACAACTGTGGGCGATCCCTTCAACGCCACGCGAAAACGCTCTTCGCTTTTGCCGAGAGCTTCCTCGATCTTCTTGCGTTCGGTGATGTCGCGGAAAGTCGTAACGACCGCATGAGGATGTGTGGCGTCCACATCGCGAATCGGTTCGGCGGTAATCAGAATCCAGGAGAGGCTTCCATCTGGTTTGTGTACGCCCATGCAGACATTCGACTGGCGGACCCCGGTGCGCAAGGCGAGCATGGAGGGATGCAGGTCGCCCGGAAAGGGCGAACCATCCTCGTGGATGGCCTGCCACAGCGGGTCCAGCGAAGTGCGGCCTTGGATCTGATCGCGGCTCAAACCCAGAATCCGCTCGGCGCTTTGATTGCAGGCGCTGATCGACCCGTCCGCCTCCTGCACGACCACTCCTTCCGCCATCGCGTTGAACATGGAGCGGAAGCGCTCTTCGCTTTCCCGCATTTCCTGCTGAGCCTGCCGCCTCGCCGTGACATCCCGGATTGTCGCCACGGCCAGCGTGCCCCCGTCCGTCCGCAGTGGGCTCAGGCTGATTTCCACCGGCACTTCCGTCCCATCTTTGCGCAGTCCGTAAAGCTCTCCCAGAAGTCCCATGGGCCGGGTTTGCGGATGGTCAAAGAAGTCCTTCCGGTAGCCGGCGTGTGCATTTTGGAACCGTATGGGAAGCAGCGTGTCGAGGGATTTCCCCTGCAGTTCTTCCCGCCGGTATCCAAATACGTTCTCCACTTGAGCGTTGGCCAGGATAATTTCGCCGCTGGGCGCGCAAATAATGATTGCGTCCGGGGCTGCCTCTACAATGCTCCGAAACCGCTGGTCCGCCTGTCTGCGGTTTGCCAGGTTGTAAACCACCGAACGGCTCATCACAAATTTGCCGTTCTCATCGCGTACCGCGGTCGCGCTCACCAGCACGGGTAGGATCGTGCCGTCTTTGCGAACGAAATCGAATTCCAGATCCCGAAGCACTCCCGCCGTCTTGAGTTGCGGGAAGTGCTGCTGGAAGCTGCGCTGCCCTTCCGGAGTCAGCAAGTCCACCAACTTCCTCTGGCCGACAAGCTCCTCGCGGCGGTAGCCCAGCCAGTTCAGTTCTGTATTGTTGATGCGAAGGAAGGTGCCATCGCTGTCAAGCGAATGGAATCCGCATGGCGCCTCTTGAATCAGGTCGAGGAGCGACTGTATGGAAGTATTCTGCATGACCCCGGCTCTGCCCCAGAAAGATAAAGACCTGATTATCCGGTCTGAACAAAACATTCCGCTGTGATATTGATCACAAGCCGGTCACGAAGCCGTGTCACGGAGTTTGACTGCGGGAACAGGATATTGACTCACCGGGGCGCGGAGACGCCCGTTTACAGTGAACAAGATGGCTTCAATTCTGTCCATGCCGACCCCTCCCCAACGCGGACTCGCCGCGGCCGGAATTTTCCTGGTCTTCGGGGCTTGTATGGCGGCCTTTGCTGGAATCACCCTTCTCTGGCCGGGAACTGTCCTCGACAAGGCATGGGCCCTGAACAAGCCCGCACACGAGCAACTCGCACCCATCGGCCGCTTCGCCGGCCCTCTCTTTCTTCTGCTGAGTGCTCTGCTCGCAGCGGCAGCCGTGGGCTGGTTCCGGCGCCGGCTCTGGGGATGGCGGTTGGCGGTCGGTGTCATCGCGTTACAAGTCGCTGGGGACTTCGTGAACCTCGGCCGGGGTGATTTCCTCCGTGGAGCAAGCGGCTTCATCATTGCCGGCATGTTGCTGCTTTTCCTGCTGCGGCCGAAGGTTCGAGAGCATTTTCGCTAGCCGATTTCCGGCCCAGCAAGCACGCTCAGAATTTAGGATGGTTCCATGAAATTTCTACAAATGATAAGCAAGCCTGCCGCATGGGCGAGCGGTTGGACGAGTGCCATTCTCTGTTTCAGTGCTGCCACCGGGTTTTGGCTTGCCGGCGAGCATAAGCGAGCCGCCTGCTGGGGAGTCCTCGGCGCGGTCGAGGTAGCGGCGATCGTCCTGTGACTTCCTTGCGCCAACACTCTCCTCGTGGAAGAATGCCGCATGCTTCGATTGCTACCTTCTCTGCTTTTCTGCGCTCTCGTGCTGAACGCGCAGACCTTGCCACCGCAGGCGGACCAACAACTGGCTCATGATATCTACAAGGAATTTGTCGAAGTACAATCCGGTTTCACCACCGGCTCTACGACTCCAGTCGCCGAAGCCGCTGCCTCCCGGCTGAAGGCCGCGGGTTTTGCAGACTCCGACATTTTCGTGGGTGGAGCGAGCCCGAAGAAGGCAAACCTGGTTGTGCGCTACCACGGCACGGGAGCGGCGCGTCCCATCCTCCTTCTCGCTCACACGGATGTGGTCGAGGCGAAACGCGAAGACTGGACGGTTGACCCGTTCCAGTTTCTCGAAAAGGACGGCTACTTCTACGGACGCGGCACCGGTGACGACAAAGCGCAGGCTGCGGTCTGGATCGCCAACCTGATTCGCTACAAGCGGGAAGGGTTCAAACCCGACCGGGACATCATCGTCGCACTCACCGCGGATGAAGAAGGCGGCGGCCCGTTCAATGGAGTCGATTGGCTTCTCAAGAATCATCGCAACTTGATCGACGCCGAGCTCGCGCTCAACGAAGGCGGTTGGGGAGAATCGGATGGCAACAGGAAAGTCTCCAATAATCTTCAGGTCAGTGAAAAATACGTCATCAATTTCCGCTTCGAGGTCCGCAATAAAGGCGGGCACAGCTCGATTCCGGTAGCCAACAACGCGATCTATCACCTCGCGGGCGCTCTCGACCGGCTTTCCCGTTTTGGCTTCCCGCTCAAAACCAACGAAGTGACCTCCGCCTATTTCGCCCAGCTTGCCAAGATCGAAACGGGCCCGATCACCGCCGACCTCGCCAAGGTGGCGGAAGGCAATCAACAGGCTATGGAGAAAGTCGCGGCGGCGGCTCCGACTTGGAACGCAACCCTGCGCACCACCTGCGTGGCCACCCAGTTGGAAGGCGGTCACGCCAAGAATGCCCTGCCTCAACTCGCTGCCGCAAACGTAAACTGCCGCGTTCTTCCCGAAGATTCCATCGAGTACGTTCAGAGCACTTTGCAGAAGGTGGTGGCTGATGACCAGGTCTCCATCTCCGTCACCGGAGAGGTTGGCAAAGGCCCCGCGTCCGCCATGCGGCCTGATGTACTGGACGCAGTCAAACGCGCAACTGAATCGCAGTGGCCCGGGTTGCCGGTGGTGCCGACCATGGTCATGGGAGCTACCGACGGCGCTTATCTTCGCCAGGCCGGAATTCCTACCTACGGCATTCAAGGGTTCTTCTTCGATCGCAACGACATTCGCTTCCACGGCCGCGACGAGCGCATGGGCGTGCAGTCCTTTTACGAGGGCCAGACGTTCTTGTATGACTTGGTCAAACTTCTCGCCAAGAATGGAAAGTGAAGCAAGGGCGAGCTCCGGCACGCGAACTCGATGAATAGACGTCCGCTCTCAGTCACGATTTTGAGTTGGGTATTGATCGCCGCGGGCCTTCTCGGCATCGCCTACCATTTCACCGAGTTCAAGTTCCAGCGCCCGTTCGATTACGAGATCGTGTGGATCACCCTCGTCCGCCTATTGGCGATTGTGAGCGGAGTCTATATGCTCCGCGGCCAAAACTGGGCCCGCTGGCTCGCAGTTGTTTGGATCGCGTTTCACGTAGTGATCAGTATTTTTCATCCCTGGAGCCAGTTGGCAATCCACGCTCTGATTCTTGTGGTATTTGCTTTTATCCTCTTTCGCCAACCGGCGACCGAATATTTTCGAAGTTTGCGAACTCCGGCAACATGAAATCCCGCGTGTTCGGCAGCGGGCCCTGCGTCGACAATCGCCCAGACTGCCCGCTCAGTCCGGCTTTTATGACCATGGGCCACCCGCCGCAAACAAAACATTGCCAGAGCGCAGCCAACGCAATACTCTTCGTACGTCATCGTCTCGAGTGATCGGTTCACCTCCAGTCGGCAACCTCGGTCTTGAACTCACGCCAGAGCGGTACTAATTCAATTCGAAATATTCAAGGATTCGAACCAATGAACAAATTCTTCACCTACATGGTCGTCGTGTGCCTCTTCTTATGTCTCAGCTTGCCAGCATGGGCAGGACAAGCAACCTTTGAGATCATCACAGATCCAGTTGTGAATTGGTCCAACTATGCATTCTCCGCCGATGGAACCGTCATGGCGGCAAACTATGGCGGAGAAATCTATCGCTGGACCGCCACTAATGGATTCCAGTACCTTGGCCCCGGAGATTCATTCAACTCGTCGATCGGAATCTCCGCCGACGGATCCACAATCATTAGCGGCCGCGTCGGAACCGATGGTTTCACAAGTCCTACGATCTGGAAGAACGGCGCCGTTGTGGACCTCGGCCATCCCAAAAACGGTTGCACACAGCTTGCGAGCAGTTGGGGCAGCGGCTACGGTGTGAACGCTGACGGTTCAATCGCTGCGGGACTGGCATGGAATTGCCACGGAGCTGAGGGTTTCAAATGGACCGCCAAGCGCGGCGTTGTTTCGCTGGGCCATCCGGCGGGCCACCATAGCAGCCGTGCCAGCGCGATCTCGGCGGACGGGAAGACCATTGTCGGCTTCTGGGAAGACCCGACTGGCCCGCGCCGACCCGTACGCTGGATTGGCAGCAAGCATGATCTCTTTCTCGGCGAAACCACTCTCGGCGAGGCGACCGCCGTCACCAGTGACGGCCAACAAATCGCTGGACAGGTCTACACCGATTCCGGCAGCGCCGTGGCCTTCGTGTATACAGATCAGGGCGGTTTGCGCGCATTGGGCACGATCACGCACTCGCCCTTCGACCAGAGCATTGCCAACGGCGTTTCCGATACGGGCCGTGTTGTTGGTTGGAGCGGCGACCCTTTCGGCAACGGTATCGAGGCTTTCTTCTGGAGTGAGAAGAAAGGAATGAAGCGCCTCTCCCGGGTGCTTCAGAGTATGGGTGCCCAGATTCCGGATGGCATGGTCCTGACGACCGCGATTGCAATTTCAGCAGACGGTCTGACCGTAGCCGGCGAGTATATGGACGCGCAGTTCAACTTCGGGAATTGGATCGCTCACCTGAAAAAATAGTGGAACGCGAAAATCCCCACTCATCGTGCCTTCACGATGAGTGGGATCTTTCGCAAACACAGCGTCTTGAAGCCTACAAGAAACTCCCTACTCCATGACATAAACACAACGCCACTGTCAGGCAAAACGCACGCCAGACAGGCGTTTCCGCTAGAACCTCCACAGCGCCCCGTGCTAGATTAAAAATCCATTTTCCAAGGAGGCCCCATGCAAATCTTCCCCCACAATCGAACGCGATCCATTGCTCTTTCGATTGCAGCCGTAGCCCTCACTGCCATTTCCGCTTTCTGCCAGCTCCCCTCTTCGACATGGACCGAACTGACCCCCGCCAAAATGCCTTCTGCGCGCAGCGGTAGCGTGATGGTCTACGATCCTGTAAGCCAGAAAACGGTTCTCTTTGGCGGATACAACGGTTCCACTTGGGTCAACGACACGTGGACTTTCAACGGAACGAAGTGGAAGCACATCAAGACGGCGGTTGCGCCCCCGGCGCGCGCCGCTGCCGGCGCCACCTTCGACGCCAAGCTGCAACAGGTTGTTCTGTTTGGTGGATTCAACGGCCAGTATCTGAACGATACGTGGTTCTGGAATGGCGCCACTTCCACCTGGACGCAGGCAGTTCCAACTCATCAACCGAAGGCGGTGACGTTGCCGATGCTGTTTCCCGATCCCCTCACCGGCAGCGCTGACATCTTCGGGGGTTATGACGGACGCTTTTACCAGTCCACGAGCTACCGGTGGGTAAATGGCGACTGGCACAAACTTCATCCCAAACAGTCTCCGTCGGCGCGCGCTGCGGCCGTGTTCGGGACCGATCCGGTACTGAAGCGCACAGTAATGTTCGGTGGCCTGGCGGATGTGAATCCGGTGAATACGTGGACTTATGACGGCCGCACCTGGACCCAGCAGGCTCCTCCAACGCAGCCGAATCAGCGCCTCAATGTCGGCACGGTTTACGATCCGCGCTTTGGCGGTATCGTCACCTTCGGTGGCTTTGATGGCATTGATGACAACCAGACATGGCTTTGGACGGGGACAACCTGGACTCAGCTCTCGCCGCAGCAAGCACCTCCGCCGCGCGAACAGATGGGAATGGTCTTCGACCAACTGCACCAGCAGACCGTAGTTTTCGGTGGCCTCGACGACAACTCCCTCTTGAACGATACCTGGATACTGCAGACCCAGTAACGATCCGGAATGCGAAGCGACAGGTTCGCGCCGCTTCTCTGGGCGCGAACCTGGTCTGGGCTCATGGGAGACTACAAGAGACTGAGGATTCGGTCACTTACAATTCTGGCAACGGCGATTACGTCTCAGCCCGCCTTGAACTCCCGGAGCAGATCTTGGAGAGTGATGTGCCTCAAGGTGTCGTCGTTGGCGAATATGGGTTCTGGTTTGCATTGATCCGAATAGACAAACATCTCTCCGATCTTGATGTCGATTCGCCGCAGCCACTCTCCCCATTGTTCCGTGTCGTACACATAGGCCAACCCGTCCGCTTCGTTGACGACGTAAAGTTTCCAATCCTTGGCCAGTATCAGCCGAAAACCCGAGCGGTTGACATGAAATGGGGAGCAATCCGCCCAGTCCGCTAACAGTACAGCCTGGTCCGCCGGAACATTCGGCTCATGTTTCCTGCTCACTTCGTCACCTGTCTTTTTTGATGGGAAACAGAAGTACCAGCTTCGGCGTTGCATCCCCTCAATCGAGTCTGACAGCACGACTCCGAACGATCAAGCAAACTTTGAGGAACCGCAAAAAAAATTTGCCTGCACACAAAAACCCCGCCCAAGTCGTCCATGGGCGGGGTCTTTGGCTATCCGATTACTCTGTAATCAATGCCGGTCCCGGTCTCCATCCCGATCCCGGTCGCGGCCACCGCGATCGTCACCGTCCCAGCGGCCGCTCCAGCGGTCGTTGTCGCTGGCCCATTCCCCGCGGCTCCAGCCTTTAAACAGTGCGCCATCGATCACGCTGTCGTCGCGGTACTCGAACATGCGCTCGCGTCCGTTCGGACCGCGCGCAAATATCCGCAGCACTTTGGCATGACCTTCATCCGGATCCACACCGAACGTCCGGTAATCCAGCCGGAATTGCATATCGGTACGCGCCATCCGCTTCAACTGGTTGGTGACGTCCACGTGCCGCCGCCGGCTGCCATACTGCGCGCTCAGGATGACAAACTGCCCGGCATCGCCGCGATTGCCAATGACCGGACCGCCGCCGTTCCAGTTGCCACTCCATCCGCCAGCACCCCACTGGCCCGTTCCCCAGCCGCGGAAAATCGCGCCATCAATCAGGCTGTTGTCCTGATACTCAAACATCTGCTCTTGCCCGTTGGGACCCTGCGCAAAAATGCGCAGAACCTTGGCCTGCCCTTCCGCCGGATCCATGCCGAACGTCCGGTAGTCCAGCCGGAACACGCGATCCTGCCGCGCCATCTGCTTCAACTGGTTCGTGACGTCCACATGCCGGTATTCGTTACCGTATTGGGCCGTCAGAATCAGAAAATCGCCGGCGTCGGCGCCCGGCCGGCCATTCCATCCGCCGCTCCAGTGTTCGTCGCCCCAGTCGCCGCGTCCCCAGCTGCGAAACTGTGCCCCATCAAACACCGTGCCATCCGGGAAATCAAACGACTGTTCCCGCCCGTTCGGCCCGCGCGCAAATACCCGCAGCATTTTCGCTTGCCCGCGGTCCGGATCGACCGCCATCGATTCATCGCTGATTCGGAACGGACGGTCTCGCCGGGCCAAGTCTTTCAGCCGGTTGGTGACGTCCACATGATTCCGCTCGTTCCCGTACTGCGCATTCAGAATCAGGAACTGTCCCGCGTCCTGCGCGGCCATCGCTCCTGTCAGAATGGCCAACGCCATTCCTAGAAAAATCATAAAACGTGTCTTTACCATGGCTCTCTCCTATTTAGGTGACGGCTATGCTGTCCGCCGTCACTCGTTCGTATCGTATCGTACCGGAACGCCGAAGCGCCGATACAACACGCTGGCCCCTCGTAGAATCGAAACACGACGCGGCGCTAAAAGTCGCGGAGAGACACGATACCCAAGAGCGCTTGGATGGCGGGAAGCGCCTACAATATCTCCATGTACCACTACAATCCCACGACCGCCCTGGAAGAACTGACCGAAGACGCAACTTTGCCCAACCCGGTCCACGTGCGCGACATGATGTTGCGCAAGCAGCTCAACGCGGACGCCGCGCTCGAAGTCAATCGCATCTTTCTTGAGTACCAGAAATTTTTCGGAGAAACCCAGAAATTGGGGAAAGAAATACTGAAACGGCTGGCCAGGTAGCCAGTCTAGATTGGCCGACCTATCGCACAGCGAAGGGCGGGAAGTACGTGCAAGGCAGATTACCCCTCACTTCGACTTGCTGGCTTCCTTCCCCGCAGGCATCGTCGAACTCGCGACCGTACGCTGGCACGTATGCGCGTTGAACAGCTTCTGAATCACCGACTGCGAATTTCCACTGAGCGGATCACCGGAAAACTCCGCGTTGCATGTCTCACAAATTCCGAGCACCGGAACGTTCCTTACTCGCCGCACAATCCGAAGTTTGCGTTTTAGCATGAATCCAGTGTCCCACAGCCAGCCGCCTTGGGCCACTCCAAGCCAGCGAGCGGTAAAACGATAACATCATTTGCGGTCGGACACAGCCCGCTCCTCCCGTCTTTTCGCGCGCTCTTCCAGAGCGGCCGCCAACTCCTCCAGCAGCCGAGCAACCTTCGCCTTCTCTTTCTGTTGCACCAATTCTTCACAGATGGTTCGCCAATCTCTGGGTTTGTCTTCACTCATAAGATTCCCACACAGCAACTGTCCTGATCTCCTTTGAATTTGCACGCGGGCGTTGTACAAGAAAGCCCGTATATGAATGGGCTATGCACCCGACAAATCATGTACACCCCAGCGCGACTGTTCCGAAAATTCTATTAAGGACCAAAAATACAGTATGTAACGTATCGAACCGAAACCTGAATTCAAGTAGTGTGCTGACCATGCTTGCTTGCGAAGCCCCTAGATTCACTTCTTCCCCGACACGGAATTTCCCCATGCTGATGAACTTTGGTTCGCGAGGACCGAGGAACGCCAGGCGATTGGAAGACCGCATTTATGCGCTCGTTGAGAAGGCAGTGTCTGTCACAGACATGGACGAACTCGAAGAGGTACTCGGGCAACTCCGCTTAAGTTTGCGGGAACATTCCCAGCGCCTCCGCAAGATGGCGGCTTCCCGGTTCCCGGCTCCCAATCGCCGCAAAACGGACTAGCCCGGTGCGCCCTGCTTGGTTCTTTTAGATTCCTCCCCGCGAGGCTGGAGAGAAGGCCTCTCTCTATTTAGAGTCGCAGCCCGTTAACTCCCTAAAACTGGACCGTTGTTTCTTCATACAACAAATTTCTACGCACGAGTGCTATGCTGTTGCGCTCCAGGTCAAGCATGCTCACGCTCCTCAAGTTTTTCGCACTCGCCTTCAGCGCGCTCTTGCCGGTAATCAACCCGCTGGGCTCAGCACTGGTTTTCCTCGGAATCGTCGGGAACGCCCCCGAGTCTGCTTTTCGCGATCTGGCCCGCAAGATTGCTATCAGTGCCACCCTCTTTCTGCTTGTCGTGGAACTTGTCGGCACGGGACTGCTGGAGTTCTTCGGCATCTCTCTCCCCGTCGTTCAGGTTGCCGGAGGCCTCGTGTTGGCCAGCATGGGGTGGAATCTTCTCAACCAGAAAGAAACACAAACGGATCCCAGCCGCTCGGAGCTCCCCGATCAGTTCAGTTCGCTCGCACAGAAGGTTTTCTATCCCCTGACTTTCCCCGTTACTGTGGGCCCCGGCTGCATTGTTGTAACGCTGACTCTCAGCGCCCATGCCGTGATCAAGGACCGTGTGCTCGAAGACGTCATGGCCCACCTGGGAATTTTCCTCGCCATCGTTTTCTTGAACCTGACTGTCTATCTCAGCTACCGCTACGCTCCGAAGATCACGCAGCACATTTCGCCACAGACATCACACGGCGTCCTGCGCATTATTGCCTTCGTCCTGCTCTGCATCGGGGTGCAGATTACCTGGAACGGAGCGCAAACTCTGCTCACCACTCTTATGAAATCCTGAGGCGGAGTCTGATTCCCGCCGGAGATACAGGCTTGCCAGTAGCGCGATTTTCCCGGCGGCCCTCCATAATTTCTTCCTACCGATTTCCTTCACGGCTGCATCCCATGGCAAACAAAGCGACTCCTCTTTTGGCAATTCTCTTGCTTTGCGATAACTGCCTTGACATTGCGAAATATTTCCCTTGGGTGACCGGATGAAATGGATCGAACCGTTGGAGCGCTTGGTGGAAGCGATGGTTGTGCTGTGGCTTTTTGGAATTTTCTTTAAACCTGCATCGCGCTCGTCGCAGTCCATGAATCGCGCATAGGAGGCGGCATGCTGCAAGTCAAGATTGAAAATATCGGTGAGATGTCGGTGATCGCGTGTCAGGGCAGGCTCGTCCGGAGCGAGGCTGCTTTTAAATTACGCAAGGCTGTCTTGTCGCAAGACCACGCCCGAGTGGTCGTTGTGGATTTGTCCGATGTGACGGCGGTCGAGGGCGGTGGACTTGGCATGCTCTGGTACCTCCAGTCGTGGGCTGAGGGTCACGCGGTTCAACTCAAACTTTTCGGCCCGACCGCATCGGTAAAGGATCGTCTGGCACATACTTCTCCCCAAGCGCATTTTGACGTAGCTAGTCTCCAAGAGATGATGGCGCTCTTATCAGAACAGGAAGACGCTATCTATATGGCAGCATCCGCCCCTACCCCTCTTCACCGCGTCGCCTGAACCGGCGCCAACAAAGGGGTCCACCCTGTCTTGAGCGAAGGGTTGGCACCGTCATCAAACATGTCAAAAAACAAAGCATCGTCCGCATTCCAGACATGGTCCTGGCGGCCTGTCTCCCCGGCCACTCCGTATCGCTATGAAAATGCTGGCCCCACAGGCGCTCTCCCCACGAGCCGCGTGGAACTAGGCTTGCATCAGGAGCAATGGTACGAGGAAATCCGCCGACGTTCTCTGTCGTAACTTGTGTCTTCGGTATCAGAGTAAGTGGCCTGTCTTTCTGCCACATACCAGTCGCCGTACTTCCGCTTTGGGAGTCAGCACCGTGGAAATGAAACTTTTGACAGTCAAGAAAACAGCGAGCAGCGGCGAGGAGACTTCAAACCTCGCCGCGGACCCTGCTTTTCAACTCGAAAAAGAGCGACTGAACGCTCTGCGCCTCTATCGGATCCTCGACACGCCGCCAGAAAAAGAATTTGATGACCTCACCTTCCTCGCGGCCCATACCCCC
>Ga0265338_10005298_pt1 | contig 16883 bp, 13 predicted proteins | sample 42126metaG_FD_193579 | JGI IMG/M metagenome (GOLD analysis project Ga0265338, IMG submission 193579) | Rhizosphere microbial communities from Carex aquatilis grown in University of Washington, Seatle, WA, United States - 4-21-26 metaG | ecosystem: Host-associated > Plants > Roots > Rhizosphere... | reverse complement strand
CTGTCCGTTGAATGCATCTGCAATTCAGAACTTTTGGGGTCGGCGGCCAAGCGCAGTTGACGATCGCGCCACCTGTTCAGTCGATCGAGGTTCCCCTTCATGGTCAGGGTCAAACCATGTAATTTGGAAAGCTCTGCCCCGAGCAACTCGAGGTTGCCATGCATGGTCAAGGTTAAGGCATGCAACTGGGAAACTTCGGCCTCAAGCCGCTTCAATTCAGAGGGTGTATCTTCTTGCATATTCACATCCAGCCGCCGAGGTGCGTGCTGGTTCCCTACCGTCGCACATCGGGATAGTTGGCCATGTACCAATCATAGGTCGCGCGCAGCGCGGCCTTCAAATCGAGCTTCGGCCGGAAGCCCAATTCATTCAAATGGCTGACGTCATAGGTCCGGTCCATTTGCCCGTCCGGTTTGGTGGAATCCCAGACCACGTCGGTTACCCCGGCGATCGCCGCCAATGTTTCCACGACCTCACGAATAGCCACGGTATGGCCGGTCGCGATGTTCATGGGCCCGCTTTTGGCCCGGCTCGCGAGGACAATAGCCGCCGCCGCGTCGGCCGCGAACATGAAATCCCGCCGCGCGGCGCCCGTGCCCCATACCTGCACCTGACTGCCGGTCTGGGCCGCCCGGTAGAATTTCGACACCAGCGAAGGAACCACATGGCCGTGCGTTTCGTCGAACCGATCATGAGGCCCAAACAGGTTCGTGCAGATCGGGTACATGAAATCCAGGCCATATTGGGCCTTACAGGCTTCCAGATGCGCCAGCATGGCCCGTTTTGATTGTGCATAGGCGCGCTCGGAATAGTGCGGCGCGCCATTCCAGAAATCCGCCTCTTTGATCGGCATCTCCGTACCGTGCGGATAGGCGGCCACAGTGCTGATCGCCGTGATCTTCTCGCAGCCCCACTGGCGTGCCGCCTCTACGACGTTGGTGTTGATCCGAATGTTTTGCGTATAGACGTCGCACGGGAAATCGTGGTTGCCCATGATGCCGTGCACGCGGGCGGCCGCGTGGAACACCAGCCGGGGGCGGTGCGCGCGGAAAAAGTCGAGGGTGGCTTGCTCGTCCTCGAGCAGCAGGTCCGTCCTACGCAAGCCGACGACATTCTCGTGGTGGAGCTGAAGCTCCGCCAGAAGGGCTTGCCCCAAAACCCCCGAACAGCCCGTCACCAAAATCATTATCAAGTCTCCAGGGAGCTCGCCTGAAGACCCCCATCTTCATGTCGGGTTACACCGATCAGGGCCTGACGAGCCAGCGTTTTCGAGCCGGTCACAAGCGCCGCAGCACCGCCGCGATCACGCGTTTCGCCAATCGCGGAATCCGGGTCGCGGGCGGCGAAGCGACCGCTTCACCAGTCATGCCCTCAACCTGGATAGCGTGCAGCTGCGCGGTCAGAAGTCGGCCGTCGGCCACGTCGCCTTGCGCGTCGAGCACTGCCTCCGCATGGGCGAACTGCAAGACGAGCGAGCAGATTCCGTCCTTCCCGACGGTCTCCCCCGTCAGGGGCACGGCGATCCGCACCCTGGGGGCGGCCAGTTCGAACACGCCTGCTTGTTCGCCATTGATGGAAATCGAAACGCTTTGCGGCGCCCCAGTGCTTCTGTTCGCACGGCCCGACAACCAGAGCACAAGGTGCATCGGCGGCTGGAAATTGCGCACGTGCGCGTCAAGCCTTGTCGTTCCTCCAACCAGCCAGGTCCAGTCGACCTCGGGATAGGAGAACCCTTCGGCGAGCGCCTTGAGCCCCTCGGAGCCGTCGCGGAAGTCGTAGGTCCGGCCCGGCTCCATCAGCAGGCCCGGTTCGCGGCGAGACATCAATCCGAAGCGCGCGATGTAGAGGCCAAGGCGGCGCGCGTCGATCATCTTGCCGTCTTCGTCATAGACCTGTTCAGCATGATCGGTAGTCAGCTGGACACGCATGCGTCCGTCGGCGGTGATGGCGTTGCGCGGAATCCTGAACGCAAACCGTTTGTGCTGTTCGGGAACCTCTACATAGGCGATGGCGACGCCATTCAGCACCACTGTGCAGTGTTGCAGGCGCCCGTCGTCCTTGGCGGCGCGGCCCCGCATGAAGATGACGAAGTCGAGGTCTTCAGCGGCCCGCGAACGGTCGCCGTAGTGGAACTCGATCGTGGCGCATTCGCCCTCGATCCAGATCCCTTCCTTTTCCGGATGTGAAAAGCCGTGTTCGAGATATCGGTCGCCATCGCCATCGATAGTAGGTTCGACCATCGCGCCGACCGCCAAGTTCCGGCTGACCCCAAGCGGAGGACGGAAGGAATCGAAGCGGATGGGCGCAGTACGCGAATAGGCATAGATTCGCTGGGGCATAGGCGCCGCCAACGTCATGCGCGAAAGCCAGCGACGATCGAACGCAAAAGCGTCGCGAATGAACTGCTGCTGCTGCTCTTCCGGGATCAGGCTTCCCGGCAGGGTCTCGGTCTTGGCCGTATCGCGGACGTAGGTGGCGTAGCCGGTTTGGGCTGGATCGCCATCCAGGGCGGCGGTCAAGCGCAGAAGATTAGGCTCCTGGCCATCAAGCACCGCCAGGCAAGCCATCGGCGTCCGATCCAACACCGCGCGGGCCAGCAGGAACCGCCCATACTCGGATGCGTATTGCGCATTCAGCATATCCACATCGCTGACGGCGAAGCGCAGCGCCGATAGCGACCGGGTCGTTTGGGCGATTCCGGTCGTCTGCTCCAAGACGCCGGAGACGCTCATGGTCGCGCCGGGCGCCTTTTGCATCGCCGCGACGAGCGACGCCAGATGGTCGCGGAACCAGAACTCGTCTGCTCGCAGGAAGCAGAAATAGTCGGTGTCCAGCCGGCGAAGGGCGTCGGCCACAATCGGACCCGTCGGGCGGGACGAGGTCGGCAACTCCCCAGGCGTCGTCTCAATGCGCGCCAGATCCAGCGGCATGAGCGTAAGCTTGCGAATGCATCCCGTCGCCGCCTCGGCGATCGCCAAGTGGTGACGCGCCTGGAAAGCGCTGTCGCAGATCAGGAAGATGTCGACCGAAACCATGGATTGTCCGGCCACATTGGCGATCATGCCGATCACCTCGTCCAGGACGCTGCCTTGGTAAGTGATGATTACGCTGACCGAGCCGGCGCTGAGCGCGGTGCTCTGGTAGTGCTGCAGACGCTGGGGATGGCCGGCGATGAGGGCCTGCAGACTGCCCTCGAGGGCGAACCGTTCCGCGAGCAACGCCTGGCCCCGGCGGACACGTTCGATGGCCTCGTCCGGGAAACGACGGATATGATCGACGATGGCCTTGATCTGGAACGCGACGTCCTCAGCCGAGCCGCTGTCATCGATGAAATAGACGACGTCGCTGAAGTGGGTCCTGGCGAAGCGATTGCTGTCGACGATCACTGCGGCGCCCGCGGCCAAGCCCTCGAACAACCGGTTGCTCATCAAACCCGACCGCTTGTGCGCATCCGAGGACAAAGCCAGGCAAATGCCGGCCTTGTTGATCGCCGTGACCGTGCTTTGGCCGTCGAACGGCAATTCACCACGGTAGGATTCGAAGCCTCCCCAGGGCTCGAAACCGAGGAACTTTCGGGGGCCGTAGATGTCCAGGATATCGTCGCCGTCGAGAAGTTCGAGCACCCCCGAGTGACGTCCCTTCTTTTTGCCGCCGCCCCGCTCCCAGTTGATGCCGACGTAGAACAGCCGCGCGTGTGCGTCGATCCGCGGCTCGAGGTAGGGCTGCGGAACGTTGTGGAACAGGGTCGGGAGAGGGGCGGCGTTCAGTCCGCCCCGCGCCTCGAACACGGCGCGCCCATGCGCGTCCGCCAAGTCCGACAGGCAGGAGAGGGCGTCGTTGTGCGACAGCACCTTCTGCAGCGACCTCTCGTAGTCAAACTGGAAGTAGAAATCGAGTGGCTGCCAAAGCGCATAGTATGAGTAAACGTCGATCAGTCGCGGCGACTCGAAATGCAGCGAGATCATGAAGTCGATCTCGGTCGGGTCGACCGGCTTTGATTTATCCAGGGACAGACGACGATTGGCCCACAGCGGACGGCCGTCGTTGTCCACGGCGATCATGGTGACGTCGATGTTTTTCGCCGCGATGGCTAGGCGTTGAAGGACTTCAAATTCTGCATTCCGTATGTCAGGCCACGTATGTGTGACAACAAATACTGGACCCGATCGCCCCTCGGCGGCGTTCTCATCCTTCAGAGCAGTTGTCTGCATTCTAGATGACCTTCAGGACCAAAAAATCTCACGCATAGCCAAGGACCATGAGCAACCGCGCCACAGCGTCCACTTAGGCGAATATGACGTGGTTGATCAAGTTCGCGTCCATGGTTATCAGCAGTCTTCGAAATCCGTAGAAACAAAGGCGTCTCACGCCCGAACGCCGTACGCCTCCGCAGGGCGAATCGACCTGTGGATTAGGAGCGATACGACATGCGCAAACTGCCATTGCGTATGAGTTGGGGGCTATGAAGGCGGTTCTGGCGGCCTGACAAACTTTCACTTCATTGGTTTAATCCCGCACGGCGCGGCGCTCCACCATGCGCCTTTGTCTCCACTCTATCTCGTTGGGGATCGGCGGATCGCCTGGGAACATACGTAGGCCTCACTATCGCCTTTTGCCCGATGAGGCCTTAACTTTTGATCAGGGTGAGCGGGCCGAACTCGACTCGAGACAAGATGCCGGCAAATGATCTGGATGCCGGCTCGGGCCGGCAGCTTGCGAAATGTGATTGACCAACGTGAAACTCACGATATCAGGTCATGATTTGCCTTCGGAGTCTGGATCGATGACGGACCGGCTGCACTGGTTCAAAGCGGCTCGCATCTTGGGATGCCGCCTCCGCTGACCACGGTGCGTCGCCAAGTTGTGGCGGCCGGCAATTGAACCGACACGCTCGAGTTGATCATGGAGAGGGCGTCGGGCCGCTGCCGGCGGACGACGTCGAGATACATTTTCGGGCGGTGGATGGCGGCATCGGCCGCTCCAACCGCCTCTGTAAACAAGTGGGGAATCTGTGGAGCAGGTACAATCTGACACGACTACGCCGCCACGCAAAACGGCGTTGCTGCAAGATTACATCCGTATCGCGCGCTTCGATCACTATACGAAGCACATCTTCATCGTCCCGGGGGCCGTGCTAGCGGGAATGTTACGGGGTGTTCGAGCCGACAACATTGTCGCATCGGTCATCCTCGGCTTCATCGCTGCGGTGTGTATTGCCTCGGCGAACTACGTAATCAACGAATTCCTCGACCGCGAATTTGATCGACACCATCCCACGAAGTCGACCCGGGCAGCCGCTCAACATGAGATGAGCGGGAAAATAGTCTTCATGGAGTGGGGACTACTGGTGATCGTTGGGTTATCCTCCGCGCTTGCCCAGAGCAAGCTCTTATTCTCGATCTGCATTGTATTCGCCTTGCAAGGCGTCGTTTACAACGTCAAGCCGCTTCGCAGCAAAGACAAGGCTTACCTCGACGTCATTTCGGAATCGATCAATAATCCTATTCGGCTGGCCATTGGCTGGGCCATCGTTGATCCGACGTCACTTCCGCCGGGATCGCTCATTTTGGCCTATTGGTTTGGCGGAGCCTTCCTCATGGTGGCCAAGCGTCTGTCCGAATACCGTGAGATTTCGACTGCGCACGGCGTTGACCTGCTGGTCCGCTATCGCGCGAGTTTCAAGAATTACACTGACGTTTCCCTTATATCTTCGTGCATGTGCTACTCCCTCCTATCGATAGCGTTCCTTTCGGTCTTCCTCATTAAGTACAGGATCGAATATCTCCTACTTCTGCCCCTTGTCATCGCTCTGTTCGTATTCTACTTCTCCATGTCGACGTTGCCTGGCTCGACCGCGCAAAAACCTGAAAAACTCTTCCTGGAGAAGGAACTTATGTACATCGTCGCCGGCTTGGCGTTCGTGTTCGTCTTAACCAGCTTTATCAATATTCCCATCCTGGATATCTTGGCCGGCCAGCATTTCATCACCTTGAAATGAGCGCTCCCCCTTTCGATTGGTCCGACATCCGACTAGTGGTGTTCGACGTTGACGGCACGCTTTATGATCAGAGCGCCCTGCGTCTCTCCATGTTGGCGGAGTTGAGCTGGCACGCGCTGAAGACCCGCTCTTCCCGCACAGTGCGGATCCTGAAGCGATACCGTACGTTGCGCGAGACGATCGGCGAAGCGGAACAGGAAGGTTTCGACGATATCCTTCTCGCTCGGACCGCCGAGGATTGGGGCCTCGATGTAACGGAGGTCGGCCGGATCGTGCAGGACTGGATGGAGCGTCGACCGTTGCGCCATCTGCGCCGTTGCCGCTACGCCCACGTTGATCGTGTGTTCGCCGAGTTACGACGGCGCAAGATCGCCATCGGGATTTTTTCCGATTACCCGGCTACCGACAAGTTGCGCGTTTTGGGCTTGGATGCGAACGTGACGGTCTGCGCCGGGGATGCATCCGTCAAAATCCTGAAGCCCCATCCGCGTGGTCTGTATGCCGTAATGGCTGCGGTGGGCGTCGGCCCGGATCAGACCCTGATGGTCGGCGACCGGATTGAACGGGATGGCGAGGTCGCGCGCCGCGCCGGGACCCAAGCACTGATCCGCTCACCCAAGCCCCAGCCCGATTGGCATTGCTTCAGGAGCTACGCCGATCCGCCCTTCTCGACGCTATTCTCAGCGGCCTGATTTTCCGAAGGGACGGACCACCAACACGCGGAGATCCTTGTGCGGGACGCCCGGTTGGCAACGGACATAGCCGCGGATCAGCGCCGGGTCGACCGTCCTGGGAATTCGGACTGCGCCAATCACCTGGCCCGAACTGTCCGCGACCCCCAGAGTTGCAGGCCGCATCATGATCCCGCGCGGGAACGTCAGAATCGAGCCGCTCACCACGCACATGTTGGGCACGCTCGTCGGCTCCTCCGCCAAGCCTCTGATCTGCGTCTGCCAATAGAGTTCGGAATCGGTCCCCAACGCGGGAACGCCGGCTGCGTACCCTAGGCGGTTGGCGTTCATGTAGGCCTGCAACTTCTTGAGCTGGCTGGGCCAATACCAATCCCCGGCGACGCCTGGCCACATGTCCTGAGCTTCTTTGTCGGTGAAAGTGGCATCGACGAGCAGGGCAGTGGACGCGAGGTTCAGATTGTCCATCAGTCCCTCATGTTGCTTGAAGACGGTCAGGTCCACGACCATCAGCGAGGCGGTCATCATCCCAGCCAAGGTCACGCCCAGCCAGCGGCCGGGGAACTGCAGGAAGGCGACGATAGTGATAGCGCAGGCCACGGTCGCAACGATCGCATATCGCGACGACGTCAAGACGGCCATCACCGAGCCTAGGGTGCCGGCGACGCCCAAAACCGCACGCCCCTCCCACAATAGCGAGGCGCTTGCCGCTTGCAGGCCAATGAACAGGGCCACGAACGCCAGACCGGTGGCGCTCGCGCTAGCAGTCTTCCGCCATAAGGTCAGAACGAGGGCCGCCCATCCGAGGCCGACCAGGCTGACGACGAAGCCAACGGCTTCGATGACGGGGAACATGTCCCGGCTGGAAGCCAATGGCCAGAATGGCGTCGCGTAGAAGGCGGAGACTCCGAGGACTAAGTCTGAGACTCGCTGGAAATTGAGTCCGAGAATGACCTGCTTCACGGCCATCATTTCGCCACTGCCCGGCGGAAGCCAGAAGTGCTGCCACACCAAGAACACGCAGGCCGGCGCGACGGACAGGAGCTTGCTGGGCCTCCATCTGCCAATCACCATATGCTCCGTGAATAGGATGAGCCCAAACATCAGCCCGCTGCCATGAAAAATAGCGAACAGACACGATAACAAGATCAGCGCCGTGTCCATTTCGCGACGATCGTTCTTCAGGACATGGGCGAAGGCTACCAAGGTCACGACGTAGACAAGGGTCGCCGACGTCAAGACAGATTGGTACTCGGCCAGGGATTCGATGCTCAAGGTCGGAACAGCGATCAGCGCAAGAGCGGCGCCGAGCAGAGCTTTGTGGTGTCCGGCGCGCTCGACGATCGCGTTGTAAGTAAAAAAGGACGAGAACAGCGCGGTAAGTGCGATACAGGCTACCTGGACCAGATGCGGGAGAAGCTGACGGCCGCCGATAAAGTGGTCGATGAGGTATAGGCTGTAAACGACCGGATTGGGATGCGACCCGTGAGGTGTCAGCAGGAATTTGACGAGGCTGATCTCGCCATTCAGATACATCATCACCCGGTTGTAGACTGGCCAGCCATCCACGAGCGGCACGGTGGACCAGGAAATCAAGGCCAGCCACATGATGTAAGTGAACACGGCGAAAGCTGGGGCCATCAGCAGCCAACTGCGCGGGCCCGACAAAAGCGTCCTCAATTTCATGTTCGTCCGCGTTACTGCTTGGGACAGAGCGCCCGCCGCTGGCTATCCAGTCGGCCCGCGACATGATCTCGCAACCAGCCCCCACGGCTTGCGAGATGAGAGCGCCACCACGACGCTTCGATCGTCATTGGTAAGTCGGGAGCGGCCCCTCGGCAAGCTGCAAGGTCGGCCGAGGACGAACCTCGACAACTTCCCCACCAAGGGATAACCGGCTGGCGTCCACTTAGAGGATTCTCTCATGACCGACGCCCCGGCCGCCAAATACGCCGGCCCCATGCGCATACTGTCGGGGGTGCAGACCTCCGGCTCGCTGCACCTGGGGAACTACCTCGGCGCCCTGGTGAAGTTCGTGCGGCTGCAGGATCAGGCCGAGTGCCTGTATTTCCTGGCGGACCTGCACGCGATCACGGTCTGGCAGGACCCGGCCAAGCTGGCGGATCAGATGCGCGAGGTGGCGGCGGCCTACATCGCCTCGGGCGTGGACCCCGACAAGGCGGCGATTTTCCCGCAGTCGGCCGTGCCCGAACACGTCGAGCTGGCCTGGATCTTCAACTGCGTGGCGCGCCTGGGCTGGCTCGACCGCATGACCCAGTTCAAGGAGAAATCCGGCAAGCACAAGGAGCGCTCGTCGGTGGGCCTCTACACCTACCCGGTGCTGCAGGCCGCCGACATCCTGGTCTACAAGGCCACCCACGTGCCGGTGGGCGAGGACCAGAAGCAGCACCTGGAGCTGACCCGCGACATCGCCCAGAAATTCAACAACGACTTCGGCGCCCAGGGCTTCTTCCCCATCACCGAGCCTGTGATCGACGGGCCGGGCGCGCGGGTGATGAGCCTGCGCGACGGCATGGCCAAGATGTCGAAGTCCGATCCGTCGGACGCCTCGCGCATCAACCTGCTGGATGACTCCGACGCCATCTCGCAGAAGATCCGCCGCGCCAAGACCGACCCCGAGCCGTTGCCGGAAAGCGTGGAGGGTCTCGCCGACCGACCCGAGGCCGACAACCTCGTGGGCATCTACGCCGCCCTGGCGGGCGTGACCAAGGCCGACGTGATCGCCGAGTTCGGCGGCAAGGGCTTCGGGACCTTCAAGCCGGCCCTGGCCGACCTGGCGGTGGCCAGGATCGGACCGATCGGCACGGAGATGCGGCGCCTGATCGCCGATCCGGCCGAGATCGACCGAGTGTTGCTGAAAGGCGTCGACAAGGCCCGCGCCATCGCCGGCCCGGTGGTGGCCGAGACCAAGCAGCTGGTCGGCTTCTGGGAGCCCAGACGATGAGAAACCTGTGGATCGCTGTTGCGGCGGCCCTGATCCTGGCCAGCGGCGCGGAGGCGCACGAGGTCAAGATCGGCGCCCTGACGCTCAGCGACCTGCAGGTGCGCGCCACGGTGGGCGGCCTGCCGACCTCGGCGGCCTATCTGACCATCGCCAACGCCGGCAAGACGCCCGACAAGCTGGTGTCGATCGACTGCGCCTGCGCCAGTTCCGCCATGATGCACGAGACCCGTACCCGCAACGGGGTCAGTTCCATGAGCATGCTGAGCGAGTTGGCCATCCCCGCCGGCGGCAAGGTGCAGTTCAAGCCGGACGGCCTGCACGTGATGCTGGTCGGGCTGAAGGGCCCGCTGAAGGCCGGCGCCATGCAGTCGATGACCCTGCGCTTCGAAAAGGCCGGGACGGTGAAGGCCGGCTTCCACGTCAGGGAAATCATCAAATAGCCCTCTCCCTCAAGAGGAGAAGGAGAAGCGCCTCAACTTGCACGGGGACGGTTCCGGCGCCATCTAGAGTCCATGTTCATCCAGACTGAAGCCACGCCCAACCCCAATGTGCTGAAGTTCCTGCCCGGCCGCGAGGTGATGGGCGAGGGCACGCGCGAGTTCACCATCGAGCAGGCGTCCGCCTCGCCCCTGGCCGAGACCCTGTTCGACCTGAACGGCGTGCAGCGGGTGTTCTTCGGCCCGGACTTCCTGACGGTGACCAAGGCCTCCGACGACCAGGACTGGCGCGAGCTGAAGGCCCCGATCCTGGCGGCGGTGATGGAGCACTTCACCTCCGGCCAGCCGCTCTTGCGCGCAGGCGACGACGCGGCCTCGGCCCACGACGACGACGAGGTCTACGAAGGCGAGACCGCCCAGGTGGTGGCCGAGATCAAGGACCTGCTGGACACCCGCATCCGCCCGGCGGTGGCGCGCGACGGCGGCGACATCCTGTTCAACCGCTTCGACGCGGCGTCCGGCGTGGTCTATCTGCACATGCGCGGCGCCTGCTCGGGTTGCCCTTCGTCCTCGGCCACCCTGCGCTCGGGCGTCGAGAACATGCTCAAGCACTATGTGCCCGAGGTCACGCGGGTCGAGGCCGCGCTCTAGTTTTTGCGCGCTATCGCCGGCCGGCTACTTGAGCGGATTTTCCTCGCGCTATCGGCCAGCGCCTACTTGAGCGCGGGCAGGATGGTGATATCTGCAACAGACACCGTTTCTGATTGCAGGAAGCCGCCATGTCCGCCCCCCTCGACGACCGCTCGCTCGACCTGATCTTCCGCGAGGCCCGCACCCGCAATGGCTGGGCCGAGTCGCCGCTGACCGACGCCGACATCCGGGCGATCTACGACCTCTACAAGATGGGCCCGACGGCGCTGAACATGCAGCCCGCGCGGGTGGTGTGGATCACGAGCCCCGAGGCCAAGGCCCGGCTGGAGCCGCACCTGTCGGCCGGCAACAAGGCCAAGACCATGAAGGCCGGCGCGGTCGCCATCGTCGGCTACGATATGGATTTCCCCGAGAAGCTGCCCAAGACCTTCCCCAACGCGCCCGCGGCCAAGGACTGGTTCCCCGACCCGGTCGGGCGCGAGACCGCCGCCTTCCGCAACGGCACCCTGCAGGGCGCCTATCTGATCATGGCGGCGCGGGCGCTGGGCTTCGACACCGGTCCGATGTCGGGCTTCGACAACGCCGGCGTCGACAAGGAATTCTTCGCGGGCACAGCCATCAAATCGAACTTCATCGTCTCCATCGGCCGCGGCACCGACGAGAACCTCTATCCCCGCAACCCGCGGCTGGACTTCGAAGAAGCCAATACGGTTCTCTAGGCTGGCGAGACCTCCCGCGAGAACTCTTCGACCTCGTCGATCAGCGCCTTCACGCTGAGGGACACGAGTTCCCCGCCCTTTTCGGGCGTGGCTTGGCCGGGGTCTGACCCCATGCGGCCGTCCGGATAGCGGGCGCGGAAGTCGGCGGCCTCGCGGATGGGGCCGGTGGGCGCGACCTGGGGCGCATAGTTGGCGGCCTTGATGGCGTTGGGATAGGCCCACTGGGTGACGGCGATCTCCGACGGCGTGGCGTGGCTGCCATGGCCGGTGGGGAACAGGCGGTTGGCCGTGGCCATCACACCCCGAAGGTCCCACCAGTTGCGCAGCTTCAGCGCGAAGCCGGCGTGGCGGCGGTCAAAGCTGGCGGCGGCGTAGATCTCGGAAAAGGCCGCCTCGATGGTGGCGACATTGCCGCCATGGCCATTGAGGAAATAGATCCGCTCGAAGCCGTGGCCGGTCAGGGACCGCGTCCAGTCCACCAGGGCGGCGATGAAGGTCGTGGGCCGCAGCGAGATCGAGCCCGGGAAGCCCAGGTGATGCTGGGCCATGCCGATGGCGAAGGTGGGCGCGACCAGCAGACCCTCGCCTTCATGCTTGGAGGCCTCGTGGGCGATGATCTCCGGGCACAGGAAGTCGGTGCCGAGCAGGCCGGTGGGGCCGTGCTGCTCATTGGAGCCGATGGGGATCACCACCGTCTTGGAGCGCTTGAGATAGTCCTCGATCTCCTGCCAGGTCGACAGTTGCAAAAGCATGGCGCGGACTCCTCTTCGGCTTCTTCCTTATGCTCCCCTGGCCGCCGGGAAAACCGCCTAACGGACACTTGAGCCCTTGAGCCCGATGTCATTTTGTCGGGCTATCGCCCGACGGCTACTTGAGCCCGAGGCCCGCCTTGGCCTTAATCGGCTCCACGCATCCCGGCCCAACGGGACCGAGCCCAGGAGCCCCTATGAGCAGTCCCGAGGTCATCCCCGTTCCGCCGGAATGGGCCGCGCGCGCCCATATCGACGCCAGGGGCTACGCCGCCGCCTGGGAGCAGGTGCGGCGCGATCCGCAGGGCTACTGGAAAAAGATCGCCGACCGGCTCGACTGGATCAGCAAGCCGACTGAGATCAAGGACGTCTCCTTCCACCGCGAGGACTTCCGCATCCGCTGGTATGCCGATGGGGTGCTGAACGCCTCGGTCGAATGCCTGGACCGGCACCTGCCGCGCAAGGCCAACGACATCGCCTTCATCTGGGAGGGCGACAATCCTGAGGACAGCAAGCGCGTCACCTACGCCGAGGCGCACGCCGAGACCTGCCGCATGGCCAACGTGCTGAAGGCGCATGGGGTCAAGAAGGGCGACCGGGTCACCATCTACATGCCGATGATCGTGGAGACCGCCTACGCCATGCTGGCCTGCGCCCGCATCGGCGCGGTGCATTCGGTGGTGTTCGGCGGCTTCGCGCCCGACTCCATCGCCGGGCGCATCACGGACTGCGGCTCGACCCTCGTCATCACCGCCGACGAGGGCCTGCGCGGCGGGCGCGTGGTGCCGCTGAAGGCCAATGTCGACGAGGCGTTGAAGCAGTGCCCGGAGGTGACCACGGTGCTGGTGGTGGGGCGCACCGGGAACAACGCCAACCTGGTGGCCGGCCGCGACCACGACTACGACGTCGAGCGGGCCAAGGCAGCGGCCGACTGCCCGCCCGAGCCGATGGGGGCGGAAGACCCGCTGTTCATCCTCTACACCTCGGGTTCGACCGGTAAGCCCAAGGGCGTGCTGCACACCACCGGCGGCTATCTGGTTTGGGCCGCCTATACCCAAGAGGCGACCTTCGACTACCGCGAGGGCGAGGTCTACTGGTGCACGGCGGACGTGGGCTGGGTGACCGGCCACAGCTACATCGTCTACGGACCGCTGGCCAACGGGGCCACCAGCCTGATCTTCGAGGGCGTGCCGACCTATCCGACCAACTCCCGCTTCTGGGAGGTGATCGACAAGCACAAGGTCGAGATCTTCTACACCGCCCCCACCGCTATCCGCGCCCTGATGCGCGACGGCGAGGAGCCGGTGAAGCGGACGTCCCGCGCCTCGCTGCGCCTGCTGGGCACCGTGGGCGAGCCGATCAATCCGGAAGCCTGGCTCTGGTATCACCGCGTGGTGGGCGACGGCCGCTGCCCGATCGTGGACACCTGGTGGCAGACCGAGACCGGCGGCCACCTGATCACACCCCTGGCGGGCGCGACCGACCTGAAGCCCGGATCGGCCACCAAGCCCCTGCCGGGCATCTACCTTGAGATCGTCGACGCCGAGGGCAAGGCGCTGGAGGGCGCGGTCGAGGGCAACCTGTGCATCACCGACAGCTGGCCCGGCCAGATGCGCACGGTCTACGGCGACCACGACCGCTTCATCCAGACCTACTTCTCGACCTATCCCGGCCGCTATTTCACCGGCGACGGCTGCCGCCGCGACGAGGACGGCTATTACTGGATCACCGGGCGGGTGGACGATGTGCTCAACGTCTCGGGTCATCGCCTGGGCACCGCCGAGATCGAGTCGGCCCTGGTGGCGCATCCGGCCGTCGCCGAGGCGGCGGTGGTCGGCTATCCGCACGATATCAAGGGCCAGGGCATCTGGTGTTACGTGACGCTGAAGGCCGACGTGCAGCCGTCCGAAGAGCTGCGCAAGGCGCTGATCAAGTGGGTGCGCCAGGAAATCGGACCGTTCGCCGCGCCGGACGTGCTGCAATGGGCGCCGGGCCTGCCCAAGACGCGCTCGGGCAAGATCATGCGCCGCATTCTGCGCAAGATCGCCGAGAACGAGATGGGCGCGCTGGGCGACACCTCGACCCTGGCCGATCCGGCGGTGGTCGACGACCTCGTCAAGAACCGCGGCAAGTAGGGAACATCGGCGGCGGGCGGCGGTTGGCTTGGGTCGAAGGAGACTTGGCCATGACCACCGAACCGACCCCAGGACCGGGAACCGAAAACCCCAAGCGCAACACCCAGTTCGGCCAGGAGATCGGGGTCGACGACACCAGCCCGCCACAGGTGGCGCACGGCGGACGAGCGCACGAAAGCGATCTGGTGGACGACGGCCATGGCGGGACGCGGGCGAGGTTCGTGCGGCCCATGGATCACCGGCCGCCGGCGCAGGAGGCCAGCTGGGCTTCGGAGTTCTGCGAGCCGGAGTCCGGCCCGCCCATCTCAGACGCCGCCCTGCCCGAGGAGGGGCCCAGCGTGTGGGAAGCCTCCAAGGACAAGAACCGGCCCTAACCCTTGATGCGGGTGATCTTGGCGCCCTGGAACGTCAGGTCCGCCATCAGGCCCTTGCCGTTATAGGGGAATGCCAGGACGTCGTGGGTGGCGGTGGTTGTGTCGACCTCGGCCGCCGCGCCCTTGTTGATCACCGTGATGCTGGGGCCGGTGCCGGCCTGCCAGCCTCCGCTCTTGTTCAGGTACTCCAGAGCGTGCGGGGTCATCAGGAACAGGGCGTAGGCGAAGTCCTGGCCGCCGATCTGCAGGCCCCAGGAACCGCCCGACAGGTTGTAGAAGCCCATCGGCTTGCCGCCCTCGAACAGCACGCCGTCGCCGGTTTCGGCGCCGAACACGAAGCCCCCCTTCAGGATCGAGGGGAAGACGAGCACGGCGTGGGCGGTCTTGGCCGCGCGCCGGGCGGCCGGCGAACTGGATTCCAATTCGCTGAGCGACTCGCGGGAACGGCGCACGAGCTTGCGGCGGTCGAGCGCCAGCGCGGGGGTGGCGGCCAAGGCGACAAAGGCCAGGGCCGAGGCGGAAAGGGTTCGGCGAGTGAAGTTCATCGTAGGACTCCCTGCATTAGGTCCGTGCGTTAAGCTGGTCTCATGCGCGCCTTTGCGACCCTGCTTGATCGTCTGTCCTTGAACGCTTCGCGCAACGCCAAGCTAGTTCTGGCGCGTGATTACCTCAAGAACAGGCCTGATCCCGAGCGGGGTTGGGCGCTTGCGGCCCTGACCGGCGATCTCAGCTTCAACGCGGCGAAGCCGGCAATGATCCGTGAGGCGGTCAACCAGCGTGTCGATCCGGTCCTGTTCCGCTGGTCCTACGACTATGTCGGCGACCTGGCCGAGACCGTGGCCCTGATCTGGCCGGCCCGCCACGGCTCCAATCGCGAGCCCGAGTTGGACGAAGTGGTCGACACCCTGCGCACCGCCAAGCGGGGCGAGGTGGCGGGCCTTTTGGAAGGCTGGATGGACGCGCTGGACGCCGACGGACGCTGGGCGCTGCTGAAGCTGATGACCGGCGGCCTGCGCGTGGGGTTCTCCGCACGGCTGGCCAAGCAGGCCCTGGCGGACCTGGGCGGGGTGGCCATCGCGGACATCGAGGAAATCTGGCATGGCCAGGCGCCGCCCTACGGCGATCTGTTCGCCTGGCTGGAGGGACGCAGCGAGCGCCCGAGCCCCGAGGCCCATGGCCGCTTCCGGCCGGTGATGCTGGCCCAGGCCATCGACGAAGCGGTCGATTTCGCCAAGCTCCAGCCTGCCGACTACGCCGCTGAATGGAAGTGGGACGGAATCCGCGTTCAGGCGGTGATCGAGGGCGCCGAGCGGCGGCTCTACAGCCGCACGGGCGACGAGATCTCCGCCGCCTTCCCCGACCTGATGGCAGCCCTGGACTTCGACGGCGTGATCGACGGCGAGCTGCTGGTGATCCGCAATGGCCAGGTCGCGCCCTTCGGCGAGCTGCAGCAGCGGCTGAACCGCAAGACCGTCGATGGCAAGCTGATGGCCAAGTTCCCCGCCTCGATCCGCGCCTACGACATCCTGGACGACAGCGGGGAGGACCTGCGCGCCCTGCCGTTCGCCCAGCGGCGAGGTCGGCTGGAGGCGTTTATGGCGCGGGCCAATTGCCCGAGGCTGGACCTGTCGCCCCTGCAGCCGTTCGCCACCTGGGACGAACTGGCGGCCCTGCGCGCCGCGCCGCCGCCAGGCGATCCGCAGATCGCCGAGGGTCTGATGCTGAAGCGCTGGGATTCGGCCTACGAACCCGGCCGACCTAAGGGGCCTTGGTTCAAGTGGAAGCGCGATCCCTATCTGGTCGACGCGGTGCTGATGTACGCCCAGCGCGGCCACGGCAAACGCTCGAGCTTCTATTCGGACTACACCTTCGGCGTCTGGCAGGAGGACGCCGAGGGCCAGCGCAGCCTGACCCCGGTGGGCAAGGCCTATTTCGGCTTCACCGACGAGGAGCTGAAGCAGCTCGACAAGTTCGTGCGCGACCACACGGTGGAGCGGTTCGGGCCGGTGCGATCGGTGCGCGCCGAGCAGAATTTCGGCCTGGTGCTGGAGGTGGCGTTCGAGGGGCTGCAACGCTCCACGCGGCACAAGTCCGGCGTGGCCATGCGCTTCCCACGCATCAGCCGCATCCGCTGGGACAAACCGGCCCGCGAGGCCGACAAACTGG
>Ga0265338_10005296_pt1 | contig 16887 bp, 14 predicted proteins | sample 42126metaG_FD_193579 | JGI IMG/M metagenome (GOLD analysis project Ga0265338, IMG submission 193579) | Rhizosphere microbial communities from Carex aquatilis grown in University of Washington, Seatle, WA, United States - 4-21-26 metaG | ecosystem: Host-associated > Plants > Roots > Rhizosphere... | reverse complement strand
TCAGCCAGGCGCACACCCAGCGTGTCCTCGAACAGGTAGTGGCTCGCCTCGGCGGTCGCGTCCAGGCGCAGGCGGCGACCGGGCGCGCCGCGCAGATCGATGAGCTGCGCGGCGGCGACCGGCGCGTGAGCGTAGATCTCGGGGCGGAAGCGCTCGTTGGGGATCGCGGCGTTGGCGCGCGTGACGAACGCGGCGATCTCCAGATAGCTGATGCGCCCGTCACCGTCGAGATCGGCGGCGCCATACAGCCCCGATCGCACCTCGTGGCTGAAGATGCCGGCCTGAAAGCCGGCCCATTCGTGACTCTCGCGCGCCGATGTGGTCGACAGCAGGAGCCCGACGTCGGACCGGCCCGCGAGCCCCTCCGCCATCGCGAAGCCCGGCACGGGACGCCGCCGCCCGCCGGGGCCGCGCCCGAACGCGAGAAAATACGAGTAACAGGCGTCGATGATGAGGTGGCTCTCGTCGGCGTGCACTTGATCGATGATGTCGTGCTCGATGTCGCGGCTGTCGAGGCGCGCGTCCTCGAGCGCCAGGTACGCGACCTTGCCGTCGACGTTGCCGTGGCCGGCGTAGACGAAGTAGAAGAGCGTGCGCTGGCCACGCGCCCGCGCCGCCGCCACGTCGGCCGCCAGCGCCGCCACCGCGCGCGTGACCTCGGCGCGGCGGGGCTCACGCGCGATCGCGATCGCCTCGGGCGAGATGCGGCGCGTGTTCTCGTCGAGCCGCGCGAGCAACCGGGTCGTGCCACCGATCGCGCGGAACAGATCGTCGTACCGAACGGCGTCGTCGTCGGCATAGCGCAGGACCGGGAGATCGGCGTCGACGCTGCGGTTCACGCCGAGGATCAGCACGAAGCGGGCCGCGCCGTCGTCCTGCGTGGCGCCGATCGCCGATGGCACGACGACGGTGGGCGCCGCCTGGGCCGAGCCGCCGGCGAGCGCAGCGCCGAGGGCGAGCGCAGCTCCGCGCGCGCGCCCGGTCATCGCACCACCCGCAGTGGCTGCACGATGTCGATCGCGCCCGGAAGCACCAGCGGCTCCGCCCCACTCATTGTTTGCCCACGCTCCACGCGCCGGTGCTCCGCCGAAGCCACCGCCGCCTCGACCTGACGCACGCTGAGCTCGCGATCCGTGAAAAGTGCGTGAATCATGATCCGCTCCCCGTCGAACTTGTGCAAAACGGCCGCCGGAAGCTCGTGCAGGCCCGGCTCTGCGGAAATCGGCACCGCCGTGGGATTCTGCCCCGCGTCGGACCAGCCGGGATGATACCAGTACACGTGCCCGTGCTCATCCACGGCGAAGACCAGCAACCGCCCCTTGCCGGCCGGGTTGCGATAGGCAAACGCCAGCTCGTCACCGGCGTAGACGAAATCGCCGGCCTTCTCCGACGTGGTGCTCCCGCGCCGGCCGGTGAAGATGCGATAGACCTGCACCTCGGGCATGCGCGCCGCGGCGACGTGGGCGGGGGCTCCGCGCGCGGCGACTTCGGGGCCGCTGGGCTCGGCGGGTAACGTGCTCGCGGGCACGGAGCTCGCGTTGATTTTTGGCGGTGTCGGGCGTGTGTAAAAGAGGAGGAGCGCGGCGAACGCGGCCCCGCCGAGGCCCATCCAACCCAGGGCCGCGCGACGCGGTGGCCGTGCCGGCCGCATCCCCAGCCCGCGCTCGAGGCGCGTCTCGATGGGCAGACCGGCGGGATCCAGGCTCGCGAGCAGCAGGTGGCGCTCATAGAGCGCGTGGCAATCGCTGCAGGCGGGAAGATGCGCCCGCATCTCCCGTTCCGCCGCGGGCGCGATCGCCCCCGCAAAATGGTCGGTAATCGCGTCGCGCGTACGACGGTGCGCATCGTGAATCATCGTCTTCCTCGTCCGAGCAAAAAACGCCTCAACAGCCGGCGGATCTGAATCTCCTGATAGGCGAGCGTGGTGCGGCTGATGCCGACCTGGACCGCGGCGCTCCGCTGGTCCAATCCCGACACGAAGCGCGCCTCGAAGACGCGCGCCCACTTGGCCGGCAGCGCCTCGCGGCGGAAGCGATCGACCAGCAGGCGCGCCTCGACGGTGCGCTCCAGCGGCTCGACCGGCTGGACCGGCTCGTGGGAGGCACCGCCCATCGCCCCCTGGTCCAGCGAATGCTCGCGCCGGTAGCGGCGCCAGAAGTCGATCGCCTGATGGCGCGCAATCGTGGCCAGCCAGGCGACGAAGCTGCCGCCGGTGAAGCCCCGCCTCAGCTCCGCGCGCGCGAGCAGTTGCAGGAACACTTCATGGATCACGGTCTCCTTGTCGGCGCCGCGCAGGACCTGGCCGACGGCGCTCTCGACGACGCGAAAATGATTGCGGTAGCACTCCTCGAGCACGTCGCGCTCGCCGGCATGAAAACGGTCGAGCCAGGGTGCGTCCTGGGCCGGTGCCGGGCGAGCCGCCATGGTCGCTGGCCATAGTCGAATCGACCGCCGCGGCGCGCAAGCCACCAAGCTGGAGGGCACGAAAGTGGAACGAAACAGCGGTGATCTTTGGACGAAAGTCTTTCCGATCCCCTTTCGCCCACCATTCGCGACATAGTGCGCAATGCCGATGCCGCTCCGCCTCATGCCGTGATAGGTTGCGCTCGGACGTGACGAAAGGATCGACCATGATGACCACGCGAATCCGGAGCTCCCGGAACCTTCGCCCGGCGCTGGTTGCTGCGGCCGGCATCGTGCTCTCCGCAGCCTTCCTCGCGACCCTGTTCAGCGATCGCTTCGCGCCGCGCATACGCGCTGCCGTCGCCGCAGATCCGGTCGCGGCCTCGGCGCTACTGCCGGTCGGCGCACCCGCGCCCGACTTCACCTCGGTTGCCCATGACGGTGAAAAGGTCGTGCTCTCGAAGCTCAAGGGCAAGTGGGTCGTTCTCTATTTCTATCCCAAGGACGACACCACCGGCTGCACCAAGGAGGCGTGCGATTTTCGCGACAACTGGAGCACGCTGCAGAAGAAGGGCGTCGCGGTCTACGGCGTCTCGACGCAGGACAACACGTCGCACAAGGCGTTCGCGCAGAAGTACAACCTGCCCTTTCCGCTGCTGCCCGATGACAAGGGCGAGATCGCCGCGAAGTACAAGGTGCCGGTGGTCGGCGGCGTTGCGCGCCGGATCACCTACTTGATCGGCAAGGATGGCAAGATCGCCCAGGTCTGGCCGGCTGTGAATCCGGTGGGCCACGCGGGCGAGATCCTCGCGCAGATCGAGCCAGGCGCGTCCAAGACGAGCGCGACCGCGACGCCCACCAAGGCGCCCTGAGCGGCGGCGCCGCGCGCGGCTGAAGCAAGCCGTACGCGGCCGAGCCGCACGTCCGAGCGGAAGCGCCCTCCGTAACCCGGAGGATGCGAGGATCGAAATCAGGACACGTCGGGGTTCTGCTCGCGCTCGCCGGCTCGTTCGCTGCTGTCGCGGCCTGTGACAGCAGCGAGGGCGGGGTGAGCGCCGGCGGCGCGGCCACCGGAACGGAGCCCGACGCCGGCGGCGACGCCACGAGCGGGAGCGGCGGCGCCAGCGCCGACGCGAGCGCGACCGGTGGGCGCACGGGCGGAGCCGGCGCGACCGGTGGCGGCGGCGCGGGCGGAAGCGCGACCGGCGCGGGCGGCCCCGGCGGCGCATCGCCCGATGCGTCGAACGCGAGCCCGACCGGCGGCGCCAGCGGTCGCATCAAGCACGTCTTCGTGATCACCATGGAGAACGAAGCCGCTGCCGCGATCTACGGGAGCGCCAGCGCGCCCTACATCAACGGCCAGATCTTGCCGCGCTCCGCGCGTGCCAACGCGTTCGCCGATCCCCTCCCCGACGCGCTCCCCAGCGAGCCGCACTACGTCTGGATGGAGGCGGGCACAAACCAATTCGGCGATGCGACGTTCACGACCGATGCCGATCCCTCGTCGCAGAACAGCACCGCGAGCACCGCGCACCTGGCCACCCAGATGGACGCGGCGACTCCACCGGTGAGCTGGCTCAGTTACCAGGAAGACCTCGACGCGTCGACGGGAGCCTGCCCGGTGCATTCGTCGGGCTTCTACGTCGCCAAGCACGATCCGTACGTGTTCTTCCGAGACATCGCCGGCAGCCCACCATCGGCCGCAAGTGCGCTCTGCGCCGCTCACCACCGCGCGTACACGCCGGCAGCGCTCGCGCACGATCTGCAGCAGGGGACCGTCGCGCAGTACAACTTCATCACGCCCGACGTCTGCCACGACATGCACGGGGCCAGTGGCTGCCCCGGCTCCGACGACATCCGCAGCGGCGACGACTGGCTCGCGGCGGCGCTGCCGCCTCTCATCGCGTACGCCGACGCCAACGACGGCGTCATCTTCATCGTCTGGGACGAGCCGGTGGGCGGCAGCACGCTGATGCCGTTCATGGCGCTCGGCCCACGAGTCCGGCCAGGCTACGCCAGCAGCGTGCGCTTCACCCACAGCTCGCTCGCGAAGACGGTCGCCGAGATCTTCGGCCTGCCGATCCTGCCGGCGGTTGCCGGCGCAAACGACTTCGGCGACCTCTTCCTTCCCGGCACGCTGCGATGATCTAGACTCCATCCATGGCGTTCGGTCGGGACTCGGGAATCACGCGGCGCCCCGTCGTCAGGCTCGGCGCGCCCCCGCGCACCGGCGCCGTCGAGAGCCGCGAAGCCGACAGAGACGACGTCGCGGTCGAGGAACCGCTCGAGATCCGCGTCGCCGGCGATCCGCTGGCGATCACCATGCGGACGCCGGGCGCGGATCGCGAGCTCGCGCTCGGATTCCTCCACGCCGAAGGCGTGATCCGAGCGCTCGACGACGTCGGCTCGGTCGCGCACTGCGGCCGCCCCGGCGACGAGGGCTTCGGCAACGTGATCGACGTGTTGCCCGGCGCGGGCGTGGTGCTGGCCCCCGAGCGCGTGGCCGGCACGCGCCGCGGGACGCTGACGACGGCGGCGTGCGGGGTCTGCGGGCGGCTCACGATCGAAGACCTGATCGCGCGCTGCGCGCCCGTCGCCGACGACGCGCGCATCGAGGCGACGGCGCTGGCGCGTTTCATTCGATCGATGCGCGACCGCCAGGCGCTGTTCGCGCGCACCGGCGGCGTGCACGCCGCGGCGCTGTTCGCTGCGGCCGCGGCCGACGCGCCGCGCGGCGAGGCGCCGCAGCCCGATGACGCGCCGCTGTTCGTGCGCGAGGACGTGGGGCGTCATAACGCGGTCGACAAGCTGGTGGGCGCGCTGCTCTTCGCGCGCGCGCTGCCGGCCCGCGGGCGCGCGCTGATCGTCAGCGGCCGCACCAGCTTCGAGATCGTGCAGAAGGCCGCGGTCGCCGGCATCCCGATCGTCGCCAGCGTGTCGGCGCCGAGCTCGCTGGCGATCGACCTCGCGGCGCGCATGAACGTCACGCTGGTCGCGTTCCTGCGCGGCGAGTCGATGAGTGTCTACAGCGCGGCGGAACGCATCATCGCCACGCGCGCCTGACCCGCGGTGCCTGACGGCGGACATCGCGCGACCTCCCCCCACACGACGACCGCGCGCGGGCCCCGGTGACTGGGCTCAACTTCCGTCGAAAACGCGCCGATGAAACACACATGAGCACCCCGGAGAATCGACCAACCTCCCCTGATGCCGAGCCCGAGCTGCGTCCGCGGGCTTCGCGCGCGCCGCTGGTTCACGCGGTCATGTGCCGTTACGAGGGCACGCCCGACTTCGTTGAAGTGACCACGCTGAACATCAGCCAGTCGGGGATGCTCGTGCGCGCCGATGAGCTGCCGCCGGTCGGCTGCGAGCTGGAGTTCAAGTTCGTGCTCGAGAGCGGATTCGAGTTGCTGGCGGGCAGGGGCAAGGTCATGCGCCACGCGGGCGAGCCGAACGCGAAACCGGCCGCGGGCGTCGCGTTCTTCGATCTCGATCCGCCGAAGCTGCGCATCCTCGCGCGCGTCGTCGAGCTGCACTGCGAAGCGGCCGCAGCGGCGGAGTGAGCCGCGCGGCTCTGCGCCGCTCGAGTCCGCTACGGCGGCAGGGTCTGCAGTAACGAGATGCGACCGATGATGATCGCGCGATCGTCTGCATTCGGTGCGTGCTTGAGGTACGAGCGCAGATAGCGTACGGCCTCGGTTCGCTTGCCCAGCTGTGCGCTCGCCAGGCCCAGGCCGCGATACCCGGCCGGGTCCTTGGGGTTGAGACGCACCATCTCTTCGTAGGCGGTGATGGCGCCACCGGCGTCGCCCGAGAACAGCCGCTGGTTGCCCTCGCGATAAGCATCGCGCGCGCGCGCGATCTTGTCGGATTCGGAGACGTCGGAGTCGCCGTGATCCAGGGCGCCGGCGTGCGCGGTCGTCCGGCGATGGGCGCTCGTGCGTCGTGAGGAGGACGACGCCGCCGCGTGGTGGGCGGCGTGCTTCGAGACCGACCTCGACTTCGCCTCGGAATGGGCGGGGCTTCGAGCCGGAGCGGCGGCGATCGGCGCCTCCTCCTCGACGGCAGGCGGAGCGGCCTCGGGCTCGGGCGCGCGCGCCTTCGCCGTCTTCTCGGCCTTCTCGATCTTCGGGGACGCCGCCGCGGGCGCCGCCGGTTCGATCGACGGTTCGGTCATCTTCGGCATGACCAGCGACGGGAGCTGTGAGCCGGTGGCCAGCACGGCAGAGACGCGCGACGCCACCGCGGGCGCGACGGACGCCGTTGCCGCGCCGGGCTTGCCCGCACCGGAACGAAGCGGTCCGCCGAGGAGCACGAACGCGCCGGCGCCGAGCACCGCGACGAGCAACGCGGCGCCCGCCGCCACGGCGATCCCGCGCTGGCGCAGGCGGTCGAGCAGCAACGACAGCCCGCTGCGGATCTGCAGATCGACCGGCTCGCTGCCCATCGCCGGTTGCGCATCTGCGGCGCCCGGAGCTGCGAAGGTTGGCGAAAGCGCGGGCGGTGCCGGTGAACCGGCAGCGCCGGCGTTGTCGAGATAGGCGCCGATGTTCCAGGCGTCGGCGCCGCGCTCGGCGGGCGCCGCGGCGCCGCGCTGCCCCTCATATCCCTCGGCAGACGCGGCAGCGCGTGGTGTCTCAGGAGCGTTGCGGGACTCGGACAGCGGCGGTGAAAGCCCGAGCATCGTCGCTGCGAGCGATGCAGCGGGCGGAGCCGCCCTGGCCACCGGCGCGGGCGCGACCGAGGCAGGCGACGACGGCGGCACCGACACCAGGTGCGGCGACGGCGCGACGACCGGCGTGGGCGCGGCGGTAAACGCCGCCGCCAGCGAGGCGGCGGGGGCCGGCGACGGGGGAGCTGCGACAGCGACGGCTGAGGGGGCTGCGACCACCGCGGCAGCCGCAGCCGGCGAGGACGCGCGCGCTTGCGGAGCGACGGGAACGTGCCCCAGCGACGCGAGCGTCGCGGTCACCGCCGCCGCTCGACGCGGCGCGGGCTGGCTCGGCGCAACCGGCGGCGCTGGAATCACCTCGACCTCGGGCGGAGGCGGCGGCGCGACGAAGATCGGGGGCGGCGTGGGCGGCGGCGGCGGCTCACGCCGGCGCGGCTGATTCACGACCGGAATCGCCTCCGGCGGTACGGCGAACGAATGGACGGGCGTGGTGCGCGACGCGTTCTCGGCCAGCGCCGACGCGAAGGCCTCCGCGCGCTTCTTGCCGGCGGCCGCATCCGCCGAGGGTCGCGCCGGCTGTGCGCGGCTCGCCGGCGCAGCCGCCGCCCGACCCGCGTCCTGCGCCGCGCAGAACGGGCACGGCGCGGGCGCGGCGCCCTCCGTCGCCGGCGCGGGCAACGGACGGCGGCAACGACCACAGACGCGCGTGCTCACCGCGTGTGCTCCCGCTGCGAGAGCGCGCCCGGCGGCGGCGACGGAGGCGGCGAGGACGCGCGCTCGACCAGCCGGCGCAGTCCACCGATCGCGGCGTCGTTCTGCGCGAACACCTCCTCGGCGCGCGCGAGCTGCGTGCCACGCGCGACGTCGAGCAAGACCACCGTCACCTTGACGCCCGAGCTGGAGAGGTCGCGCGCGATCTGCCCCCACAGCAAGCGATCGACCTGCAGAAAGCGGCCCACCTGCGCGTAGCACTCATCGGTCGGCGATACGCACTCGAGCGCGAGCTGCGCGACCTCCATGCTGATGTTGGCGCGGATGGTCGTGCGCGCGCCGGCGACGCGCGCGCGGCCGAGCTGCGCGTCCAGGGCGGTGGCGATGTCCGCGAAGAGCAGCGAGTCGGACGGCATCACCGCCAGCCGGACCGACACCTCCGACGACGAGTCGCGACGGACCAACGCCGTCTTCGGCGGCGCCTTTGTGGCGCAACCGTGTAACGCGCCAAACAGCGCGCCCAGCAATAGTATCTTCGCCCTCGCCAAGCAGTCCTCGGAAGGCCGCGTCGGACACGGCTTTGCCTCCCCTGGCTATCGGAACAAATGGCCGGATGCTTGAACGACCGACGCCGGACGGCGGGATGGGTGCCGCGCCGGGCCTCAGTAAGCGGTGTAGTTCAGGAAGTTGCCGGTCATCATCAGCAAGGACATGACCGTCCACGACTCCTCGTAGTACGCGCCGCCGGCCAGAGCGGTGCCGGGGGCGATCGTGGCATAGCTCTGGTCGACGAGGGTCTGGTAGGTGGCGCTGGTCATCGCACCGACCCCGGCCGGCCCGATGAATGCCGCCGAGCGTTGGCCCGCGTGCTGCGGAGTGGCAGTGCCGTCCAGGTTGTAGCCGTCGGCGATGTTCGCCGCGCCGATGCCGCCGAAGAACGAGCTGGTCTTGGCGGCATAGTCCTTGGCGCTGCTGGTGCCGAACCAGCACCAATCGAGCGCGATGCGGAACGGCGTGCGGCAAGAATCGTACTGATAGTTGGTGGGCGTGGTCTGTCCGATGCCGAGCGCGCCGCCGTTGGGCGCGCCGTCACTGCTGCACCAGGCGGGCACCAGGCCGTTGCTCTGGTTCTTGCTGGTCGCGTTCAGCGCGTTGCCAATCGTGTCGTAAACCGTCTGGATCACCGCCGGCCAATCATGCGTCGTGTCGGTGTCGACGGCGTCGAACACGCGGTAATACGCCGGCGCGAAGTACGAGATGTTGATGGTGGTCCAGTCGCCCCAGTTGCCCGGGCGTAACAACTTCGATTGATAGATCTCGTTGTTCCAGATCTTGTTGATTTGATCCTTGGCGACGTCGATGTAGTTCGACCCGAGCGAGCCCTTGCCGCCCCATTGCCGGTCGGCCATGAGGAGGGCGAACGCCATGTCCTCGTCGGCGTCGGTGGCCGGTCCGGTGCCAAGGCGCATGGTGCCGGCGGCGTTGATGTACCAGTCCATCAGGCCGGTCATCGCGTTCGGCCAGAGCTGTTCGTATCTCCAGAGATCGTCGAACAGCGCCTGGTCGTTCATGTAGACGGCGATGAGCATGCCGTAGCCGATCCCCTCGGAGACCGTCGACTCCAGCTCCAGCCCACCCGTGCCGGTGAAGTCGCTCGCCGTGCGCTTCACGCGCCGGAAGCCTCCCGCGCCCGCGGTCGTGACAGTGTCGGCCTTCCACTTGTTGTAGGCGGCGCTCACGACGTCGTTGGTGTAACCGGTTGGGTAGACGCAGCCCGCGCTCTGGCGATTCTGCGGGAAGGGAAAGTTGACGCCCGGCACCGGCGGCGTCGGGCCGCGCGTCGGCCCGCTCCCGCCGGTCGACGAGCCGGCATCGCCCCCTCCGCTCGCGCCGGCGGCTCCGTTGCCGGCGTGGCCGCCCGTGCCCGCACCGCCATGGCCCGCGGATCCGGAGCTGCCGGCCGCACTGGTGTTGCCGCCACTCCCGTCGGCGGCGGGCCCGATCGCGGGATGATGGCAAGCGACGGACAGCGCCGGCAGGACCGACACGATCAACAATGACCTAAGCTGGGACTTCAAGGTGGGCATAAGACCTCGAAAGCGGTGAGTCCGCCCCGGAACACCGCCGCGCCAACCGATGCATCACAGCGTCTGCGTCGACGCTGGTCAAGAGGTTTTACCATCATGCCCGGCGACGGCGACCTTGATCGCGACCGCCGCCGCGGCGCGCGTCAGAGGCCGGTTTCGACTTCGTTCGACGGCGGGGAGGTGGCTGGCGCGGAGGGCGCCGCGGCCTCGCGCCGGCGGCCGCCGCCGAAGCGCCCGAAGGGAAGCAGCAACCGAAGCGGCAACACGCGCTCGCGGCGGCGTTCTTCCTCCAGGTGACGCACGCGCGCCTTGAGCAGGTCGTCCAGCGACACCAGCCCCAGCAGCCGCCCGCGCGCCGCGCGATCGACCACCGGCAGGCGCGTCAACCCCGTCTCCGCCATCCGATGGATCACCACGCGCAACGGCTCGTCGGCGAACGCAACGGTCGGCGTCGCGCGGACGACCGTCGCCAGCACGGGCGATGAAGGCGCGTCGAGCCACGCCTCGAGATCGCGGCGCGTGACGACGCCCGCGAGAGCCCCGGTCCCGTCGAGCGCCGGATAGAGCCGCTGCCGACCGCCACCCACCGATGCCACGAGCAACGCCGTCACCTCCGTGGCGGTCGCCGACGCGGGCAGGGCCTCGACGGTCGACTCCATCACGTCGCGCACGAACAGGATCTCGAGCGGATCGATCGCGTACTCGCGGCTGACGTGAAAGCCCCGGCGCGCCATCTTCTCGGTCAGGATCGACCGTCGCAACGCCAGCACGGTGAACCCGTGCGCCGCCGCGCCCGCCGCGAGCAGCGGCAGCAACGTCCCCATCTCGCCGGTGAGCTCGAGCGCAAAGACCATCGCCGTCAGCGGCGCGCGCATCGTGCCGGCGAGGATCGCGCCCATGCAGATGAGCGGCCAGAAGCCCGGACTGACCGCCGGCAGCAGCGGCGACAGCAGCGCGCCGAGCGCGCTCCCGAGCATGAGCAGCGGTGCGAGCACACCGCCCGACGTCCCCGACCCAAGCGAGATCGCCCAGATCACCAGCTTCACCACCGCGAGCAGCAGCACCGCGCGGAACGGAACCGATCCGAGGAGCAGCGCCTGAATTTGATCGTAGCCGACGCCCAGCGCCTGCGGGCAGGCAAGACCGCCGAGGCCCACGGCGAGCCCTCCCAGCGCCGGCCACCACATCCAGTGGATCGGCAGGCGGGCGAAGAGATCCTCGGCGGCGTAGACCGCGGCGGTCATCCCCGCCGAAAGCATGCCGGCCGCCAGGCCCGCGACGACGCAGCCGGCCAGCGCCGGCGCGCCCGCGAACGCCGGCAGCGCCGGAACCGCGAACAACGGCCCGGCCCCGAGCAGGAATCGCCTCAGCGTCGCGGCGGTGGCGCTCGCGAGCGCCACCGGGATGAAGCTGCGCGGCTTGAGCTCGAACAGCAGGAGCTCGACGGCCAGCACGACCGCCGCCACCGGCGACGCAAAGGTGGCCGACATGCCGCCGGCCGCGCCCGCCACCAGCAGCGTCTTGCGCTCGGCGGCGGTCAGGTGAAACAGCTGCGCCGCGATCGAGCCGAACGCGCCGCCGGTCATGATGATCGGCCCCTCGGCGCCGAAGGGCCCGCCCGAACCGATCGAGATCGCGGCCGAGATCGGCTTCAAGAGCGCGACGCGCGGCTCGATTCGGCTGCCGCGCAGCAGGATCGCCTCCAGCGCTTCGGGAATGCCGTGGCCGCGGATGCGCTCGGAGCCGTAGCGCGCCATCAGGCCGATGATGAGGCAGCCGACGACCGGGACCGCCACCGCCGCGGCGGCGCCCAGTGTGTGGGCCGCGGGCGACACCGACGCGGTCGACCAGCGCTGGAAGAAGAAGAGATTGGTGAACAGGCCGATGAGCCGCAGCAGCGCCAGCGCCACGAACGCGCTGACCGCGCCGACGGCCAGCGCCAGGAGCGCGATCGGAATGACCCGACGATTGGTGGTGAAATCGCCCACGGGCTGTCCCGGTTCGGCCCAGTCCTTGGGCGCGCTCCGACCCGCGCGCTTTTCAGGAACCGACACGACGGCGACCTCCCGACGTCGACTTGCGGCGCGGCCGCGGCGTCTTCTCGAAGAACATGGCCGCGGGCTCGTCGGGCAGCGCCATCGCGTCGATCAACCCTTGCAGCCCCACCGCGAGCAGGCGCCGCTTGCGCGGGCCGATGATCGCCAGGCCGGCGATGAGACGATCTTGTGGCGCCACCGCGGGCGCGCGCTCGACCAGCGCTCGGCCCTGCTTGGTGAGCGCAAGCTCGATCCGGCGCGCGTCGGACGCCGAGGGCGTGCGCGCGACCAGGCCACGCTCACAGAGCTTGCTGACCACGACCGACACGGAGCTCTGGTGGGTCAGCGTGCGTTCCGCGAGCTCGTTCACCGACTGCGCCGGAGCCGACTGCAACCGCTGGAGCACGAACACCTGCGCGGCGGACAGGCCGAGCGAACGCTCGCTCGCTCGCGAGGCTTCGCGCAGCGACCGGACGATGCGCCGGATGGCGTCGAGGACACTGCGCGTCGCCGGGTCCGACACCGCGCGACGCGTATCCGGTGTCACGTTCATTTCATGGGAGACCATTATATGGGAGACCATTCATACACCCGCGGCGGCGCGGCGCAAGCCGCATGTCTCCGCATTTCAGGCGCCCCAAGCCTGGCCGCGACGGGCCGGCGCGGGACGAACGGCCCCTACGTCGCGAACGCCGCGGTGATCTCGTCGAAGCGCTCGAACTCGGTGCAGGCGATCCCGGCCTCGTGGCACAACCGCGCCAGCGTGCTGCCGCGCACCGCGAAGATCGCGTCGGAGCGCCGCGCGGCGGGAAAATCGAGCCGGCCATCGCCGACGTAGACCACGCGATGTCCGGGGTGACGCTCGCGCAGATCCTCCAGCACCTGGATCTTGAAGTCCTGGCCCGACGGCAAAACCAAGCCCGGTGGCAGCGTCACGCTCCAGCGATCACCGTCGTAGACGCCCTCGAAGGCGGTGAAGGCCACGCCGGCCGGCAAGATCGCGCGCAAGTAGAAGCCCAGCCCGTGGCTGACCACGTGCAGCGGCCAGCCGCCAGCCGCCGCGCGCGCGACGAGCGCCTCGAATCCCGGGCGCAGGCCAGCGTGGGGCCGCACCTCGTCGAGCAGCGCGTCGGGCGGGCGGCGCACCTCGCGGTAGCCCTTGCCGATGAGCTCGAGGGGCGTCACCTCGCCGGCGCGCGACGGCGGCATCAGAACGGCGCGCCAGTCGAAGGGGACGTGGGTGTCCCAGATGATGTTGGTGATGTCCTCGACGGTGATGGTGCCGTCGAAGTCGATGGCGAAGAGCGGTGGATCGTGCAAAGCCGTCGCATGTTACCGCGCGGATCGCCGACAAATCACCGACAAGATATTGACGTTGACGTTGACGTCATCGAAGCTCACGGGGCGAAGCGCTGACGTACAATCCCCACATGATCCCCCGCGCGTCCGACGCTTCGTCTGACGACGCTGCGACGCCTCCCGCGGGCGTGCTCTCGTTTCGCGCGTCGGTCGGCATCATTGCCGCCGGCTTGTTCGTGACGGGGCTCGGATGGCCGGGGATGATCGCGCGGCTGCCGCTGGATCTCTTGTTCAAGAACCAGCTCCATTTCGCGCCCCAGGACGTGGCGGCGTTCTGGGCGATCGGCGCGTTCGCCTGGTACGTCAAGCCGCTGGTCGGCCTGCTCTGCGACGCGTTCCCGCTGCTGGGCTCGCGCCGGCGTGGCTACCTGATCGTCGGCAGCGCCGCCGCTTGCCTGCTCTGGTCGGCGCTCGCGATCATTCCCGCGCACCCGGCGGCGTTCCTGGCCGTCATGCTCGCGCTCAACCTTGCGATCGTCGTCGTGAGCACGGCCATCGGCGGCCTGCTGGTCGAGATCGGGCAACGCCACGGAGCAACCGGCCGCCTCAGCGCGCTGCGCGAAGGGCTGATCGGCGTCATGGCGCTGGTCGTCGGCCCGCTCGCCGGCTGGCTCGCCACGCGCTCGATCGGATGGACGGCGGGAGCGGGGGCGCTCGTCTGGCTTGCGTTCGTGCCGGTCGCGCTGTGGGCGGTGCGCGAGCCGCCGGTAGCCGGCGGTAGAGCCGACCGGCGCGTGCTGGCAGGCGCGGCGGCGCAGCTGCGCGTCCTGCGGCGCACGCCGACCATGTGGAGCGCCGCGGGTCTCCTGTTCTGCGCCTACCTCGCGCCCGGGTTCGGAACGCCGCTCCTCTATCATCAGCAGGACGATCTCCACTTCACGCCGCAGAACATGGGGCGGTTGCTGCTGCTGGGAGCGATCGGCGCGATCGCCGGCTCGGCTGCCTACGGCTGGCTCTGCCGCCGCATTCCACTGCGCGCGCTGCTGATCGGCGGAATCATCCTCAACGCGGGGAGCACGCTCTTCTACCTGGCCTACACATCACTGACCTCGGCCATGGCGATCACGCTCGCCGCCGCGCTGCTGGGCTCGATCGCCGTGCTGCCGATCTACGACCTGGCCGCGCGCGCGACGCCGCGCGGAAGCGAGAGCTTTGGCTACGCGCTCCTGGTCAGCGTGCAGACCCTGACGACGCTCGCGGTCTCCGATCCGCTGGGCGCGACGCTGTACGGACACTTTCACGTCACGTTCCCGTCGCTGGTCTGGATCAACGCGGCTTCCACCGCCGCCGTGCTGCTCTTCGTGCCGTTCCTGCCGCGCGCGCTGCTGGCGCCGCACGACGCCGCGCCGTCGCGCTGACGGCGCCGTCAGGCGGCGCGCCTCTGTGGCACGAAGCGCGTCACGAAGCGAACCACGTCCATGACCGACTCAGGTCCGCCACCGAGATCGTCCGCGCGCCGAAAGCCCACCACGCCCATCGGGCCCACCCAGGAAACGACGTAGGCGCGCCCGTCGACGTCCTGCCAGCGGTCGCCCGCACGGACATCTCCCAGCCGCCCCAGTTGGCCCGACTTCACCGACTTCGCCGACAACATCCGCTCACTCCACGGAACCGTCGACCCCCGACCGTTATTCCCCTCGGGCTGGGCTTCCCCGACGCGTCGCGCGTGGTAGGACCAACCTCATGCACGGCGCACACGCGTTTCTGGCCGCGCTGGCGACGGTGCTGGGCGTGGCCGCCGCCACGACGATCCTGTTCCAGCGGCTGGGCCAGCCGGTCGTGCTCGGCTACCTGATCGCCGGGCTCATCATTGGCCCGCACGTGCCAATCCCGCTGGTCGCCGACCCGGAGATCGTCGAGACGCTGTCGGAGCTGGGCGTGATTCTGTTGATGTTCTCGGTCGGGCTGGAGCTGCGCATCCGCACGCTGCTGCGCATGGCGCCCACCGCCGGCGTCACGGCCGTGGTCCAGTGCAGCCTGATGGTGTGGCTGGGATTCCTCACCGGCCGGCTCTTCGGCTGGACGTCGATCGAGAGCCTGTTCGCCGGCGGCGCAATCGCCATCTCCAGCACCACCATCATCGCCAAGGTCTTCGACGATCAAAAGGTCCGCGGCCAGCTGCGCGAGACCGTCGTCGGCATCCTGGTCGTCGAGGACCTGATCGCGATCCTGCTCATCGCCGTGCTGACCGCCATCGCCCAGGGCAGCGGCCTGTCGGCGGGATCGCTCGCGTTGACCGTGGGACGGCTGGCGGCGTTCCTGATCGGGCTGCTGGTCGTCGGCATCCTGACCGTGCCGCGCGCGATCCGCGCCATCGTCCGGCTCGATCGGCCCGAGACCACGGTGATCGCCAGCGTGGCGATCTGCTTCGGCGTCGCGCTGCTGGCGCAAGCCTTCGGCTATTCGGTGGCGCTGGGCGCGTTCATCGCCGGGTCGCTGGTCGCGGAGTCGGGTGAAGAGAAGAAGATCGAACATCTGATCCAGCCGGTGCGCGACGTGTTCGCTGCGATCTTCTTCGTCTCGGTCGGGATGATGATCGAGCCGGCGCAGATCGCGCATCACGCGCCGGCGATCGCCGTGCTGACGGCGGTCGTGGTCGCCGGCAAGATCGTCAGCGTCACGCTGGGCGCGTTCCTGACCGGCGGCGGCGTGCGCACGTCGGTGCAGGCGGGGATGAGCCTGGCGCAGATTGGCGAGTTCTCGTTCATCATCGCCGGCGTCGGCGCCGCGCTCGGCGCCACGCGCGAATTCCTGTACCCCGTCGCGGTGACGGTGTCGGCGCTGACCACGCTCCTGACCCCGTGGCTGATCCGCGCGGCCGCGCCGGCGGCCGCGTTCGTCGATCGCAAGCTTCCGCGCGCGCTGCAGACGTTCGTCGCGCTCTACGGCAGCTGGATCGAGCGACTGCGCCAGCCGGGCCGCGGCCGCACCACCGAGGCGGGAGCGATCCGCCGCCTGGCCTGGCTGGCGTCGATCGACGGTATCGTGGTGGCGGCGATCGTGATCGCAGCGTCGCTATCGATGAAACGCCTGGCGCCGTGGCTCGAGCAGTCACTTTACCTGAGGCGCGACGTCGCGCGCATCGCCGTGCTGCTGGGCGCTGCGGCGCTGTCGCTGCCCTTCCTGGTCGGCATCGCGCGCGTGGCGCGGCGCTTGGGCGTCACGCTGGCGGCGATCGCGTTTCCGCCGGGACAATCGGGAGGTGTGGACCTGGCGGCTGCGCCGCGCCGCGCGCTGGAGGTCACGCTGCAGGTGGCCGGTGTGCTGGTCGTCGGTGCGCCGATCCTGGCCGTGACCCAGCCGTTCCTGCGCGGGGTCGAGACGGCCACGCCGCTGCTCCTGCTCGCGGCGTTGCTGGGCATCGCCTTCTGGCGCAGCGCCACCAACCTGCAAGGGCACGTGCGCGCCGGCGTGCAGGTCATCGTCGAGGGGCTCGGCAAGCGCCTGCAGGACGAGACGGCGCGCGCGCCCGGCACGCGCGAAGCGCCGCTCGACTTCGATCGCCTGCTTCCCGGGCTCGGCGCGCCGCTGGCGGTGCGCCTGGAAGAGGGCAGCCCCGCGGTGGGACGCACGCTGGCGGAGCTGAATCTGCGCGCGATCACCAGCGCGACCGTGCTGG
>Ga0265338_10005295_pt1 | contig 16888 bp, 11 predicted proteins | sample 42126metaG_FD_193579 | JGI IMG/M metagenome (GOLD analysis project Ga0265338, IMG submission 193579) | Rhizosphere microbial communities from Carex aquatilis grown in University of Washington, Seatle, WA, United States - 4-21-26 metaG | ecosystem: Host-associated > Plants > Roots > Rhizosphere... | reverse complement strand
GTCCCGGACTCCGGCAGCACGTTCGGCGTGGGTACCAACTCCGTGGCCGTCACGGCCACCGACGGCGTGGGCAACCAGTCGGTATGCCATTTCAACGTGTTTGTGCGCGGCCCGCTACAGCAGGATGGTTACGCGTTCGGCGAAATCTACGGGCTGCTCGGTGACGCGCTTTCCGCGCTGGACAGCAAGAAACTGGTGCAAGTCAGCAAGACCCTTACCAATGCTGTGCTCAGCACGGACTGGCATGACGTCGAACATCCCACCACCAAGGGTGCCAAAGCCGTATTCGGCGATGACAGCAAGACCGCGCAGGGCTTGCTGGCGTTTCTCAAGACCAAGGGGAACACCCTCGGCACCAATACACTCAACGGCATTGTCAGTGAACTGGTCCAGTCTGCCCGGAACACCGCCTTGATCGCCATTAGCGACGCGCAGAACGCGAACGGGAATGCCACTCTCATCGCCGCCGCCAACGTCCTGATGGCGAAAGGCGATGCGGCCTTGACCACGGGCAAACCCCAAACCGCCATCAAAGATTACGCCAGCGCATGGCAGACCGCTGTCAAAGCCCTCCACTGACAGTCGAAACGGATAAGACCTGACAGGGCTAAGAACCTGTTGCCTACGGCGGCAACTCCTGATGCGCTTGCACTCGCGTGAGCGCATCTCGCGCCGCGCTCAAATCAGGATTGATCCGCAACGCCTGCTGATAATGCCCGATCGCATCCTGGACCCGGCCCGCCTGTTCCAAGGCGACGCCCAGGTTGTAGTGCGCCTTGGTATACTCAGGCTGGATTCTCAACGCCTGCTCATACTGCTCGATGGCTTCCTGAAGTCTCCCAGCCCGCTGTAAGGCAATCCCCAGATCATTGTGCGCCTCGGCGTAATCAGGGTTGAGGCGCACCGCCTGTTCCCAGTGTCCCAGTGCCTCCTGCATCTGTCCCGATTGTGCCAGCGCAACTCCCCAATTGAGATGCACCTCGGCATTCGTAGGGTTAAGCTGCAGCGACAGCTGGTAGTGCTCGATTGCTTCCGGCATCCTGTCCAGTCGCGCCAGGGCGAGCCCCAGATTGTAATGGGCCTCGGCGAAATCAGGCCTGATCCGCACGGCCTGTTCGTAATGTTCGATCGCTTCTGGCAGCCGGTCGCCTTGGAACAGCAGGCTTCCCAGGTTGTTGTGCGCCTCAGCGTAATCGGGCTTGATCCGCAGCGCCTGCTCGTAGTGCCCAATGGCTTCCGGGATTTTGCCCGTTCGCTCCAGTGCAACCGCCAGATTGTAGTGCGCCTCGGCGAAATCAGGGTTGATCTGCAGTGCTTGCTCGTATTCACCGATTGCCTCCGGCACCCGGCCCAGGTTTGCCAACGCAACTCCCAGTTTGTCGTGGGCCCAGGCGTAATCGGGCTTGATCCGCAGCGCCTGCTCGTATTGCCCGATGGCTTCCCGGAGCCGCCCCGCTCGCGACAGGGCAAACCCCAGATTGGTGTGCGCGCGTGGGTTCTGCGGCCACTTCCCCACCGTGTCGCTCCAGATAGACACGTCGGTGCGGTAATCCTGATTGCGTTGCCACGTGAGACATCCCAGTCCGATCGCCAGGGCCGTGACCACGATGGCAGTTCGCCGCCCGGCCAACGCATGAATCCCCATCACGCCCAGCGTGACCACCGCCGCTAACGGCAAATACATGCGATGCTCGGCCATGGTTTGCACCGCCACCGGCACGACACTGGAGGTTGGCGCCAGGATTGCGAAAAACCAACAACCCAGGAACCCGAGGGCCGGCCACCGCCGCACGCTGATCGCTGTGCCAACGCCCAGCAACCCAACTATGAGGATACAGGGTGCCAGCCGGCCAAGGCCCGTGACGAGATTGGATCCATAATCCAACACCAGGGGATGCGGCCAGACCGTAAGCGCGAGATACCGCGCAATCGCATACGATTGGGTCAACGCATACTGCCACCAGACAAGCTTCCCGGTAAAACCAGCGGTCCCACTACGACCGCCCGCGCTTGTCATCAGGTACCCCAACAGGATCCAAGTGCTGGCCAATGCCAGGTACAACTTCCAGCGTCGACGCCACGCCTCCCGCAACGATCCCGCGACAAACGCGCGGTCATACAGCATCACGATCAACGGGGCGGAAGCCATTACTTCTTTGCTGGCCATTCCCAACGCACAGGCGCCCACACACAGCCCGTACCACACGCGTGGCTGCGGCAAGTCGGCGGCGCGAATAAAGCAGTACAGCGTCAGCAGGTAGAACAGCCCCATGAGTGATTCAGCCCGCTGAATGATGTAGGTCACCGACTCGGTCTGTAGCGGGTGCACCATCCAAAGAACCGCTACAGCCAGTGCCAATCCGTCGGCGGCAGCGCCGAAGCGCCCGCTAAACCTCGGTTGCAGCAGTGTCCGGCGCACGATACCAAACAAAGTCAGGGCGGCGAGGATATGAATGGTCAGGTTCAGCGCGTGATAACCCCACACGCGGTAGCCGCCCAACGCGTAGTTGATGGCCAGGGAAAGATTGACGAGGGGACGCCCCTCAACAGTAGGTGCGCCTATGCGTGGTGGCGACAGTGTCTGCCAGATCGGCCAGAGATGGTGGATCGTCGGGTTATCCTCGATCGAATAGAAGTCATCAAAGATGAACGGCCCCGAGAAACTGTTGTGATAGGCCAGCAGCCCCGCCGCGACCACCACCAACGGGATGAACTTCCGTCCATTCATGAAGCAAAAAGATTAAGCAATGTTGCCATCGATAACCATCTCAAACCGCGATGTCCCCCATCGGAAGATGCGCACGTTGAAATCGGAACAGGTACTCGGAGTTGGGGCAGGACAGCCCTCTATCGGACGGCGTGCAGTCGCGTGAGCGCGAATTGCGCCTCGATGAGACCGGGTTCGATACGCAATGCTTGCTCATACTGATTGGCCGCGTCCTGAAGTCTGCCCGCGTGTTCCAAGGCGAGACCCAGATTGTAATGCGCCTCGGCATACCCGGGCTCGATGCGCACCGCATCTTCGAAGTGCTCGATCGCTTCCTGCATTCGGCCCGCGCGTCCCATGACGATCCCGAAATTGTTGTCCATTTCGGCGTGATGTTGAATAGCCGACAGTAGGCCGAACGCCACCGAGAAGACAAGCAACAGGCCCCAACCCAACCGCGCCGCGCGCCGCCAAGCTGGCCGGTCCGCAAGCGCGCTTTCTACTCCGAGTATACCTGCCACAGCCAGCCACACCAGCGCGGGCAGAAACTCCAATTCATACCGGGCATTCGCGCCCCGGAAAAGACACAGGCTCAACGCACAAATCCCAAAGAACAAGGCCACCACCGTGATGAACCGGCGCAAAATTCCCGCCTCAGCCAATCTTCTCCGCCAAACCAACGGTACAGCCAGCGCCAGCCACACCACCGGTACGTTGGTGAGAACACCGAACGGCCCTTCCACGGTACCGTGGCCCACTGGCACAGGCGGCAAGGTGATTCCCTGCACAAACGGGAAACGACTACCCCAGCGCACTGGTTCCAAAAAATAGACACGGAAATTAAACCAAAAATACTGCAGACTGAAAAACTGCTGCGTGATTTGCCGTTCCCCGGACAATTGGTAGCGCTGGCCGAATTCGAACGCATTGCCGAATCGTTGGTAGTTGTAGAGCATCAGGCCCAGCCCAATTAGTATGATCGGTCCGATCGCCGCCAGTAGCGCCATCCAGAATTGTCGGCGGTCCCGCCACGTTTCGGCCACCGGTACCAATAGGATGACCGCGCCGAACAGCAACGACGGTCTCGCCCCAACCGCGAGCCCGTACGCCACACTCGCCGCCGCCAGCCACCCTGAACGCTTTCGAGGTTCTGGCTCGTGCATCGCACACCAAATCGCTCCCAGTGCCAGCATCGTCAGCATGTACCCGCAACTGATCGGCACTTGATAGAAGTCGGCTCCGGATAAGAACAACGGGACGCTCGTTGCCAAACCGAGTGTCAGTGCGCACATCGCCACCACGCCGGCGTTCACCTCGGGAAAGTAGCGACGCCATAACCCGCGCAGCAGCCCGATGCTGGCCAGAAGGCCTATCGCACAAAAGATCAGCACGGCTTGCCGGTGAAAAAGGTAGTGATCGGTCAGCACAGCGTACGGCCAGAACAAGATCACGGCGGGTGTGACGCCGAAATAGAGGTACAAACGGCCCTTGTAATAGCTCAGGTCGTGCACCCCGTAGATTGTGGACCGATACGGAGTATTCGCGACTGGATCGTAGGGGTCGGCGAGTTGCGCGAGCCCGGGCGGCACGTCTCGTTTCACGTTGAGCTGGCCGACGCGAAAACCCCGCACCTGCAAATTGTAATACGTGTCAGCGGGATCCGCGGTCAACGACTCCATCATGCCCGAATGGACCGCAACCGCGTATACACCGAGGACCACCGCGCTTGCCGCAGCCAGTACGATCCACGCATTCTTCATCGCCTCGACTATAACTTGTCACGCACCAGCCGAGAAGGAGAACCATGGCGGTTCGGAATCGTGCGACGCGAAGCGAACTGGGGCGCCTGAGGGAGCCGTTTAACATACTGGAGAGTTGCCCCATTCGACCAATGGCTCATTCTGTCTGGCTTCCTACTCGGAGTTCGATTTAAGCTCCTGGAGCAAGGTCTCCAATTCCTGCCGGCGCGGTTCGAGGCCCTTCTTCACAGCGAATTGATTCAGCTGATAGACACCCCAGCCAAGAAGTCCACAACTCACCGGGAACACAAGGTTCTTCAGACTCCAGAGCCCCAGTTTAATCAAGTCCCAGGAGGATTGCCCCCAGAACAATGCGCAGCCAACGCCCGACGGGAGTAGATACCACCAGAATACGTTTTTCAGGAGCCAGATTTGATGATTCACCTCAGTCAGCGATCCCTCCGCGCAGGCCAGGAGTGGGTCAGAGAACATGGGGCGCCGTCGTCGCTGAACAACCCGGTCCACTACCATGAACACGGCAGTACCCGTGCACAGCGTCGCCAACACCAGTAGTGGCCAGACATGGTGCTTGATTCCGACCCAGAGGAAGAACGCCGCCACCAAAACAGATGCTCCCACCTCGCGCACGTCCCGCCAAAAGATCGTCGCTTCAAAATGGCCCTTGGATCGTTCGAGTTCCCGGAGCACAACATCGGCATTGAGCGTCAGTTGCCGTCCGGTCAATTGCGTCCGCCAGGCTTCTTTCAATTCGTCAGGGTTCATACGTCACCTCTTTCATGAGATCTGCCAGCATTTTCCTGGCACGGTTCAACTTCACACCCACATGGTTCTCGGAGATGCCGAGGACTTCGGCCATCTCCCGGTAACTGAGGTCGTCCAGATAGAGGAGCACCAACGCGGCGTCCATCTTGGGCAATTGATGAATGGCATCGTACAGTTGCCCGATGAGTTCCTGTCGGTCGAGGCGGTGGGCGCTGGACTCTTCCGTGGCGGGCAATTCTTCGATTTCGATCAGCGGAATTTCTGGCGCGCGATGTCTTGTTTCCCTCCGCCGCCAGGCAAGAGCGGTGTTCAAGGCCACTCGGTAAATCCAGGTGGACACCTTGGCTCGGCCTTCAAACTGCGGCATGGAACACCACAGGTGCAGCAGAATATCCTGAACGAGGTCCTGCTGGTCCGCCTCTGTACGAGCGAAGGCGCGCGCTACTTTGAAAACCAAACCAGCATGCTCCTTGAGCCACGTGCTGAACAACGCCTGGAGGGGGTCGTTGGCTGATTCGCGCGCATTCATCCTGTCTAAATAGTGACTGACCAGCAGTTTTTCTTACAGTAGATTCTCGTCTGCTCCGGAAATTAAGGGGATTAGGGAGCAACTAGAGTACTGAAGGGTTGTCGCCGATGACTACGATTCCAAAAGCCCTGGCCGTAGCTCTCGCACTAGTAGCGTTGTTCTCTCGTGCGGGCATCGCCCAGGCCGAGACGCAGAATCAGAATTATATCTCGTACCTTGGCGCGGACTGGGGGACGGACGGCGATACGATCTATTTCCTGAAGCAGGTCGTGGTGAAGCAGAAGACGAGCGGCGTACAGACGCAGGGCAGCGGGATCTGGTTCTGCAAGATGAACTGGGATGGCTCGCAGAAACAGGAGATTGCACAGATGTGGCCGGGCAAGGATGCCTATGTGGATACCCAAGGCGGGCCGGTCTGGATGGAGGTCAATGCCGCCACCAGCAATGTCACTTTCAGCGTCGAATACGGAATGGGAACGGTCGGCATTTGGGTGATGGGGTTGGACGGCAAGAACCTCCATCGACCCTTCGAGCCGGTCTGGAACGACAAGGAAAAAGAGCGCGTCCTCCATCCCAGTTGGAGCCCGGATGGTAGCAAGCTGGTCTACTGCAAAGATAGCAGCCGGTTGGAGATTTTTGATTTCAAGACGAACAAGCGCACCCAATTGACGAACGGCATTCGTGACCTGCATCCGGTGTGGTCGCCGAAAGGAGACTGGATCGCATTCACTCACTACGCCAATTACAGTTCGAGCCATGGTGACCGTTATATTTGGTTGATCCGTCCCGACGGTTCCGAGCAGAAACCGGTGGTGGATGAGAAGAACCAGCCGGTCCGAGGCTGGTGGCCCTCTTGGAGCCCGGACGGGACCAAAGTCGGGATTAACATGGGCGGGTTGGCAATGGCGGGTCTTACCAGTAATCGAGTCGAGTACGTTGATCCACTACCCATTCTTGGTGAACGATTGCCCTATACATTCATGGCACATCACTGGGGGAAACGCGGATGGTTGCTGACCGGCTCATCCAGTGTCCGAATGATCGACAGTACAACCATGCGAGGTCGGCTTTTGGCCGCCGGCGCTATCTATGATGTGAGTTCCAAAGACAGCCGCTGGGGAATTCCACCGGAAGATATAGCGGGACGGACCGGAAACTAGGCAGAGAGAAGAGGCTACTGTGAAACACGCTATAGCGCTCATACTGAGTTGGGTTCTGGCCGCGAGTTCGATCTTCGCCCAGAAATCCCAAATTGTGTCATGGAATGACTTCCCCGCACAACGCGCCTACGAACCGATGCCGGTCATTTGCGTGCATGGCATCGCGAGCGACAGCGCGGGTTGTTGGACATACGGCGTAAATGTGCTCAGCAATAGCTTCTCCACCACGTATTTCTTTCAAGGGAAGAGTCAGGTCTCACGCCAAACCACCAATCAACCTGGTGCCGCCTACGTCGAAACATTCGACTACGGCACGTACGGTCATCCCGAGGACTATCCGACCAAAGGCCATCTCCAAACCTTCGACAGCATCAAATCCAACGCCTGGGAAGGCGTGTATCAAAACAGCGTCAACCACTGCATCACGCTTAGCAACCGAATCAGCGAAGTTCGTGACGCGTACCAGTTAGGTAACGGAGACTTTCCCCCCGTCACCCTGCTGTGCCATTCGATGGGCGGGATGTTGTCGCATTACTATCTGACGAAGTGCGTTGCTGCGGGCGTCGACTCCGGCGTAGCCCGATTGGTCACCCCTAGAAAGTGGTCAGTTCGTTCTTCGTAATCACCGGCTTCGCATCTCTGCGCTGTACACGTTGCCGCTATAACAATTCTGGCAGTTAAATTCCGTTCCTTCTCGACAGGGCGTCATTATCCACAGTTATCGTAAATCGATAATATTTCTGGACGCGGCCGTACGATGCGGATATAATGGGTGCGGTTGTCGTTCTTTGACATATGGTTTGGTAGGAAAGCGTGAAGCGGGGCCGCTTGCCCTACAAGAGCCGGCGCTGCAGCAGCGACGGCTCAGTTGGCACGGAAAAGGCAAAATAACCCTTTTTTTCCAAAACGAACCCATCTTAAAAATGCATATGTGTTTAGGCATGAGGCGGTTCTGTAAAAACAGACTTGGGTTCGCTCGACGAAGCGAACCCAAATATCAAGGGCGAGGTTAACCGGAAAAGGGTAAAATGGGTGGTTTTGAGCCACGAACGAGGCTAAGCGAACCCAAAACCGGGCCGATCTAAGGCGTTGGGGGCTGGGCCTGCAGTCGTGTGAGGGCGTTGCGGGCCTCGATGAAATCGGGTCGGATGCGCAACGCCTGTTGGTACTGTGCGATGGCCTCCGGAAACCGGCCAGCTCGTTCGAGGACAACTCCGAGGTTGTAGTGTACCTCGACGTAGTCGGGCCTGATCTGCAACGCCTGCTCGTAATGCCGGATGGCGTCGTCGGTTTTGCCTTCCTGATTCAAGGCGCCTGCCAGATTGTTATGCGCGGCCACGTAGTCGGGTTTGAGGCGCAGCGCTTCTTCCCAATGGTCGATCGCCTCCTGCGTCCGGCCCGCTTGCCCGAGGGCGACCCCGAGATTGCAGTGCGCCTCGGCGTAGTCAGGCTTGATTCGCAGCGCCGTTTCGAACTCCCCGATCGCTTCGGGCAGTTTGCCCACCTGCCCCAGGGTGGCCCCGAGGTTGTTGTGCGCCTCGGCATCGTTGGGACTGATCCGCAACGCCTGGTGGTACTGTTCAATCGCCTCCGGCACCCGGCCCAGCCGAACGAGCGCGACGCCGAGTTTGCTGTATGCCTCGGCAAAATCGGGTTTGAACCGCAGCGCTTTTTCGTACTGGTTGATCGCCTCTGGGACTTTGCCTGCCTGGAATAGTTCCGAGCCAAGGCTGTTGTATGCTTCGGCGTAATTCTCGCCACAGGCCAACAGGTTGAATGCTACGGAGACGCCCAGCAGGAGGCTCCAACCCCAGCGCGCTGCCCGCCGCCGGGCGGGCTGGCCGGCCAGTGCGCGTTCGACTCCGAGGATCCCGACCACGGCCAGCAGCACCAACGCGGGGATAAAGTCGACCTCATACCGAATGGCGGCGCTCTCGAACAACGCAAGGGTGAATGCGCAAATCCCAAACAGCAAGGCCACCGCCGCTACAAACCAGCGCAGAGTCGAGCCCTCCGTCCCCGGTCGACCGCGCCACGCCAGCGGCGCAGCCAGCGCCAGCCACACAACCGGTATACTGGTGAGGACACCGAAGGGCCTCCTAACTTGCGAGTAACCTACTGGCAGGGGCGGTACGGTGATGTTCTGTGCAAATGGGAAATGTGCGTTCCAGTGCGCCGGCTCCAGAAAATAGACACGGAAATTAAACCAGAGATAGCGTAGGTTGAAGAATTGCCGCGTCATCTGCCGTTCACCGGCCAACTGATAACGCTGCCCGAATTCGAACGGATTATCGAATCGCAAGTTGTTGTAAAGCATCAACCCCAACCCGATCAATGTGATGGGCCCGACCGCCGCCAGGAGTACCACCCAAACCTGCCGCCGTTCACGCCACGTTTGGATCACTGGCACCAGCAGGACCACGGCGCCGAACAGCAAAGTCACGCGCGCGCCGACAGCCAGCCCGTACGCCACGCTCGCCAACGCCAGCCATCCCGAACGCTTTCGGGGCTCGGGCTCGTGCAGCGAGCACCAAATCGCGCCCAACGTCAGCATCGTCAGCATGTACCCGCAGCTGATTGGCACCGCATACACATCGGATTGCGACAATAGGAACGGCACGCCCGTCGCCAGTCCCAGTGCCAGCGCGCAGGCCAACACCACGCCGACGCTCGCGTTGGGGAAGTGCCGCCGCCACAACCCGCGCAGCAAACCGATGCTTACCAGAAAACCCAGCGCACAAAAGATCACTACCGCCTGCCTGTGGAACAGATATTGGCCGGTCAACGCCACGTATGGCCAGAACAGGATCACGGCGGGCGTGACCCCCCAGTAGAAGTATAGTTTGCCCTTGTAGTAGCTCAGGTCGAGCAGACGATATGGTGGGGACCAGTAAACAACATTCGCGGCCGGGTCATACGGGTCGGCCAGCTTCGTGAGCCCGGGTGGCACCTCTTTCTTCAAGTTGAGTTGGCCAGCCTGAAACCCCTGCGCCAATAAGTTGTAGTATGCGTCCGCCGCGTTCGGACTCAGCAATTCCAACACGCCCGATTGGGACATGTACGCGTAGACCCCGAGAACCAGTGCGCATACAACGGCCAGTAAGATCCACGCTTTCTTCATGGTGCCGCCGATCCTTTTGTCACAATCCTGCCGAGTTCTCAAGAGAACGGTTTCGGCCTGTCCCCAGAAAGTAATTTGTTCGCCGCCTCGGGCGATTTGACAACCGTCTAATTCAACCTCCGGAACCAGTTGCCTAGTGGATAGTCCGCAACCGTGTCAATATGCGTTGCACGTCTGCATCATTGGGGTTCAGTCGCAGCACCTGTTCATACTGAACGATCGCCTCCTGGATTCTGCCCGCTTGTTCCAACGCGCCGCCCAGGTTGTCGTGAGCCTCGGCGAAATCCGGATCGATCCGCACCGCCTGTTCGTAATGGGCAATAGCGTCCTGGATTCTGCCTATTTGTTCCAAACTGGCCCCCAGATTGTTGTGCGCCGCAGCGTAATCGGGATCAATTCGCACCGCTTCCTCGAAGTGTCTGATCGCTTCCTGCGTTTTGCCCGACTGCCCCAAGGTAACCCCCAGATTGTTATGTACCCAGGCATCATCGGGATTGAGCCGCAACGCCTGTTCGTACTGTTCGATCGCATCCTGCAGTCTGCCCAGGCGACCGAGGGCGATTCCAAGCTTACGGTGCGCCTCAGCGTAATCAGGCTTGAGGCGCAACGCCTGCTCATACTGCCCGACAGCATCCTGGAGCCTCTCTGCCTGAAACAAGGCAACGCCCAGATTGTACCGCCCCTCGGCGAAATCCGGTTCGATTCGGAGCGATTTCTCGAGGACTTGGATGGCTTCAGGCACCCGGCCCTCTCGTGCCAACATTGTTCCCAACGAACAACCCGCATAGGCGTAGTTCTCGATGCTCATCAACACGTTGAACGTCACCGAGAAGCCCAGCAGCAAGCCCCAGCCCCAGCGTGCAGCCCGCCGCCAAACCGGTCGGTCAGCTAACGCGCACTCCAATCCGAGAATGCCACCCACCGCCAGTAGCATCAGTGCAGGCAGGAAGTCCACTTCGTACCGGCCAGCCGCAGTACAGTAAAGGCCAAGTGTCAATGCGCACATTACAAAAAGCAGGTCCACAGCCGCCACAAACCAGCGCAACGCACCCTGCTCCCAATCCAACCGTTCTCGCCAAGCCAGCGGCACGGCAAGTGCCAGCCACGCCAACGGAATGTTCGTCAGGACACCGAAAGGGGCTTGCACCCCAAAATAACCCGACGGTAAGGGCGGCACTGCGATTCCCTGCACGAATGGAAAATCGGCCTTCCAGCGTACCGGCTCCAGGAAGCAAACCCGGAAATTGAACCAGAGATAACGCTGACTGAAGAATTGCAGCATAACCTGTCGTTTTCCACCCAACTCGTAGCGTTGGCCGAATTCAAACGGATTATCGAATCGCAGATTGTTGTAAAGCATCAGCCCCAACCCGATCAGGGTGATGGGCCCGATCGCCGCCATCAGCGCAGCCCAAATTGGTTGCCGCCCACGCCACGCTTGAAGCACCGGCACCAGCAGGATGACCGCGCCAAACAGCAACGACGGTCGCGCGCCAACCGCCAGGCCGTATGCCACGCTTGCCCCCGCCAGCCACCGACACTTCCGTTCCGTGTCGTGCATCGCGCACCAAACCCCTCCCAATGCCAGCATCGTCAGCATGTACCCGCAACTGATCGCCACCTGATAGACATCGGACACCGGCCAGAGCGCCGGCACGCCCGTCGCCAAGCTCAGCGCCAGCCCGCAGGCCGCCACCACCCAAGCATTCACGTCAGCGAAGTAACGCCGCCACAGTGCCCGCAACAGCCCCACATTGGCCAGAATGCCAATGGCGCAAAAGATTGTCACAGCCTGTCGGTCAGACAGGTAGTGGCCGGTCAGCGCAACGAACGGCCAGAACACTATCAACACCGGCGTAACCCCGAAGTACAAGTAGAGCCGGCCCTTGTAGTAGCTCAGGTCGCTCATCCCGTAAGGCATACCCCGATAGAGATGATTCGCGGCCGGATCGTAAGGATCGGCAAGTTGCGTAAACCCGGGTGGTATCTCTTTTTTCAAGCTCAGATGGCCGTCGCGAAACCCCTGCACCAGCAAATTGTAGTACGTGTCCGCCGGATTCAAAACCAACGATTCCAATTTGCCCAACGGCGCGGTGTACCCGTAGATCGCGACGACCAGCACACACGCTGCGCCCAATGATTTCCAAATGCCCTTCATCGTGCCGCCGATTGGTTCATCATGATCCTTCTATTGCCGGGCCTGCAGCCGTGTGAGCGCGTTTCGCGCCGCGGCGTAATCCGGCTTGATCCGTAGTGCCTGCTCCAACTGCTCGATCGCTTCCGGCGCCCTGCCCGCCTGCGCCAGGGCAATCCCCAGGTTACAGTGTGCCTCGGCAAAATCGGGCTTGATCCGCACCGCTTGTTCGAAATGCCAGATTGCCTCGTCAACCCTGCCCGCCTTCCCCAATATGGCTCCCAGATTGTAATGGGCTTCGAGGAAATCAGGCTTAATCCGCAACGCCTGCTCCAACTGCTCGACCGCTTCCGTCCTCCGGCCCAACTGCCCCAAGGCGATCCCCAGATTGCAGTGGGCCTCGGCAAAATCGGGTCTAATCCGTAACGCCTGCTCGAAATGGGCAATGGCGTCGTTGAGCCGGCCTTCTTGGAACAGAACATTCCCCAGGCTGTTGTGTGCCGCGGCATTATTAGGTTTGATTCGCAGTGTTTGTTCCCAATGCACCATGGCTTCTTGCGGCCGACCCAGTTGCATCAGGGCGGCCGCGAGGCCGTTGTGAACCTCGGCGAAATCGGGCGTGATCCGCAGCGCCTGCTCGAAATGCTGCACGGCTTCCGGCAACCGGCCCGCCTGCCCCAGGGCGATCCCCGTATCGTACTGCGCCTCGGCGTAATACTGCACGGTCGTCAACAGGTTGAACGCCACCGAAACAACCAACAGCAAACCCCAGCCGCCACGCACCGCCATCCGCCAAACTTGGGGCTTCTTAGCGAGTGCGCGCTCTGTTCCGAGAACGCCAATCATCGCCAGCAAGACCAGTGCGGGCAGGAAGTCCACCTCATAGCGGAGGCTCGCGCCACCGAAGCACCCAAGGGTCAAAGCGCAAATCCCAAAGAGCAAAGCCACCGCCGCCACAAACCATCGCAAAAGCGAAATTGCCGGCCCTGACCGGTTTCGCCACGCCAACGGTGCCGCCAGCGCCAGCCACGCCAGGGGAATATTGGTCAGGACGCCGAAGGGATTCCGTACCTGCCCGTAGTTCTCCGGCAGGGGTGGCACGCCGATTCCATGGACGAAAGGAGAACGAAAACTCCAGTGGGCGGGCTCCAGAAAATAGACCCGAAAATTGAACCAGAGATAGCGTAGGTTGAAAAACTGCCGCGTGAACTGTCGTTCCCCGGCGATTTGGTAGTGCTCTCCGAAGTCGAACGGATTATCGAATCGCAACCGGTTGTAGAGCATCAGCCCCAACCCGATAATCGTGATGGGAATTATCGCCGCCAGCAGCCCCGCAAGCTTTCGAGACCGTGGCTCCCGCCACGCTTGCGCCACTGGCACCAGCAGGATAACCGCGCCGAACAGCAGCGAAGGCCGGGCCCCCACAGCCAGCCCGTAAAACACGCTGGCCGCCGCAAGCCACCGGCCTCTCCGCTGCGGTTGGTGCAACGCACACCAGATCGCTCCCAGCGCCAGCATCGTCAGCATGTACCCGCAACTGATTGGCACCTCGTATACATCGGACCACGACAACAGGATCGGCACGCCAGTGGTAAAGCCGAGCGCGAGCACGCAGGCCACCACCATCCCGACACTTATTTCAGTGAAGTAACGCCGCCACAACGCGCATAGCACGCCCGTACCAGCCAGAAAACCGATCATGCAAAAGATCGCCACGGCCTGCCGGTGAAACAGGTAGTGACCGGTCAGCGCGACATACGGCCAGAACAAGATCACGGCGGGCGTCACCCCAAAGTATAGGAACAGCCGGCCCTTGTAATAGCTCAGGTCAAGCATCCGGTGGGGTTGAACCCAGTATGGACCAGTGGCCGCCGGATCATAGGGGTCGGCGAGTTGTGCAAACCCCGGCGGCACGTCCTTCTTCAGGTTGAGCTGGCCGGCCCGAAAGCCCTGCACCAACAAATTGTAGTAGGTTTCCGACGCGTTCGGGCTGACCAATTCCAACACGCCCGATTGCGGCATGTACGCATACACTGCGACGACCAGCAAGCACACCGCGCCCAGTGATGGCCACACAGTTTTCATGATGTTACGCGATCCGTTTGTCAGAACCTTCGTTTCTCTTGAGGAGATACCCCCACCTACTCAGTAACCGTCAAGCCAAAAACAGAAATGGAGGAGATGTTTTCACGAAGCTGTCATGGCATGCTGGTGGTGGCTCGTCCAACAGCTACAAGACCGTTGATTCCAGTGGCGCACAATCTGGGCATCCCATTCACGGGCACGGGCCTGCGGCTCGTGTTCACGCTGACCACGACCAACACCTACACCTTGCGGGTGATCAACAACGCCAGTGGCGCGACCAACACCGTCAGTGGCACGCTGGGCGGCACGGCGGGCAGCACCATCGATAGTATCGCCCTGTTCAATTTCAACGCCGGCGCCAGCCCCGATCACGACTGCTTCTTCAATTCCCTCAAAATCACCGGGCCGTAAACCCCAGCACGCCGAAGCCTCGGCGAATGCACCCCTCCAACTTGGCTTCGTTTGTGTTCGAAACACCTCATTTTCACCTCCAAAACCCGCCCGAAACCCCTCCGAAACCTCTAAAATTGGGTCGTTTTTTGCAGAACGAACCCAACTCACTTTTTACACAACAACCTCATAACGAATCACATCCGCATTTTTCCGGTGGGTTCGTTTGGCAGAAACACTCTTCTATATAAAGTTTCCCGTCTCAACCGGCGCCCGTACCTTAGTGTAGTAGCGGCCGTCCCAGCCGCCTCGGCGGAGCAGATCCAACCCGACCTTTTTCAAAGAACTACCGCCATCATACCCCCCCGACACACCGTGTCCAGCAATAATATCGATTTTCGATAGCGGAGTTGACGATACGCCGCACGCCGTACTCCCGCGGCAACTTCCGCAGTTCCCCTCCCCGGAGGGGATCAAGGGGTGGGTATCCAGACCGGATACCCCGTGAAAAACATAATAGAGGCTCCCCGCCTGGAACGATTTGCGAACCTTGCGCTTTGAACTTCCGAGGTAATCGGACTCGTCGAGTGATCGCGTTGGCTGGTCACTTCTGGCCCGACTGGGTTACTGTAAAGGTCCCGCCGGCTATGGTGATTGTGCCCGTGAGAACGTTGGTACTCGTGTTGGCCGGTGTAGTGTAGGTGACCGTTCCCTTGCCAACCCCGTTCGTACCGGCCGTGATCGTAATAAACGAGTCGTTGCTCACTGCCGTCCACACGCAGTCGGCGTTCTGGACTTTCACATGCACGCGTCTTAATCCGCCTCTTGCCCCGAGTGTAACGCTCGTCGGGTTCAATGTGTATGCGCAGATTCCGCCAGCGCCGATGGCGAATTTGAACAGGGTGCCGTTGTCGTGGTGAGCCCCTCCTGCACTGGTCGTACCGTAGAAATCACCGTCACTCCCCAGTATCAGTCCGCCGAAGGGAGACTTTCCATCGCCGGAAGAGCTGCCAAACGAGCACAGATTCGTATAGACCCCGCTGGGACTGATCCGAAACACTGTTCCCTCCCCGGGGATCCCGGGGTTGTGACCATGCCTTCCGCCGAGCACGGTCGTCCCGTAAAGATTACCGTCGCTTCCCTGCACCAGCGGAGCCGCTGGATAAGAACCGTCACTGGGCGAACCGGCAAAGGAGTACAGATTGGTGTAGGCACCACCAGGACTAATCCGAAAGATGGTGCCGTTGGTGCTTATTCCACCCGTCCTGGTCGTGCCGTAGAAATTGCTGTCGCTGCCCTGTACCAGATTGCCTTGCGGTTGACTTCCATCGTCGAGGTTTGAGAAACCAAAAGAGTGCAGAATGCTGTAACTGCCGCTGGGAGTGATTCGAAACATGGTTCCTTCCATGTACGCCCCGCCAAACGCGGTCGTACCATAGAAATTGCTGTCGCTGCCCAGCGTCAGCCCGGCTTGTGGATTCATTCCGTCGTGAGGAGGGGTACTGCCGAAGGAGTATAAAATTGTGTAGGTGCCGCTGGAATCGATCCGAAACAAGGTGCCGGCACCGCTCGACCCACCCCACTCGGTCGTTCCATAAAAATTGCTGTCGCTGCCCTCCACCAGGCCCGCCTTTGGGCGGAATCCATCGTCGGGGTAGCCAGCAAAAGAATAGAGAGTTGTATAGACGCCGCCAGGACTGATCCGAAAAATGGTGCCGCATCCGTAGCCGCAATTGGTGCTCGTCCCACCGGCATAGGTCGTCCCGTAGAAATTGTTATCGGCACTCTGCACCAACGGCGCCCATGGAAAACCTCCGTCGTTGGGCGGCCCAGCAAAGGAGTAGAGAGTCGTATAGCTTCCGCTGGGACTGACCCGAAAAATGGTGCCGTAGTCGTTCGACCCGCCCTGATAGGTCGTGCCGTAGAAGTTGCTGTCGCTGCCCTGCACCAGCCCGGCATAGGGAAGCCTGCCATCATCGGGGGCGCCGTCAAAGGAGTGAAGGATGGTCCCCGTTCGTCCGTAGGCAGGGAACGCGCGGCCGGCCAAGACCAACAAGACGGCGGCGGCGATAAGTCGGAGTATTCTTGCCGAGGTCAACCCGACGTGAATTGGGATATTCATAATCGACGCTCCTCGCCCGAAAGTTGCGTCCTCCGCTCTCTGCCAGGAAAATACTAGCATTGCAGCAAGAGTAAGTCGAGCCATTCCAGCCGACGAAACGCCCCGCGCCGCGCGTGGG
>Ga0265338_10005294_pt1 | contig 16888 bp, 20 predicted proteins | sample 42126metaG_FD_193579 | JGI IMG/M metagenome (GOLD analysis project Ga0265338, IMG submission 193579) | Rhizosphere microbial communities from Carex aquatilis grown in University of Washington, Seatle, WA, United States - 4-21-26 metaG | ecosystem: Host-associated > Plants > Roots > Rhizosphere... | reverse complement strand
CGTCTCCACGCGCACCGTCGCTCTCCGGCCTGCAGGCCGGAGAGCGACTCCAGCTTGGCTTGCTTTCGCAAGCATGCCAAGCAGGACAATCTGAAGATACAGGGAGAGGGGACAGCGATGGGCTGGCTTCCGTTTGCCGACGGCTTTTTGCACGCTCAGATTCAGTGGTCTACCATTCCTGAATGCGGGCTAGTCAGATTTTTAGCTAGCCCTCACCCTGACCCTCTCCCCCGGGGAGAGGGGACAGCGATGGGGTGGCTTCCGTTTGCCGACGGCTTTTTTGCACGCTCAGATTCAGTGGTCTACCATTCCTGAAAGCGGGCTAGTCAGATTTTTAAGCTCGCCCTCACTCTGACCCTAGGCGTTGTTGGCTTTTGCACAGTTCTTCAGAAGATGGGAGGTATGAGAACGTTATGTCAATCTCGCCGTCGCCGATGACCACCTTTTCAATGAGGCTTTCGGCGATCTTGCGCTTGTCGTCAGCGGCCATTTTGGGCCACCGGTCATAGAGTGTGCTGGCCTCGTGGAGCACATCATCGGCTGAAAGGTTGTTCACCCGTAGGAAGTCCACCTCGGCCTGGAGCTTGGGCAGTTCGGCCACAAGCTGGTTTAGCTGCTGCTCGGCTGGTTTATAGAACTCACCGAAGCCTTGTGGCGTGATCTGGCCGTCGAGATACAGGCGGTGGGTCTGTTTCATTTCATCCTTCACCTTTTGGATTTCCCGCTGATGCGTCTCCAACAGGGCAGATTTTTCCGCCAGATTGTGGTCGGCAGACTGCAAATGACCGGCAATGCGCGTTGGTTCGGTGAAAAACGCCTTCAATTCCTGATGAATGACCGATTCAAGGTCGGTGATGGCTATCTTGTTGCAGCATTTGCGGCAGACGTACTTGGGGCATCCGCCCTCCCGCGGTGCTGGTGTCAATCGCTTCGCTCAGCGAAATCAGATCAGCACTGTGCTTCCTGAAAAAGTCAGAGAAATCTTCAAGCTCGCGGCGGTTGCGGGAGAGTCGGGCGAGCTTGGAAAAGACAAGGCCAGTGATGTGGCCGCGCTCAATGTCCTTCATCATGCGCTTGGTCTGGTCGTTGCCCATGACGCCCTTGCCGGTCTGCCCGCTCAAGTCATAGACCTCTTTAACATCCCATCCTTTGCTCTTGGCATACGAACGGGCGCGTTCCAAATGGTGTTCCGGGCTTTCGCCCTGGGCCTGATCTTCGGTGGAAACCCGAATCCAGATGCCAACGGGTTTGTTCAGAAAACTATTGTCCTTCATAGCACGATTTCATATCAAAAATCAGGGGTGGATGGCAAGAAAAAAGTGTAGCCGAATCGCATATATCTGTTACAAATATTTCATGCCTGATTATCTATCGGAAAAACAGTTGGCCGCACGCGCCAAACTGCTTCGCAAGGAAGCAGGCAAGACACGCGCTCAGGCGGCGCGGGAAATGAAAGTCTCTCAAACGTCCATCTTCAACGCCGAAGAAACCCCGGAGCAAGGCTTGATCAAGTTGCGCATCCGCATGATCGAAGCCTACTCATCCTATCGCGTCACCGGCCCCTTGTATCGACTTGAACGGAAATAAATATCTCGCAGTTCGGCTTTCACCGTTTGGGTTTCCTTTTCATCGTCTCAGCCATAACACGGATGGCGGCTTCCTGTTTCGCTTTGCGCTCCTCAGCTGTGAGTGAAGGGGCACTGCGACGCACCTTGAAACCTTTGGTGACGTGTTCCGTGTTGCTGGGTGTTTCAACCGGTGCCTCAGCCAACTTCGCGAGATTCGATAACTCAACAATGAATTCATCCGGCGTGTGGTAGGCAACTTTGGCCGATGCTTCCGGGCCAAGCCCGGCCTGCACCGCTGCCGCAATCGCCTTCAACCGCTCTGCCCCTGATGCCAACACCACCACTCGCTCAAATCCTCCGGCGAGGCATTTCTTCACATTATCAAATTCATGGTCAATCGTGGTTGTGATAGCGATTTCGACGGCAATGGCGATGTTGCCCTTCCTCAAAACAAGGTCGGCAGCTTCGTTTGAATCCTTGGCAAGCTGGCTTTCCACCCTTGCTAAAAATCCTAACTTTTCAGCCTCACTCTGAATCCGGGCCTGAATGGTCTTATGCAGTGACCCGCCCCGGCCAAGATCGCGTGGCGGCTCGGGAACAACGGGAGACTTCGGAACTTCCGGCGCGGGTGGAACGACTGGCGGTGTAGAAGTAACAGGTTCTTTTTCCGAAACCGTCATGTTCGGAACTTCGGAAGGCTTCGGCGGTTCCGCCGTTTTCGGAACTATTGGCTTGGATGGGGAAGCCGGGACATGAGGCGTTGGCTCTCGTAATTTCGCCAGCATCGCTTCAACCTCAGCCCTCGGCGTGGCATATTTGGCCCTCGACGCCTCTATGACTGTCTGCCGCCATGCTGCGGCCATTGCGTTTGGTTCTTCGGGCAACGGGATGGACAGATTGAAATCAAAATCACTGCGCTCGACACGGGCGATTGCCTGGCCGACTTCGAGGTTCTTCAAATCCTTGGCCTCAAAGAATGAAAAGCCCTCGGCCAATTTCTTGGCGTCTTCATCGCCGACACGGAACACAATCCGGGTGAACGGGTGGGACAAGACTGCGCTGGCAACGTCGGGATTGCGTTGCAACTGATGTAATTCATGATGGGCGAGCGTCAGGCCGATGCGATATTTCCGTGCGCCTGACAGAATTTCGGCCATCGAAGGGGTGATGTAATTGTGGAATTCATCGGCATAAATCCAAAAGTCGCGCCGGGCGGCAACCTGCTTGGCCTGACGGCTCATCGCCAACTGCTGGAATTTGGACACGAGCAGCGTCCCTAACAAGTGAGAGTTTTCTTTCCCCAAAAGTCCCTCCGGTAATTTCGCTAGAAAAATTCTGCTATTGTCGGTGATGTCAGCGAAGTCCAAACGATTCTCCGGCTGCGACACCATATAGCGGATCGGCTTTTGCGCGAGGAACGTATCTAACCGGGTAATGATCGAGCCGATGGATTTGTTACCAACCAACTGCGGGAAAGCTTTTTGCCAATAATACACCACATCAGCGTCTTGTACTGATTTCAAGAACTCGGCGCGGAATGGGGTTTCAATTAGAAACCGGCGCAAGTCGGCCAGCGTGCCACGCCGGTTGCTTTCCAAGAAAGCTAGAATCGCATTCTGAAACACACTGCCCATTTGGTCGCCCCAGGAAGTGGACAGGCGTTGGAAAACTGATACGAGATCAGAGGCCAGTAGATTCTTTTCAAGGTCGCTGTGGGCCGAGAGGATGTTGAACCCTATGGAATATTGCTCGTCGGACGGGTCCACTAGAACCACATCGGCGACACGCTCTGGTGGAATGACGCCCAGGATGCGCTCAATCAAGTCACCATGCGGGTCGAGGACAGCTATCCCTTCGCCCGTTTCGATGTCCTGTTTGATTAAGTTGAAAAGCAATGTGCTTTTGCCGGTGCCTGACGCGCCAATGATGTGGGCATGGCGTACCCGCTGTTCCGGGGTCAACCGGACAGCAACCGACTGGCCGGCATGGACGTTGTGACCGAGCAATACGCCTGTGCCCTGTACGATCCTCGGCGCGGCCTTGGTCTTGCCGGTATCGCGCTGCATGACGGGGGAACGCACGGCACTGGATGGTAAATGAACGAAGCCGATCAATTCGTCGCTGTTTAGCAGCATTCCACTGCGGCGGGACTGGCGGGATAACAGGTCTACAACGTGATTTTCAAAATCATACTTGTCGTTGGTGAGAGGGATGAGAGCATTACCATGTGGATTGGCGAATACCCGCATTGCTCCGGCCACATCGCGGGCAAGCTGTATGACACGGCTCTCGTCTTGCGCCTTGATGCCGATGCGGACAACGGCGGCGTAGAGGGGCTTGGACACCTTACCTTCCGCTGCTTTTGCCAATTCAGGCATGTTCACAAAGAAAGGTTTGCCGTCGCTGTGCGTCACAGAGCGCATGACACTCTCCGGCCAGTCCTCCTGCGTTCGCTGGAACAACACCTGAAACAACCCAACCTCACCGGCCTGCAACTCTGACAGTGCGCCCACTATGCCGATGAAAGGGTCGAGCTTGCCGCTCGCAAGAGGGAACATGAATTCACGCTCCAAGCCAAATTCCACCACCAATTCATCTTCTCCCGAACCCGTATTCCAAAGTGTTTCTAAGCTGCTCTCCTGACTCTGGAACATCGCTTCGGGGAAATATGCCTGCAACTGCCGCCGAACCAATGGTTCATCGGCAGGACACGTCACGAATTGGGCCGTGACACGGTTGGGAACACCGAGCAATTCAAAAGCGATAGGTTCATGGCAGTGCGACAGATTCAAAAGAAATTGCTCGAATGCTTCCTTGTTGATGTCGAGTTTGGCTGGCAGGGAAGTGTGAAGCTCAACCAATGAATCGCGGATCAGGATTCTTGGTTCCGGTTCTTCTTCGGGTTCGGGGATAACCGGCGATGATTCTTTCTTGCGAAACAGCGAACTTAGAAAGGTGGGCCTGCGTCCATCATCAACAACGGGCGTGTCCGGCAGATAATGTCCGTCGAATGGGACGAACAGTGGTTCGGGATGTACCGGCTCATCAAATACTTGCCAGCCGCGTCCGCGCTGTTCCCAACGATAGAACTGTTCGGTCAGTTGGTCGTGAATGGTTGCCATTTATCTCGGAGCGTCGAGCTAGTATCCAACTTGATTCGAGGTCACAGCGGAAAAGCCGATACGCAAAAGCCATCGTCTGAACTCGGTATCAATATGTTCGTCGCTGGACTCAACAATGAATTCAATATCCTTAATGACATTCGACACGGTTCCGTTAGCAGCAATACGTTGCGGGCGGTTTGCTGGCCGGTCACACGCATGGATGCAATCGTGACGGCGTTGCACTATGGCTTCAAAACGGGCGATAAGAGCGTTGTTCGCAATATCCTTTTGCGCTGCCGTATAGGTTGCCGGGTTGATGCCAAAGATTCGAGCCGTGGCGTTCGGTTTGATAATCCAAGCTGGTATGACTTCCTTGAACATCCTTTGATTCGGGCCGCAAAAATTATTAAACCATTTCTTGATGGTATCAATGCGCAACGAATTTTCTTCCGCCATCATCTGTCTCGCGGCCATGCGCCACCGCCAGTTTCGTCGTACGGTGTAATCTTCCAAAACGGCAGTCACTGGGATTTCAATTTTTCCCACAAAGTCTGGGAGGGCAATTCCCGGCTGGTTGCTTTTAGCCATGAGCGTGGCTGCAATCAAATCGGAGTAAGCATCGCAAAAATAAGCATCCATTGCTCCGACGGCAAACATCCATGCCGACCGCCGGATGTCATCGCGAAGCAGGATTTCATCTGCCGTCGTGCTTGGCACAATCCTCGCGTGAGCGATCAGAGCCTTTGCCCTGGCTATGTTCTCCCTGAATGGCAAAATAGCGGTATTCGGCATAAAAACAGTCGGTTTAAGCAGCCGTCACGAATTGGCTTTGCCAGCTTGGGTGGCGTCGTTCCCATGCGGATGATTGGGAATAGGTTTGTAAAGTTCGCCTAGGATCGGCGCACTGCCATACCGTTGCAATTTCACCCCCTTGGCGGCGGTCACTTCGTCCACCAAATTCTGAACAATTTCGGGGATGAGTTTGAGGTAGAGCATCCGCGTATCGAAGCGGAAATATGTTTCTTTGCGAAACCATAGTTCGTAGATCGGGCCAAGCACCGGAATTGAAACCAGCATCGCGTCCACGTCCGCCAATTCTTGCGTGATGGTGGTACGAAATATTTGAGCGATGGCGAAGCCAAGAGTCACCAAAGCAATGAAGGCATACGTGCCGCCCAAAAGCATGGCCAAGAGGGAATACATGAACATGAGCCAGAGGACGAGCGCTACGATGTGCCACGGTTCGATCACCGGCGGGATGTAGATGGTGCGGCAGGAAAAGAAATAAAGTCGTCCGAAGGGCGCGGCGCAAATATCGAACGCCAGTCGTTCCCGGATCATCCGCAGATACACGCGTTTATCAGACAGCAATCCGCCTTCGGAGAATTCAGTTTTGGAAATAGTCAGACCGGGCACCCGGCGGATTTCCAATTCTTTTTGGATGGCATCGTAGAATTCCTGCGGCGGATGATTCAGGCCATCGGCAAAAGAAATGGAGTATTGGAGTTCCTCCCCCTTTTTCTTCTTGAATCCAAAGATAGCCATAGTCAAGAATACGGGCGTAATCATGGCGTCAGGCGAGCTTCACGGTCAACGCCAATCTAGTCTCACCCAAAACGATGAGTGAACCTGCATCTAAAAGCAGGCACGGTCTAGGCCGTGCCATTCGTCCATTAATGTGGTGGTTGTTGCTGGTCTTGGTGCTGTTCCTGATTCACCGGCACCAGGTATTGAGCGAGCGAACACATCTGGCGTTTTCGGCATTCCTCGAAGGGCATCCATATGAGCGTGCCTCAAGCGGGATGCTGGATGGGCATGAGTTCAACAGCGGCGACCGGATTCCCATCGGCTGGCATACACTCTCTCTTGCCATCCCAAAGGCAGAATCCTTTTCCACGAACCTGTTCATCTGGTACGGCTGGCATAATCTTGGCGAGATCCCATTGAAACGGGCAATGGGCACACTGGCGATACAAGCCAATCCGTCTGCGCCGCTGCTCATAATCAATGGCCCGGAATACTCAACAACCCTGACGAATTCTCCGGGCGTCACGGTATCGGTGCCCACGGATGATTACACCGTCAGCCTGCAATATACGCATTGGGATGACTCACAATCGTTGACCGTGGCACCGAATGACACGGCTCGGCGGACATTTGACCCGCACTTTGGATCACTGCAACTGTCCTGCAACCGCAGCAATGCGTCCTTTCAACTGTTTGCAGGACAAGATCGCTTTATCGAGGGCGGGGAATTTCCTGCCATCATCGCGGACTTGCCGGAAGGGAATTACCAACTGGTGGCGCGGCACCATGATAATCGGCTTGATAAAACGATTCAGGTGCAACGGGGCATTACGAACAGCTTTGAGGCTGATTTTGCTTATGGGTCGGTGGTTTTGAAAACAGACCCATCCGGCGCATCAGTATCGAGCGAGGACCGCGAATGGGGAACGACACCACTTATGCTTTCGGAATTATTTCCCGGCAATCATCAATTCACCTTCCGCCGCAACGGCTATGAGCCGGTGACGGTGAATTTGGAAGTCACGGCCAACGAAATTGCCGCCATCACCACCAACTTGGTCAATATCAACTACAAGAACACCATGGCGTCGGCCCGCGCCTATTTCGCAGCCGGAAATTACGACCGCGTACTGAACACGCTCAATGATCTACCCGCCGAAAATGCCAATGACGCAGAAGTTGTCGCGATGCGAAATGGGGCGTCAGGCCAGAACCACCTTCGCCATGCCGTCGAATTGGGCACGAAGGGCGATTATATCAGCGGTGCCACGGAGCTTGAATTTGCGGTGCAATTGCTGCCGGACAACGACCAGGCCAAACAATTGTTGGTTGATTTCAAAACCCATGTGCCGGAACAAATCGAGCGGCAGCGGCAGGAACGGCTGGAACGCCCGAAAAAACTATTGGATCAGGTGGTGGCCAGAACGCCAGACGCCAATTTATTTGAAAGTCACGAACTGACGACGGGGAAGCCGGTCAAGGAGGCTGAGACGGCGATTGCCAAAGCACTGACCACCGGAATTTTTGCGCTCGCATATGCTATCGTGAGACTTTATGGAATTCCATTTGAGAAAATTATTTTCATTGTGATGCCGCTGACTCTCAACATCCTTCCGGCGCTCATTTTGGCCGTTCGGCGGAAACGCCAGCGGCCCTCATTTATCGTGCTTTCACTCGCACTCTATCTTGCAGCTTCAGTGGCTGGTTTTTGCCAAGAGAGGCGGACTTTATTTTGGACACTTATGGCTGCGCTGGCACCCATTGGCATTTCTCTGGTCGCTCTGCTTTGGTCAATCTGGTTGCCTGAGGCTGACACAAACCTAAAAAAGGATGATCTGAATGACGACCACCACGCCCAAGGCATTTGATCTCGTTCACAAAATCATTGGAATCACTACTGGAGCGTTGGCTATAGCTGGGAAAATTCTTTTTTGTTTCCCCATTTCGGTCATGGTTATGGTCGCCGTTTATTGGGGGATGTTTTGGGTGTATCGGAAACTCCATTGGAAATTCAAGGCGTGGGAAAGCGGCAATAGCGAGGAAGTCGATTTATACAAAACACTGAAAAAATGGCATCATCTATTTAACAGCGTCTTGCTTGCGGTTCCTCTGCTATGTATCACCATGGCGTTAGCGGTTCGGTTTGTTCCATCTTTGACAAATTGTGCGCTTGCAAGCGGCTTCACGAGCGCCGAGGCGAATAATCCAACGAACTTGGTTCTTCATGTCAACTTTGCCATGACCGCCACCAATTCAACTATGGTTGGAACAAATGCCACAGTCAGTTTGATTGGCGTCCCCACTGTGCAAGATTTGAAGTTATTACCCTCGGATATCGTCATCGACTCCATCCTGAGGCCATTCCTGACGTTGTGTCTAAAATTCTCCAGCGGGGCTGGTTTTGTGACAATGATTCTCATTGCTTTGATATTTACCGGCGAAAAAATAGCCGCAAAACGGCTAGCCTCTCATTAAGGCATCACCTATGCTGTAAACATTGGTGATTTGACAATTTATAAGTAAAAATGATTAAGTTAGACGTGCCATCATCCGAAGTAATTGAGCCAAAGGGCCTGACTGCCGCCACTGTGTCCGAATGGTCCAGAAAGGCTTTATTCCCCATAAGTGTCGATAACCCCGGGTTTGGAACTGAATTTACCGTAGGGGCATTGTCGGCTATCAAAGAAACCTACGATGAGATCGTTTTTTTCGTTGCGGATGAATTGCAAGTATACAACAAAGTTTCTCGTGCAAAAAACGGCGAGGAGTTGACCCATGCATTGGCCCTTTTCGCCGAAAAAAATGTATATTTTGCAGAAAGAAAACAATGGCTAGGCAAGTTAAAGACCAGCTTGCCTAAAAACGTGCGTGCGGCAACCTGGACCTTCGCACATATTTCGACTTTCATAGATCGAAGATTTTATAACATTCTTCGGAATGTAACGATAGCGTTTGAAACGATCCCGCTATTTCAAAATGATATTAAAACGGCGGCTGAACAATATTGCATCCGAACAAAGGGAGAGTTTTCGGCCATTGAAAAGCGTCTATCGGAGCTTTATATAATTGAAGAAATCGCTGTTAATATACGGATGCGAGTAGTGGAGCAGATAGAAGCAGAATATTACCCATTTAAATATCCAAAACCCCTTCGGAGAATTTATACTGGTGATTACGGCATCAGCGTTTTTGCGTTGGCGGGAATGCCTGAGCGCAACTTCGAATTCATTTTTTATGATTTTTCCTCCACACCCCCCCGGCCAGCTTGGAATAAAAATACTTTAAGCATTCCATAAAATAAAAACCCCTTCAGAAATTCCGAAGGGGTGTGTGAATCAGAATGCTAACTCCTGCTGCGTCAGTGAAACTTTGATTCGTTCCACTTCGGCTGGTTTTGGAGGCTGGCCCTGTTCCATCGCCTCAGGCGTTTGAATGCGGAGCGCCAGTGGCAACCACGGCATGATGTAATGGATGTTTGACCAGGCGGCCCAACATTCCATTGACAGGGTATTGCCGTGGATGATTCGGGTGGGCACTCCCCACAGGGTAGTATTGATGAACACCATATCGCAGGCGGTGCGATTAATATCCATAGCCGTCACACGCAGGCGACGGCGAACTTCGGGTGAACACGCCTCTGCCAGCGACAGAATCATCGCGCCACTGCCGCAGGCCGGTTCGCAGACTGTGATCACGCCTTCGGCTGGCAAAGACTCCATGTCACCTATAGTCATCCTAGCCATGAGATCACAGATGGGCTTGGGGGTATGGAACTCCCCATGCCATTGCTGCCCCTTTTGCGATAAGGCGAATTCCATGTAGTACCCGCCCAGCCTGTCCTCAAATGGATGTGTCTCCATTTCACTAACCAATGCGGCAAGTGCTTCCGCGAACAATTCCAGTTCCGGTTTTTCCCATCGTTTGGCTTCTTCGAGGTATTCGGCCTCGCGGGTCTGTGCGGCAACCGCACAGGCCGCAAGCCGGACGAACCCGTCAAAGACACGGCGAATGTCGTGCCGGTGGGAAATACGGTCGAGGATTTTGCGGAAGTCGCTCGGTTGCGGCTTCCGCCCACTCACGGCGCACCGCCAATCGCTTGCCGCAATTGCTCGGCGGTCAACTGCTCCGGCTGCATGTCTGGCGTATCGAAGGTGTGAACCTTCGCATAGGCGAACTTGGCCAGCCTGCCGGCGATGCCTTCGCGGGCCTCCTGCCCGGCCTTGTCCTCGTCCAGCATGACGATGATGCGACTGGCTTTGATGTGCTGCCGGATCAATTCCTCCTGCTTGGGTGACATATACCAACCCATGAGGGCGACGGCCTTCCGGCAACCAAGCTGGTGCAGCTTGATCACATCAAAGAAACCTTCAACGAGGATCAGCGGAGGCTCCGCTGGTTCCTTCATGGCCCGGTCGATGTTAAACACCTCCGACAGCTTGTTGAACTTGGCCGGAAGTTTGTATTTTTCAGTATCGGCGGGCGGCTCGCCCGGCCAACGACCGGCATAGGCGACCAATTCACTTTTGACGTTCAGGATGGGGATCACCACGCGGCCAACCATCAATCCTTTGTCCCCGGTAAAAAAGCCGAGGCCAAAATCAATGATGGTTTCGAGGGTGAGTCCACGTTCCTGGGTGAGATAGGGATGTTCTCGCTGAATTTTATTGTTCAGGTCGAACTTCAGCGGCGCGTTGGGCCTGCCATCGTCTGGTGGGGAAGTGGGCCTAGGTTTTGGCGGTGGAGCGTCTTTGGTGGCCGGTCCTCGTTCGGTTCTTTTCTCGCCGCTGTCGCGGCTCACATCTTCAAGGGGAATGCCGAACCACTCGCACGCTTTGAGGGCGGCTTCATGGATTGAGACGTCTTCCTTCTTTGCGATGAAGTCGAGGGTGTTGCCGCCGTGTTTGCACTCACTGAAGCAATTCCAGATGTTTTGCTCGGTATCGACCCGGAATTGGGTCGGATTGGTGCCGTGGTGGATGGGACAGGGGCCGCTCAAGCGGCTACCGTTGCGTTTAAGCGTGTTTAGCACGCCGTAGTGCTCCAATACCTGTTCCATGGTGATTCGGTCGCGTATAGCCCCGAAATCAACAAATGGGCGTTTTTCTTTTGCCATAGGGAATTTCCTTTCAAGGTTCAAAGGCGATCCGGGAATCGAATCGCAACTAACCGGGAATGGTAACATCCGGCGGTGCCGGGGCATTGTGGATAACCGGCTAAAAGAGGCGTTGCGTCCACGCTGGCGCTCCCATACAGTCCCGACCAGCCTATGAGACAGGATTCATTGAAAAAATACGTGGCTTTGCATCAAGCGTTGCTCGCCGAAAAATCGAAATTGGAGGCACGGTTGGAAGCTGTTAATCGGGCACTGAATGGATCAGGCAAATCACCTGCCGCCAAACGCAAAAAGAGAAAGAAGATGGGCGCGAGTGCACGGGCGAAGATTGCGGCGGCGCAAAAGGCGCGGTGGGCCAAAGTCAGAGCGGCCAAGAAATAGGTCAATCAAGCAGGCGGACAATTTCATTTTCGCGGCCTGTCTCCCAACCCTGGGCGAAGAAATCTTTTTCTTCGCCCATTTTTTTAGCGTCCAGAAAAAGGAACAGGCCATGGCCACGTTTCAGGGAACTGACGGCCTTGCGCATGGTGGCGATTCGTTCGGAGTTGTTTGTGACGGTGAGGACACGGAAACGATTCCAGCCGAAACGATTACGGTGGATGTTCTGTGTCCAGGTCGCTTCGTAGGCCAGCAACTTTCGGTAAAAACTGCTCTGAGCCAAATCCCCCCTTACCACCGGCATGGTGCCCCGGTCAGCTTCGAGGAAAAACCATGATTGCTGCTTCCGGCCGGTTTTGTCCGTGAATTCCAACCCAAACACGCGGTCAGGGATGACGCCGCATTTCGTGCGGTTGCCGATGGTCACGCCCCATCGTATCGGTCGTAACGCTCCGGGTTCTGGCAAAAGCAACTGGACATCAGGCCGGTGGCGGCAAGCGACTTCGACCGCAACCATCACTTCTGAGATCAAAAGGATGTGTTTGAGGAATAATTTCCCGATACGATTCTTGGTGGGCCAATCTAACTGGTGGTAGGGAAGGGACAAATCACGTTTCAACACCGCTGCGCCCTTGTTGCCCAGGCCGTAGACCATGCGGCGCGAGCCGCTTTGATAGTAGTCAATTTGGGAGCGCGGACGTTCCAAGTAGCCGTGGTGGTAAAGCCGCTGCAACCGTCGCAAGGTCTGTTGCCGACTGCCGGGTGATAATGCGACTAAATGATCCGAGCGCAAAAAGCGATGGCGGTGGACGTGTTTGAGGATTTCCAGATCGCGTTCGGTGAGCCGGAGAGATTTTACTGCTGATGACCGCTGGAAACGGGGAAGCCGCAATGAGCACATTGGCTCATTTTATCACGTTAACGTGTTTTATTTCTTCCCGCTCTCCGCGCTTTTTATCAGCGGCCAAAGGTCAATTTCCAACGCCTCGGCCATACGAAGAAGCGTATCCAGCGTTGGCCGCCTTAATTCACGCTCCACGCGGCTTATCATTGTGTGAGACAACTTCGCACGAATTGCTACGGCGTTCATGGAAAGGCCGCGTTTTTCGCGGCTTTCCCGCAAAAGACGTGCGACTGTCGAACCAATGATTTCGGGCTTTGGCTTTGCCACACCATAGGCATACACAAAAAGCGCTTGACTTGGTATGTGCCTATAGGCACAACTAAGGCATGACATTTTTAAAACGACTCGGCCCTGATCCTCACGCCAACGGCGCGAAGAGCGCGGGCGGCGAAGGGTGCCCTGATATTTGGGAACTGGAAAATGGCGACTTCGCCATTATTGGCATAGACATGACGGATGCGGCCATCGGGAAGCTGCCGCCGACTGCTGGATGTGGCCGTGATGAACGTATCGTGCGCCTGCCGCGCAACGTGCTGGTGAATGCCAAGCGCGATATTCCCGACCGCCTCTAATTCTGTGGTAGAATGCCCGGCATGGGCATTGAAGATTGGCTCGCCAACAATTCATTCAATCTTCTAAGTGCTGTCGGCATTATTGGCAGTTTGTGGTTTACAGCCATATCCCTTCGTTCGGAAACCAAGACCCGGCGCATCGCTAATTTGCTGGCCATCACCGCCAATCATCGCGAGGTTTGGAAAATATTTGTAGATAATAAAGACCTGGCTCGGGTGCTTGACCCCTCGGCGGACTCAATCAGACAGCCCATTACGGATGCTGAGCGCGTGTTTGTGACGTTTGTAATTCTGCACATGAGCAGCACGTTTTACGCAATGAGCGATCAGTTGGTGGTAAAGCTGGAGGGCTTCCGCAGGGACGTAGCCCAATTCTTTTTAAAACCGATACCGCGCGAGGTATGGGACAAGATCAAAGTCCTGCAAAACGACGATTTCATCGTCTTCGTCGAATCCTGCCGGAATTGGAAATAAATCCAGTCTCATGGAACCACGGCTGACAATTCGTGAGGAAGCCAATGCCCTGACCTGTTGGGCGTTTCGTCATAGCTACATTGAAGAACTCCATGAGGGCAAATATTCCGAGTTTTTGGAAACGCCTGGCCTGTCCCGCATTACGAATGCCGAAATGAAAAAACTGATGATTGGAATTTCAGCCAGGATGGCGGAAATTTTGGAACTGAGGGAAAGCAACCCCGTCGAGTATTGGCGGCAGATAATTTATTTCCACGAAAATTACTGTGGCGAATGGGAAAAGTGATCGCGGGCAGTCTGCCTGATTCTTGCCATCCGATTCAACCGCGCTTCCACCTTTGCGCGTGGCTCGGCAAAATTCTGTCGGGAATTTTCGATATGAGCAACCGCTCGACGCATCTTATTGGCCATCGGCGGTAAAGTGACGCCTTTGAACGGCTGCGCATTCGTGCCGTTCTCCAAAATCTTGCTGAACAAATTGAACCGTTCCAAATCCACGAACTGCTGTGCGATGAACGTATTGGCAAATTCCTTTTGCAGCACCTCGGCATCCGTGTTTCCGATACGGAATGAAAACAGTGTGCCGACATTGCCAAACACGGCCTGCCGGATGGGAAGCGGGATTTGGTCCACGTATTGATGCGAGAGTGTCAGGCACAACCTATATTTGCGGGCCTCAGCCAGAATGGCGGCAAAACTGTCGGTGGTAAAATTCTGAAACTCATCAATGAACAGGTAAAAGTCCTGGCGTTCGTTTTCCGCCTGGCCGGCGCGGCGCATGGCCGCCAGTTGGAATTGCGTGGTGAGCAGCGAGCCAAGCAGGTTTGATTTGTCATGGCCAATTTTGCCTTTGGACAAATTCGCGATAAACAACCATTGGTTGTCCATGACGACAGGGAAGCTGACCTTGCATTTGACCTGACCGAGAATATTCCGAATGATGGGATTCAACAAAAACTGACCGAGTTTGTTCTGAATCGGCGCGATGGCCTCGCGCCGGAACCGCTCGTCGTAACCGGCAAACTCCTGCTCCCAAAATTCCTTGATGAACGGGTCTTTGATTTGCCGGATCACCCATGCGCGGTAATTTTCGTCGGTCAGCATCCGGTTCACTCCAAGCAGGGAAGTGTTCTGGCAATCGAGTAGTGCGGTAATGGCGTTGTAGAGGATGTATTCCATCCTCGGCCCCCATGAGTCGGGCCACAGGCTCTTGAACGCGCCAACGATGCCTGACGCCACAAGGTGGCGCTCGTCCTTAGGTACATTCGCCAGCAAATTGAGGGCGATGGGATATTCCACATCTGATGGGTTGAAATAAACAAGATGGTCGGTGCGCCAGCGCGGGATGTGGTTCAACAAATCCTCGGCCAAGTCACCGTGAGGATCAATCAGGCCAACACCGTGACCAAGCGCGATGTGCTGGATGATCATATTGCGCAACAAAGTTGTTTTTCCCGAACCCGTTTTACCGATCACATAGACATGGTGCCGCAAGTCCGGCAGGGAAATGCTGAAGGGTATTTGTTTACCATACCCGTCATGGGTGCCGAGTTGAATGTAATCGTCATTCATGGTTGCTGATTCAGCCGCCACCTCCCGGCCATGTCGGAAAACTCCCCGTGTCATGTGGAATGTTCCAACTAAGAAATGCCGCACCGGTGCCCGGCGTTTTCAATGGCTGTCGTGGGACGCATTGGCAAACGCTATTGGGTGCGAGCCAACGGGGTGATGGCGGCTGAGTCTGAAACCCGAAGGGCCTTATTGTAGCATAAACCGCGAACGAAAAAGGAAAGGTTGAAGGGAATTTTCTCGACAAAAAACAGAATTCATGTGAATTAAAATTCCATGTCTCAGCTTCATATTTTCATCGACGGCTCTTGGCTCTATAAGGTTGTCGCACCGGAGCGCGTGTTAGCCGCGAAGACCGAAAACCCTACCCAGGCTTTCCGTCTGGATTTTCAGAAGTTAGACCGTGCTCTGCTAAAACATGTGCAGAAACATGATGCCAAATGCACCGCCACGGGAGATCGTTTTCTTTCAACATCGGTTTTTTCGATACCCGCAGATTTGGATAAGTGGCCAGATGAAGATGACACCATTCTGCCCGCACAGATTGAAAGAGCCCAACGGGGGATTTTTGCCCGGAATCGGTTTGTAAAAACCGCCACGGATGTCGGATATTCCGAAGAGGCAGTTTACCGCCCAATGCTGCGGCCTTGGATACTGGAAAAACTTACCGCCGGGCAATATCAGGAAAAACAGGTTGATGCCACGGTCGTTGCGTTGCTCGTGCGTTCCGCGATTGTAAATCCGAACGATTACCACTGTGTGATCACCGGAGACGCGGACATTTTGCCCGCCATCAAAGTGGCGTACCCGAAATATTCTCAAAATGTCCTAATCGCGACAACCCACCCGGACGAGTTGCGGGCGGAGCATCGGCAGACTTCCTTCTCGTTCAGTAGTTTTGAATTCCGCATTCCAGCCCTTTATTTGCAAGATGAAGTGATCAACATCCTCCAGGGCAGCAATATGTATGAGTGCGCTCATTGTCATAAAATATTCACCCGTCCGAAGGCGATTCCAAAATCTGTGCGGCCTTGTTGTATTGTCTGTCACGCGCAGAGGACCTAAAATTTTTTATGATCGCAAAATTCGTAGCCGAACGATCCAGAGCCTCCCGCAACTGGAACGCGCATTACCATAAGTGCCAAAAAGAGAACCGGCCTTTTGTGCACATCTTGCCCAGGCGCAAATATGCGTTTGTGGAGATTGATTTGATTACAACAGACCGTTTTTTGGATCACGCGGCCATAGATAAAATTGAGGCTGTTTTAACTGAGTATTCAGTGCGGCCAGAAAAAGTCTGGCTCCCTAATAATCTTTCCTGCGCAGTGGACAACGTACCGATCTCATCGGCAGAAATCGTCGCGAATCTTATTTACGATTTAGCAGTCGAGGCCATGCGGCATTTGCCGCCATTGGATTGCCCTAAGGCTGCATAGCATAACCAGTTAGCCGCGGCGCTTTTTCCTCACGATTGTTTTTGGTTGCGATAGCGAAGTCGTCAAGCCGTGATATTCGTCAGTAAAGTCGTCCCCCCCACGTGTCGTCGGCTAAAGGACGTTGATATGGCTCACTATTTGTCAAGCGGGCGGTAAAATATGGTTCCGGTTTTTTCACGGTTCTGCTTCCGACCTTACGCAATGGACTGATGAGTTGGCAGAGACCACCATCAACGACGGTTG
>Ga0265338_10005293_pt1 | contig 16892 bp, 17 predicted proteins | sample 42126metaG_FD_193579 | JGI IMG/M metagenome (GOLD analysis project Ga0265338, IMG submission 193579) | Rhizosphere microbial communities from Carex aquatilis grown in University of Washington, Seatle, WA, United States - 4-21-26 metaG | ecosystem: Host-associated > Plants > Roots > Rhizosphere... | reverse complement strand
GACTTTGTCGTCCCGATGCTCCGCCAGCAAAAGGGTGTCCACATCAGGAAAATAGAACTCGAAGGACTGATTGGTGAAGGTTCGTGTTTTCATGATTTACGATATTGACGGGGGTTTTGCGGACGCGACGGGATTGAATGTGCTTCCGTTCTCGTTCTTTTTTGTCTGCTGAAATCAATATGACCGCGCAGGGAGCCTGCCGGATCACGTTCGGCGCAGTGTTGCGGTGCAGCCATTTCAACCAGCGATGATGAGGACGTGCGGACATTACAATCGCGTCGGCTGCGATCCGTTTTGCGGCTTGCACAATTGCCTCGGCCGGACGTCCGTCGGACACGACAACTTCCGTTGACACATTATCGTCGATTAGAGCGGCCAGTTGCTTCAACTTGAGATCTGCGGTTTGGCAAAGTTCGGACAACAGTCGTGTTCTGTCTATCCCGCGTTCTTCACCCGCGATATTGAGTTGCACTGCATGGAAAAACACGAGTTGAGCCCGCGACTTCCGGGCCAATTGCGCGGCGACCGCCAGGGTGTCACCCGAACCACCGGACAACGCAAGCGGAACGAGGATTTTTTTTCCAGCCGAAGCGGTCGACCCTGAATCCGAGTCAATGGTTTCCCGCTGCGCAACAATGGGAATCTGGTCGCCGTTGAATAATTCGTGAATATGCGCTCTACAGGTTGGCTGCAGGGCGCCAGGAAGTTGAGAAGAATTAGTTTTCATATCTTACCTGGATTGCGGAGCCGTATTCACGACTCCGGATGGCACGGAACTATGCTGATGACTTCGATGGCTCAAGAACCAGAACAGGAGAAAGAAAAGGGCAATCTGGGCCGCCACGATCAGGGTGATTTTCGGCAGCAATGGCATGCGCGATTTCCAGAGTTGTGGCGGTTGCAATTTCTTGAACCGTTCGGTCAGTGAAACTTCGCTGTAGTCGTTCAGTTCCGCTTTCATGGCGGCGGCGGACGAAAAGCGTTTGGACGGATTGCGTTCGAGAGCGTGCAGGATAATCTCTTCGATTTCCGGAGACAAAAGCGGATTGCGGCAGCGCGGCGCTTGCGGATCGCCGGTGAGTCGCGCGTTCATTACCACGTAAAGATTATCGCCTTCGTAAGGCGGAACGCCGGTCGCCATTTCGTAGAGCATCGCTCCCAGCGCATAAATATCGCACCGGGCATCCCCGCGCTTTCCCTGAACCTGTTCCGGCGCGATATAATCGGGGGTACCCATCGGCGCCGTGAAACCGGCAAACGTGAGGCGCCGCGCGTCCTGGGATTTGGCGATGCCGAAATCCATGATGCGTATGCTGCCGTCGTTACAGAGCATCACATTCTCCGGTTTCAAATCCCGGTGAACCACGCCCTTCCGATGAAGATAATCCAGGCCCGCGCAAATTTGAATCGCAATGCGGACGGCTTCACCTTCGGTCAAGCGCAACTCCTTGCCCAGGCGCGCGGCCAGCGTTTGTCCTTGCAGGTATTCCATTACGAGGTAAGGCCTGCTCTTTTCGTGAGAGCCGGGCAGCACCTTCAAAACATTGGGATGATCCAAGGTGAGCCCGATGTTTTCTTCGCGTTGAAAACGGGAATAGAATCCGGGATCACTTTCGAAGCGGAAAAAAGGCACTTTCAGTGCCACCGGCTTGCCGGTTTGCAGGTCTGCCGCCTGATAGATGCAGGCCATGCCGCCTCGGCTGATAGTGCCAACAATCTTGAATCGTCCGTCGAGCGTTTGTCCGGGCTCCAATTCATCCAGCATCGGAGACGACGGTGCGCGATTATTTTCGGAACCAACAGCATCCATAGGCGAGCCTGGGTGAGAATGGATACGCGGCGCGACCAGTGCGCCCAAGGCGAAACCTCGGTCCACGCTGCAAATGCCATTTAAATTTTCCATGGACGTAATTTTCCACTTCGGCGGAATCCGGGGTAATTAAAAGGGGGCTGAACCGCGTCAATAGAATGTCAATAGGCGCAGAGTTGAGATTCGCTTCTTCCGCTATTGAGGAAATTTTGACGCGAACTCTCGCCTATTTGATTATTCCCGGGAGGATGTTGAAGGCATCTTGATCGCATGCAACCCCAACCTTCTGTCGAATGAAACCGAACCCGGTAGCGTTACTCATTGATGCCGACACTCCAACCCGCAAGCTGCTCCGCACGGTGTTGGAACCTCATCGATACAAAGTTTTTGAAGCCGATACCGCGGAAACGGGGACCAAAGAAGCGGTGGCTCGCCGTCCGGATGCCATCATTCTCGATTTGTGCCTTCCTGATATGGACGGACTGACGGTGTTAAAACGATTACGCGAATGGAACCGGGCTCCCATTTTAATTTTGTCGGCACAGGATGAAGGCCTGACCGTAAAGGCGCTTGATGGTGGCGCAAACGATTACATGAGCAAGCCATTCAGTTCAGCAGAATTGCTGGCGCGTCTTCGCGTTCTCCAGCGCCCCAATCCTGGAGAACCGGAGGGGCCGTTTTACATCAACGGCGATCTGAAAGTAGATGTGAATTCTCACGTTGCGACAATCCGAGGGCGTTACGTTGATTTTACTCCAACCGAGGAAGCTTTATTTTACACGTTGGTGCGGCATGCCGGCCAGTTGGTCACGCGCAAGCATCTGCTTCATTGCGTGTGGGGCTCAGATGAGGAGAGTAAATTGCACGATTTACACGTCTACATTCGGAATCTCAGACAAAAATTACAGGGAGCCACGAACGAGATGCTTATCCAAACCGAGGGCAGTACTGGATACAGACTTTTCGTTCCATTTTGTCCTCACGAGACGCTTCCGAAAATCACGCCGGCGGAATTGGTCAGCCCAAACACCTGACCCATGCTTGCATTCTCTATTCCTCCTGACCTATGAGAGATCTGGTTATCATTCTTTGCGTGATTGTTCTTCTTTTGCTCTTCCTAGCGTTTGGGCGGGGTCCCGCTCGCTCCAAAATATCACGGCCCCAGGAGCGTGATACTGGAGATGATGACACGAAGGGGCGTAAGTAGGAAACATGAAGGCAGACACGAGCCGCACACGCGTTCCATAGTATCCGCCGTCATGTACGTAATACGTACGAACCCTCGCGCTCACGCGGCCATTCAGGGTCGAGGCCTTTAATTGGAACGGGCCTGCGTCATCACGGCGGCGAAAGCTGCAACCTGCGGCGGGAGCTGGCCTGAACGTTTCCCTTTTCGTAACGCTGCGGCAGCCATTTGCTCCAGCAACCGGCGACGCCGGGCTTGTTTGACGGCAATAATCCCTCTCGTAGTTGACGCGTAAAGATTCATAACATTTAAATTTGTTGAACGAATCCTAAGTCGCGGACGGCGATCCGGGTAATTAAAAGGCGAGGCGTTCCCGTCAAAAAAGTACCAACGCGGCGGGAGCTGAAAAGCAGGTTTGAGTGCGAAGGGAGTCACCACAAAGCATTGACATCTTTTTGACGTGCGACGCCGTTCCTTTGAGTCTTTTTCCAGCCACAATGTTTAGCTCTGCGCACGATGCCAAGCTCGCGGCTGGCTTTTTTTGAGATTCGATTTGTGGGCGAAATCGAAAGGGCCTGCAAATAACCGTCTTGCGATTTCCTGGGAACCAGTGGCACGGCCTGTGCGCAATGAGCCGCACAATTAAACGCGCAATGAGCGACTGACTTATGACCACAATTGAAATTGTTCAGATTATTTTGTTCTTCGGCCTGGGAATCGCATTAACGCCGATAGTGGGAAAATTCATGTATAAGGTTTACTCCGGCCAGAAAACTTTTTTGCATCCCATCTTCGGGCCGATAGAGAGAATCATCTACCGCCTGACGGGTTGTGACCCTGAACAAGAGATGACCTGGCTGCAATACTTCTGGGCGGTGCTGCTTTTCGCCACGGTAGGGTTTGTGGCGGACATGGCCATCTTCATGACCCAAAAATGGCTGCCGCTCAATCCGCAACATTTGGACAACTGCTCCTGGCACCTCGCGTTCATGCAGGCGTGGAGTTTCACCTGCAACGCCGATTGGCAGTCCTACACGGGCGAAACCGTGATGAGTTATTTCTCACAGATTTTTGCGATCATGGTGCATCAATTTCTCAGTGGCGCGTCCGGGCTGGCGGTCCTCGTGGCGGTGGGGCGCGCTTTGAAGCGTGCTTCGACTAAAACCGTTGGAAACTTCTGGACGGACCTGACGCGCGGCCTGCTTTATTTCGTGATTCCGTTGTCGTTCGTTTGGGCCATTCCGTTGGCGTGGCAGGGGTTGCCGCAAACGCTTAAGCCCTACCAGACAGCCAGCCTGATGGAACCGTACACGACACAGGTGCAGGCGACCGATGACAAGGGCAACAATGTGACGACAAACATCCAGATGGTGGTGCAAGGGCCGAAACTGGATGCCAACGGGAAACAAGTGATGGAAAATGGAGCGGTTGTCATGGTGGATATTCCGCAGGTGGACGCCAAAGGCGCGCCTATCATGACCAATGCCCCGGTGATGGTGGATGTGAAAGTGGCAACGCAACCGATCCCGCTCGGCGCGGTGGCCTCATTCGAGTCGATCAAACAACTTTTCACCAACGGTGGCGGGTGGTTCAACGTTAACAGCGCTCATCCGTTTGAAAATCCCACACCACTGACAAATTTTCTGGAACTGCTGGCCATCATTGTTGTGCCGATGGCGCAGGTTTACATGTTTGGCCTGCTGGTTGGAAATAAGAAACATGCGTGGTGCCTTTTCAGCGTCATGTTTGCTCTGTTTTTCATGTCATTCGTGATCGCCTGGTATTACGAAGCCAAGCCCAATCCAGTGATGACCAGTGCGGTGTCAAATATGGAAGGCAAGGAGCAACGAATCGGAGTGATGAACAGTGTGCTGTGGGCCACCTCGTGCACCGCCATTGACAACGGCTCCGTTAATTCCATGCACGACAGCTATCAGCCGCTCGCCGGCATGATGCCCATGTGGAACATCATGATCGGTGAAATGCTTTTCGGCGGCATCGGTTGCGGCATGTATTGCATGCTATTCCATGTGCTCATCACCGTGTTCATCGCCGGGTTGATGATTGGCCGAACACCGGAGTATCTCGGCAAGAAATTGGATGCCTGGTGTGCGACTTGGGCGGTGATTGGAGTGCTGGTTCCGAACGCCGCGTGCCTCATTCCTGCCGCCTGGGCCGTCATGGTTCCGCAGGGGTTATCTAGCATGAATAACGGAGGGCCTCACGGCCTGAGCGAAGTGCTCTATTGCTTTGCCGAAGCGGCCAACAATAACGGGAGCGCCTTCGCCGGCCTCAATGCCAACACGCCGTTTTACAATGTCTCCGTTGGAATCGTGATCTGGATCGGCCGGTTCATCCCGATCATCGCGGCGCTCGCGATCGTCGGCAGGCTCGCTTCCAAGAAAACCGTTGAAGCTTCGGCAGGCACGCTCCCGACTCACGGTTGGACCTTCGGCCTCACCTTAACAGGCGTCATCATTATCGTCGCCGCGCTCACATTTTTCCCGGCGTTATGCCTCGGCCCGATAGTCGAGCACGGCTTGGTGGCGCTGGGCAGAACTTTCTAAGCAACCATCCATTTAAGAACCAACATGAGCACAAAAGTTGACTTCAAGTATTCCGAACTGTTCAAGCAGGCAGTCATTGACGCGTTCAAGAAGTTGCACCCGAAGGACGAAATTAAAAATCTCGTCATGTTCGTTGTTTATCTCGGCTCGATCTGGACGACGATCGTTCTTTTCCTGCCCGGCCAGTTCAACCTGTTTAACGTCCAGATTTGCTTCTGGCTTTGGTTCACCTGCCTGTTCGCCAACTTCGCCGAAGCGATGGCCGAGGGCCGCGGCAAGGCCCACGCCGATGCACTCAAGAAGATGCGCACCAAAACCATGGCGCGCGTTCTCAAAGACGATAAGGAAATTCAGGTGTCCAGTTCCGATTTGAAAATCGGGGATTATTTAATTTGCGAGGCCGGCGAATTGATTCCTGCCGACGGCGAGATTGAGGAAGGCATCGCCACGGTGGATGAATCGGCGATCACAGGAGAATCCGCGCCGGTGGTGCGTGAGAGTGGCGGCGACCGCAGCGCCGTCACCGGCGGCACGCGCGTGCTCAGCGACCGCATCGTGGTGCGCGTTACTGCCGAAGCGGGCAACTCATTTCTGGATCGCATGATTACAATGATCGAAGGTGCGCGCCGCCAAAAAACGCCGAACGAAATCGCTTTAAATATCGTGCTGGTCAGCCTGACCGCGCTTTTCATTGTTGTCGTATTCGTGTTGCCGCCGTATGCCCATTACAATGAAGACCAGGCCGGCCAAAAAGGCGCGGTGCTGACTACCATCCCGGTATTATTGGCTCTCATCGTTTGTTTGATCCCCACGACCATCGGCGGATTGCTGAGCGCCATTGGCATCGCGGGCATTGACCGTTTGATGCGGCGAAATGTTCTGGCGACCAGCGGCCGCGCGGTCGAAGCGGCGGGTGACGTGGACGTGTTGCTCCTGGACAAAACCGGCACGATCACCTTCGGTAATCGGCAAGCCACGGAATTTATTCCCGCACCTGGCGTGAAAGTGGAGGAACTGGCCGAGGCGGCGCAACTCGCATCGCTGGCGGATGAAACACCCGAAGGCCGCTCGATCGCGGTGCTGGCGAAAGAGAAATACGGTTTGCGTGGGCAGGAGGTCGCCGAGAGATTCGCGACGTTCATTCCTTTCAGTGCGCAGACGCGAATGAGCGGTGTTGATCTGTTCGCTGAACCACAGGTGGAGCATACAGAAAAGGAACTGGCGATGGCAGGAGGCGGTTCCACGGCGGTCAAGACGGCTTCGCAACCGATTCGCACCATCCGCAAAGGCGCAGCCGAATCCGTGGCCAACTATGCCAAAGAAAAGGGTGAAAGCGTTGACCAGACCGTGATGTCCAAGGTGGACGAAATTTCCCGGCAGGGCGGCACACCTTTGCTCGTGGCCGAAGGCAAACGTGTGTTGGGTGTCATTCACTTAAAAGACATCGTCAAGGGCGGAATCAAGGAACGCTTCGCCCAGCTTCGAAAAATGGGAATTCGAACGGTGATGGTTACCGGAGACAATCCGCTGACCGCAGCCGCCATCGCGACCGAAGCCGGCGTGGACGATTACATTGCGCAGGCCAAACCCGAAGACAAACTCGCGCGCATTCGCAAAGAGCAGGAAGGTGGAAAGCTGATCGCGATGATCGGCGACGGCACCAACGATGCCCCTGCGCTCGCACAAGCGGATGTTGGCGTGGCGATGAACACCGGCACGCAGGCCGCGCGCGAAGCGGGCAACATGGTGGACCTCGACAGCAATCCCACCAAGCTCATCGAGGTTGTTGAAATCGGAAAACAGCTTCTTATGACGCGCGGCGCGCTGACAACGTTCAGCATCGCGAATGACGTTTCGAAGTATTTTGCAATTCTGCCCGCGATGTTCGGCTTGCTTTACGCAACGACCATTGGCGGACGCGGACCGCTCGACAAACTGAACATCATGTATCTGCACTCTCCGCAGAGCGCGATCCTGGCGGCAGTCATTTTCAACGCACTGATTATCGTGGCCTTGATTCCGCTGGCGCTAAAAGGTGTGAAATACCGACCACTGGGTGCAGCGGTCATTTTGCGTAACAACATGCTGATTTATGGCATTGGCGGCATCATTGTGCCGTTCATATTCATCAAACTGATTGATATGCTCCTGGTGTTGGTCCACCTAGCGCCTTGATGTCTGCTGATGCCCATACTGAATAAGAGAATTTATGATCAAGACGACTATTCAATCCATCCTCCACACGCTGGTGTGGAGTGTTATCACCGGCGTGATTTACACGGCGGCGTTCACGGTATTCGCGCAAGTGGTGTTCAAACATCAGGCGGAGGGCAGCTTGGTGGAACGAGACGGGAAAGTCATTGGCTCCGTCTGGCTGGCGCAACAATTTACGGGCACGAATTATTTTTGGCCGCGGCCCTCGGCATGCGGCTACGGGACCGGCCCATCGGGAATCGCTGCATCGAGCGGCAGCAATTTCGGTGCTACCAGTTCCAAGCTGCAAGCCGCTGTGAGCAATAACATTGTGGCATTCATCAGCGGAAACAATTTGCCTACAAACACTGTGGTCCCCGCCGATATGGTTTACGCCTCCGCTAGTGGATTGGATCCACACATCAGTCCGGAAGCTGCGCAGTTACAAATTGCCCGGGTCGCAGCGTCGCGCGGCCTAGGCGAGGACAAGGTCAAGGCATTGGTGAATCAATACACTGAATCACCACAATGGGGAGTTTTCGGCCAGGCGCGAGTGAACGTTTTGCTGCTCAACGTGGCGCTCGACCGGCTGACAGCGCCGAAATCGGTCGCGCTGAACCATTGAGGAATCGCCTCGTGAAGCCACGCCCCAAAGCCCTCATCATAGAGGACGACCGGGCAAATCGGCGGCTCGTGCGCTTCGCCTTAGAAAAAGAAAACTACCAGGTGTTTGAAGCCGCGGATGGCCAGTCCGGCACCCGGCTCGCGGCTGATCGGCGGCCGGACGTTATAATTCTGGACCTGGAATTGCCCGATGTGAGCGGGATCACTTGGCTGCGTTCGTTTCGTGAGGGGAATCAAATACCGGTTCTCGCGCTCTCGGCGCGCGGACACATGACAGAAGAGGTTGACGCCCTTGACAGTGGAGCGAACGGTTATTTGGCCAAACCTTTTGATACTTCCGAGCTGTTGGCCCGGCTGCGCGTGCTGCAGCGTTGCATGCGCGGAATTCCCGAAGGAGCAGCTCTGACCGAAGGTGGTATTAAGGTGGACTTGGCCGTTCACGAGGTGGTTGTCGCCGGCTGTCCCTTAAAATTTACGGCAACTGAGGAGGCACTTTTTTACCTGCTCGCGCAGCACGCCGGGAAAGTTGTCACATGCGGACATCTCTTGCGTTCGATTTGGGGAAATGACTCGAAGAAGAAATTGCATGAGTTACAGGTGTTGATCGCTCGGATTCGCAAGAAACTCGAAGTAGATAGAACCCGCGTATCTATTAGCACCACAGGCCGCATAGGTTATCAACTCCTTGTCCTAAACTCTCACCGGCCGACGCGCGATTTCGTGGGAAATCAATAGAGCCACAGCAAAGGCCGCAAGGACTTGGAATAAAAGGGGCGTGTCCATTATTTCCCTCCGCCTTGCAATTTCTCGACCTGCGCCGCCAGTGCATTGTAATTGGACACCACATTGTTCCGGTCTTTCACTTCGTCGTTGTATTTCTGCAGGAAGCCATCGCGTTGCGCCGCGAGCTCGTTCAGGACGGCGTTTTGCTTTTCGATCCCGGCATAGGCTTCGGCCAATTTATTCGTCAGCGTTCCCACCGCGTCCTTGTATTGTATGAGTTCGTTGCTTAATCCATCGCCGACAATTCGTAGCCGCCCGAGTTCGCGCTTCTGCGCCACCATCGTTTCAGCGTTCGTTTTTTCGTTGTTCCTGAGTTCGCTGAGGTTCGAGTCCATTAGAGAAATCTGATGATTCAACGTCGTGATCGAATTTGTGTAATCACGAATGGCGACGGATTTCTCGTAAGAAATCTGATTCAACTGTTGGACCTCATTGCGCTGAACCGTTTGGTAATACCATTGATACGCGCACAGTCCGCATAGGCCGATGGCGAGGATGACGAGCAGGTTCTGTTGAAAGTTTTTCATGGGGCAGCTTTGACCGAAATCGCTACACGCTGAATGCCGGCGTGTTTCACCAGATCAAGAACGTAAACTATGGAGCCGTGGGTGGCGTCTTTCGTGCCCGTGATGTAAACGGGAACATTTGTGTTTGCCTCGTAACGTTTCGCCAGTGTGGTTGATAAATCAGCAAGTGAAACCGGCTTGTCGTCAGCTTTGACCTGGCCGAATTTATCCACCGTCAAGTTGATGATGTCGGGTTTGACCGTGGAGGTTGCCAGCGTTGCGGTCGGCAGGTTCACATTGAGCGCGCGAATCTTCTGCATTTGCAAACTCACCATCATGAAGGACGCCAGCAAAAAGAACATGATGTCGATCAGCGGGATGATCTCCAGGCGCGTCTGTCGTTGGGGAAGTGGTGAGCGGATCTTCATTTGTTCGTCTGCACTTCGTTGCCGCCAATCGCAAATGCAACTTTCTGCACACCGGCGTCGCGAACGGCTTCATACACACTCACCATCTGGCCATGCAGAGCATCGCGGTCACCGCTGATGAAAACCGGCAGGTTCGTGTCGCTCTTGAAACGATTGCTCAGCACGAGACTCAACTCCGGCAAAGTGATTTGGGTTTTCTCCAGCCACACCAAGCCGGACTTGTCCACCGCGATGTTCAGCATGTCGGGCTTGAAATCGTGCCGCGCCTCAGCCGCCGATGGCAGGTTCACTTTGATGTTTTGGGTCTTGTCCATTTGCAAGCTCACCATCATGAACGACGCCAATAGAAAAAACATGATGTCAATCAGCGGAATGATAACGATCCGCGAATGACGGCGTTGGATTGGCGAAGCTAATTTCATCGCAATGTCTCAATGACCACTTCCGGGCGCCGGAGTGGCCGGCGACATCGCGGTATCGCCGGATTTTCCGCCCCCAACCATGACCTCCACGTTCGTGGCCGCTGTTTCCAACTCGAATTGCAACTGCGCCACCTTGGAGGAAAAAATGTTAAACGGAATCAACGAGATAATCGCGATGCCTAAACCGCAGGCAGTGGCAATCAACGCTTCGCCGATGCCGCCCGTCACCGCGGAAACTGCCAACTCCGCGCTGCCCACACTCAGGAACGAACGCATCAAACCGGTCACCGTGCCCAGCAAACCGAGTAGCGGGGCAAGTGTGACCAGCGTGTCCATCACTACAAGAAACCGCCCCGCTCGTTTAAGCTCAATGCCCGCCGCCAATTGAAGCGCGCCCAGCAGCGAACTATGCGTGTGCCCGATGTGAGCGAGTCCGCGGCCCATCATTCGATTCACGGGGTCTTCCGAACCTTCCGCCAGTTGCTTTGCCACTGGCACGTCGCCATTTTCCAGCGCCGCGAGGATTTGTTCCAATTTCTGCGGTTCGCGTTTTCCTTTTTCCCGCAACCACCAGAACGTCCGCTCGCCCACGACCGCCACGGCCACCAGCGCGCAGATAAGAATCGGCCACATGATCGGGCCGCCTTTGAGAAAGAATTGAATAACGATATTTGCGAACATAAGAGTATGGATTCAGTTTTTGGTTCTGGAAAATCAATCGGTTTGCAGTTTGTAAGTAATGCTAGTTTCAAAAAGTTGGTTCGTGGCTCTGCCGGACGGAAGCGTCCAATTACGTTTGATGAAATCTGCCGTGGCGCGGTCCAGAATGGGGAAACCGGACGAGCTCTTGATCTGGACGGACGTCACATTCCCCGCCGTATCCCCGCTCATCAACAACGCAACCGCTCCTTGTTCTCCCTGCTCCAGCGCGAGTTTCGGATAAGGTGGCTGCGGCCGCGAGCCGCTGGAACCGGTATTGGAGATTTGCGCAAGCTGGTTGGCCGGAGTGATCCGCTGGAGCGGATTGAGCGGCGGAGCTTTCGCCAGCGCGCTAGGCGCTACGAGGTTGCCGATTGTAGGGACGGAAAAATTAATATTGGGTGCGTTCGGCACAACCACGACTATATTCGGTGCCTCGGGTGGTGGCTGGTCGCTTTGATTTTCATTCTCGTTCACCGTCACCGCTTGTGGCGGTGGGGCGGGTTCAAGGATGACGGGTGCAATCTCTTCGATTGGTTGCACTGGTCTAGTCGCAATCCTGGCGGGCGTTGTCCCAAGAATTCCAATCAGCAAAAAAAGGATGCAAATCGAATTGATCCACGCGAGCTTTCGATTTGGATCACGGCTTGCCCCGGGAAGGCAGAGCCGCGCCAGTTCGTCTTTCAACTCGCGAGACGGCATTCGATTTGCATCCGTGTTGTTCATGAGGGAGGAACCTCAGAAGACGTAACTGAGCGAACCGAAGAAGGCCCGCCGCATGCCGAATTGCGCGGCGTTCACCCCGATGCCGCCACCATCGCGCAGTTCGTAAACATTGTCGGTGATGTTCACGACATCCAGCCGGGCCTTCAGAAATTGTTTCCGGCCAACCTTGAATGTCTGTTCCGCGCCGAGGTTCACGGAGTAGGAAGCCGCAACCGACGCCCCGTTGGGCACGCCCGGAGCGTCGGTTCGCAGGCCGCTGCCGTAGAGCGCGTCCACATAAAACCGTGTATTAAGCTCCTGTGTTTCTTTCAAAAGATAAGAGAGGCCAAACGAGCCGGTGATTCGCTCGTCGTGATCCAGATAGACCCAATGGTTATGGATGTAGTTCAGTTCGTCTTGAGCAAACAGGAATTGGCCGGAGGTTACATCCTTACCTTGCGCCTTGGAAACAGCGAGGTTCGCATAGGCAGCAAAACTGCCAATCGTATACGTTCCCGTCGCTTCCACGCCATAAACCCTCCCGTCGCGATAATTAAAATTCGACGGAATCAGCGATGCGCCGAAAAAGCCGTCGTCGAGCTGGTTCACGGCATTCTTGTAATAACCGTCGAGCCCCAATTGCAGGCCTTTGGTGACTTTCTGGCTGATCCCGACGTCGAAATAATTCGCCCGCTCCGCTTTGGCGGGGCTTGCCTTGGCATTCGGCCCGCTGGGTGATTCATTCGAAGTTCCGTCGAATTTTGCCACGCTGCCCGAGGGCACGTTTTCCGCCGCTGGCGGAGTAAAATAACGCGAGTATCCGGCGTGTAAGGTCGTTGAGTCGGTGGGTTGATAAATCAAGTTCACACGCGGACTCGGCTGATTTTCCTTGTCGAACGACGAGTAGAACACGTCGAAGCGCGCCCCGTAATTGACCGTCACCTTGGGAAGGAGTTTCCATTCGTCCTGCAAGTAAATGCCGGCGAAAATCGCGTGCGAGACGCTGTTGTCCACAATAGTTTCCGGGCTCGCGTCTGGAACCGGATTGAATGTATTTGGATCAGTGCTGTCCATCGGGAACACCCGCGTCGAGGAATCCGCTGAAACCGATTCATTCAGCAGCATCAGACCGCTGCGCAACGTGTGCTTGTCATTTAGCTCGTAACTCGCGTCGGCTTGCAAACCGCCGGAATAGATTTTCCGGCTCACGTCGCTGGCCACGCCATTGAAGAACAAATCCCCGACGTTATCCGGTCGGAAATGGACACCGCTGTAGCGTCCGTAGGCGGCAACCTGCGCATTAAAAGGACCGGCTGATTTTTGGTAAGCCACCACACCATAATAATTTTGTTCGTTTTGGTTTTCGTTCAGTTTGGCGGAGTCGAACGTCGAGGGGATACCGCCGCCACTGGACCAGGGAGCACCGCCGGGTGCTGAAAAATTGGCCGGATCATTTTGCAGGCCGGGCGTGTTGGGGATTTCAAAGTCGGCGTGCGAACCACTGGCCATCACACTGATGCGCCTCGTATCATCCAATAGCCACGACATATAAGTGAAACCCTTGAATTGATCCGTCGTGTCGTGAATCGGACTCATGCTTGAAGTCGGATTTTCGATGCCAATATTGTTGTGAGTGAAGCTGCCATCCGCGAAGTAATTGAAGTTCCCCTTCGAACCACCGTATGCAACGCTTGGCTGCACCCAATCATAACTCCCATCATATAGGGAAACCTGCCCGCCCGGGTCGAACACGCCGCTTTTTGTGTGAATGTCCACAATCCCGGCGGTGCGAAAACCATACTGCGCCGGCAGCGAACCCGTAATGAGGCTCAAACTATCGACAAACCGCGTATCCAACTCCTGCCCGAAACCAGTAACGCCCTCGGGCAACAAGACGTCATTGATGCGGTATTGGACGTTCGCGTGCTCCCCGCGCAGGTGAAATTGTCCTAAACCGTCCTGTGCCACCCCGGGCGTGCGCAATATCACCTGATTGAAAGGCGCATTCTCACCCATGGCTTCGGTCGCAATTTGCGATTTGCCGACTTCATACTTGGTTGCACCAAGGTCCGGCACGATTTGGTTTCGTGCCTGGTCCAGCTTGCCAACCACTGTCATGCCCCCCAACTGGGTCACGTTCGTCGAACCGCCGGAATCCGGGCTCGCGAGAGGTGCGTTGGCGGTTTGTCCGTTCGCCGCCTGACCGGCCATTCCAATGGCCATGATCGAGGCAACGATTTGCCAAATAATTTTATTCTGCTGTCTGTCCAAAAATTTCGCGCTCATGTTTTCTGCGTATTAGTTAAATGTGAAAGTTTCCAAAGGGCTGTGTTGGCCGCGTAAGCAGCCAGACTCAGAACGGAACTGTTCGTGGAATATAAAATCCGACGATAGTCGGGTGGTCCCGAACAGCCGTCTGATTACAAAGAAGGAAAACTACACGAGCGGCGGAGCGCGATCGGCGGAAAAGCGGTAATCGAACGAAGAGACTACTGCCAATTGAAGTGGCGGCAGAAGGAAAAACAACGCGGCAACAAACGCAATCAACGGCATTAAAGCCTCAGGCGCATTTACCTGGCCGTGGGCTATCATGGTGATGCCACACTGATGGCCCGGCGAATCTGCGTCCGGATGGATCAGTTTGTGAAGCGACTCGGAGGAAGCAAATAGCTGAAGCGTGAGAAAGAGAGCCAAGCCAATCGTGGCCCAGACGCGGCGGGAGGTCCGGCCGCGAAATGACAGCATGGTCATCACCTTTCTCATTGCAATGAAGCAAAAGTCGCACCCCGGCAGAAAGGCTGCAAGTGATTTCTTCCCTGTGCGTGGAAAATCACACCGCTAACATTATACCTTTGTTGCGATTGGCCGCACGCGTGTTCCAACGCTCATATCGCGCTCCCAAATAATAGGAGGCTCACAAAAACGTTGCGGCGAAATGGACTCTCTTGGACCCGGCCGCTTTGTATCCCATTTTGTATCCCGCGCGCAAAAAATTGGTGCCAAAACGTTCAAAACGGTTCCATTTTGACTGGTTCGGCCTGGGCAGGAATCCCTGCAATTCCAAGTGATTCCGCGTGGTTCGGAAATGCCGTGAAGATTTTGAGTCTAGCGCGTCTGCCAATTCCGCCACGTCGGCTACCAGGCGGAAAATATAAGTCGTCGGGACGCGAAGTAAATAAGTTTATTTCAGGTCCACGCCACAGGGTGCAGGACAAATATCCGGCTTTTTTGAAACGGGGATTTGGGTTCTGCCGGTGAGGAGGGATACCTGGGGTGGTTTCAATTGATTTATTTTTTCAAAAGTGCGCACTTAGGCGCGCTTACGCGCCGAATCAAGTGCTTACGAGGCGAATCGGCGCGGATTTGAAAATGGGGCGCACTCATGTCCGTTGCTGGGACTGGTGCAGGCGGCGATGTCTTTGAACGTGGAAGGCAGGACCTGCGTCGCGGGGCCGGGAATGGAATTTTTTTTGACCCGCCAAATCGCTCAAAAACCCACCAAATCCTGCCAAAATCAACCACTTACGACGAATTGACCGGTTGCGAGTCGAACAGCTTTTGCGGCAGGGATTTGGAGCGCAATTTTTGAGTTTAGAAGGTGGGGACCCGACCGGGTTTTGGGGTGGAAAGGGAGCCGGGTTGGGGAGTTCAAGGGGGTGGAGTTCACGAGTCTGCTCCTCGACGGCTTGAGCCGACCTGCCCGTAAGATGCCGGAAGCACGTCATGGCGCCGGGGACGCGGACATCGCCGCGACCCGAGGCTCTCTTCGTTCCTGTTTTCATTCGCCCCTCCTTCTTCGATTCTGTTTTAGCATGGGTGTCAACTCCGGAAGGGACGTGTCGATATTCCACCGAAAACAGCGAGGAACCAGAAACTTAGTGTCATGTTTTGGTAGGAAGTGGTTATCAGCGCGAGAGGTACCGTTCAAAATGGGTTGTAAAACCGTGAGTTCACCCGCGCGGTAGAGGCGCGCCAGTTGATCGGCATCCCGCCGGTCGGTCTTCACGCGATCGGAAGCTTTCTTGGGGATGAGCGAAGGGGCGACCACCACGCAGATCAACCCTTTGCTGCGCAAATGACGGCAGAGGACAAAGCCGCACGGGCCGGCTTCATAGACCACGCGCAGTTCAATACCTTCGCCGCCGAGCTTTTTGAGTAGTTTATCCACGGCGTCGAGCGTGCCGCCGATGATGCCGTAACGGCGGACTTCGGTGCTGTCCTGCGGCGCGATGCTCACCGCAATCGTTTCTTTGTGGACGTCCAGACCGATATAATGCACTTTTTTATTCATGGGTGTTTGGTTTCTTTCATTGATGAATCAGGCGCTTAACACGCCTCTCATATTGCGGATAGGTCGGCACACACCGATAACCCGCGTATCCAAATCAAACACCCGTTCTTTCACTTTGTTAAGCCATAGGGTCTAGGCCACACCGCGCAATGAAACCCACACGATTCACAGTTTGTATTTTGTTGTTGGTGCCCATTCTGTTGAGCGGTTGCACGTTTTTGCTTCATCCGATAAACAGCACGTTTGCGCGCCATTCCAACCCGATAGCTGGGTGGAAAGTTCTTTACAGCCGGGATTACGAAAAACTCGATAAGGCAATCGTTGATGACTACCACGATTACATCCAGAAATTGCCAGCCAAAGCAAGGAACGGAATGGGCCCGATTTTTTTCTATGAAGATGGAACTGGCCAGCACGCAGTCGCTATTGAAACGGGTTGGAACGGCACGGATTGGATCTACGTTCTCATTTATGACAAGAATAACAAGAGGGTGAGCGTAGTGAAATACTCGCCCGGTTATTACATGAGTTGAAAAGTATGAGACCGAGGTCTAACCCCTATTAAGCCCGGACGGTCAAGAGACAAAAGTTTTGCGTTAGAAAAGTTTCCTTTTCCATGTTCGTCCTCAGAACGGGAACTCCGTCTTAATTTCGCTTGGCAGCTCGGATGGGACATCC
>Ga0265338_10005292_pt1 | contig 16894 bp, 14 predicted proteins | sample 42126metaG_FD_193579 | JGI IMG/M metagenome (GOLD analysis project Ga0265338, IMG submission 193579) | Rhizosphere microbial communities from Carex aquatilis grown in University of Washington, Seatle, WA, United States - 4-21-26 metaG | ecosystem: Host-associated > Plants > Roots > Rhizosphere... | reverse complement strand
GGAACTTTCCCGGTCCGCGCGTTCGCGAGTTTGTAGCCAGTTGGTGACCTTTTCCTCCCGCACCAGTCCATTTGCGCATGCCGTCTCTTCGAATTCTCTGTGTTCATCTCACGATTTGTTTTCTCGTCCTGGGAGCCTCCGCGCAAAGCGCTCCTGCCAAACCGGCGCCCTGCGATCAGAATCCCACGTATCACAAGCTCGATTTCTGGGTCGGCGCTTGGGATGTGTTCGATCTGAAATCGGGGGCGAAAGACGGCACCAACCGGATCGAGAAAACTTTGAAGGGCTGCGCGATCCTCGAGAACTGGACCGAGACGGATGGATCGGAAGGAAAGAGCCTGTTCTACGTTGTCCGCGCCACCGGCCAGTGGCGCCAGATCTGGGTCGAAGACTCGGGCGGAATGAAAGAAAAGAGTCTGCAGGAGTCGTACAGCGGCGAAGGCGTACGGTTTCAGGGGGAGATCCTGCATCGCGACGGCACGTCGCATCTCGACCGGACCACGCTTCAATCAATGAGCGGCGGCCGAGTCCGGCAAATGATTGAAATTTCGCGCGATGCCGGGAAGACCTGGGAAGTGGTTTATGATGCCGAGTATCGCCCCCGTAAGTAGCTGAATCTCAGCCGCTTGCGGGCTGCGACTTTGTGTTCGCTTTCGCATCTACTCTTCAGCCATGCAAGTTACTGTTTATTCCGCGTCCTGGTGTCCCGACTGCCGCGAGGCCAAGCGCTTCCTCGACCGGTACAAGATTCCTTACACCGATATCAACATTGAAACCACGCCGGGCGCGGCCGACGAAGTCATCAAACGCACCGGCAAACGGGCGATTCCGCAGTTTGTTATCGATGGAGAGTGGGTGCAGCCCTATGTTCCCGGCGAAGGCTTTCTCTATGACGAGATGACGAAGAAACTGGGGATTACGCAGGAACCCACGGCGTAGTACGCCGAGTTTAAGCCGGATCGGGATTCGCATTCTCGGCCGCGCGGCGATACGAATCCGCCACCACCCAGGCACCCGCCGTCAGCGCGAACGAGAGGATCGTCTCGCTCCATACGAAGGCGTTCTTGGAGCCTGCCGCCACGATGGGCACCCACACGAGCAGCGTAAACATGCCGATCTGCAACGCCGAAAGCGCGGCAGCGAGCCGCGCGCACACTCCGATGAGCACTGCCAGGCCCGCCGCGAAAAAGGTACACCCGAAGAAATACGCCCAGCCCATATGCCATGGTAGCCAGCCAGGCACTAGCGCGGCGGTCTCCTTGGCGTAGGTGAAATGGGCGACACCGAAGGGGATCATGGCGAGTCCGTAGAGCACTCTCGCGATGCGCACACCCTGGTCGCCGGTGGCGAAGGCGAGGTGCTGCCGATCCCAGTCGGCGGCGAACCAGGCATACAGTACCCAGGCGCCGGCTACCATGACCGCGGTCTCACCGCAGCCCGACCAGGAATCCTGAGAAGCGGGTGCGAGGAAGATGGCGCGCACTCTCAACAGCAGCAAGAAAAGCAGGAGGCAGGCGAGCAGCACGCGAGCGGCGGGAGCGGCGGTGCGCCGAAAGAGCAGTCCGAGGCCAGATGCCAGAGAGACTACGGCACTTAGATACACCAGTACCTCACGCGCGGGCACATTTTTGGGCACTGGCTGCCATACTGCAGTGAAATCGCCTTTGACGAGGCCCAGAATTCCGAGGCCGATCACGGTTGCGGCAAACAGCGCATGACCCACGCTTGCGATACGCATTTACCAAGTCCTCCAGTGGAGTTTCGGTTCGTCGGCACAGGCATCCCACTTATGCCAGTACCGAGCATCGGCACAACGAATGCGTTTGTTTTATCGCCTCGGGCCGGGAACCGCAAGCGAGTCAGCGCTTGTGGTAGGCCCAACGAAACCTTTGGGTAGACGGGTTCTGAATCCACCGGATTTGAGAGCGACGGATAATTTCAGAACTACTGGCTATTTGTCCCGCAGTTCCTGGGTGACGCGAAGATCCAGAACAATCCGTTTGAAGGCGGCATCCTAGTGAGCCTTCTGGCCCTTTCAATTCCTCCCAGAGGCGGTCTGGTTACCTTGGGTGCACCCCCGGTTCGACTTCTGTACCCTACTCGACTGGCTTCGGTTCGGTCAGGATAGTACCTGCCACCCGGGGCCTCCCTCCTTGCCGGGCATGACCTTCCATGCCATCTATGTTTGATTCGGAAGACAGAGACGAGCCGGTCGTCGAGATGTGGCAGCGCTTCGTGCAGGGGCTGCTGGGGGTACTGGCGTTGGTGGGTGCGCTGATAATGGCGCACTACTACGCTCCCCCGGAGACGAGCGGGCTGGAACAGCAGGTGCACGAACTATCGAGCCAGATTGCGGAGATGCAGCGGGAACAGTCGTTCCCGGCAGCGTCGGTCAACGACGCACGCGATTCAGTGGCCTACATTTACGGGATTTATCACATAGCGGGCAAAACCCAGCATTTCCGGGCGCGGGTCGCGGGCACGGGATTTGTCGTCGGACCGGGCTTACTGGCGACGAACCGGCACGTCGCCGAGCCGTGGTATGGCGACCGCGAAGTCGCATCGGCATTGCGGCAGGGCGAAGTCCCGGTACTCGAAAAGCTAGTCGCCTATTTTCCGGGATCTCCGCTGCCGGTATCTCTCGAAACAGCCGTACTGGCGAAGCACGGGGACCTGGCGATTGTGCGCATGGAATCGACCGCCTTTACGGACAAGTTACGGCCGTTGGCGCTGGCCCCGGAACCGCCTCGTGTCGGTGACTCCGTGAGCGTGCTGGCCTATCCGATGGGCGTGACCGGGATGGTGGCGAAATCGCCGGCAGTCGTTTATGACCGCCTTTCGGCTCATCCGGATGACGCGGACACGGCGGGGGAGCTGGCTGCCCTTTCATTGATCCGGCCATCCGCGACCTTTGGACACATTGGCGACGTGACGGGCGACAAGTTGATTTACGACGCTCCGACAGCGCGGGGCGGCAGCGGGGGGCCAGTGCTCAATTTGCGCGGCCAGGTCGTTGGGATTAATTCGGCCTACATCGATGGCTTCTCAGGAGGGACGTTGGGGATTACGGCTCCTGAACTCGTGCCTCTGATTGACAGCGCCAAGAAGGCCGCAGTGGTTACGGCGGCAATTCGGCATTAGTAGCTTCCCCATCCTCCCGAAAGTTGCAATTCCTTGCGCAGTAGGTTCCCTTCCAGATAAGTGCTCTGCCCTAGCTGCGCAGACAAGTGCTCTGGATTCAGGTACATTTGTAAGCTGCTGATTTGAATAACAAACTGGCCTTCAGACTGCACCCGTTTTCGGCATCAATCTCCAAACAGACGTGGGGATCGGCGGTAAAGATCACCTGGTTAGATAACCTGCTGGATTCGGGCAACGGTTTCAACTACCGGAAGAGTCTAATGAGACCTCAATGATGATCAAGAAACTTGTGTTTGTGATGGCCCTGGCAAGCCTGGTAGTGGCTACCGGCTGCGCGAAGGGCGGCAGCGGACCCTGCGTGAGCAATTGTGCTGCGATAACCCTGAACCTGGTGAGCAACGGCGTCGTGGGCGCCACGCAAACTCCGCTCAACGCGGTCATTACGATCACAGCGACCGTCACAGGGGCGACCAGTCCGGACGTGAACTGGGCGATTACCGGAACCTCCTGTTCGGGCAGCGGGAACCCTTGCGGATCTTTTACGGCAACAACGGGGACCACCGCGACCTATCAGGCGCCCTCGAGCATTCCCAGCACGCCGCAATTCACCATCACAGCGACATCGCAATCGAACAGCGGCCTGGTCGGATCGGCAGCATTGACCATTGTTCCGACGACGACCTCCGTAGCACCTCCGGTCATCAATGTGGGCGTGGGGCTAACGCAAGAATTTGTGGGCGTGGCGATTCCTGACAACGCCGTTCAATCCTTCACGTGGTCGTGCACGTCGGGCAATGGGCCGTGCGTGAACTTCACACAGGATCCGAACATTTCAGGCCTCGTGACATACAAGCCGACTTCGGCGGAGGGGTGCGGAACAGGCACGGGTTGCGTGGAAATCGACGCCGCCGGAACGGCTGACCCGGCCGGCTGTTCGTTTGACCCGCAAACATATCCTTGCACGCCGGCTAAGGTCACGCCGGTGACATCGCGCCTGACTGGTGCGAGTTCGACTTCGGTCAAGTTCGGGTTTCAGTTTTCTGGATACGATTCGGGCGGAAACCATGTGTACGTGGCCGGGAGCTTCATTGCGCTCAACGGCTCGATTTCATCGGGGGTAGAAGACGAGATCGCATGGAACGGATCGCAATACGCGGTGACGCAACATGCAATCAGCGGAGGTTCGTACACTCCGATCAACGGGAACGATCCGAACTCGAACAATCAAGGCACCCTCGCTCTCAGCTTGCCGGGCGGCGTATTTCCAAACCAGTATCAGGCAGTACTCGACGCCTCTGGTGATATCCAGATGATCGAGTCGGATGGTCACGGCAGCGGGTCGGGAACCGCAGAACCGGTCGCAAGCAATAACGGTTTCAATTCCGGGTCGAGCCAGTCCTTCGCCTTCGGCTTCACCGGAGTGGATAGCGCCCACAACCGCGTGGGGTATGCGGGCGTGATTCCGACCAACGGAAGCGGGAGTATCAGCGCCGGGCTAATGGACATCAACGACAACGGGAACACCACGAATATTTGTGGCGCCGCTCCCTGCAATATTGCGGGTTCGTACTCCTATAACGCGGCCATCAACTCCGGGCAGATGACGCTGACCTCGGCCACAACCATGCACTTCGACTTCTTCCTGGCCAATGGACAGTCCGGCAAGAACAACAATGCGACGCTGAGCATCTATGCGATTTCAACGGACGCGGTCGATGCGACGCACCCGGCAGTTCTCGGCTCGATGATGTTCCAGGATCCGGCCCAGACGTACAACAATGCGGCCTTCAAGGGATTTTCTGTTTCGGCGCTGACGGGAACCAATGCCAACGTCTCGCTGACTCTCGCTAACACCGACGGAAAAGGCAACTTCAGCGGCCAGTTCGATCAGAACAACGCTGGAACTATGATCTCTGCGGCGAGCTTCAGCTCGTACAAGTACGCGCAGGCACCTACCACCAGTTCCAACGGACGCTACACGATTCAGATGCTGGGCAATCCGTCCGCGAGTCCGGTCGTGAATCCGCTGCCATTCATCCTGTATGCCAGCGGATCGAACCGCGGATTCCTGCTCGACCAGAACAGCTCTTCCGTGATTACCGGAACGATGACGCCGCAGAAGTCTCCGCCGAAGTCGATCGGCCTGTTTACGCCGACCGCGATTGCGAGTACTTACGCGGTGGCAACCAACAGCAACAGCTCTTCCACCGTTGCGCCGCTCACGATGAACCTGCTGCTGACGTCACCCGGCAACAATGCCTTCAACGTTACCGGTGTGCAAAACCCGGGCAATCAGACGGTAACCGGAACCTATACCCTGGATAGCTTCACAAGCCTGGGTACATTTGTATTCACAGCCCCGGCGGCGCATTACATCCTCTATCCAATTTCGCTCACGGACTTTTACATCATCCAGGACGCGAGCAAAGATACGGGTGTATCGAGCGCGATCTTGTTTGCAGCGCAGTAGGCGTTCAGATAAAGATTTGTGATTCAAATCCGCCTCGTTGAGGCGGACTTTTTTGTTGCCCTGCTTACGCCCGGCTTCCGATCCAACCGGTCTCGCGAACGTGTTCTTCTTCGATCCGGCGAAGGCGGGCCGCCATGATGTTGGGGCGGCCGATGTATCCCACGATTTGCTTCGGGTTGGCGCGGGCCACGACGGGCAACCGGCCGATGTCGTAGCGCAGTAACTTGTCGGCAGCCTGGGACAGAGTTTCATCTTCGTAAGTCACGACAGGATCGGGGGAGCCACTTTCGAGGACCGTGGCGGAGCCGCCGGGTTCACGGTCGAGAGCCCTCAGGATGTCGCCGCGCGTGATCATGGCCTGGAGTTCTCCGTGATCGTCAACCACTAGGAGTGCCTGGTGGCGCGAGACATCGGGATCGCGCCGGGCGATCCGGTCGGCCAGTTCTCCCACGCGTGTGGCGGCAGCGATGGTCGGAGCATCTCTATCCATCATCTGCCCGACGTGGACCTGCTGCAGGATATCGGCTTCGTAGTCCTGATGGATGCGGAGGCCGCGGCGGCGCAGCTTCTCCGTCATGATGGAAGCGTGGGGCATGAGAACCATGGCGATGCCGTCAGCGATCACGCTGACCAGCATGAGTGGGAGGACGGAGTTGTAATCGCGTGTAATCTCGAAGGCGAAGATGATGAAAGCGAAGGTGGCGCGCGAGGCGGCTCCAAAAACTGCACCCATGGCGACAAGCGCGAACGCTGCCGGCGACAGATGAGCACCCGGGAAAATTCGATTGAGGACGATGGCGAATGATCCGCCGAGGGCAGCGCTCGACATGAACATGGGAGCGAGCAATCCGCCGGAAGTTCCCGAACCCAGCGACACCACGAGGGCGGCGGCTTTTGCGACCATCACGACGAGCAACACATCAAGGGCGAGGTGGGCGTTGAGTATGTCGCTGATCGTGTCGTAGCCGACACCCAAAACGCGGGGAACGAAGTATCCGATGATGCCCAATCCGAGTGCGCCGATGGCCGGCCACCAGAGATCGTCGATGGGGAGCTTTTCGAACTGATCCTCGGTCCAGTAAAGGACCTTGCTGAAACCCACCGCGGCGAGTCCGCAGAGCCCTCCGAGCAACAAATAGAACGGAAGCGCGCGAGGGATACTGAAGTCCATGGCAGCAACTTCGAACATGGGGCCGCCGCCCAATAGTTGCAGGTGAACTGCGGTCGCCAGGGTGCTGGCAATGACCAGCGGGATGAAGGACCGCGACTTGAACTCGAACAGCAGCAGTTCGATGGCGAGAATGACTCCAGCGATCGGAGTGTTGAACGTCGCCGACATACCTGCAGCGGCGCCACAGGCGAGCAATACTTTCCGCTCGGCGGCCGTGGTGTGCACGATCTGACCGATCAAGGATCCGAGAGCGCCTCCGGTTTGAATGATGGGTCCTTCCGCGCCAAATGGGCCTCCGGTTCCAATCGCGATGGCGGCCGAGATCGGCTTCAAGATGGCGACGCGCGGCTGAATCCGGCTGCGATTGGTCAAGACCGCTTCCATGGCCTCGGGAATGCCATGGCCCTTGATTTTCGAACTGCCGAACTTGGCCATGACGCCGACGATGAGGCCTCCGATGACGGGAACAACGATTACCCAGAGTCCAAGGTGATTGAGACGGGCGCTGGTGAAGTCCGTAGAGAAGCGATGAAAGAAAACAATGTTGGTGAAGAGGCCGATCAGCCGGTATAGGAGAAAGGCGACGATTCCGGCGAGCAATCCGACTCCGGCGGCGAGCGCCGAGATCAACCCCATTCGAAATTGCGCTGGGGTGGCGAGGCGGTCGAGGTTCGAGCTGGTGGTTGTGGAGTTGTTCTGGTTATGTTCGGCCGAGGGCGATTGGCCATTCGAAGGACTCATTCTTCGATCATTCCTTTCTTCCCCGGCTGAACCTTCCTGGGGTTGAACTCAGGTGTTAGCCGGCGTTCTGCCTGACTTGCGAACGCGTGCTTTGCCGGCATCGAGCACCCTTTGCAAAGCGGCCATCAGAGCCGGTCCCGCGCTGCGCAGCTCGGCACGATGGTCGAGCGAGAGTTCGCGGAGCAACTTTTCACCCTTGACGGTCAAACTCAACAAAACCTCGCGGCGGTCTTCCAGGTCGCGCCGCCGGCGAACATAACCCCTCCTGGCCAGCCGGTTGGCCAGTTCGACCGCACTGTGCGGCTGGATCTGAAGCCGCTCCGCCAGGACTCCGATGCGCGGATGCTCCTGTTGCAAACCTTTGACGGCCAGCAGGAGCTGGTGCTGGCGGGGCTCGATTCCGGCCTTGCGCGCCGCGTCCTCGCTGAAGCGCAGGAAGCGTCGAATCTGGTAGCGCAGTTCCGCAAGCGATTGATAGTCCGACAGGGTTAGGGTTTCCATGAGGCGGATTATATTGAACCGTCTCTATTTATATCGTATCACGATACATTAAAAGGCGCTGGCCCTCGGGTGCGCATGACGCGACGAGCGTCAGGGCGTGTGCAACTTTGAATTCGCTGGGCCCTCGTTTATTTTGCGCGGACCACCGTCTTCGCGGTGGTTAGGTTATCAAACCGGTCATAGGCTCGGACCACAATCACATGATCTCCGCTCACAGTTTCAGAATTGAGACCCGGCCCGATCGGGGCCGGTGGAACGTCAAGATGGAAGTCGTAGTCTTCCGACTTCGCATCGGACAAGTGGCCGACAGGTTCGACGAACTGCCAGTCTCCACCGTCAAGCGAATATTCGGCTCGCTTGATGTTCGAGAAGGAATCTGCGGCGCGGAAGCGGACGTGAATCTGCTTGCCCTCGAGTGCAGCGCGCAAGGTCTCAATCACGGGAGAAGTGTTATCCACTTCGAAGCGCGCAGACGCTTTCTGGGCATACAGCGCTTCGCCCGGCGAGTGTGAAGGGGAATCGGACGCGACGACCATGACCGTATATCCACCGTCCGGCAGGAGGCTGGAATCGAACGAGTAGTAGCGGTCCGAGAGATCGTTTTTCAGCAGGAGCCAGCGTGATTCACCGTCCCCGCGATAGTAGACGGCATAGAGGAGCTGGTCGTCGTTATCGTCATGCGCCGACCATCGGATGCCGATGGAATCGTGATCGCGCACGGCGGGTGGCGGAGGATCGAAGCGCGGCTGGCCAGGTGCCTGCGGCTCGGTGCCGGTGACATGGGGAATCGGCGTGTAGTGGTACCCGGGCTGCACGGTGATGTCATCGATTTCCGGCGCGACATTCTTGGGCAAATAATTCAGCAAGACACTGTCCACATGCGGCGCGGAAGTACCCGCGCGCAGCACGGCCTTCCACTGCACAAAACGGGCGGAGGGGATGTTCAGTTCGGAACCGGTCGCAAGGTCCACTCGGGTCCACTGACTCCAGTTGCGATCCGGGTTGTCGACATTGCCGCTGCGCTCATAGAGCTCAACGCTTCCGGCGCTGCGTATGGTAGAGCGTCCCCAGCGTGAAAAACCGTGGGCATCGAAGACATCGCTCTCGTAGGAGCCCTCGACCTCGGGACTAGGACCAAGGACAAAAATCTTGCCGAGGTTGCTGCTGGCGGCGTAGAGGCCTCCACCGGGAGCAGCGGCGAATGCGGTGATCTGGCTGGCGCTCGCCTTGACCAGATCAGTGTAGTCGTCGACGTCGTTAATGGCGAAGATATGTCCGCGATTGCCGGTACCAGCGAGCAGTCGGCCATGCTGATCGAAACCGAGCGCATAGACCAGGTCTTCGCGCGAACTCCAAAGATGCGCCGGAGCGCCGTCGGGAGCGATGCGATAGATCTCCGAACCGCCGCTAGCGCCGATCCCGGGAGCAGGAAAGGGCTGGGATGGCGCGGCCGGGGCGGATGCGATTGTCGCACCGGCTCCCGCCGTTACTGTCTGGGTTGGTCCGCCGATGGTGATATTCACCACGGGAAGCGCGGAACCGGGACGCTTTTCGCCCGCACCAGCCGCATAAATGTTGCCGGCGGCATCGATGGCAAGTGCGGTGATTTCCTTTTTTGGCGCGCTGTAGAGGACAAAGGCATCTCCGTTCGGCGCGATGCGATAGATGAGGCCGCTGCCGTCGGAGCCGGCAATCAGGTTTCCTTTCGGATCAAGCGCGAGAACGCGGATGTGAACTTCGTCGCTCTTAAAGAAGAGCGAGTGCTGTCCGGCCGCGGTGACTTTGTAAATTTCGCCATGGTCTCCGGTAGCGGCGTAGAGGTCACCGGCATTGTCGAGAGCAAGAGCCCAGATGTACTTTGCGCCGGGATCGAAATAGAGAGAGGCACTCCAGGATTCGCTGGGCGCGCCCTTCCCTGCCGCGGCTGCTATCTTCGCCGCGGCCAGGCGGTAGATCTTCCCATCAGGGGCGGTGGCGGCGTAAACGACTCCGCTTTTGCCGGCGACCAGAGCCTGCACCTGTAGTTCCTGGGGCTCAAAAATGGTCGTAATCTGACCCTCGGGAGTGATGCGATAAACGCGTGCGGGAGATCCTGCGGCGGCATAAATGTTGCCCACCGCGTCCGAGGTGATTGACCAGATGTAAGTCGACGGTGTTGTCGCCAGGGGCCTGAATGCGGGAGCCAGTTCGAGTCCGCCCTCGCTGCGGAAGGCGATGCCGTTGGCGGTGCCTTTGATGAGCTCGTCAAACTTGGATTGTTCCCAGGTACGTGTGCCTTCGGCGAACGCAGCAGAAGCGGCAAGTATAGGAAGTAATGCGGAGATAAAGAACAGCGTCTTACGAGACAAAATGGACCTCGGTTCTGAGATGAAGTTGGTTTCGGCGCGTGCTGCTCGTCATGCGAAAGTGATTCGCGGCGTCGAGCGCGGTGCGAATTGTTAAGAGCGCGACAGCTACTTGATGTTGATTGTCAGCATCTGGGCGCCGGAGACTACGTAGTCCAACGGGTCAGTGGACGCTTCGCTCACCGACGACTCGTTCAGGACGACCATGTCCTGCGTCCCTCGCATGTTGTCCATCACGTTCATGACGGAGAGAGGCAACGTGGGCATGACTTTGTCGGCGACCATGGCTCCAGGATCGGAATCGAAGAGCGAAACATAGACGCGATCGTCAGAACGCTCTTTGTTCAGAAGCGAGATCGTGGGGGCCAGTCCCAGGCTGCGAGTCATGGTGGGTGTGCCGCGATGCATGCGGTCGAGAGTATCGCCATCGCTGACTAGGATGCGCAGCGGTCCCTTCGATGCCGAAGTCGGAATACGAATGGGAATCTGGCGGACGAGGCGTTCGCCGCGGTAGGGGCGAATCACTGTCTCGACGGTTATCTGGTCGCCAGGGCGAGCTTCGGTGACATCCGTGCGCGAAGTTTCGAGCCGGGCGGAACGGCGTTCGCGCACCAGGTCAAAATCGAGCTTCACGCCCTGGACGTCCGGAGCGTCGTACGGATTGCTATAGATGCGTCCAAAGCGGTCGCCGATGTTCGAGGCCGCCAGGGCCGCAGCGGGCTGGCCGTTATCGAGCGGAGCGAACATGTTGCGCATGGTGACGTCGGGATAGCCCTTGACGCTGAGCACTCCGTTCATACGGTAAGTAATGTCCTCGCCGTATTCGTTGGTGCCGTGCAGGGCGTTGAACACTGTGGCCATCATCGCCAGCGGGCTGAGGCGCGCATTGTTGAGAACTTCGTAATGAAATTCTTTAGGAGCGGGGCCACCGCGAAGAGTGACGGTCACGGGAATCATCTTTGGCTCGTGGCCCATTACGCCCAGGATGCCGGCCTGACGGTCCTGTACAAAGGCACCGACGGTCTCTGTGGTGTTAACGATCTTGAAAGCATTGAGAGGCGACGGAAGCGTGGCCACGACCGTAGCCTTGGTCATGGGTAGATCCACTTCACCGAATTGCAAGAGCGGATGGCCACAGGCAAGCAGGTGCTTGGGATCAACGTAGGTCACCGTGCAGGTGGCAGCGATATCCATGTCACCGCGAACGAGCACGGCACTGACTGCGGAGCCGGCCTCGATTGGCTCGGGCTGCTTGCGGTCACTGGATGATCCCGTGCCCATCACGGGCACGATGCCGGCTTCCTTAAACTGTTCTGCATAGCGCTGGAGCGTGCCGTCAGAAAAGCCATTGAATACGAAGGGGGCGTCGATCGGCTTCAGGTAGTTGGAATAGTTCGTCGCTGGCAATTGAGTCGTCCCGGGGCCGGAGGTCGCCGTTTTGCCGGTCTCATCAGGGCCGGTGGCGCGCAGGGACGCAGCGGCGGGGCGGTGATCAAGGGCATTGATTTCAAACATCTCGGCGATAGGAGTGACACCGGCGATGGGTTCCTTGGAGAACTCACCGATGCGGAAGGCGAGCGCGCCCGCCAGCTTGCCATCGAAATAAACGGGACTGCCACTCATGCCGGCAACCACGCCTGTGTATTCGGGCTTGATACCGTGCAAGCGGACCAGGATGATGTCGCCCTTGGGACCGTTGACGTTGCGCAGAATGCCGAGGACTTCCACGTCCATGGATTCCGGCTTGACCCCCTGGAACACGGTGAGAGCGGTTCCTTTCATTCCTTCATGAATCTGATCGAGCGGGATGATCGTTGTATTGTCTTGGGCAACGGCTGCAGAAGCGGATGCAAGACACAGAAGGGCGGCAAGGAGCGCCGTAACTCTCATGAATATCCCCGGAGGTCAAACTACGACCCTACTAACTGTTTAGACTCCGCGTGTTGTAAAAATGATTTTTGCCTGGAGGAGGAGGCGATTTTCGCCTTGCAAAATATCCCAACCGCAGAGTTGTTGCATCTATACTAGCATAGGTTTTTTTCGAGGATTCCCCATGATTTCTATCGTGTTTTCTGAGCAAAAGAGGGTGCGGAGCGCTGCCCGTAAGTACCTGACACCGCTGATGTTAGTGTCTATTTTTCTGGTGCTAACCGCCGTCTTTTCAGGGGCCCAAGACACTTCCCAACAGCCTCCGGCAAACCCCAACAAACAGGACTCTCCGGCAGAAGCGGGTGGACCGCAAAATGACACAGGACCCTATGTAATTCCGAAGAAAAAGGAGATTCCGCCACCTCCGGCTCCCGAAAAACCGAAGAAGATCGAGAACATGCCGGACTACTCGATCAAGGTGGACGTACCTTTAGTAACTTTGGATGTATTGGTCACGACCAAGGACGGCCAGACCATCCCCGGCCTGAAGCCCGAGAACTTCAAAATCATGGAGGACGGATCTCCACAGAAGATTGCATCGTTCAACCAGACCGAAGCTCCCATCACCGCGGTGCTGCTCATCGAATACGCAGCGACGAACCTGCGATACATGTATGACGCGCTGAATGCGTCCTATACCTTTGCCAGCGGGCTGAAAAAAGACGACTGGGTCGCGGTCGTTTCGTATGACATGAAGACCCAGATCCTGGTGGACTTCACGCAGAACAAGCAGGCAATCAACGGCGCGCTGAATATGCTCCGGATTCCGGGATTCAGCGAGCGGAATTTGTTTGATGCGGTGTTCGACACGCTGGACCGGGTCGATCGCATTGAGGGGAAGAAGTACATCATTTTGGTTTCTTCGGGCGCCGATACCTTCAGCAAGCTGAACCTCGATCAGATCATGAAGAAGATCAAGTCGACGCGTGATACGACGATTTATGCGGTGAGCATCGGCTGGCAGCGGCGCGAATATATGGACTCGCACGGTTACGCCAGCGGCGCAACGGAAGTGGGTTGGCTGCAGAATGACAACCAGCTCAATACGTTTGCCAAACTGACCGGCGGCCGGGCATACTTCCCTCGTTTTGAAGGTGAACTGCCGGAGATCTTCAATCAGATTTCCGCCGACATCCGGAACCAGTACACGATCAGCTACCACCCGACGAACACCAAGCTGGACGGGAGCTATCGCAAGCTGAAGGTGGAATTGCAGGCGCCGGATGGCGGCCAATTGAAGGTTCGTGATCAGAAGGGCAAAGAAGTAAAAACCATCGTGTACGCACGGGACGGGTACACGGCGAAACATCAGGTGGAGTAGGGTCGTAGGTCGTAAGGCATTGAGTAGAGCTTCTTCGCTTCGCGGGATAGTGTGTGCGATGCCTTGAATCCATAGCTTCCGTGGGTTGCACTCCTTGACCGCTGCGCGGGCGGACAGGAGATCAACGCTTCCGTGCGCAGCATAGACTCCCCCCCTACACACCACTCCTGCGCGTGATTTACAATCCTCAGTTCCCATTCAGGAGATACCTCAGTGATCCCACGTTATACGCGGCCGGAAATGGCCCGCATTTGGAGTGACGAAAACCGCTTCCGCACCTGGCTGGCCGTAGAAGTTGCGGCGACTGAAACGCTCGCGGAGGCTGGGATCGTCCCCAAGGAAGCCGCCAAGGCGATTCGCGCACGCGCGGATTTCAACGTGGATCGCATCTTCGAGATTGAAGCCGAGGTGAAGCACGACGTCATTGCATTCACGACGGCTGTGGCCGAGATCGTTGGGCCGCATGCACGCTGGTTTCACTATGGACTGACCTCGAATGACGTTGTGGATACGGCACAGGCGTTGCTCATCCAGCAGGCGTCGTCCCTGATTGCTGGCGACCTTGAACGACTGGCTAACGTTCTGGAACGGCGGGCGTGGGAGTTCAAAGACACGCCGATGATCGGACGCACGCATGGCGTGCATGCGGAGCCCATCACGTTCGGATTCAAGATTGCGAACTGGTATTCGGAGACGCGGCGAAATATTGTGCGATTCCAAGCCGCGATGGAAGACCTTCGGGTAGGCAAGTTTTCGGGGGCGGTGGGAACGTTTGCGCACCTGACTCCTGAACTGGAAGAGAAGATGTGCGCGCGCCTGGGATTGAAGGCAGCCGCAATTTCTTCGCAAGTGATCCAGCGCGACCGCCATGCTCAGTACCTGGCGACACTGGCGGTGATTGCATCGACACTCGACAAGATTGCCACGGAGATTCGGCACCTGCAGCGTACGGAGGTGCGCGAGGCAGAAGAGTTCTTCAGCGAAAAGCAGAAGGGCTCGTCGGCCATGCCGCACAAGAGAAACCCTGTGACTTGCGAACAGATCAGCGGATTAGCCCGGGTTGTGCGCGCGAACGCTCAGGCCGGCTTCGAAAATGTTCCGCTGTGGCACGAGCGGGATATCTCGCATTCCTCTGCGGAACGCATCATCATTCCGGATTCGACTACGCTCACGAATTACCTGCTGAACAAGACTTCAAATTTGATCGAGACGATGTTCGTCTACCCTGAGCGCATGTTGGCGAACTTGCACAGCACTCGCGGGCTGGTATTCAGCGGGCAACTGCTGCTCGACCTGGTGGAGAGCGGAATTTCACGCGAAGACGCGTATCGCGTGGTGCAGGGGCACGCGATGCACGCGTGGAGAGAGGGACTGGACTTCCACGCGCTCGTGCTGGACGATCCGGCAATCGCTGGCCGCGTTCCGCACGCCAAGATTGAACGCGCCTTTGATTTGAAGCGTCAACTAAAGAACATCGACAAAATCTTCGCGAGGGTTTTCCCAAAGAAAGCCCCCGCAGCGGCAAAGGGCACGAAAGCCAAAGCCGGCAAGCGACGCCGCTAGCAACCTGATCGCTCCCTCAGTCACTCCGCTTGGTGACCGACGCACTTTCGTGCGGCCGGAAGCACGTGTCACTCTCCTCTGTGTTTGGAGGAGTGGCATTCATGTGGATCAAGGCGGTCGCCGGCATCGCTATTGTTCTCTTTGTCGTTTGAGTGATTGGAGTGCTCCAGGGCTGGAGCAAAAGCAGCATCACCGGGCGACTTATTGGGATCGTGTTTATTACAGTGCTGGGCTCGGGTGCGTTCTGGGGCACCCGCATCCTTTTCGGCTTCCATCGGTGAAGCCGCAGCTCGCGTCAGCGAGCCCGGGAACGGGCGCCACTTCGCACTAACTCCAGGAGATCGATCAGATGCTGGAGTTTGTCCTGCGCGACGTGCTTCAACATCTCGCGACCAAACTTTTCCAGGGGTTCGTCCATCTCGCGGAGAAGTTTCAGTCCGGCATTGCTAATCTTGCCGTAGATCACGCGGCTATCCGACTTCGCGCGCGTGCGCGTGACAAAGCCACGTTTCTCCAGACGATTCAGAAGGCGCGTAACATCGGGATCCCGGGTGATCATGCGCTCGCCAATTTCACTGCACGGCAAACCATCCGACCCTGCGCCCCGGAGAATACGGAGAGCGTTGTATTGCGTACCAGTCAAACCGAATTCCTGGAGCTTGGCTTCGATGCTCGACTGGAGCGCGTCGGTCGTGCGTAGCAAGGAAAGATAAGCTTCCTGTTCGCGGCTGCGAAATGGGATCCTCTGCTTGAGTTCTGCCTGGAGTCCGCGGGCCATCAATCGAGATTATTTGTTATCACAACTATTTGTCAATCTCCGCGAATTTTGCGCTTTGTAAAGGGATTGTAAAGGGTGTGGCAGGGTGCATCCTGACAGGGGCAAAGGGCATCTATTTAACTAACCGGTTAAACACTGTGGGGACCGGAAATTCGAGTGAGGATGGCAACCATGAAGAAGCAACTTGTTGCGGTGACCGTGGCGCTGCTCGTCCTGCTGAGTATGACCGCGATGGCCTCAACCGCCAGCTACGACCAACAGATTCAGCAGACCGTCAGCCAGAAGATGCAGAGCACGAAGCCGCTGCAGAGCGTAAGCTCCAGCGTCGAGGATGGCATCGTGACCCTGACCGGCACGGTCAATCTGTACCAGGACAAGCTGGATGCAGCCAAGAAGGTCAAGAAGATTGCCAACGTTTCGGGTGTTCGTAACGATATTGTGGTCGCAGGACAAAACATTCCTGACGCCCAGCTTCAGCAGAAACTGGCAAAGAAGCTGGCGTCGGACCGAGTGGGTTATTACGACAACACCTTTAACTACCTGGCTATCGGTGTAAAAGATGGTGTCGTGACTCTGAATGGCGACACGGTCAACGATGTGCCGAAGGATTCAGCGATGGCCATCGTGGCTCGCACTCCGGGTGTCAAGGATGTGGTAAACGATGTGAAAGTGCTGCCGACGTCGATGTTCGATGATTCGATCCGCATTCGCACGGCGCGGGCGATTTACCGGGACACGGTGCTCGGACGCTATGCCACGGACCCGGTGCATCCGATCCGGATCGTGGTCGACAACGGACACGTGACGCTATATGGGTCAGTCCAAAGCGCGATGGATAAGACAATCGCCGGAATGCGGGCCGGGTCGGTTCCGGGAGCATTCAGTGTCGATAACAAGCTGGTTGTCGACTAAACGTTAAAATCACGGTCGTTCA
>Ga0265338_10005291_pt1 | contig 16896 bp, 13 predicted proteins | sample 42126metaG_FD_193579 | JGI IMG/M metagenome (GOLD analysis project Ga0265338, IMG submission 193579) | Rhizosphere microbial communities from Carex aquatilis grown in University of Washington, Seatle, WA, United States - 4-21-26 metaG | ecosystem: Host-associated > Plants > Roots > Rhizosphere... | reverse complement strand
CATATTGCAAATGCGTGTACTACATGGCATAGTACACACGTGATTCCGTTCAGCGTCCGCATCCGCGAGGGCGCCTCGCTATACCAGCAGGTCATTTACGCTGCGAAGAAAGCCATTGTGTCCGGAAACCTGCGCCCGGGCGATCTGTTTCCTTCCGTGCGCGCCCTGAGCCGAGAGTTGAAAATCAATCCGAATACGGCTCATAAAATAGTCGCTCATTTGGTGGGCACTGGCCTTCTGGAGACAAAACAGGGAGTCGGAACCATCGTGGCGATGATTCCCGCAGCAAGTCCGGCGGAGCGCGCAGAGCTATTGGGTCGCGAAATCGAGGAGCTTGTCGTTGAAGCGAAGCGGCTTGGGCTCGAGTTGCCGGATATGATCTCTTCAGTGTCAAAACAGTGGAAACAGCTTGCCGATAAAAGTGGACTGGAGGGCAGGCCAGATCAAGAAGGTAGCCGAAAGCGATGAGCGATCCGATTCGGACGGAAAACCTCAAAAAAAAGTTCGGCCGGCTGAATGCGCTGAATGGGCTCGATCTCGCAGTACCGGAAGGCGCGATTTACGCGCTCGTCGGCCCTAACGGGGCGGGAAAAACTACCGCCATCAAGATTCTGATGAATATCTCTCGGCCCACGAGCGGTCGAGCCGAAGTGCTGGGTACCGATTCGAGGAGAATCGCGGGCAGGTCCTTTTGCACGATCGGATACGTCTCGGAAAATCAAAAGCTACCGGAATGGATGCGCGTTGATTCTTTCCTGGCGTATCTGCGTCCATTCTATCCGTCGTGGGATCGCGATCTGGAGGACGAGCTCGTGAAGAGACTCGACCTGCCGCGGAGTCGGAAATTGAAGCAGCTTTCGCGCGGAATGCGCATGAAAGTGGCACTCGCGAGCGCGCTGGCGTTTCGGCCCAGATTGATCGTGCTGGATGAACCGCTCGGTGGGCTTGATCCGCTAGTCCGTGACGAGCTGATTGAGGGCTTGCTCGACCGCGCTACGGAAGCCACGGTATTCATCTCGTCTCACGATCTGGCGGAGATCGAAAGCTTCGCGAGCCACGTGGGATATCTTGAGGAAGGTCGGCTTGTCTTCTCCGAAAAGATGGGAACTCTGGCCGGCCGATTTCGAGAAGTGGAGTTGACGTTCGATTCCCCACCCGCTCTCCCCGGAAAGTACCCCGAAAGCTGGATGCACATGAATTCGTCGGCTGCCGTGATTCGTTTTGTCGAGAGCCGCTTCGACGAACCAAGAACCACATCAGAAATCGCAGCGGTGTTTGGCGCATCGCGGAACGTGGCGTATGCACCCATGTCGCTGCGATCGATTTTCCTGGCAATGGCGAAGGGCGGGCGCAACAGGACATGAAAGCGAGGCGATGATGAGGCAGATCCTCGACATATACCGAAAGGACGTGCGGCACTTCTGGATCGAGATCTGCGCGTCGCTACTCGCATTGTCGGCCTATGTGTGGAGGGAGTTGGCGCAATGGGGTAACAGGCAGGCCGGAATGGATCTGCCCAACTTCTTCATTGGATTGCTCACTGCTCTTGGACCGATCTCCTGGTGCTTGCTGGTCACGCGGGTGATCCACGACGAGAGTCTGGTAGTCGATCGCCAATTTTGGGTCACACGTCCTTACGAATGGAAAAAATTGCTGGCGGCCAAAGCCCTGTTTGTGGGGTCATTTGTGAATCTGCCGCTGTTCGTGTGCAACGTCATCTTTCTCAAGAATGCAGGGTTCTCTCCGACGCAGCACCTGCTCGGATTGCTCTGGATTCAGGTGTTGATTCTGATTTTCTTGGTTCTGCCCGTCGCGAGCGTAAGCGTCGTAACTTCCACATTGGTGCAAGTGCTCTTGTGGACGCTCGGAATCGCCGTCTGTATCGCCAGTGTGGCGAGCCTTTCGACCCTGATGCCGCAGTCTGATCCTTCGTTATCTTCGGATAATTCCGAGATGATCTGGTTGCTGTTGTTTCTGGCGATAGGCCTTGGAATCATTCTGTGGCAGTACTGTCAACGAAAAGCGTGGATACCACGAGCGGTGATCGTGGGCATAGCGCTTTTCATGGCGGCGGCTTCGTTGATACCTATGCCACAGGCGGAAATCGAACGAGCATATCCGCAGTTGGCGGCCGGGGAGCAGCCGCCGCTCCATTTGGTTCCTGCTCCGCCGGACCACAGGCACGCAGTGGATGATTCAGCCGTTGAACCGAAGAAAGTGGAATTGACGATACGGTTTCACGAATCCGCGGTGGCCAAAGGATCGCTGGTTTTAATCACAGCCACACGCGTCGCGATACGATTACCGAGTGGAGACGCATGGACCTCGCGATGGCGGGCCGCATCTGTGGAAGTATGGCCGGGAGACGGAACGATCAGTGTTGCATCAACAGTTGATAAAGGCTTTTTCGAACGGTCGAGAGTGGTTCGCGCAAAAATGGATATCACGCTTGCCTACGCCGAGTATCATGAGGTTGACACACGCCAGATTACCGTCCAGCCGGGCGTATTCCGAGTAGATGGAGTTGGCATTTGCTGGGCGATTTCGCCAGACTCCCAGTTTTGGAACCGGAGCTACCTTGATTGCCAATCTCCATTGAGGTCGCCGAAGATCATGGCGCACTTCGAAACTGCGGCGAGCACGTGTCCTCGCGCGTTGGGCAAGACCGAAATTGCCCCCACAACAAGATACGCGGTGAACTTGAATGACGAAGGTGCGTCCGGCGAGATTGCCATCATACCGATACGGAATTCATATGTGAGTTTTTCCGTGCCCGAGCGCGGAGACGACGAGATTCAGATTCCAGGAATCTGCGCGGGGACACAAATGACGATCGCCGACCCGGTCGTGACACGAACTGCCAGCATTCAGGTTGAGCTGGAAGATGTAAGTCTAAACGACTATTTGCGCCGCGGTGCCGGCCTTATCGGACAGCAGTGACCTCGGACGACATCGAAGCTCGCTGCGATGTCGTCGCATACACCTAACCGACGCTCTCGTAGAAACCCAAGAAAAGGTTTGACTGAAGCGCCGCGGCCTTAAGTGGCATATCGCTTTTGCCCTGCCCTCCGCTCCCTTTTGTTACAATTAACTGTTGCCCTTTGCGCGATGCGGCCACTCTGATGATCTCGCTATTCGGAAAACCCGAACCCACGCTGCTGGAAAAGCTGAAGCAGTCGGTCAGCAAGACGCGCACGGAACTCTCCGCGCGTGTCGAGCAATTGCTCACCGGCGACCGGCCAGTTGATCCCGAGCTACTAAAACAGCTTGAAATCGCGCTGCTGGGCGCGGACATCGGCGTACGAACAACGAAAGAAGTCCTCGCTTCGCTGCGCGCACAAGTCACCGAGCACAAACTCGAGGGCGCCGCATCGCTGAAGCAAGAACTGAAAAGCCAAATTCTAAAGATATTGATAGCGCCTGCTGCTAATTTCGATGCAAATGCCGCAGCCGCAACCGACGCTTCTCCGCGCGTGCTATTTGTCGTCGGCGTCAACGGCACTGGAAAAACCACAACCATCGGCAAGCTCGCCAATCGCCTGAAAAAAGAAGACGCAAACGTCTTGCTCTGCGCCGCCGACACCTTTCGCGCGGCTGCCATCGAGCAACTCGAAGTCTGGGGCCGCCGCGCCGGCGTCGAAGTAATCAAGCAGAAATCCGGCGCGGACCCTTCAGCCGTAATTTTCGACGCACTCACAGCGGCGCGCTCGCGAAACGCCGGAGTCGTCATCGTGGATACCGCAGGCCGCCTGCACACGAAATCAAATTTGATGGCCGAGCTGGACAAAATGAAGCGCACGGCGGCGAAACTTATTCCCGGCGCGCCGCACGACGTCCTCCTTGTGCTCGACGCAACCACCGGCCAGAACGGGCTGAACCAGGCGCGCGAATTTTGGTCCACCGCCGGCGTCACCGGCATCGTGCTCACAAAACTGGATGGCACCGCCAAGGGCGGCATCGTCGTCGCCATCGCGCGCGAATTGAATCTACCGATTCGCTTTGTGGGCACCGGCGAGCAAATGGACGATCTGGTTCCCTTCGATGCGCAAACCTATGTCAACTCGCTCTTCGACTAACTCCGCCTCGTACGCGGCGAATGAAGACGAACGCTGGATGCAGCGAGCACTCACGCTCGCCGCGCGAGGCGTGGCTTTAGCGCATCCGAATCCGATGGTCGGTGCTGTCCTTGTCAAAAATGGCCGCGTGGTCGGCGAAGGTTTCCACACCTACGACGGCCGCGACCACGCCGAAATCATCGCGCTGAAGAAAGCTGGAGTGAAAGCGCGCGGCGCGACGCTCTACATCACGCTCGAACCTTGCTGCAATACCGGCCGCACTGGCCCTTGCACAAACACAATCATCGCCGCTGGAATAAAGCGCGTCTTCGCCGCAATGCGCGACCCAAATCCTGCTGTAGCTGGTCGCGGTTTCGCTCAATTGCGGCGGGCAGGATTGGAAGTTGTCGTCGGTGTGCACGAAGATTCAGCGCAGTGCTTGAATGAAGGTTTCGCAAGCTGGATCCGCTCGCGCCTGCCGTTCGTCACAATGAAATCCGCGATGACTCTCGACGGCGAGATCGCCATGCGCAGCGGAAGCGTCACTTGGCTTACAGGCGAAGCGTCGCTCTCAGAAGTGCAAAACATTCGCCACGCCTCCGACGCGCTTCTCACGGGCATCGGTACTGTCCTCGCCGATAATCCGCGCATGAACGATCGCTCGGGCCGCCCGCGACGACGCAAGCTGCTGCGCGCGGTAGTCGATTCGCGGCTACGAATGCCCCTGAAATCCAACATGGTGAAGTCTGCGGAAGGCGATGTAGTGATCTTCACCACGCAGTCAGTGGTTTCTCCGAAGGCGCGTGCCCTTGCGCGAGCAGGCATCGAAGTTTTCCAGGTGCGCAGGCGCGGCGCCCACGTCGATTTGAAAGCCGTGGTTCGCGAACTCGGGCACCGCGAAATCCTCAATCTTTTGATCGAAGGTGGCGCGGAATTAAACGGCGCCGCGCTCGAATCCGGAATTGTCGATAAATTGATTCTCTTTTATGCTCCCAAAGTGATGGGGACGGGTGGTGTGCCGTTCGCAAGTATGCCTGCTGCGCGCTGGTTTCCGAAATCGCCGCCACTCACGAATATTACGATCAACCGCTACGGCCCGGATTTCGCAGTCCAAGGATATTTTCACGATGTTTACGGGGATCATCGAAGCCGCCGGAAAAATTGAATCGCTCGAGCACAACGCTGAAGGCGGACGACTCCGCGTAGCGTTCGCGCCCCCCGCCACAGGCGCACTCGATATTTCCGCGGAAATGAAGCTGGGCGACAGCATTTCCGTCAACGGCTGCTGCCTCACCGTTGTCGAATTCACCAAGCAGCACTTCGTCGCCGACCTTTCCGGTGAAACGCTCCGCCGCACTTCGTTCGGCGAAAAAAAGCCCGGCTGCATCGTTAATCTCGAACGCCCTCTCGCTGCGGGAGCCCGCCTCGGCGGCCACTTCGTGCAAGGCCATGTGGACGGCGTCGGTCGCGTCACGCAACTCGTTCCCGAAGGCGACAACTGGTGGCTTTCCGTCCGCGTGCCGGAGGATTTGCGCCGCTATGTCGCCGAAAAAGGCTCCATCGCACTCGACGGAATCAGCCTCACCGTTGCGCGCTGGCACGATGGCGTTGCAGATATCGCCGTAATCCCCTTCACGCATCAGCACACAAGTGTCCACGCGATGGCCGCCGGTGACGCCATCAACATCGAACCCGACATTCTCGCCAAATATGTTGAAAGCCTTCTGGGCGGCGCGCGCAAATCACCGGGCGAATCGCGCGTCACCATCACCCGCCTCGTTGATGAGGGTTTTTAGTTGGCTTCTCACGCAACGACACAAACTTACGACGTCGCCGTAATCGGCGCCGGAGTCTTCGGCGCCTGGACCGCCTACTCGCTCCGCAAGTCCGGCGCCACCGTCGCGCTCTTTGACGCCTACGGCCCTGCAAATGCCCGCGCCAGCTCCGGCGGCGAATCGCGCATCATCCGCATGGGTTACGGCGCGGCGGAGGTTTACACGCGGTGGTCCATGCACGCCCTGCCACTCTGGAAGGAATTATTCGCGCAAGCCGGCCGATCTGAATTGTTTCAGCAGACCGGCGTGCTTTGGATCGCGCACGAAGGCGAGCCGTATGCGCTTGCAACTCTCGACACCCTCGCCGAAGCGGGCACTCAATTCCAAAAACTCTCGCACACCGACTTAACCCGCCGCTATCCGCAAATTGTCTTTGACAACGACTCGTGGGGAATTTTCGAGCCGCAAAGCGGCGTCCTTATGGCGCGCCGCGCAGTTCAAGCCGTCGTTGCGCAGGCGCAGAAGAACGGCGTGGCGTATAGGCCCGACGCCGTGCTCTCTCCTACCGGAGAAGGGCGCCTCGGCCACATCGTCACCGCAAGCGGCGACAATATTTCGGCAGGATCCTTCGTCTTCGCCTGCGGCCCGTGGCTCCCGAAAGTTTTCCCTGAAATATTGGGCGGCCGCATCTTCCCTACGCGCCAGGAGATTTTCTTTTTCGGCGTGCCCTCGGGGGATTCGCGTTTCGCGCCGCCATCCATGCCCACGTGGCTGCAAATGCGCGACGAATTCTATGGCATGCCCGACCTGGAAAGCCACGGCTTCAAGATAGCGCACGACCATCACGGCCCGCTCGTCGATCCAGACACGCAATCGCGCACCGCAACTCCCAAAGCGATCGCCGCCGCGAAAGAATTTATTGCGCGTCGCTTCCCCGCATTGAAAGACGCGCCCATCGTCGAATCGCGCGTCTGCCAGTACGAAAATACATCGAGCGGAGATTTCCTGATTGATCGCCATCCCGCGTTTGAAAATGTCTGGCTGGTGGCCGGCGGCTCGGGCCACGGATTTAAGCACGGTCCTTCGGTGGGAGAATACGCCGCGGCGCGCGTGACCGGCACAACCTCGGCAGCGCTGCCGCTCGATCCGCGCTTCTCGCTCGCCACAAAGCAAACCATACAAGAGCGCGCCGTCTTTTAATCAGAGGTAATCTTAGTGCGATGCGCTTGCCTCGCGTTTTATCGCGCGCGCACCGCGCGCGTAAAGAGCCAGCCCGATCAGAACAGAAATTGTCGTTCCGCCCACCAGTTTCATTTCAAAAACTAATTTCCTCGCTTCCTCTCCCGGCGGAATCAACGAAAGCACAATGCTCGCGAGCACGACCACAAATCCCAGCCCGCCAGCAACCCAAACTCCCGGCTTGCCTCCGGGAATCAGCACAGCTCCGGGTGATGTGTCCCGGTCCGTCCTGTAAGCAAGCTTGATCGCGGCCGCATACATGTAAAGGAACGGAATGAAATAAAGAATGTTCGTGGCATCCACCAGGAACTGGTAAGCATTGATTGTCGTTTCGCTGATCTGACTCAAAAGCAAAATTGCGCCGGAAATTCCGGCCTGCACAAGAATCGAAACATACGGCGTCTGCCATCGCGGATGCACCTTCGCGAAAGCCGACGGCAAATAGCGGTCCACGCCCACCGCAAACGGCACGCGGGCAATTCCCGCAACCGTGGAGCCCACGCCGCCCGCATTCCCTACGGTCACAAGCAGCGCAGCAATAATTCCCAGCGCGCTCACCTTCAGAATTCCCGATGCCACAGTGAGTGCCTGAAACACTCCGCTTTTCGGATCCACGTTCACGCTGCTCATTAGCGTCAGCGCCGCGATCGTACCTGCAATGTAAATCACTGCAATAACGATGCCTGAGCCAAGAATCGCGCGCGGAAACGTCCTTTGCGGATCCTTCACTTCTTCGCTCATCGACGAAACCAGTTCCAGCCCTCCAAACGCGAACGCGATCTGCGGCCAGAAGTTCACCGTGCTCCAGTTCCAATGCGGCTGAATGTTGCTCCACGTGAATTGTGTCTGCGAGCCTTGCCGGTGCCACACGAGCGCAGCCGCCACAATCAGCATCATCAATGGAAGGAACGTGCCCACGGCGCCCGCGTTCTGCAGCCATTTGCCAATTCTCAAACCAACAATGTTCAGCACCACCGCAATGAAGAAGAGAGCGAACGATCCCTCCAGCAAGAATTTGCGATCCAGAGCAAGCGGAGCGTAGCCGATGCCGCCGATGTATGCACCCATCGCTGCGCTGGCAAAAAGCAGCGCGGGAAAATAAAACAGTGTGTAGATCCAATACGTCCATCCCGCCACGAATCCGTGAAATTCCCCGAACGCGTCTCTCGACCACGCGTAAAGGCCACCCTCTTGCGGAAATCGCGACGAGAGTTCGGCAATCACCCGCGCCGTAGTAACAAAAAAGAAAAACGCCGCCAGAATCCAAAGGCTGATCGATGAAGTGCCATTATGAGCCGCCGCTGCAACCCATCGTGGCCCGAGTACCGTCACGATGTTAAACAGCAACACGTCCCAGAATCCCATCACCCGGGGAAGCTTCGGTTTTGCATTTGGAGTTATCGGTAGAGTCTGGCTCACGCGGTCGCGTCCAGTGCGGGAATCAATTCATCTTGCGCCAGAAAATTGCGAAGATAAGGCTCTTTCGAGTTTTCCAATTCCTTCCATGTGCCGAAGAAACCCAGGCGGCCTTCCTGCAGAAAGATCACGCGGTCGGCAAGTTTTTTGGCCAAGTGGGTATCGTGCGTCACCACGATAGAAGTCTTGTGAAATCTCTCTTTCAGCCGTGCGATCAAGTCGCTCACGTGGACGGCCATCAGCGGATCCACCATCGTGGTCGGTTCATCGTAAAGAATCGCATCGGGATTTTCCGCCAGCGCCCGCGCAATCGCTACGGCACGCTTCATTCCAGTGCTCAATTCGGATGGCAGGCGTCCCGCATATTCCGAAACTTCCACCATTTCCAGCAATTCCTTCACGCGTTTCTCAATCTCTTCTGGATTTTCGTCACGGCTGCGGCCGACCAACGGAAATGCCACATTTTCCTCAACGGTCAGCGAGTCAAATAACGCGCCTGATTGAAACACCATGGTCACGCGGCGACGAATTTCGGAGAATTGCTTCTCGGTCCAGCCAGTCACGTCCTCGCCAGCAACAATGATGCGCCCTTCATCCGGCTCCAAGAATCCCAGTAGCAATTTCAGCGAAACGGATTTTCCCACGCCGCTGCGCCCCATAATTACAGCCGTCTCGCCCTTCTCGACAAAAAAGCTCACATCCTTCAGCACGGGGTTATCGCCGAAGGATTTTGAAACGTTCCGGAATTCGAAATAATGTTCGCTCATTGCGTTAAGGTTTTCATGTAGCGCCGCGGGCTTAAGCGCGGCATCATTCTTTTGATTCTCGCTCAGCGCTTCTCGAGTCCCTCAAGCTTGCTCTTCGCCTCTTCATAATCCTCCGGCGAATTTATATTCTTGAATAGGAGCCCCTCGGAATCAAAGCCTTTCCACGTTTCTCGTTCGATGTGTTCCACGTGAACACCCGCCAGGCAATCCGTCACTTTTCGCGTCCCGCGATCGAGCGCCAGCCAAATGGCCGATTCACAACGTTTATGATACATCGCGCAAAGCGGCTCGGCTCCTCGCTCATTCATCGGAACCACCGCTTCCGCATGCGACGCAATCGCTCGCGCGACCAAAAACCCGAGCCAGCTCTTCGTTAGATAAGGCAAGTCGCATGCGACGATGAGATTCCAATCCTTCTCCGTCGCACGCAACGCCGTCGCAATACCGCCCAGCGGCCCGGCGCCCGGCCAATCGTCCGCAATGGCGTGCAATTTCACGCCTCGAAATTTTTCCCGATGTCCGATCACAGTTGCGGTGCCCGCCACCGATTCGACAAGCACCGCCGCACGCACCACAAGCGGAACACCTGCTAATTCCAATAGCGCCTTGTCGCGGCCCATGCGCGAACTTTGCCCTCCTGCCAAAACAAACCCGCCGATTTGCTCGATTGAATCCATTATCTGGAGCGCCCAACCACCTCGCTCTCATCCCGCCTGCCCTGACAAAGGAAGGGACAGAGCGTCTGCTTGCGCCAAGCCCAGCGAATGCGTCGCGACGAGGGATCTGCTTTTCGTCGCGCACCGACAAACTTGACTCAGCATCTCCTTCCGAGCACAAACCTCCCCTACCTCCTCCACATCCTTTACCTTCTTTGTTTCTTCATCCTCTTCTATCTCACTCCTTCCTTCCCTGGCCGTTGAATTCCAAGCTCGCGCAATTTTTCCTGCAAACTTTGCCGGTGCAGCCCAACCTCCGCCGCCGTCTGCGATACATTCCAACGATGCTCCTCAAGCTTCCGCTTCAAATACGCAATCTCAAACTTCTTCTTCGCCTCGCGAAAATCTCTCTCGTCCAGGAATGATCCTGCCGCTCCGTCGCCCATCGCACGCGCGCCACCTATGCCAGTGCGAATTTCCTCGGGCAAATCCGCCGCACCAATTTCCGCTCCTCCGGAGAGCACCAGTGTCCTTTCAAGAGCATTCCTCAATTCGCGAACGTTTCCGGGCCAATCATACCGGCGCAATAGTTCCATTGCCTCTGCGCTCAATCGCACCGAACGGTTGTGCCTTGCGCCAAGCTGCGCTACAAAAGTCGCGGTAAGCAACACGATATCGTCTTTATGTGCGCGCAAGGAAGGCAATTCCAGTGTCACCACGCGCAGCCGGTAAAACAAATCCTCGCGAAACCGCCCGGCCGCAATTTCCGCGGGCAGGTTGCGATGCGTCGCGCTGATCACGCGCACGTCCACATCAAATGAGAACAATCCGCCCAACCGTTCAATTTTCCGGCTTTCCAGCGCGCGCAGCACTTTCGCCTGCGTCACAGGATTCATGTCACCAATTTCATCGAGAAACAGCGTGCCGCCATGCGCGAGCTCAAATTTCCCTTTGCGCTGCACCGCAGCACCTGTGAACGCGCCTTTCTCGTAGCCGAATAGCTCCGACTCGATCAAGTTTTCCGGCAGCGCCGCGCAATTTACCGCTACAAATGCTTTCGACGCGCGCGGTGAGCGTGCGTGAATTTCCTGCGCCATCAAGTCCTTGCCTGTCCCGCTCTCGCCAAGAATCAGCACCGTGGCATCCGTCGGTGCCACGCGCTCGGCCATTTCGAAAACGCGCCGCATAACGGGAGCCGCACCCAACATGCGCCCGAATTGCCCGTCCGCGACCAGCTCGCGCTTCAGCCGCTCGTTTTCAGCTCCCAGTTCAGCCAGCTTCAGGATATTCGCCACGCGCTTCCGCAATTCCTCGATGTCGAAGCCCTTGACGATGTAATCGGTGGCTCCACTGTGCAGTGTTTCAACAGCTGTCTTCGCCGTATCGAGCGCCGTCACGACAAGCACAGGTGTCTCGTCGCCGCTCTCGCGCAGCCTGCGCAGAAACGAAAGCCCGTCCTCGCAAGGCATCACGAGATCGAGCAAAATCGCATCCGGATGCAAACTCGGAAGCGCGGCGCGCGCCTCCTCCGCCGAACCTGCCTCCACAATCCGGCAGCTTCCTTCCAGCGCCCGCCGCATTCCATAGCGCGCCGAAGGCTCGTCATCCACGATCAAAATTGTCTTCATTCGTTCACTCGCCCTCGTTTGCTTGTCTTTGGTTTTAATGTAGCGCCGCAGACTTGAGCGCGGCAGATTTTGCCACTGGCCTAACTACCTGTCGCCACAGGCAACATCATCCGAAACCGCGTTCCCTTCCCCTCACGCACCGGACTTTCGCACGAAATCGTTCCGCCCATTTCGTCCACGCGTCGCGCAACGATGGACAGCCCCAGCCCGGTGCCCGTCGCCTTGGTGGTGAAGTATGGTTGAAACATTCTCGTGCGAAGCTCCTGCGAAATTCCCGGCCCATCATCTTCCACGCGAAGTTCGAGATGCTCGCCGTTGCGCATCAATCCAACGCGCACGCGCCCTCCATTCGGCTGCGCCTCGATCGCATTCACGATCAAGTTAGCCAGCACCTCTCCAATCGCGTCTTCCGAAGCAAGAATCAGAATTTCCTCCGACGGGCCATCGAATTCCAACCGTAAATTCCGCCGCTCCGCATCGCGCGCGAATAGCGCGGCCGTCTGCCTCGCCAACGCAACAGCAGCCACACTTTGCCCATTCACCGACGGCTTCGCAAAATTCAGCAGCTGCTTCAGCTTCTCGCCCATGCGATCAATTTCGCCCACCACCAACGCGCAGTCGTGCCGCACATCGAGTGGCAAATTCGGATGCTCGAGCTGTACCTGCAGAATCGTCTTCATCGAACTCAGCGGATTGCGCAAATTGTGCGAAACGCTCGCCGCCATTTGCCCCAGCAACGCAAGCCGCTCGCGTTCCGCAAGTTCGCGCTCAAGCCTCACTTTGTCCTCGATCAGCCGGCAAAGATCGATCATCGCCGGCAGTTGCTCCCCAATAAATTCCAACGCGGTGGAAGTCTCTCCAGTTAAATACGATCCCGTCGAAGTAGCTTCGAGCAATCCAATCTCTTCGCCGTCTTTCTTAAGTGACACGCGTATCGCGTGGCCAAGTCCGCCGGGAGACACCAGCGGCAACCACGCAGCATTCCATGGAATCGAAATCCGCACCTCTGCAATCCCAAATTCCTCGCGAACGCGCCGCTCCGCAATCGCAACCAGCTGCCCCACATTCCCCTGTCGCGCCTCTTGTTGCAGTTCCACCGTAAGCCGCTGCACCCTTCCCATCCGCTCGCTTATCCGACGATGAAGCACCGGCCCAATCACTCGCTCCAGCGGCTCAAATAAAAAAATCAGTACGAACAGCAAAATACTCGCCGTCGCCTCCGGCGGAAGGACGGGCTGAAGCCACCCGCTCACCCGTCGCACCAGCGCCAGATACAGCAATGCAAGAATCGACGCGGAAAGCGCATACACCAGGTTGCGTTGCGCCCCGAACTCCATAAATTTGTGCCGCAACGCGAAATAAATAAACAGCGCCCCCGGCAAAACGCCCAACACCACGATTGCTGTCTCACTCCCACTTCCCTGCAAAGTGGGGATCACTGCGAATCCGTTTCGAACGGCAAGCAGCAGCGCAATTGTTGCGGAAACTGCGGCGAGTAGCTTGAAAAACCGGCCCTCGATCAAGTTGCTCGATCGTTTCCATATCGAGTAATCAACCCCGACGGACAAAAGCGCGGCGAATATAATGCCGTCCGCTCCCGCGGCGCCAAACCACGAAAGGACAAGAAGAAAATTAGGCGATAATAATCCGCGCAACATGAATCCACGAATCCCTGCATCGATCACCGGAGCGGCATAAAACACCCACGCGAGTGCAGCGAAAAACGCTGGAACAGGCTTGGTGGAAATCAAACCATAATATTTGAGGTGCGCATGGACAAGAAGCCCAGGAAGAAACGCCATGCCGAGTGAACTAATCGCGGAATACAAAAGAATCGTGGCGGCTGGCGGCGAGCCGTACTCAATGCGGGCGTTGATCTCCAGAAGTCCGCCGGAATAAACCATGAAAAGCGCCAGCGCCAGAAAGAAAAGCAACCGCTCCAACGCTCGCGGTCGCCTGTGTCCCACAATCAGGACGATCACGAAAAGGTAAACCAGCGTTCCTGCGGTGTAATCAATCAATCGGAGATAGAAAAGCCAGGGCACCCAAGCGCCTCACGTGAACGGATTCTAGCCTTGGACGATTTGCAACTCAATCTCCAAGTGTCGGAAATACACGACGCCACGCCAAGTAACTGCAAATGCTTGACTTACATACAAGGCAGGGAATTATGCTGAGCCCCTTGAGTCTCCCTCTGATAGATTTTTCCTTGACTATGCATAGATAATTGCTATATTAGCACTCGCTGGAGAGGAGTGCTAAACACCTGTTCCCCTCGTCTGGCAATACTCAGCAGATTAATCGGAGGAATTGCACAATGGCAGTCAACATCACGCCTCTACACGACCGCGTGTTGGTGCGACGGTTGGAAGAGAAAGAATCCGTGAAGGGCGGCATCATCATCCCGGACACGGCAAAAGAGAAGCCGCAGGAAGGTGAAGTGATCGCAGTCGGAAACGGACGCCGGGAAAAGGGCGAATTGATCCCTCTCGACGTCAAGCCGGGCGACCGCATCCTTTTCGGCAAATACAGCGGAAACGACATCAAGATTGACGACGAGGAATACATGATTCTGAAGGAAGACGAAATCCTCGCGAAGATCGGCCCCACTGCCAAAGCAGCCGGCGGCAAAAAGTAACCTCCGCACGCGGCGTCAGCCTCGACGGATAACCACTCAAAAGAAATTATGGAGGAAGAGGAACCATGGCAAAGCAAATCGTTACTGGTGAAAATTCGCGCCAGGCGATCCTACGTGGCGTCAACATTCTGGCTGACGCCGTTAAGATCACGCTCGGCCCGAAGGGGCGCAACGCCGTCATCGAAAAGAAGTTCGGCGCGCCGATCATCACCAAAGACGGCGTGACCGTCGCAAAAGAAATCGAGCTGCCGGATCCGCTCGAAAATATGGGCGCACAGATGGTGCGCGAAGTCGCTTCCAAGACCTCGGACGTTGCCGGCGACGGCACGACCACGGCGACCGTGTTGGCCCAGGCCATCTTCCGCGAAGGCGTGAAGACGGTGGCGGCCGGCGCAAGCCCGATGGCGCTCAAGCGCGGCATCGAAAAGGCAGTCGAAGTGGCCGTCGAGGAAATCAAGAAGCTTCACAAGGACGTCAAAGGCGACATGATTGCCCAGGTTGGCACGATCAGCGCCAACAACGACAAGCACATCGGCGGCATCATCGCCGAAGCGATGAAGAAAGTCGGCAAGGACGGCGTCATCACCGTTGAAGAATCGAAGACGATGGAAACGACGCTCGAAGTGGTCGAAGGAATGCAATTCGACCGCGGCTACCTTTCGCCCTACTTCGTCACGGACCCCGAGCGGATGGAATGCGCGCTCGAAGACGTCCGCATCCTGATCCACGAAAAGAAAATCAGCTCGATGAAGGACCTGCTTCCCCTTCTCGAGCAAACCGCCAAGATGGGCAAGCCCCTGCTGATTATCGCGGAAGACGTTGAAGGCGAGGCTCTCGCAACGCTCGTCGTCAACAAGCTCCGCGGCACGCTGCAGTGCGCTGCCGTCAAGGCCCCTGGCTTCGGCGACCGCCGCAAGGCAATGCTCGAAGACATCGCGACCCTCACCGGCGGCAAGGCAATCACCGAAGACCTCGGCATCAAGCTTGAGAACGTGAAGCTCGAGGACCTCGGCCGCGCCAAGAAAGTCACGATTGACAAGGACAACAGCACGATCATCGAAGGGGCAGGAAAGCCCAGCGAGATCGAAGGCCGCGTGCGCCAAATCCGCGCGCAGGTCGAAGACACCACATCCGACTACGACCGCGAGAAGCTTCAGGAACGCCTCGCGAAGCTCGTCGGCGGCGTGGCAGTCATCAAGGTGGGCGCGGCAACGGAAACCGAGCTGAAGGAAAAGAAGGCTCGTGTGGAAGATGCCATGCACGCCACACGCGCGGCTGTCGAGGAAGGCATTGTTCCCGGCGGCGGCGTGGCACTGGTTCGCTGCATCGCGGCTCTCGAAAAGCTCAAGCTCCACGATGACGAAGCCATCGGCGTCAACATCGTGAAGCGCGCCCTCGAAGAGCCAATGCGTCAGATCGCTCTCAACGCCGGACTCGAAGGCGCTGTGGTGCTCGGCCGCATTCGCGAATCGAAGGACGACAACTTCGGCTTGAACGCAGACACCGGCGACTATGGCGACATGGTCAAGGCTGGCGTCATCGATCCAGCCAAGGTCACGCGTCTCGCACTCCAGAACGCCGCTTCTATCGCCGGCCTGATGCTCACCACCGAAGCCTTGGTGGCCGACATTAAGGAAGACGACAAGAAGGGCGCTGGCGCCGGCGGCGGTATGCCCGGCGGCGGTGGCGGCATGGGCGGCATGTACTAAACATCCGCAAAGAAAAACGCTCGGATGCAGATCCGAGCCAAGTAACAAAGGGCGTCCGTCACGGCGGACGCCCTTTTTGTTTTCGCCGCGCCAACCGTAAAGCTGCCGCGCTGACCCGTTCGCTCCGCTCAGGGCAAGAGACCGCGGCGCTACATGGAAACCTTAGAACCAAAGCGCTCACCTAAAAGACTAGGCGGCCGCTACGGAGACAGAATTTCACGGTGAGGGTAGTGATACACTACGCGGCAATTGACCATGCTTTGCCTCGCGTGCTCAAAAACGATCCCGAACGACAGCCGATTCTGCGCGTCCTGCGGCACGCCGGTTGACCCGAGCAATACGCCGACAATGTCGCGGGTGGATACGCCTACGACGCCTTTTGATCGCGCGGCTGGCGCCGTACCGCCTGCAAATGCGCCCGCGCCACGGATAGAATCCGGGGCACGCCGCACTCCTTCGCATTCTTCCGATTTTGGCTACGAAGCTCGATACGTTCCCGGCGCCACACTTGCCGACCGGTACCGTATCGTTTCTCCGATCGGCAAAGGCGGCATGGGTGAAGTCTATCGTGCCGAAGATTTGAAGCTTGGCCAGACCGTCGCCCTGAAATTTCTGCCGAAATCTCTGGCGAGCAACGAAGAAGCGCTCTCTCGTTTCACGCGTGAAGTCCGGCTTGCGCGGCAGGTCTCGCACCCCAACGTCTGCCGCGTCTTCGACATTGGCGAGGCCGACGGCCAGACGTTTCTAACGATGGAATTTGTGGATGGTGAAGACATCGCCTCCCTGATGCGCCGCATCGGGCGATTGCCCGCCGACAAGGCGTTAGAGATCGCCCGCCAGGTCTGCGCCGGTCTAGCCGCCGCGCACGAACACGGCATCATCCATCGCGATTTGAAGCCCGCCAACATCATGCTCGATGGACGCGGCCGCGCACGCATCACCGATTTCGGCCTCGCCGGTCTTTCCACAGAAGTACAGGGTGAAAATGCGCGTGCCGGAACTCTGGCTTACAT
>Ga0265338_10005290_pt1 | contig 16896 bp, 16 predicted proteins | sample 42126metaG_FD_193579 | JGI IMG/M metagenome (GOLD analysis project Ga0265338, IMG submission 193579) | Rhizosphere microbial communities from Carex aquatilis grown in University of Washington, Seatle, WA, United States - 4-21-26 metaG | ecosystem: Host-associated > Plants > Roots > Rhizosphere... | reverse complement strand
CGGCCAGGTGGAGGCGCATATCGAAGCGGGCGCATTCCATTGGCTGGCGCAGGATGGGGAGGTTCTGTCGCGAATCCGCCAGGTGTATCGAAAGCTGCCCGCGTCCGTGTTCCTGCGCGGAGCCGACGCTGTTCATCTGGGAACCGCGGCTGAGACAGGTTTCCGCGCCGTCTACTCGAACGATGCACACCTGCTGGCTGCTGCCAGGTATTTCGGCATTGAGGGCAGGAATGTGATTTGAGGTTGCGGGTCAGCGGGTAAGCGAGTTAGGACGCGGGGATCGGCGGTTTCCCAAGCCCGAACAACGTGGACCTGGCGCACCCGACGACAATCTCGTTCGAGCCGCCGCGGATTCTTACCTTTTCGTTAGGAGAAAGAGCACCAACACCGCAAGCGCGATTACCACGATTATCCACAGCTTCGAGGAATCCTTCGTTACTTTGATCGAGGTTGTCCCGGAGGCCGTGTTCCACGTGCCAGAGCTCGTGAAATTTGTGTCTTCCGATTTCAGCTTCTGCGTGTTCTGAACGAAATGATCGATATCGCGCGCGGCGTTCTCAAAGCGCTGGTCCGATCGTGCGGCTTCTGCCTGGATGTTTATCGCTTCCTCGGTCGCCTTCATAGAGATCTGGCTCATCTGCTCCGAACTCAGGTTTCGGATCGCGTTCTTGAGCAGTTGGTCTGACGAGCTGAGCTTTGCTAGCTCTGCGCTCTGCCTGACGGCCAAATCGGCGGATTTGCTCTCTTCTTCCACAGGGCGCCCCCTCTTTACGGTCAGAGAGATTATGCCATAGGGAAGCGAAATAGTGTGATGAACCTTTCCGCGCGGATTCAGCGCCAGCAGTCTTTCCACCTGCGCGAACTCCTCATTTAGCCGGGCGACCATGCATGCCATGGCCGCCGCTTCCGCGCCGACCATCAACGCTTTCGCCGCCGCCGCGTCTGCGTCGCTAAGCCACGCTAACCTCTGTTCAATGGCCGCTGGAAGATTCGCGGTGTAGGCCTTCTGGATTAGGGACTCCACCAGAGGGTAAACGACACGATGGAAATTGAATAGTGTTGCTTCGAGTCGATGGTTCTCTTGCTCACGGTAGCGTTCCCGGAGCTTCCTTAATAGTTCGTATTTGACGTTCGCACCAAGAAAGGGTGGTAAATGCTTGAGCAGTCTCTCTGTGGTTTGGGCGCTCATTCGAGTGACGCCGTGCAGCCAACTCCCTATTGCCTTCTCCGCATACGAGCGGGCGCTTCTCCCGTAGTGCCGTTCATAGACCTCCAGGAATCTGGCCAATTCCTTGGGGCGGTCCGAAAGTGCTAGAAAGGCATTACGCACGTCTTCATCGACGCCGCCATATTGTGCGGCCTGCTCCTGGAGCTTAGAGGCGTGCCAGGAGGACCAATCCATCGATGAGTAATATCTACGGTAAGCTGCCATTCAGAGTCGCCGTGGGCGCTCTCGCCCTTACTGCCCTCGTGTTTGGGATATTATCACTTGGCCGCCGGGATCGATCTCGACCAGATTCTTTCGCCAAACCGTCGGAGTCCGATTCCTGTCGAGCGTTATTCGCTCCGTCCGAAGACCTCGAGGAGGATGATCTTCGCGCAATCGCGTCGGCCAGTTCGAGCCTAGACGTAGCGATGTTCGCCTTCACAGATAGACGGATCGCTCGCGCAATCGAACAGGCGGCCACGCGCGGCGTTCACGTGAGGATCTACAGGGATCCTAGACAGTATGGGGACGAACGGGAGCGCGCAATACGTAATAACACACAGCCCCTAATGGATGAGCTTGCAAGTTACAAGGGCATCGAGCTTCGGGTTAAGAGGGGTTCGGAGAGCATGCACCTTAAGGCGTATTGCGTGGACGGGCGCCTCCTGAGAACAGGGTCCGCAAATTGGTCCGAGAATGGCGAAATGCTGCAGGACAATGACGTCTATCTGATCACGATCAAAACTGCAGTCGATGATTTCGAACGGGATTTTGGTGTTATCTGGGGACGCTCGGATAATACGATCCGCTGATTCCGCTTCGCTCTGCGATGAGTCGGCTGACTCGCGAGCGCGGCTAAATCGAATTCGTTGCAAACCAGCCGATCAGGCCATAGATTCGTTGGCAGTACGGGAGAAAGAGCCGTAGGTGGGAATAGGTGATATCCCGCGATACCAGAATGCCGGACGCAGGATGCCCCGCGTCGTTACGGCTGTTTCGGATAAGATCGAAAACTCCACGCATCAGCGAATCGGCGTTATCTGTCAGCGACTTCGGCATCATCGGCTTGACGCTTGCAAATCCTTTCTCGAAAGTCTCGTACTTGCGGAAAATCGAAGTCCCCTTCTCGAACTGTACTTTCACCTGTGCCTTCCTGTTTGGGTCGGCGATCGAGTCCGCGTAGCTGTCAATTAGCAGCAGGATAGCCTTCTCGCTTGCTGCGCCCAACATAACGGCGCACGCCCGATTGAGATTGCGGAGGAAGCATTGCAATGCTTCGGTAAGATATTCCAGGATGACCGGATCAGAGTAGGGTACGGCAGCCAGGAAATCCCGAAGATATCCGTCGGGATCATGCGGGAGCACTTGGCTCAGTTGCGTGCAGCGCTCACCGTATTCCGTCAGCCGCAGGAACGGCCAGTTCGGATTATTGTCGTCAAGGCCCGGCACCAGGATGCCTTCAATAATGAGGGCCCAAATGACCTCGTGTATCAAAGCGGTTTCACCGTGCTCCAGGTGTGCCCTTCCATCCACCGCGAAACTCAGGCCCTGCTGGGAACCACCTTGCGTCGTGGCTTTCAATTTGCCGACGGCACTCTCTAAATTGACGACCTGGTTCCATCTCGGCTGTTTCAACGCCTGGAGTACAAGGCTTCGGATCTCTTCGAGTTTCAGTGGCATAAGGGTCACCCTTTTTGAAGCCGTTCATCGGTGGATTTCGCGTTTTGTGCGTTACTTGGATTACTTCTCGGCGTGCTGCTTGGCTTTGGAGAGCAGGTCGTCGAATTCGCTTCTTGGCATTTTCAGCTTGTCGGGATGAGCGTCGATCCATTTGGAGAAGGCATCGTACTTGGCTTTGGTCCAGCCGCCTTCGAACTGGGCGCCGTTGGCGCCGGACTTGTTGAGGTCGAAGTTGAAATCGTCGGTGAGCGCGGTGAACTCGGCGTGGGCGATGGCTTCCTCGGCGAGGATGGCGGGGATGAAGAGCACGCCCTCGGGCTTGGCGAGGACGAGATCGCCGGGGAGGACTACGGCGCGGCCGATGCGGAGGGGGACGTCGATGCCGGTGAGCTCCATGTCAGCCCAGGCGGAGGGGTCGTAGCCGCGGTAGAAGCCGTTGAAGTTGGGGATGGCGCGGTTCTCCTCCTGGTCGCGGATGCCGGCGTCAAACACGAACCCGGTGTGGGTGTGCGCGGCCACGGCATTGCCGAGGTTGGAGCCGATGAGCGTGCCCTCGACGATTTTGCCGAAGCCGTCGGCGACATAGACATCGCCGTTCTGCAGCTCGGCGATGGGCCAGGAGTTGGTGTCGGGGATGCGGCCCTCCTGCTTGCCTTCAGCGAGGATGGCGGCGCGCATGTCAGGCCGCGTGGGCATGTATTGGGCAGTGAGGGCGCGGCCAGCGAAGGGCTTTTCAGGGTGCAGGGCCTGCCAGCCGCCTTCAAACTGGTTGCGGTAGCCGTGTTCGCGCAGGTATTCCCAGACGTCTTCGATGGTCATGTCTTTGGCGCGGTCGAGGAGGGAGTCAGGCAGTTTGGGGCGGCCGTCAGGGTAGCGGTCGCCCTTCCACTGCGAGGTGTAGAAGAGGATCTGGTCGCGGGTCTGCTTGACCTGGGCGCGGGCGGGGAGCGAGCCGAGGAGGGCTAGGGCCGCCAGGGAGACTACGATGAATCGTTTCATGCGGGGCTGATTCTCCTGATTCTGAGGCACAGCCATTCTAGTTCAGGGTTGCGGGGGGCCGACTGCCGGGCGGAATGCGTGGTCCAGGTTGGTGCACAGCCGCTTGCTCATCACGATGAAGCTGCGATGGACTGGGTGCCGATTCTATATAAGGTGATGAAAATGAATATACTTACAATGATTTGCGTGATCTTAGTAGAAAGCGCTCATATTTCATGAATCTTATATGCTATAGTTTCTATCAGATGTAGTGACGGCTTGGAAGCTGGGCTTGCTGAGCCTCTCAAAAATTCCGAATCATGTATCTGGAGGAAATTGAAATGACAATCACGCGTTGGGATCCGTTCCGTGAAGTAGTGGCATTGCAGAACCGTGTGAACTCTCTGTTCCGCGAGATGAACGAGGGCGACAGCGCGCTGACGACGGCCAGCTTTGTGCCGGCTGTGGACATCTACGAGGACCCGAAGAGGGTGGTGTTGAAGCTCGAGGTTCCGGGGATGGAAGAGAAGGACCTGGACGTGCGGGTGGAGAACAACACGCTGACGGTGAAGGGCGAGCGCAAGTTCGAGAAGGACGAGAAGGAAGAGAACTTCCATCGCATCGAGCGGCGCTATGGGAGTTTCTATCGGGCGTTCACGCTGCCGCAGACCGTGGACGCCGAGCACATCAACGCCAGCTACAACGCCGGCGTGCTGAAGCTGGAGTTGAGCAAGAAGCCGGAGGCGCAGCCCAAGCAGATCAAGGTGAACGTGGCGGGCGGGCAGAAGCTCGAGGCTCACAAGGAAGAGCCGGAGCTGGTGGGGGCGCGGTGAAGAGCAGCTGCCAGCTTCCAGCCTCTAGCTTCTAGCTAGTGGCTTGAAAGTGGGCAGCGAGTACTTAGCGCCGGGTGCATCCTATTGGTGGCCCGGCGCTGATGTTTGTGCAATGCGAGGGGAAAGAGCAAATCTTTAAAGAGGACGGCTTCACTTCCGGCTCCGACGGGATCAAGCTAGAGGCTAGAAGCCAGGAGCTGATTTTATGGCAATTCGTTGGGAAAAACTGACCGTGAAGTCGCAGCAGGCGGTGGAGCAGGCGCAGCGGCGCGCGGGCGAGCTGGGCAATCCGGAGATGCTGCCGGTGCATTTGCTGCTGGCTCTGGTGGAGGATCGCGAAGGCGTGATCCCCGCAGTGCTGGGCAAGATTGGTGTGCCGATTGAGCGGCTGGAGAGCGACCTGCATGCGCTTGAGGAGAAGCTGCCGCGCGTATCGGGCGCCGCGGCGCAGCCCAACATGAGCCAGGCGCTGAACCGCGTGTTCGACCAGGCTTTCAAGGAAGCGGCGAACTTCAAGGACGAGTACGTTTCGACAGAGCACCTGCTGCTGGGCGTGGCGCACCAGAAGGGCGATGCCGCGCGCGACGCGCTGGTGGCGCTGGGGGCGACGCACGAGGCCATTCTGAAGGCGCTGACCGCGGTTCGCGGTTCGCAGCGGGTGACGGACCAGAATCCCGAGGGCAAATTTCAAGCGCTGGAGAAGTATGCCAAGGACCTGACGGAGCTGGCGCGGAGGGGCAAGCTGGACCCGGTGATCGGCCGCGACGAGGAGATACGACGGGTGATCCAGGTGCTGAGCCGGAGGACCAAGAACAATCCTGTGCTGATTGGCGAGCCCGGTGTGGGCAAGACGGCGATTGTGGAAGGGCTGGCGCGGCGCATTGCATCGGGGGACGTGCCAGATATTTTGAAGAACAAGCGCGTGATCTCGCTGGACCTGGGGTCGATGCTGGCGGGCGCGAAGTATCGCGGCGAGTTTGAAGACCGGCTGAAGGCGGTGCTGAAGGAGATTGAGGAGTCGAACGGGCAGGTTGTGCTGTTTATCGACGAGCTGCACACGCTGGTGGGCGCGGGCGCGGCGGAGGGCGCCATTGACGCGAGCAACATGCTGAAGCCGGCGCTGGCGCGCGGCGAGCTGCGCGCGATTGGGGCGACGACGCTGAACGAATACCGCAAGTACATTGAGAAGGATGCGGCGCTGGAGCGGCGGTTCCAGATTGTGTACGTGGGCGAGCCCAACGTGGAGGACACGATTGCGATTTTGCGCGGACTGAAGGAGCGCTACGAAGTGCACCACAGTGTGCGCATCAAGGATTCGGCGATTGTGGCGGCGGCGACGTTGTCGCATCGCTACATCAGCGACCGCTTTCTGCCCGACAAGGCAATCGATTTGATGGATGAAGCCGCGGCTTCACTGGCTGTCCAGAAGGGCTCTCTGCCAACTGAGATTGACCAGTTGGAGCGGGAGAAGACCTCACTGGAAATTGAGCGCACGGCGTTGAAGCGCGAGACCGATGCCAACAGCGTTGAGCGCCGGGAGGTGGTGGAGCGAGCGGTGGCTACCCTGACGGAACAGATTACCGCGCTGCGTGCGCGCTGGAGCAAAGAGCGCGAGGCCGACAATAAAATCAGCGAGATCAAGAAGCGAGTTGAGGCGCTGAGGATTGAGGCTGAGGAACAGACGCGCAAGGGGATGCTTGAGCGCGCTGCGCAGATCCAATATGGCGAGTTGCCCAAGCTGGACGCCGAATTGAAGAAGCTGAATGCAATTGAGGACGGCATGGGAAAGGGCGCGAGTGGCGTGGCGCGCATGCTGAAGGAGGAAGTGGACGAGGAGGACATTGCCAGGATTGTAAGCAAGTGGACGGGGATTCCTGTGAGCCGCATGCTGGAAGGCGAAGTGAAGAAGCTGGTGACGATGGAGGAGCGGCTGCGCGAGCGCGTGGTGGGACAGGATGAGGCGCTGCGCGTGGTGGCCAATGCGATCCGGCGTTCGCGCGCGGGGTTGAGCGATCCCAAGCGGCCGATCGGCTCGTTTATTTTTCTAGGGCCGACGGGCGTGGGCAAGACCGAGACGGCTCGCGCGCTGGCGGAATTTTTGTTTGACGACGAGCAGGCCATGGTGCGCATCGACATGAGCGAGTACATGGAGAAGCACGCGGTGGCACGGCTGATTGGCGCGCCTCCGGGCTACATTGGTTATGACGAGGGCGGCCAATTGACGGAGGCTGTGCGGCGGAGGCCGTATGCGGTGATCCTCTTTGACGAGATTGAGAAGGCGCACCCCGACGTATTCAACGTGCTGCTGCAGGTGATGGACGACGGAAGGCTGACGGATTCAAAGGGACGGACCGTGGATTTCAAGAACACGGTGCTCATCATGACTTCAAACCTGGGCGCCGCGCTGCTTACCGCGGAGGCGCTCAAAACCGAGCACGACCGCGACAGCAAAGCCAGCGAAGACATGGCGCGCGAGAGCGTGATGCGCGTATTGAGGGAGCACTTCCGGCCGGAGTTTCTGAATCGCGTTGACGATATGGTGATCTTCCGGCCGCTGGGCCACGCGCAGATGAGCTCGATTCTTGACTTGAGACTCGCCGAGCTGCAGCGGCTGCTGGAAGACCGGCAGATTTCGCTGGAACTGACGGAGCCGGCGCGGACGCTGATCCTGGCGCAGGGTTGGGATCCGGCGTATGGCGCGCGGCCGCTGAAGCGCGCGCTGCAGCGCATGATCCAGGACCCGTTGGCAATGAAGATCCTTGATGGCGAGGTGCTGCACGGCTCGCACGTGAGGATCGACGTGGACCGGAAGTCGAATCAGCTTGTGTTTGAGGCGATGGGGCGGGAGGCGATGGCGTAAGAACGGCGGCGCCGGCGGAGGGAGCGGGCAGAGGAGTTGGCTGCGCTGGCCCCGGCGCCGCTTTATTGAGGCGTTTGCGAACGTCTCGTTCTGCGGCTAGACTAGACCGCATGAAAAGTACGCTTCCCCGCGCCCTGTCACTCTGCGCTTTCCTTCTGCTCCTGCCCGCTCTTGCGCTGCCAGCGCAGGACTGGGCCAAGAGTCGCCTTGACGCCTCGCCGCGCCACCGCGAGTACGTAAATATCAAGAGCCACGGGCACACAATCCAGGCGTTTGTGGCCTACCCCGAGGTAAAGGGCAAGGCGCCCGCGGTCATTCTCATTCACGAGATCTTCGGCCTGACCGACTGGGCCAAGGAGATGGCCGACGAACTTGCTGCGCAGGGCGTCATCGTGATTGCGCCGGACCTGCTCAGCGGCAAAGGCCCCAAGGGAGGCGGGTCGAGCGAGTTTGCCAGCGTGGACGATACGGTGAAGGCGGTCTCCATGCTGGATGCAGACGGCGTGCTGGCGGACCTGGATGCGGCTGCCGATTACGCGCGCAAGATTCCGGCGTTCAATGGCAAGCTCGCCGTGGTGGGATTCTGTTGGGGCGGATCCAAGTCATTCGCCTTTGCCACGCACCGCAAGGACCTGAGCGCAGCTTATGTCTTTTACGGAACCGCGCCGCCTGACGTCAGCACCATCACCGCGCCGGTGTACGGCTTCTATGCCGGCAACGACTCGCGCATTGGCGCAACTCTTGACGGCACCGTTACCGCGATGAAGGCCGCCGGCAAGACTTATGACCCCGTCACTTATGATGGCGCGGGCCACGGATTCATGCGCGCGGGTGAGGATCCCACTAATACCAACCCCGCCAACAAGACGGCGCGGGAGACGGCTTTCACACGCCTGATCAGATTGCTTGACCAGCTCAAGACTCCTTCGCTGGCAATGGGGAAATGATGGGCGCCGATGCAGAGGCCGGGGCGCGTGCCCCGGCCTGTCTGCCCTGAAACTCACTGCGCGATGTTATTGTCCCAGCGCGGACTCGATTGCCGAGCTTACCTGCGCGGAATCGGGAGTAACCGCGGGCTCAAAGCGAGCCACCAGCCGTCCGTCGCGGCCGACCAGGAACTTGGTAAAGTTCCACTTGATCTCTCCGCCGAACTGCGGGTCATCCGAGGCGCTGGTGAGGAATTGATAGAGCGGAGTCTGGTCGTCGCCCTTGACTGAGACCTTCGCCATCATGGGGAATTTGACGTTGTACTTGGTGGAGCAGAACTTCTTGATCTCCTCGTTGGTCCCCGGCTCCTGCTGGGCAAAGTTATTGGCGGGCACGCCCACGATGACAAACCCGCGGTCCTTGTACTTCTCATACAGGGCCTCGAGCCCTGCGTATTGCGGCGTGTATCCGCAGCGGCTGGCCACATTCACCAGCATCACCACTTTGCCCTTATAGCTCTTCAGCTTCACAGGCTGACCGTCGATTGACTTCATGGTGAACTGGTAAACGCCCTTGGCGCCGGCCGCGAACGCCGTTGCAGCGATACACAGCATCAGAATCAAGCTCAATTTGCGCATGCCTATCCCTCCGGGGAAAGCTGAATTTGATGATAGCCGCACGACACGACGGATTGTCACCGGATTGTTACAGGGCGGAAATGAGTTTCCCCGAGCGTAACCCCGGCGAACATTGGAGAGCGCTGCGTTGGCCAGGACCCACCGGACTGGAATCGAAGTACCTGCGGCATTTGGCAGATCAGCCCCACACTTCGCGGGCAACTTCCGCTACCAGTTTCAGCTTTGCCCACTGGTCGTCTTCCGTCAGCAGATTGCCTTCCATGGTGGATGCGAAGCCACATTGCGGGCTCACTGCCAGCTGTTCGAGCGGAAGCACTCCGGCGGCTTCGTCTATTCTTTTCAACACATCTTGCTTGCGCTCCAATTCGGCGCGCTTGGTGCTGATGAGTCCCAGCACCACGGTCTTTCCCTTGGGCACAAAGCGCAAGGGCGCAAAGCTTCCTGAGCGCGCATCGTCATACTCCAGCAGAAATCGGTCTACGGCGAGTTCATGGAAGAGCCGCTCGGCGATTGCGTCGTACCCGCCCTCGGCATACCAATGGCTGCGATTGTTCCCGCGACATAGGTGAATGGCCAGCGTTATCCCTGGCCGCCGCGCCGCCCGAAAGCACGCGTTGTCCGCATTCAGCGACGCCGTAAGCATCTGCGCCGGGTCGACGCGCAGCTCCTTCTCCATCCATGCGGTCCACTTTGCATCCAGGTAATAGCTGTAACGCGGCGCATCGATCTGCAGGTACGAGATGCCGCTCGAAGACAGCGTCTTCACATCTTCCGCCGTGATGTTCGCGATCGCGCTCAAAAGCGCATAGGGATCAGCATATACAGAGTCCGTGATGCCATACTTGAACGAAATGGCAGGGAATTGCGTTGCGCTGGGCAAGGTCATCTTCACCGAGCCCGGCGCGTGCTCTCTAAGGAATGGCAGCTCACGCCCGGTCAGGGGTTCGCGTTGGCGGAGTGTGCCGGTCACGATTCCATTGATGCTGCTTACCCTGGCCGGAGGCGCGGCCGTCTCTTTTTCATCCTCATTCCATTTGCGCGACACGGCATCCTGAGAGTCGAAGCCCTCCACTGCGTCTGTGAAGTCGCTCATGAAGTTGCTTCGCCGGAGTTCGCCGTCGGTGAAGACCTCAAAGCCAAGGTCCTTTTGTCTCTCCAGGACACGCAGGATGTGGTGATCCTCCAGAGCATGAAGGTCGGCAGATGGAATCTGAGCCTTTCGCGCCTCCAGCAGGTCCGGCGGCCGAAGAAAGCTTCCAACATGGTCAGCACGATATACAGGGGTCATGTTGCTCCTTCTGAATGCTTGAAACCTGGTTTACGAACCTTGGGCACATTGATCAGCACAGAACTTCAAGCAGTGCCAGGGCGCCTTCTCGCAGTGCGGGAAGGCAGACTTTCATGAGCGTTTTGCGGCCAACGCGGGAAACGTGAGTCCCGACGTTGATGGCCGCAACCACACGGCTGTCGCGCGTGAACACCGGCACCGCGACGGACCTGAGGCCCGCTTCCAATTCTCCATTCACAATCGCGAAGCCGTGTTTTCTTGCATGGAGGATCGTTCGCTTCAACTCGGGAAGGGTGACGATCGTTTTCGATGTGTACGCCTTTGGCTTGAGTCCTTTCAAGTACGCGTCCAGCTCGGAATCGGGTAGTGCTGCGAGAAGGACACGTCCCATGGAAGTGCAGTATGCGGGCAGGCGGCTGCCCACGGACAGGCCGGCGGCCAGCACGCGGCTCGCCGCCGAACGCGCAACATAGACGATCTCGCCTCCATCCAGCATGCTCATGGACGAGGACTCGTGCGCGATCTCGGTAATTCGCTCCAGTACCGGCCTTGCCGCCTCCACCACATTCGACGAAGAAAGGAAGGAGAATCCGAGGCGGAGGACCTGGGTCTTGAGGCTGTATAACTGCCGCGAACGCTCCACGTATCCGAGCAGCTCGAGCGTAAGGAGAATGCGGCGGATTGAGGCGCGGGAAAGCTGAGTGACCTGCGCGATCTCGGCGATGCTGTTTCCTTCCCGATGACCTCCGAAGCTCTCAATCACGCGCAGTCCTCGCGCCAGCGACAGCACGAAATCGGGATTCCCGGCATGCGCAGCGAATCCATCACTGTGATCCGCCTCGGATGAATCAACGAGTTTTGCGGCTCGCGCCATGGTGCTTTCCGGTGACCGATTATCGCACATGTTGTACAACCGTCGTCAATCGCGTAATAATGCTGATCTCGACGGGCAGAAATGTATGGCTGGGTGGATGAGCATTTCCGAGGAAGTGGCAGCACGCACAGCCGCGGCCCACGGAATGCAGGGAGAGATGGCATGAGAGACGCCTTCATCTGCGATGCCGTGCGAACGCCGATCGGGCGCTATGCCGGAGCATTGGCCAAGGTGCGCGCGGATGACCTTGCGGCAATCCCTATCCGCGAGATTATCCGGCGCAATCGGGATGCGGATTGGGACACCGTGGACGATATCATCCTCGGTTGCGCCAACCAAGCTGGGGAGGACAACCGCAACGTCGCTCGCATGGCGCTTCTTCTCGCGGGTCTTGCTGAGCACATCTCCGGGGTCACCATCAATCGGCTTTGCGGCTCCGGCATGGACGCAGTGGGCACCGCGGCGCGAGCCATCCAATGCGGCGAGGCCGATTGGATTATTGCCGGTGGAGTTGAATCGATGTCCCGCGCTCCCTTTGTGATCGGCAAGGCGGAATCGGCCTTCCAGCGCTCGACTGAAATCTACGACACGACTATCGGTTGGCGTTTTGTGAATCCGCAGATGCGGGAGCGGTTCGGCACCGACTCAATGCCGGAAACCGGAGAGAATGTAGCCAAAGAGTTCAAAGTGAGCCGCGAAGCACAGGATGCATTTGCGTGGCGCAGCCAGATGCGAACCGCGCGAGCAGTCGAAAGCGGCTTCTTTGCCGAGGAGATTGTCCCCGTCGAAATTGGCCACGGAGGGGACGCAACTGTAGTGGCGCGCGACGAGCATCCCAGGCCCGGCACCACATTGGAAAAGCTCACACAACTTCGCCCGCTTTTTCCCGGCGGAACCATCACCGCAGGCAATGCGTCAGGAATCAACGACGGCGCGGCCGCAATGATCGTTGCTTCGCACGAGGCCTGTAATCGTCATGGGTTGCGCCCGCGGGCGCGCATCCTTGGCATGGCAACGGCGGGTGTGGCGCCGCGCGTAATGGGGATGGGCCCAGTGCCCGCGACCGAGAAACTGCTGGCGCGGCTTGGCAAGAGGATCGCGGACTTCGATTGGATTCAGCTTAACGAAGCGTTCGCCAGCCAGGCGATTGCATGTCTTCGTCAACTCGGTTTGCCGGAGGACGCCGAGTTTGTCAACGCCACCGGCGGAGCAATCGCGCTGGGTCATCCCCTGGGCATGAGCGGCGCCCGCCTTGTCATGACGGCGGCGCATCAGTTGGAGAAATTCGGCGGCCGATATGCGCTGGCGACGATGTGCATCGGCGTCGGGCAGGGCATTGCGTTCGCAATGGAGCGCGTTTAAGGAGGTCATGATGATCGAATCACCCGCAGCGGCAATTCCCGGTACTCAGCCGGACTTCTGCTTTCCGCCGTACGTGTCTTCCATTTCCCGCTCTCCTCGCCTGCCACTTATCGTTTTGCCTGATACGCTCACCGAGCGTTCCGGTCCTGTCTTCGGTCATGGTTTGATTCAAGCCAACGATAACGATCTCACCGCGCAACACGATGGCGATCCGATTGGTGAGCGCATCTTCGTCCACGGGCGCGTGCTTGATGAAGATGGACGTCCGGTCCGCGGCGCACTGGTCGAGGTCTGGCAGGCGAATGCAGCCGGTCGCTATCGTCATAAAGCGGATGGTTACAATGCGCCTTTGGATCCCAACTTCTCAGGTGCCGGCCGCTTGTTGACGGACGATCAGGGGCGCTATTTCCTTAAGACCATCAAGCCAGGTCCTTATCCGTGGATGAACCACCCGAATGCGTGGCGTCCCTCGCACATTCACTTTTCTCTGTTCGGCGCCGGCATTCTCTCTCGCCTGGTTACCCAGATGTACTTCCCCGGCGACCCGCTGCAGCCACTCGACCCCATCTTCAACAGCATTCCCGATCCCTCTGCCCGCCAGCGCCTGGTTTCCCGCCTGGATATGGAACGTTCGCAGCCGCAGTACGCTCTCGCCTTCGAATTCGACATTGTCCTGCGCGGCCGTTCTGAAATGCCGTTTGAGGGGGCGGCCCGATGACTACACGACTGATTCCCAGCAGTTCGCAAACTGTCGGACCGTTCTTTCGCATTTGCCTCGAGCACCTCATCGATCGCCAGCAAATGAGCGGGGCTGCGGCCGATTCGATTGTCCTGTCCGGGCGAGTCATTGATGGCAACGGCGCCCCGGTTCCTGACGCCGTGCTTGAGTTCTGGGGCGCTGACGCGTCCGGCAGCTACCCAGATCCCGGTCAACCTCCGATCGATCTGCCCTCCGGTTTTTGCCGCGCCGCAACAGGCAGCGAAGGGCTCTTTTCCTTTTCCATCGTCAAGCCCGGCCCTGTAGTGCATGGCGACGGCTGTTTTCAGGCACCGCACCTGCTGGTGCTGGTGTTTGCGCGCGGCCTACTGCGTCATCTCATCACGCGGGTTTATTTCGATGATGAGGAGGGGAACGAAAGCGATCCGGTCCTGCTCCAGGTGGCCGCAAATCGCCGACAGACTCTCATTGCGCGCACTGCCGACGCGGACGCCGGCGAATATCATTGGGACATCGTACTTCAGGGCGAATCGGAAACGGTGTTCTTTGCGTGGTAGGAGGGAATCGACAAATGAGCCAGGATTCCATCGAATTCCTCTTCTCCACTCCGGAGATGACGGAGGTTTTCTCCTTATCGCATCAATTGCGTACGATGACGCAATTCGAATGGGCCTTGAGCTGCGCTCTTGAAGAATGCGGCCTGGCTGGAGCGGGCTCAGGAGATGCCGTCCGGCGGCATCTGGACGCACAATTCGTCGATGTTGTTTCTCTTCGGTCCGAAGCCCTCAAGACCGGCAATGTCGCCATCCCCTTCATCCACCAGCTCACTGCAAGAGTAAGAGAAGAAAATGAGGCGTCGGCAAAAACCATCCACCTCGGCGCCACCAGTCAGGACGTTCTTGATACGGCGCTGGTTCTCGAAATCCAGCAGGCGCTGCAACTCATCTTCGATTCCATCCGCCGACTTGACCAGGCCCTCGAAAAACAGGCTCGCATTCATGCGGATACGATTATTACGGCCAGGACCTGGCTTCAACCGGGGCCGCCCACAACCTTCGGGCTCAAGGTGGCCGGCTTCGTTTCCGCGCTGCGCCGTCATCGCTTGCGCATTCACCAGGCTGCCCAGCGCGGTCTGGTGTTGCAATTCGGCGGAGCTGTGGGAACACTCGCGGCACTTGGACCGGATGGGACTCGCGTCTCCAAGGAACTTGCCCGCATACTTCAACTCAACGAACCCGAGCTGCCCTGGCATTCCCATCGGGACAATCTCGTCGAAATCTCCGCGGCTCTGGCGCTTCTTGTGGGCACGTTGGGTAAATTCGCCAGAGACATCGCCCTCCTGATGCAGACTGAAGTGGGTGAAGCCGCCGAGCCAGCGCAGCATGGTCGCGGAGTCTCTTCCACCATGCCACACAAAAGGAATCCGGTGGCGTGCGCGAGTGTACTCGCGTGCGCAGCGCGGGTTCCTGGCCTCGTCGCCACCTTGCTTTCAGCCATGCCGCAGGAACATGAGCGCGGCCTGGGCCTTTGGCCGGCGGAGTGGGAAACCATCCCCCAGATCTTCAGGCTCGCTGCTTGCGCTCTCGCGCATTCCATTGAAATCGCAGAAGGCCTCGAAGTCGATGCCGCTCGTATGGCAGCCAACCTGGATGCGCGCCTGGGACTGACACAGTCTGAAGCTGTCGCCGTCGCCATGACCGGAAAGATCGGCCGAATCGCCGCGCATTCGCTTCTTGAAACTGCCGCGGGAAGAGCCGCTGCGACGGGGCAACACCTCTCTGTTGTTCTGAAATCGATGCCCGAAGTGACCGCGCATCTTGACGGCGAAGATATTGAGAGGCTTCTCGATCCCAGGGAATATCTGGGCAGCGCAGCGCGCTTCATTCATCGAGTTCTGGAGGATGCCGATGCCGACGATTGAGCTGGAAGGCGTGTCCATCCATTACGAAGTGAGCGGCCGGGCTTCGGCTCGAACCCTGGTATTCTCCAACTCGCTCGGGTCAAACCTGCACATGTGGGACAAGGTTCTTCCTTTTTTAGAAAGCGATTTTCGCGTGCTGCGCTATGACACTCGCGGACACGGATTGAGCAGCACGCCCGCGCTTCCCTGGTCATTGGATATCCTCGCCGAAGATCTGCTTGGCCTTCTCAACGCGCTCTCAATCGAACACGCTCACCTTTGCGGTCTTTCGCTTGGCGGAATGGTGGGGCTTTGGCTTGCTGTGCACTCACCGGAACGAATCAAGCGCCTGGTTCTTGCCAACACTGCGACGCGCATTGGTTCCCGCGAAATGTGGGAAACGCGCATCGCCACGGTCAAATCTCAGGGAATGGCCGAGCTCGCCCGCGCAACCGTCGATCGCTGGCTAACTCCCGGATACGTTCACCAAAACCCCGAAGAGGCCGACGCGATTCGTTCCATGATCGAGCAAACTCCGCCGGAAGGCTACATCGGTTGTTGCGGCGTGCTGCGCGATACGGACCTGCGCGGCGACCTCGGGTGCATTCAGGCTCCCTGCCTTGTCATAACCGGGACCCACGATCCGGCCACGCCGCCGAGCGATGGCCGGCTCCTTGAATCAAGCTTGCCCCATGCGCGATATCTGGAACTGGATGCGGCGCACTTGTCCTCGTGGGAGCGTCCGGCGGAGTTTGCTGAAGCACTTCGTGCATTTGTCTTTGATGAGGAACCGGGCAATGGATGAGAGAGATCGCCACCAAGCGGGCATGAGCATACGTCGCGACGTGCTCGGTGATGCCCATGTCAACCGTGCGGAAGAAGCAAAGACAGCCTTCGACGAGGAGTTCCAGGATCTCATCACCCGTTATGCCTGGGGTGAGATCTGGTCGCGTCCAGGTCTTCCGCGCCACACGCGCAGCCTGCTCACCATTGCCCTGATGGTGGCTCTCAATCGGACTGAGGAACTGCGCCTCCATCTGCGAGCTGCTGGGAATAACGGCGTCACCCCGGATGAGATTCGCGAAGTGTTGCTGCATTGCTCCATCTATTGTGGTGTTCCCGCGGCCAATTCCGCATTCCACATCGCGGGCCAGGTGATAGACGAACGCGAACAGGCGAGTTGATCGGAAGTATGGCAAGGTCCACTGCACAAGTCGGAATCGTGGGCGCCGGGCCGGCGGGGCTGATGCTCTCGCATCTCCTTCATCTTTACGGCATCTCGTCCATCGTGCTTGAGGCTCGATCCCGCGATTATTGTGAGGCGCGAGTACGCGCCGGCGTACTTGAACACACCACCGTACAGATGCTGCGCGAGGCCAGTGTTGCCGAACGTCTTAATCGGGAAGGCCTGCTTCATGAAGGGATCGAAATCGGCATTCAGGGCAGGCGCCGGCGAATTCCCTTTGTAGAGCTGACGGGCAAGGCGGTAACCGTCTACGGCCAGCAGGAGGTGGTAAAAGATCTGATCGCGCGGCGACTGGCCGATGGCGGCGATATACGCTTCGAATGCGGTGAGGTCTCCCTGAAAAGCTTTGTTGATGGTTCGCCTTTGATTTACTTCGCGAAGGCCG
>Ga0265338_10005288_pt1 | contig 16898 bp, 12 predicted proteins | sample 42126metaG_FD_193579 | JGI IMG/M metagenome (GOLD analysis project Ga0265338, IMG submission 193579) | Rhizosphere microbial communities from Carex aquatilis grown in University of Washington, Seatle, WA, United States - 4-21-26 metaG | ecosystem: Host-associated > Plants > Roots > Rhizosphere... | reverse complement strand
ACGCCCCACCATCCTGTTGACCAACACAGATCGGTGGCCGGGTCCGGCGCGTCTCGCCATCAGTCTGGCGAAGGTCGGTTTTGACGTGTCAGCCCTATGTCCCGTTCCGGGTCATCCTCTGTCAAAAACGACTTGTGTTCGTCAGGTGTACCCCTATGACGGCTTTCATCCAATACGCTCCCTGATTGCCGCCATCGAGACCTGCCGTCCGCTCATCATCGTCCCCTGCGACGACCTGGGCGTGCAGCATTTGCATGAGCTGTATCGATACGCTATCGAGAATTCGCTCCCAGACCTTGTCGCGCTGCTCGAACGATCGCTCGGACCATCTGCCAGTTTTTCTGTCGTTTCGGCCCGTTACGACATTCTCCAGATCGCGCGTGAGGAGGGCATTCTCGTGCCCGATACCGTCATGGTCCGCTCAATCGAAGACCTGAAGCGACGCGGGCAGAAGGGTTTTCCCTTCATGCTGAAGGCGGACGGGACCTGGGGTGGTAGGGGAATTCGAATGGCTGACAGTGCAAGCCAGGCCGAACAATCCTTCCGCGAACTCTCCGAGCCGCCCGCCGCACTCAAAGTGATCAAACGCGTGCTATTGGATCGGGACCGCTCCTGGTTGCGTTCCTGGTGGAAGGGCGCTCGCCCGCTCATTACGGCGCAATCCCACATTGTGGGGCGGCCGGCCAATTGTGCGGTTGTCTGTTGGGAGGGTGAAGTATTGGCTGGGATCGCGGTCGAAGTGATCAGCTCGCAGGAGATGACAGGCCCCGCCACGGTAGTTCGAGTGGTCGATTCTCATGACATGTTACTAGCGGCGACCCGGATCGCACGTCGCTTGCGACTCTCCGGTTTTTTTGGATTAGACTTCATGATTAACGACGAGAGTGACGCTATCTACCTGATCGAGATGAATCCTCGGTGTACGCCTCTTTGCCACCTCCAACTCGGGGAGGGAAGAGATCTGGTGAGTGCACTCTGGTCGCGCCTCAGCGATCGGCCGCTTCAATCGACCCCGCCCGTCACCGAAAATGACAAGATCGCCTATTACCCGCAGGCTCTCCAGTGTCCGGCTGCTTTGTTGGACGCCAGTTTCCTCGACATACCTCAAGGCGAGCCGGAACTATTGAATGACTTGCTCCATCCCTGGTCGGGAAGAAGTTTTTTGGGGCGAGTATGGGATAAGGTCCGCCCCCGAGCTCTTCAGAGAAAATCGCCAAAGCCCTGTACGTTTGACGCAGCCATGGCGGATCAAAGAGTTTCCTCAGTCGGCAAGGTTTGATATCGGTAGGTTTTTGATGTTTCATCGACAAACGCAAAGCGGTTGAAACAACGAGGAGTGGCATGAAAGTCCTGTTAACTGGTCATAAAGGTTATATCGGCGCCGTGGCGGGGCCGGTTCTGCGATCGGCTGGGCATGACGTCGTCGGCCTCGATACTGATCTCTATGCCGCTTGCGATTTTGGCGACGGTCCTTCCGATATCCCAGAGATCCGCAAAGATCTTCGCGACCTCGTGAAGGCCGACTTGCACGGCTTTGACGCCGTCGTCCATCTCGCGGCCATTTCGAACGATCCGGTTGGCAATCTCAATCCTCAGCTCACTTACGACATTAATCATCTTGCCTCGGTGAACCTGGCGCGGCTTGCGAAAGAAGCCGGCGTCAAGCGTTTCGTCTTCGCTTCCTCCTGTAGTACCTACGGCGCGGCGGGCGACGACTTCCTCGACGAGACCTCGGCGCTGAATCCTGTCACGCCCTATGGAGAATCCAAGGTTCTGGTTGAGCGGGATATCGCTCCTCTCGCCAGTGACTCCTTCACTCCGACATACATGCGGAACGCCACAGCCTACGGAGCTTCTCCGCGCTTGCGTCTCGATATCGTCCTGAACGATCTCGTTGCCGCGGCGCTGACCACCGGCAAGGTCTACATGAAGAGCGATGGCACTCCGTGGCGTCCCATTGTTCACATCCGCGACATCATTGCCGCCGTGGTTGCCGTGTTGGAAGCACCTCGCGAAACGGTGCATAACCAGACCTTCAATGTCGGACGTAACGATGAGAACTATCGGATCCGCGAACTCGCCGACATCGTTGCCGAAATCGTGCCCGGCTGCCGCGTCGAATACGCTCCCGGCGGCGGCCCCGACCTGCGCTGTTATCGCGTGAACTTCGACAAGATTGGACGCCTGGTGCCGGGTTTCCGTCCCCAATGGACGGCGCGCAAAGGGGCTCAGGAGCTTTATGACGCCTATCGCGCGGCCGGACTCACTTCTGCCCAGATGGATCAGGGACGCTATGTGCGGATCAGCGAAATTCGACGCCTCCAGCAAGCCGGATGCCTTGACGGAAATTTGCATTGGACCGGCCAGAATGCCCGAACAACCGTCTCAGTCTGACAGGAATTGCGTAACCAATGACGACCCCTACTGTTTCTCGCGAAATTAACCGCCGCTCATCGACCAGCGCCTGCCGCTTCTGCGGCGCGGGCTTGCAGCGGACCTTTGTCGATCTCGGCATGTCCCCGCTTTGCGAGACCTATCCCGCCGCCGCAGCTCTGAACAGCGGCGAAACCTATTACCCGTTGCACGTATATGTCTGCGAGCGCTGCTGGCTGGTGCAGCTCGAAGAATATGAGAGCGCGGAAAACATCTTCAGCGACTACGCCTACTTTGCCTCTTTTTCGGACTCATGGCTCAAGCACTGCGAGAAGTACTGCGGTTTGATGGAATCCCGGTTCGGCCTCGGGAAGCAAAGTTTTGTTGTCGAAGTTGCCAGCAACGACGGCTACCTGCTGCAATATTTCGTCCGTGACGGCGTGCCGGTCTTGGGGATCGAGCCCGCCGCCAACGTCGCCAAGGTCGCCGTTGAAAAGGGAGTTCCGACGCTGGTGCGGTTTTTTGGCACAGCCGTGGCGAAAGAGCTGGTTGCAGAAGGACGCTCTGCCGATCTGGTACTCGGCAATAATGTCCTCGCGCAGGTGCCCGATCTCAATGACTTCGTTGAAGGACTGAAGATCCTGCTCAAGCCCGAAGGCGTGCTGACACTCGAATTCCCGCACCTTCTTCGTCTAATTGAACTCAACGAGTTTGACACCATTTATCACGAGCACTTCTCTTACTTCTCCCTCATCAGCACCGTTAAGATCATGGAAGCCCACGGCCTGCGTGTCTTCGACGTTGAGGAATTGAAATCGCACGGAGGATCGCTACGCGTCTACGCCTGTCGTGCCGAAAGCAAGACTCATGCGATCGAACCAAATGTCAGTAAGGTCATTGCCGACGAAGTCAAAGCCGGCCTCGACAAAACAACCGGCTATGAAAGCTTCTCCCGGCAAGTAAAAGAGACGAAGTTCGCTTTGCTTGACTTTCTGCTGACAGCGGCGAAACAAGGGAAAAAAGTGGCAGGTTACGGGGCGCCCGGTAAGAGCGCAACGCTTCTGCACTACTGCGGTATTGGGCGCGATCTGATTGAATACACGGTAGATCGTAGTCCGTACAAACAGGGCCGCCATTTACCCGGCAGCCACATTCCGATTTACCATCCTGACCGGATTCGCGAAACCAAGCCCGACTATGTAGTCATCCTTCCCTGGAACCTGAAAGATGAAATCGTGCAGCAGCTGAGCTTTATCCGTGAGTGGGGCGGTCGTTTCGTGGTGGCGATTCCCAAAGTCACGGTGATCTGACCACGAAGCATGCGGGAGCAATGCCTATGAACATATTTCTAGATTCCAGGATGAGCGATGACCAGCGCCGTAGTGAAATCTATCGCGGGTCAATCTTCCTTCATTCCCCTAGCGCAGCGGCTCTAAATTTGTGCCGTCTGGCGCAGGAAATGGTCGAAGAGGCCTTCCGTCCCTTTGACCCGCTCAAGGTGCACGAAAGCCTGTCGGCCGAGAAGTGCGCGGAGATTTTGTCCGTGCTGAAGCCGAAATTCATCCACCATCCGAAGTCCAAGGAACTCATCAAGGAAATGCTCGCCGACTCGGGTGCAAGCCTCTCAGAAACCTATTTTGACGTGCCGCGCTTGCGCACCGCGTTTCCCGGCGACTACCTGAAATCCGGCATTGCCTATGCGTTTCATCCGCATCGCGACACCTGGTATTCCGCGCCGTTCTGCCAGATCAACTGGTGGATGCCCGTGTACGACTTAAATTCGGAAAACTGCATGGCGCTGCATCCTCACTACTTCGATCATCCGATCAAGAACGGTTCGCAGACGTACAACTACCACAAATGGAATCAAGAGAGCCGACAGAACGCCGCGCAGCATGTGAAGACCGACACGCGAGTACAACCGCGTCCCGAGGAGCCGATCAACCTTGATCCTCAGATCCGGCTGGTTCCCCGAGTCGGCGAAGCCTATCAGTTCTCCGCCGCTCATTTGCACTCCACCGTTCCCAACTCATCGAATGTGACTCGCTATAGCATCGACTTCCGCACTGTGCACCTCACGGATGTCCTCGATCGAAAAGGAGCTCCCAACATCGACGCCGCCTGCACCGGCACGACCATGGGCGACTACCTGCGAGGCACGGATTATTCGCATCTCCCCGAAGAAGCAATTTCGCTCTACGCAGACGGCACGGAAATTCAATATGCCAAATCCTAACGGTTCGAGGAGGGCCAGCGCATGAAAGTCGTCCTATTCTGTGGCGGAGCCGGCATGAGGCTTCGCGGCTACTCCGAAGATGTCCCCAAGCCGATGGTCACAATCGGGGCACGGCCAGTGTTGTGGCACGTGATGAAGTATTACGCGCATTTTGGGCACAAGGATTTTGTTCTCTGCCTGGGATATAAAGCGAACGTGATCAAGAATTATTTCCTCGAGTATGAGGAGTCCGTTTCTAACGACTTCGTTCTGTCGCAGGGCGGCCGGCAACTCGATTTCATGCAGCGCGACATCGACGACTGGAAGATCACGTTTGTCGATACGGGGCAACGCTCGACGATTGCAGACCGGTTGCGGCTGGTTGAACCGCATGTACGCGGAGAGGAAATGTTCCTGGCGAATTACAGCGACGGGCTCACTGATTTTCCTCTTCCGACCCTGATCGACGAATTCACGCGCCGCGACGGTTATGCCACGTTCCTGTCGGTACAGCCGCGTACCAGCAGCCTGGACACGATCCAACTCGGTTCGGACGGCTCCGTTGAGGCCGTTCGGTGCATGAAAGATTCAAACATCTGGGTCAACGGCGGGTACTTTGTCATGCGCAAAGATGTATTCCGCTACCTGAAGCCCGGAGAAGAGTTTGTTTACGAGCCGATGCAACGCATGATTGCCGAAAAGAAGGTATGGTCAAAGCGCTATGAAGGGTTCTGGCAATGCATGGACACCTTCAAAGACAAACAGATTCTCGACGAACTGGAAGCATCGGGTGCGGCTCCATGGTGTGTATGGAAGAACGGCAAGGAGCCTAAGCAAGCGTCGGGAGTGACGGCATGATGAAGTTGAACCTGGCACGTAAGGATGCCTGCCCGCTCGACATCCTGTGCCTGGGCGCCCATTCCGACGATATCGAGATCGGATGCGGAGGAACACTCCTTCAGTTCAAGAAGACCTACCGCGATTTGCGCTTTCACTGGGTCGTGTTCAGTGCCGCCGGTGCTCGCGGGCGCGAAGCCGCGAAAGGCGCCGAGCTATTTGCAGCCGGAAGCGAAAAAACAGTTGTGCTCAAGGAGTTTCGCGACGGATTCCTGCCGCATAGCGGAACGGTAGTGAAAGAATTCTTTGAAGAACTCAAGGCGCAGGTAAATCCGGACTTGATCTTCACTCACTGGCAGGGCGACGCGCATCAGGACCATAGGCTGGTGAATGAGTTGACCTGGAACACATTCCGCAACCACACGATCCTCGAGTATGAAATTCCGAAATACGACGGCGATCTTGGGCGGCCGAATGTTTTCGTGCCACTGGATGCGGGATTCGCGGAACAGAAGACAACTAATTTACTGGAAGCATTTGAATCGCAACGATCCAAACCATGGTTTGACCGCGAGACCTTCCTCGGACTGATGCGGATTCGAGGGATGGAGTCGAACTCCCCGTCAGGGTATGCGGAGGCATTTCACGCAAGAAAGATGGTTCTCTAAATGAAGGTCAAGAATTGAAAACTACAATGGCGAGCCCTCACAAACCACGACCTTCAGAGTCAGAAAAAGGCTCGAAGAAGTTTGCCAAGTCCAAGGAGCTCCAGCCGAAGGCGCATCGATTAATTCCGGGGGGCGCGCACACATACGCCAAGGGGGACGATCAGTTTCCGGAACAGGCGCCGGGTTTTATTGTTCGCGGGAAAGGGTGCCACTCCTGGGACGTGGATGGAAATGAATTCATCGAGTATGGCATGGGCCTGCGTTCGGTGACACTCGGCCACGGATTTGAGCCGGTGGTAGAAGCGGCATACAAACAGATGCGGCTAGGGGTAAATTACTCCCGGCCCGCGAAGATCGAAGTCGATCTGGCCGAAGCCCTGCTGGACATTATTGATGGCGCCGACATGGTGAAGTTCGCCAAGAATGGTTCTGACGTGACGACGGCTGCTGTCAAGTTGGCGCGAGCTTATACGGGAAGGGATCTGGTCGCCATCTGCGGCGATCAGCCATTCTTCTCGACAGATGATTGGTTCATCGGAACGACGGAGATGAACGCCGGGATCCCTAAAGCCATCAGTCAGCTGACGCTGAAGTTCCAATACAACGATCTCGACAGCCTGCGCGGGCTGTTCGATCAGCATCCCGGCCAGATTGCCGGCGTCGTGATGGAAGCTGAGGCGAGCACGCAACCAACGCCAGGTTACCTGCAAGGTGTGAAGGAGCTATGCGAAGCTCGGGGAGCAGTCTTGATCTTCGATGAGATGATCACCGGTTTTCGCTGGCATCTGGGAGGAGCGCAGAAGTTTCACGGAGTGGTCCCACATCTCTCTACGTTTGGTAAGGCTCTTGCCAACGGTTTTGCCGTTTCGGCACTGGTCGGCAAGCGCGAAATCATGCGACTGGGCGGTCTGGAACACGATCAGGCGCGCGTTTTCCTGCTGTCCACGACGCATGGGGCGGAGACACATGCACTAGCCGCAGCGCTTGAAACGATTCGTGTCTACCGTGAGCAGGGAGTCGTCGAGTTTTTATGGAGACAGGGCGAGCGTCTCCAACGTCTAGTTAACAAGTCAGCCTCCGAAAATGGGTTGCAGGATTTCTTCCATATTGCCGGACGCCCCTGCAACTTGATATTCCAGACTCGAGATCGTAATGGCAGTCCTTCACAACCATTCCGCACGTTGTTCCTGCAAGAAATGATTCGACGGGGGGTCATAGCGCCCTCGTTCGTCGTGAGTTTTTCCCACAGCGACGCCGATTTGGACCGTACAGCCGACGCTGTTTTCGAAGCTCACCGGGTCTATCGCAAAGCACTGGACGAGGGCATAGAAGGATACCTGGAAGGCCGTCCGGTTAAGCCAGTGAACCGCGACTATAACTAGTTCGATCGGGAGGGTAAGGAAGAATGGACGCAACCCATGAGAGCCCCAACTTGGATTTCTTACGATCCATGGCGGTTTTATTTGTCTTGGGTGCCCATGTCCTGATGCTCTTCGAACAGAGGCATTCTCCCTATGTGAAGAGGCTGAAAATATTTCACTCGGTCGGCCTGTGGGGTGTGCTCATTTTTTTCGTCCACACCAGCCTCGTTCTGATGTTTTCTTTGGAACGACAATACTCGCGTTATCCAGGGAAATCTGCATACATCCCGTTTCTCACGAGGCGGATATTTCGAATTTTCCCGCTGAGTGTCGTGCTCGTTTCTCTCGTGATTCTCTTGAGGCTGCCTGTCGCGTACCTGATCGGGGGAGAATTTGAGGCAGCGCATTTGAATTGGGGAGGGATCGTTTCCAATCTGTTGTTGACCCAGGATCTTTCCCATACCGATTCTGTCATTGTGCCCCTTTGGACTCTGCCCTATGAAATGCAGATGTATCTGTTCTTGCCGCCCCTCTTTCTGCTGGCACGTTCGACCCGACACGTCTGGCCGACGATGGCGTTGTGGGTGGGAATGGTAGCGCTGGCGAGGCATTCCATGTTTCTGGAGAAGCACGGAGTTCCCGATCTCATTGTGTATGTCCCGTGTTTTCTGGGCGGAGTGATTGCTTACAAACTCACAAAGATAACAAGTTTGAAGCTGCCGAGCGTATTTTGGCCCGTTCTGCTCGCAATACTGACGGCTCTTTATCTCCGTCGTCCGGATTACAAGAACGCCTGGTATTGCTGTCTTGCGCTTGGACTGGCGATACCGCAATTTCAGGAAATCAAGGGTTCTTTTTGTCGACGGGTATTTCAGGAGATTGCACGCTATTCCTACGGCATCTACCTCACACATTTCATTTGCATCTGGTTTGCCTTTCAAGCGATCGATTCCGCTCCCGAATGGCTTCGCTGGGTAATCCTTGGGATCACCGTCGCCGGTTCTTCGTACCTTTTCTATCATCTTCTGGAAAAACCTATGATCCGCAAGGGAGAGACAGTGGCTGCGAGATTCCGAGATTGGCCGTGGTCCCCTACATCGGCCACAGCTTGAGAACGGACGCGGGGGCGACCGCCGGGTTTCGAAGGCGCATTTCCAAGTCTGCTTCGGCAAGTGCGCGATCTGTCTTACCCTCCCAAAAATTGAAATTCTCATAAATAAGAATGAGCATCTTCTCTCCAAAAAAGGGCGTCGACGGCAAGGAGGTGTCGACCTCCGAGCGCAATCAGTTGGTAGGCGAAAGCGTTCTCGCGTTGGCGGTGGTTCTTGTTGCCATTAAGTTGGGCAAGGCGCTGGCGGAGTTCTATTTTGATAATCCACCAGCGGCCCTGCGGGACATTCGCGCCTCGTGGCTTCTTCGCATTGCGGCAGCCACGACTGTGGTCTTTGTGGTAACGCGAAGGTATTGGCCGCGCTGGAAATGGATCTTTTCGTTACTGCCCTTTGCTCTGCTTGTGCCTGCCAAAGTGATCCAGGCGCTGCTCCGAAGGTCTCCGGAAATGGCATATGTGTGGTTTCCAGAGATGGTTGGACAATTCCGGAACCTGCTGCTTCTGACGGCCTACCTGCTTCGCCGGGATGTGATATTTCTGGCGAGCTTCGCAATAATTGTTTCGGTGGCATCGCGACTCACACCCGCGAGGTATTTTCGCTTTCTCAAGATTGCGACGAGGGCATGCATCGTTGCGCTGCTGCTGATTTCTGGCATTGAGTTAGCGAGTTACTGCAAGATCGGCGTGGCTGGCACTGGACATCTGCTTGCCTATTTTCTGACGAACGCGGCGAGCCTGTGGCCCATGCTGAAGCCGGAAATCGGGATCACCTCGATGGTAGCCCTGCTGTCGCCACTCCTCGTCGGAGTGGCCGCAATGGTCTGGGTCCAGCGATGGTACGCGCGGCTCGGAATCGAGCCGAGCCGGTCGCTGGCGCGGGCGTGGCCTATCCTGGGAGCGATATTGCTGCTGGCTGTCATTTTCCGGGCGCCTCGGATGGACCACCGGTTCGACCGGTTCGTCGACAACACCTATCTGGCCCTGGATGATCTGTTTCCATGGGGGAGATCAGGACAGATCGAGGCCGTGAAGGAAGCGGACCAGATGCCGGTCCTATTCGATACTTCGGGCGCGACGATCCGCGCCGGGAAAAACGAGGCAGGCAATCGCAAGAACGTAATCATCATTATGTTGGAGTCCGCGCGTGCCAGTGCGACCTCAATTGCCAATCCAAAACTGGATAGCACTCCATTTTTGGCGGCCTTCGCTTCCCGGAGCGCCGTGGTGCCCGACATGTACGCCGTGATTCCAAGGACCTCGGCGGCATGGGTGGCGATTCTTGACGGTATATGGCCTTCGACCGACGAGGAAATGGGGGCGTGGTCGTTGAACGGGGAGCGCCAGACGAGCAGTCTTCCCAAGTTGCTGGCGACTCGAGGCTACAGTTCTGCATACTTCACGTCAGCGCACCTGAATTTCGGCTATGACGACGAGTTGATCAAGAACGAGCAGTTTGGGGCGGTATTCGACGCAGATAACTTGCCGAGCCAGGGGTTCCAGCATCCCACGTTCTGGGGCTTTGAGGATCGGATCATGGTCGCGCCTTCGTTGGCGTGGGTGCAGCAGCAACGGGATAGACAAAATCCATTTCTGCTCGTCATGATGACGAACATCGGGCATTTTGACTACGAGTACCCGTCGACCTGGAAGGCTCGATCTTTCGGAACAGGCAACCCAAGCTACGAGAGATACCTGAACTGCATGAGCTACGTGGATTCGGTGCTGAAAGAATTCATGGACGGTCTCGACCGGATGGGAGTGTTGCGCTCATCGATTGTCATAATTCTGGGAGACCATGGCGAATCTTTCGGCGAGCACGGGCCAACCGCGCACTCCCTGGAGCTGTACGACGAAACGTTGCGGATTCCGGCGATCATTCATGCGGATGGCCTGGTGCGTCCGGGTACGGCCATCTCGGGATTACGACAGGAAGTCGATGTGATGCCTACCGTTCTGGATGCACTCGATATGAAGGCTGAGAATGCCACAATATCCGGAAGTTCAATGCTGCAGCCCATTCCGCCCGACAGGCCCTTGTACTTCTCGGGCGCTTTGTATTCCCAAGCAACGGCGATGCGCAAGGGTGGCACAAAGTACATTTACAACTTCGGAAGAATACCGGTCGAAGCGTATGCGATCGACCGGGACCCGTCCGAACAACACGACATTGCCGGAACGCTGCCACATGCAGAAATCGAGAAGGCAGAGATGGATATGCTGGTTTGGCGCGAACGGGTGTCGCGGGCGTATCGAGCGCAGGGTGAGAGAGGTGCTGCGGTTCATTCCCAAGCGCACGCTGCCGCCCCAATGCTTCCGGCCCGGTGAACTCAATCTGATGTCTTGAGGGAAGGATGCCTGCCGTTCGCGTCGGGTATACCTAAGTTGACACCGCATGTCTCCTGAGAAAATCCAGAACCGAAAACTATGATCGCTGACGAAACAACCCGGAGGAGCGAGAGATCTTGGTGGGACCTGTGGAACACCTCGCATCGAATCAACGATCAGAATGATCCCGTATCGAGCGAGCTGTTCGAACGCACAGCGGACCTTATTAACCAGTCGACTGCGACCAAAGACTGCAGGGTGATGGAGATTGGATGCGGGACGGGAACGCTCTCACGGTTGCTGAAGTTTTCAAACTACCATGGCATTGATTTGTCTGCAGCGGCGATCGAGTTAGCGAAACAGAAGGCTCAGGCTGGCCGGAGCGCACCTGCGCCAGCGACCTACGAAGCGGCAGACATTCATGAATGGCCCTTGCCTTCGACCGCGTTTGATGTGGTGGTCTGTGTGGACGCCATCGCGTATTTTTACGATCAGCCGTTGGCGCTGAGGAAGATTGAGCAAATGCTTCGGCCTTCGGGCCGGTTCATCCTCACGACGATCAATCCATTTGTATACAACCGCATCCGGCGAAATAGCGGGAGTCCACTCAAGGAAGGCTCCGTCAGCCGGTGGCTGGCGCGGGATGAACTCCACAAGCTGATTCAACAGGCGGGGCTTACTGTGGAACGTTCCTACACGATTATGCCAAGGGGTGAAATGGGCATTTTGCGCCTCATCAACTCACGAAAGCTCAATCAGTCATTTGGGCCTGCTGTGGCTCGGGCTCTGACCCGTTTGAAAGAGAAGGTGGGCTTAGGTCAATATCGTATCGTTGTCGCACGGAAAGGCATCCCCTTTTGACGCCGCTGATTGGGCCATTGCTGGACGGCTTGGGCCCGGTCTTGCGTCCTACAAGACCGTTGTCTGCTGGTGCTGAAGACCAGCCAGCCCTGTGAGTACTATGCGAGATCCCAGCGACGAGAAGAGGGGGGAAGCCGCTCTGTCGTCGCTGAGCAGTGATGTTCAACAGGGGATCGCGGGGGTCACAGAAGCCGCGGAACTTAAGCGAAAGTCCGTTCGTGGTGGCGCTGCCGTTGTATTTAGTCAAGTTTTCGGCATGACGCTGCAGATCATTACCACTGTGGTCCTAGCACGCCTGTTGTCTCCAAGCGACTATGGCCTGCAAGCGATGGTTTTGAGCGTCACAAACTTCTTCAGTTTGTTCCGGGACGCAGGTTTGAGCGTGGCGTCCGTGCAACGAGAAACTCTGAACCAGCAGGAGATTTCGACTCTATTCTGGATCAATGTGGCGATTGGGTCGTTCCTTACCATCGTGGTGGCTGCGAGCGGGCCGGTTCTAGCACTATTCTTCAAGGACCCCCGTCTCCTTTGGATCACGATCGCTTCGGCAAGTATTTTCCTTTTCAACAGTCTGGTTGTTCAACATCGCGCATTGCTGGATCGCGCCATGCGCTTTACTACCAATGTGAAGATTGACATCGTGTCGACTACTATCGGCACGATCGTGGCTATTGGCATGGCGGCGCTGGGATGTGGCTACTGGGCGTTGATCGGCCAGAACATTAGCGTGCCCTTGATCACCACGATTGCAGTGTGGATCGCAATGCCATGGATGCCAGGGCGTCCACGCTGGACTTCAGAGCTGCGCTCGATGGTTCGCTTCGGTAGCACGGTGACGCTAAATAGCGTCGTCGTTTACCTTGCCTACAATGCCGAGAAAGTGTTGCTCGGCCGTTACTGGGGTGCTGCGGCGCTAGGTCTGTATGGCCGGGCTTATCAGCTAGGCAACATGCCGGTGCAGCAACTGACCAATGCAGCAGGAACAGTGGCATTCCCGATGCTATCCCGGCTGCAATCGGACCCTCTCCGCCTCCGGCGTTCGTACTTGAGGGCGCATTCATTGGTTGTGTCGCTCACTGTCCCTGTTGTAATCGTTTGCGCACTCTTTGCGGACGAGATCATTCGTACGATGTTGGGACCAAAATGGAACGGAGCCGCCCCGATACTCCGGCTGCTTTCCCCTGCAATTTTGGTGTTTGCACTGATGAACCCTTTCTCCTGGCTTCTCCGCTCTACCGGACGGGTGCAGCGCAGCCTGAACATCGCGCTGCTCATCTGTCCCATCATGATTGTGGGCGTGGTGGCCGGTCTCCACTACGGTCCTCGCGGCGTTGCATTGGGGTATTCGGTGGCATTAATCCTTATGGTGGGACCGATCATCGCCTGGGCCAAGCACGGAACAGGGATCTCCACTGCGGATTACTGGGACTGCATCAAAAGGCCGCTGATGGCAGGTGTTCTGGGAGGCGCTGCTGGCTGGCTATTTAAGGTGTACTTTCAAGGAACCTTGGCTTCCATTCCTCTGGTTCTTCTGGAGCTCAGTATTTCGTTCGGCGTGTACGGTCTACTGCTAATGTTCGCTATGGGTCAGAAAGATGTATACATCGATCTGTTGCGTCAGATGCTCCCACGAAGTCGCAGCGTGAAAGCTGAAAGCTAGTTTCCGCTCAGTGCCGAGATCCAAATGAAAGAAGTTGTAAAGAAGTCGGAGCTGCGCGTCGGCGACTGGGTCGAAGTCCGAAGCAAGGACGAAATCCTGGCGACGCTGGACCGGGATGGCCAGCTTGATGGCATGCCCTTCATGCCGGAGATGTTTGCTTTCTGTGGCCAGCGCTTTCAAGTTTACAAGCGGGCGCACAAGACGTGCGACACGGCTTACCCGGTGCGAGGGCGTCGTGTGGATAGTGCCATTCACCTGGATACACGTTGCGACGGGTCGTCGCATGGAGGCTGCCAGGCGGCTTGCCTGATTTTCTGGAAGGAAGCGTGGCTGAAGCCAGCCAGCGGATCGAACAAGAATGCGTTTGTGAGCGTGGATGCCTTGGCTCCAAAGGGCAAGGTGGCCGCCTATCGATGCACGGAAGATGATGTTGTCGCTGCGTCCCAGATGCAGGTTCCCGAAGGTACGCCTACTACCTATGTCTGCCAGGCGACGAAACTGCCGTTTGCGACCTCCAACCTTGAGTGGTGGGAGTTCAGTCAGTATCTGGAGGACTATCGTTCGGGTAACGCGGGCTTGTGGCAGATCATTTGTGGCGGGACGTATTTCCTTTTTTATTGGCTGAGCCGGGCAGGAATCGGCCTGGGTCGACCGATCCGCTGGTTTTACGACCATTTCTATTTTTTGTGGGCTGGGGCGCCATTTCCGCGCAAATCGGGAACAATTCCTGTCGGCGCGCCGACGCCGGTCGAGACGCTGAATCTGCAACCTGGGGAACTGGTGCGGATCAAGCCGCATTCGGAAATTCTCAAGACCTTGAACGCTGAGAGCCGGAACCGTGGTCTTTTTTTTGACGCGGAAGAGGTTCCATATTGCGGCGGCACGTACCGCGTACTACGGAGAGTGGAGAAGATTATTCATGAGAGAACGGGACAGATGCGTTACATGAAGACGCCCTGTATCGTGCTGGATTCCGTAATCTGCCAGTCCAAGTACAGCGAGTGCCGATTGTTCTGTCCGAGAAGTATCTATGCGTACTGGCGCGAAATCTGGTTGGAGCGCGTTGAAGAGCCATCGAGCGTTCCCAGCCCCCAGATGCGGCGCGATCAAGTGGAAGTATGAGGGGCTACCTCCACAAGATTCGGTGGCCGCACTATTTGGCGGTGTGTTTGATGGCAGGCGTCGTTCTCGCGGGTGGTTTTCTACGCGCTCGTCTGCGGACCCAGTCACCGATCATTATCCATTGGATTACCACGCATCAGGTCATTGACGGTTTTGGGGCGAGCGCAACGGGATATGTAGGAAAGTTTCCTGACGAGGAAGCGAGCCAATTTTTCGATGTTGAAAAGGGTTTGGGCTTGTCACTGTTGCGTCTCGCAATTGTTCCGGGGCTGGCCCAAGAGAATTGCCGCTGCGTCGCCAACAATTCGCATTATGGATGCGTAGCCGGGTCGAAGAGTCAGATCCTGTCCGGGGATCTTCGGGTCGCTCAGTTGGCGGTGGCGCGTGGAGTGCGTGTGATGGCTTCGCCCTGGTCTCCTCCGGCAGAGATGAAATCATCGGGTGAGTTCTGTGGCGGTGGGGCCATGAAAGGGGAGGCGGGAAACTATGCGAGATACGCAGAGGATCTGGCGGACTTTCCCATGCTCCTGAAAGCCAACGGAGTTGCGATCGATGCGATCTCGGTGCAGAACGAACCGGACGTCGAGAACTCTGGCTACGATACGGCAAGGTGGACTGGCCAGCAGGTCCACGATTTCATTCCTTACCTGTCCGCGGCGTTGACAGAAAAAGGACTCGGCGGGATCAAGATCGGCGCTTCCGAAGAGTCCGAGTGGACATTCGACCGACTGCAAGAAGCGATGAGCGACCCAGCGGTGGCGAGCAGGATTGGCATCGTGATGGGTCATGCCTATCGAACCGAAAGGCCATCGGGACTGCCCGAGAGCGGGGGACGTCACGTGTGGCAAACCGAGGTCAGTGACTATTCCAAGTTCGACGGCAGCATGACAGACGGCCTGTTATGGGCCAACTATATTCACAATTACTTGACCATCGGTACGAACGCTTGGTTGTTCTGGAGTTTGGACTGCCGGGAGGAATTCTACAATCAGGACAACAACATGTGTCTGACCGACAAAGCAGGCCATTTTGCCAAGAGAGCCTATGTACTCGGGCAATATGCGAAATTCGTTCGTCCTGGATGGCAACGGATCGGAGTGGCAAACCGTGGGGGGCTGCTCGTGACCGCCTACAGAGGTCCACAGGGTGGATTTGCGGTTGTTGCCGTGAACCCGGGAATCTGGCCGGCTCGCAATCAGACTTTCGAATTCAGTGGAACAACATGCCGGACCGCCATCCGGCCGTGGCTTACTTCGGCGAATGCTTCGTTGGAAGAGAAAGCGGCGATCTCTCCTGCCTCGGACGGTGCCAGCTTTACCTATACGATTCCGGCACGAAGCGTCATAACATTTGAAGGCCGGGCTGACTGAAATCGAAACGGGACAAAGTAAGAGATGCACAATCGATGCTGACCGTCCTACTCGCGACGCGAAACCGGGAGCGCATCCTGAAGGATGTGCTCGGAGCATACTGCGCCCTGGATGTTCCAGCCGGTGGATGGAAACTCGTTGTGGTCGATAACGGGAGCTCAGATCAGACAGCAGAAGTGGTGGCTTCGTTTGAAAAGCGTTTGCTCATCCGCTTCCTGTCGGAGCCAAGATTAGGAAAGAATTTCGCCCTCAATGCCGGGCTCGCCTTTCTCGAGGGAGATCTTGCCGTTTTTACCGACGACGATGCCTTTCCTCGCGCCGACTGGCTGGTGCAACTACGAAGAGCGGCTGACGCGCATCGGGATTGCTCGATGTTTGGCGGAGTGGTCGTGCCGCGATGGGAACAACCCCCTCCCTCCTGGGTCGAATGGGTGAATCAAGCGGCGGTCTATACGGTGACCGACCCGTCCCTGAAAGAAGGTCCATTAGATCCGCGAGAGATCTACGGACCGAACATGGCGATACGCGCGGAGATATTTAGGTCGGGAGCGCGCTTTGATACAAAGATCGGCCCAAGCGGGGCCAGCTACCCTATGGGCAGCGAGACGGAAATGGTCCTCCGGTTGGGACGGCAAGGGCACAAGGCGTGGCATGTCCAGAGTGCAGTTGTTGAGCATTACATCCGCAGGGAGCAGGTACAACAAGACTGGGTGTGGAAACGGGCGATTCGGTTTGGCCGCGGACAATATCGGCTGTATCGCGGAGGAGCGGGAGCCGAAACAAGGTCATCATTCGCCGTGGCGCTCTATTTTCTTCGTAAGATGTCCAAGCAGGCGGCTTTGATGGTGGCGGGCTGGCTGTGTTTCCGGAAAGAAACTGTCTTCCGCGCTCACTGGCGGCTTAATTGTTTCTGGGGCGAAGCGATGGAAGCACGCATTCTGGCGCGAGAAGGACGCTCGCCGATCCAGTCAACTCCAGGCGAGGCGAGGTCGTCT
>Ga0265338_10005287_pt1 | contig 16901 bp, 13 predicted proteins | sample 42126metaG_FD_193579 | JGI IMG/M metagenome (GOLD analysis project Ga0265338, IMG submission 193579) | Rhizosphere microbial communities from Carex aquatilis grown in University of Washington, Seatle, WA, United States - 4-21-26 metaG | ecosystem: Host-associated > Plants > Roots > Rhizosphere... | reverse complement strand
TGGTAGATGCGATTGACCTGGGTGGTGCCTTTGGCCGCCAGCCCGGCAATCACCAGCGCCGCCGAGGCCCGCAGGTCGCTCGCCATCACCGGCGCGCCGCTCAGCGGGCGCCCGCCCTTGATGATCGCGCTCGGCCCTTCGATTTCGATGTCCGCGCCGAGCCGGCCGAGTTCGCTCACGTGCATGAAGCGCGATTCAAAAATGCGTTCGGTGATGATGCTGATGCCCGGGGCGAGCGCGAACAGCGACATCATCTGCGCCTGCACGTCCGTCGGAAAGCCGGAGTACGGCAGCGTCGTCACATCCGCCGGCTTGAGCCGGCCTCTGCGCCGCACCCGCAGGTGGGCGCCGCGCCGCTCAACGGCCACGCCGGTTTCCTGCAGCTTGTCAATCACGGCCCGCAGATGGTCGGCCCGGGCGCCCTTGAGAATGACTTCGCCGTTGGTCGCGGCGGCGGCAATCGCATACGTTGCCGCCTCGATCCGGTCGGGAATGACTTCGTGTTTGGCGCCGTGCAACTTTCTGACGCCGGTGATCGTGATGGTCGGGCTGCCCGACCCGGAGATTTTTGCGCCCATCGAATTCAGGAAATTTGCCAGGTCCACCACTTCCGGTTCGCAGGCCGCGCTTTCGATGACGGTGACGCCTTCGGCCAGCGCCGCGGCCATCATCACGTTGGCCGTGCCGAGCACGGTCGAGCCGGCGCGCCCGCCGAGGAACATGGGGGCGCCCTCGAGTCGTTTGGCCGTGGCGCTGACGTAACCGCCGGCAATGCTGATTTTTGCGCCCAGCGCCTCGAATCCTTTCAGGTGCAGGTTGATCGGGCGCGCCCCGATGACGCAGCCACCGGGCAGGGACACGCGCGCCTGCCGCAGGCGGCCGAGCAGCGGCCCCATGATGCAGATCGAGCCGCGCATTTTGCGGACCAGCTCGTAATCGGCGTAGCCGCGGACCTTTTGCGTCCGGATGGTCAGCGTGCCCCGCTCGAAGTCCGCCGCCGCGCCGAGCGATTTAAGAATCTGCACCATGAACCGCGTGTCGCTGAGATTGGGCACGTGCCGGATCACGCACGGCTCGTCGGTCAGGAGCGTCGCCGCCATGATGGGCAGCGCGGCGTTCTTGCTGCCGCTGATGGTGACTTCGCCGTGCAGGGGCACGCCGCCTTTGATTAAAAAACTTTCCATATTGAAAATTCGGATCGGGTAGGGACGCCGCGCTGCGGCGTCCGGTCGGCGCAGCGCGCCGACCCTACCATTTGTCAGCTCATCGTTCTGCTGTAGCCATATTTAACAACCTCAATTCTTTTATTTTGCTTGTTATAAATAAGGGCGTAATGCCAAGAGGTATTGCCTGTCACCCATATTTCGATCGAAACGGCGTGCTGGCCGGTTCCATCTTCAAGAAAGAACATAGTGCCAACGTGTTCTCTTTTCTTAGGCGGAAGCTTAAGGATGAAGTCTTGATAGTCATCCTTAATTGCTTGATCAAATTTATCATAATCGTGGCTTAATAAAGTTTTCCAACCAGCCAATGGATCAGGTGTTTGTGTGGCGCATCCGCCAGTCCAGAAAAGCGCTGCTAGCAAGAGCGGGAAAATCAACGCGAAACACTTTATGGAGTTATTAATTGGCGTTTTCATGCCTGACTAATCTTCTCGCGATCAAAATTCTTTGCCGCTGACTGTAGTCCTCCTTCACCGCTTCGACAATCCACTTTTCGGTTTCAAGAATCTTCCGGATGGCGTTCGCCTGGCCGTCGCCAAATTCCAGCATGATCTTCCCGCCCGGCTTCAGGAGGGATTGGGTTTCCACTGCCAGTTTCTGGTAGAAATCCAGGCCGTCCGCTCCGCCGTCGAGCGCGGTGCTGGGGTCGAAATCGCGCACTTCCGGCTGGAGGGTGGCGATTTCGGCGGACGGAATGTAGGGCGGATTGCTGATGATCAGGTCGAATTCGATATTTCGGAGGGGCGAGCTCTGCGAGCCCCCATTTTCATCTTTTATATTTGGGGCTCGTGGAACTCGCCCCTCCGGATGCAGCGCGGCAAAACCGTCGCCCTGAACGAATTCAATTCGTTCCGCGACCTTGTTCTGCGCGGCGTTGTCCTTTGCCAGCGCGAGCGCATCGGCTGAAATATCCGTGGCCACGATTTTTGCCGCCGGGCTTTTGGCGGCCAGTGCGATGGCGATGCAGCCGGTGCCGGTGCCGAAATCCAGCACCCGGAGGGCGGAGCTCTGCGACGCCCCATCTTCTTTTGTCATTGAGTTTGGGGCTAGTGGAACTCGCCCCTCCGAAAGTTGATTGAGAAACTGCCAGCCGGATTCGGCCAGCAGTTCGGTTTCCGGCCGGGGAATCAGCGCATGGCGGTTGACGGTAATTTCGAAGCCGCAGAAGGAGGTGGATCCGGTGATATGCTGGAGCGGCTCGCGCTGGCCGCGGCGTTTGACGAGTTCCCGGAGCGCATCGGTTTCCGCCGGGGTGAGCGCGCGTTCGAAGTTGAGATACAATTTCATACGCGGCAGCTTGAGCAGATGCGCGAGCAGGAGCTCGGTTTGCAGGCGCGGCGACTCAACGCCTTTGCGGGCGAGGAATTCCGCGCTTTTCTGAATCGCTTCAAGAACGGTCACGGGACGAATCTAAAGGGGAACCGCCCGGGGCAAAACTCTTTTGGTCGGAAACATTTTTGTCGCGGCTGTGGAGGAACAAGCCGGTTTGATAGACGATATAATAGCCGGCCATCAGCCCAAATATCAAAAAGGTCAGCGGACTTTGCATCGGTGGCGGGTGATTGGGTGCAAGGGTGGCATCGCGGAGCACCGTGAAGCGGTAAGCCAGCCGTCCAACCAGCAACAGGGAAAGGGCGACGCCTATGGAGGTATTGGGTATGTAAAAATGTCCGGCGGCGGTCGTTTCAAAGCGGGTGAGCCGCAGCCCGACCCAGCCCAGCAGCACTCCCGGCAACAGGCCGCCCACAACGCCCAGCAGCAGCCGCGGTTGGTGCAGCGAGAAAAAGATGAGCAGCACGCTCAACGTGCTGAAAATGATGACCGAAGTCAGGGCCCGGCGCGGCCGCAAGGGTTGCCGGCCGATATTACGGCGGATGCGCCGGTAAATTCGCCAGGCAACCAGGACCAGTATCGCACCAAAGACCGGGGTGGGATATGTCATGCGCGGAGGCTAGATTTTTGTTTCCGCTTGTCGAGACGAATTGCCGCAAATTCTCCCTTTTCGCCGGCGGGCGGCTTCAACGCGACAAGCCCTCCACCCCCTTGAGATAGGCGAGGATGAGTTCGGGCAAATCGTGGCTGTAACCGCCTTCCAGCAGGCTGAACATCGGGACGCCGGTTGCGCGCAGTGATTGGCCGAGCTGGTGGAAATCGTCCATTTCGAGCGAGCCGTCCACCAGCGGGTCGCGCACGTAGGCGTCAAACCCGGCGGACACGGCAACCAGGTCGGGCTGAAACTTTTTCAGGTCATCGAGCGCCCGGGCGAGCGCGGCGTGGTAGGTTTTGCGCGGCGCGCCCGGAGCAACGGGATAATTAAAACAGTTTTTACCGGCATTTGCGCCACCGGTATCGGGATAACACGGATGTTGGTGAACGGAAAAAACCGCGACGCCGGGGTGATCGAGAAAAATAGCTTCTGTGCCATTGCCATGATGCACGTCGAAATCAAAAATGGCGGTGCGCTTTGTCCCGGTAGCCGCTGCCTCCAGCACTGCGACGGCGATGTTGTTCAAGTAGCAAAAACCCATCGCCTGGTCGCGGGTGGCGTGATGTCCGGGCGGCCGCATTAAACTGAAAACCGGTTCGCCGCGGCGCGCGGCGGCCAAGGCGTCGAGGGAGGCGGCGGCGGCGGCGCGGGCGTAAGCGTCGATGCCTTCATAAAATGGCGTGTCGGCGTCGAAATCCTTTGGAATCTGGAGACGGGCGAGGAGTTCGGGCGCATGGGCGCGCAGGATTTGGGCTTCGCTGACCCGACCCGGTTCGACCCATTCCACCGGCAGGCCGGACTGGTTGCGCAGGTGCGCCAGGGTTCCGGTGATGCGCTCGGGGCATTCCGGATGGCCGGGATGCGAATAACCGGCGCAGCGCTCGTCGGTGATGATTTTCACAGGCAAAATGTAACCATGAATTAACACCAACGGAACCGGATTGGCAACTGATGCCGCTAAAAATGTCCGGGAAATCAGTTCACTTGTGCAGTCGCGGCCGGATCCGCTAATGTGGATCCAGCCTCAAGGATCCAGTTATGCGTGAAAAAATACTTTTAGCGGTCGCGGCGCTCGGGCTGTGCGGGTTTCCCGCCCGGGCGTGGGATTACGAAGGGCATCATGCTATCAATGAACTGGCGCTGGCATCGTTGCCGGCGGATTTTGGCGGGTTTCCGCTGACGCCCGCTTTGAAAACCCGCATCGCGTTTCTGGCGGGCGAAGCCGACCGGTGGCGGAACGTGGGTGATTTGCCGCTGAAACATTTCAACGGGCCCGATCATTACATTGATCTGGAGGATTTGAAGCGGTACGGGCTGACGCCGGAGACGCTGCCGATGATGCGTTATGATTTTGCCGGCGACATCGTGCGGGAACGGGCGGCTCACCCGGAGAAATTTCCGCCGATTGATCCGGCCCGCGACACCGACCACACCCGCGAATTGAGCGGGTTCCTCCCGTGGACCATCACGGAATATTACGAAAAATTGAAGTCCTGTTTCAGCTACTTGAAAACCTTTCAAAAATACGGCGGCACGCCGGAGGAAATCGCCAATGCCGAGGCCAATGTCGTCTATGTCATGGGCGTGATGGGGCATTTTGTCGGCGACGGTTCACAGCCGCTGCACACGACCATGCATTTCAACGGCTGGATTGGTGACAATCCGCGCGGATATACGACCAGCCTGAAATTTCACGCCTGGATCGATGGCGGTTACCTCCGCAAGACGGGCGGGATCAACGTCGGAAAATTAGCGGAGCGGATTCATCCTGCCGAACGCATCAAGAATGCCGGCCAGCCGGAGGGTATGTTTCGCGATGCGGTGGCGTATCTGGTGGAACAAAACAAGTTTGTCGGGCCGCTCTATGAACTGGACAAGGAAGGCCGGCTGACCGGCGAAGGGGACAAAGGTATGGAGGGGCGGGTATTTCTCGACGGACAGCTCGTCAAGGCCGGCCAGATGCTGGGCGACATCTGGTACACCGCCTGGCTGGAGGCCCCGGAGGATCAGTATCTGCAAAAGCAGTTGCAGGAGCGCCGCGCCGCTGCAGCGGACCAGAAACCATGAGAGCCCGCTGGCCGTCAGAACAAACGTGTCGCGGACGCGCTCCAGCGTATAACCGCCCTGGTTTGGATCCATCCATGTGCGCCGGAACACCCCGGACGTTTTTGAGGTTTCCGAGTGAATCCAACTCCACGGAGATCTGCAGCGGGCAAGTATCTCAAATTGTCAAACCCCCTGGATTCGGTTATTGATTGAGGACAGTCACGGGCCCGTAGCTCAGCGGTTAGAGCAGGCGACTCATAATCGCTTGGTCCTCGGTTCAAATCCGAGCGGGCCCACCATTTTGTATTCTGTGAATCTGCGCGTGTGGGTTTACAGCAGAGAACGAAGGCTGCCGCAACAAGGAAAAACGAGGACGGGTGAGGATAAACAATCTTGCACCCGAGCTTGGAACTGCGGCCGGGCAGGCCGGTGGGCGCTGCCGGGCAAAAAGCGGACAATCGCCAATATTTTCAATGGTCTGGCTGGGGTCGTCCCATCAGCCGGAGGGTCAAATCCGCCGTTGCCGGACTGGATTCGACCGGTTTTGGGGGGGCGCTGAAAAGAATCATAAGATATTTTTCTTTACTCTTTTTTTGGAAAGCTGTTTTTATGCATCAGCATTCGGAAATCCATGAAACCCAAGTACGTCTTTATTTTTATTTTGAACATATTGGTCAGCATCGGGCTGGTCATCGCCGTCGTCGTCCTTTTTTCAAAAGAGCAGGAGAAGGAGCGAATGATCCAGGACCTTGAAATCCAGAGACAGACCGAATTGCGGAAGGCGGTTCAGGCGCGACAAGAGGTGGAGGTGCAGAAGGAATTTGAGTCCCAGATAAGACTGGAAGCGCAAAAACAATCGGAAGCAAAGCGGACGCGCACGATCAACGACGACCTGGACAAGATTGACACACGTTTGCAGCGGGTTCTGGATGTGCCGTCAGGCTACGCGGACCAGACCAAGGCGCAACGGGACACCCAGGAAGAATTATTGAGACAACTGGCCAACGGCGTGAAAGCGGAAATCTCGGTCCTGTCGGGTGAAATGCAAAGCGCCGGGTTCACCAACAATGCGGTGCTGGATGAGCGCCTGGCGGTTTTCTTCAGAAATTACGAGAACAAGATTCACGATGAACATATCAGCAACGATTACATCGACCTGGGATTGAAGGACACCGATCATAAGAAAGAATTGGATGCGGATGCCGCCAAATCACTGCAGGCGGCCTTTGGTGCTAAGCGGGCCATTCGCAATCTCAAACAGAGTCCTAAGAATCCGGCGGAATAAGATTCTAGAATTTCCGCGTCTTCACCGGAGGGCGGCGCGGGGTGGAGAAGGCGGCGCGACCAATGCGCCTTCACTCCAGGTCTTCAATTTCCAAAAAACCGTGCAACTGACGAATGCGCGTGGGGTGGCGCATTTTGCGGAGCGCCTTGGCTTCGATTTGCCGGATACGTTCGCGCGTGACCCGGAATTGTTGCCCGACTTCTTCGAGCGTGCGCGCGCAGCCGTCGCCCAGGCCGAAGCGCAGTTCCAGCACCTTTCGTTCGCGCTCGGTCAGGCTGCACAGCACGTCGCCCAGTTTGTCCTTGAGCAGGCTGAAGCTGGTGATGTCAAGCGGGTTGCTGGCGGCCTTGTCCTCGATGAAATCGCCGAAATTGGCTTCATCGGCGTCACCGACCGGTGATTGCAACGAAATCGGCTGTTGCGCCATTTTCAAGACGGCGCGGACGCGGTCCACGGGGATTTGCATTTCGTCGGCAATTTCCTCCGGAGTGGGTTCGCGGCCAAAGTCCTGCAGCAGGCGTTTTTGCATGCGCATGAGCTTGTTGATGATTTCGATCATGTGCACCGGGATGCGAATCGTCCGGGCCTGGTCGGCGATGCTGCGCGTGATGGCCTGGCGGATCCACCAGGTGGCGTAGGTGGAAAACTTGTAGCCGCGGCGGTATTCGAATTTTTCCACAGCCTTCATCAACCCCATGTTGCCCTCCTGGATGAGGTCGAGGAAGGACAGGCCGCGGTTGGTGTATTTTTTGGCGATGGAAATGACGAGGCGCAGATTGGCCTCGACCATCTCGGTCTTGGCCTGGAGGGCGTTGGTGGAAAATTCGCGCAGCCGGTCGAAAGCCCTGAGGTAATCGTCATGCGGCATCCGGACAAATTCCTCGAGGGCCTTGATTTTTTGCCGTTCGGCTTCGACCAGGTGCCGTTGGGCGCTGGATTCGCGTTGCGCCTCGGCGTCGGCCAGCGCGCGCAAACTGTATTGCAATTTGTCGTGGATGTTTTCGGCAACCAGCGCCATTTCCTCAATCACCTTCTGCTTGCAGCAGAATTTGGGAAACACCTTTTGCAGTTTTTGATCGAGCCGCTTGAATGCCGCCAGGGCGCGGGTCGATTTGGATTTGTTGTGCGCGTCCCGCCACGCGGTGTAATTCTCGTCCACCTCCCGGTCCACCTCCCGCACCTGGGCGGCCAGCCGGTGCAGCACACGCAGGTGCGCGCTGCGATTGTCCACCTTCTTGTCGAGAATGACGCGGTCAAACCGCTCCCGCGGCGGTTCCACGAGAAGTTTTTCCGCCAGCGCGATGTGTTCCTTGCCGGCGAAACCGAGGCTGTAAATGATTTTGCGGACTTCATTTTCGGCGGCTTCAATGCGTTTGGAAATCTCCACTTCCTGTTCCCGCGTCAGCAACGCCACCTGCCCCATTTGCTTGAGGTACATCCGCACCGGGTCATCCAGGATGTCCAGCCGGTTGGTGTCTTCTTCCTCGGCTTCGGGGGTTTTGACGCGGTCCACCTCCGCCTGATCCACAATTTCAATTTCGAGACTGCGCAACTTGGCAAAAATCAGATCCAACTTTTCCGGTTCAATGGCCTTGTCCGGCAGCACCTCGCTGATGTCATTGTAAGTGAGATGCCCTTGTTCCTGTGCCAGGCGGACCAGATCCTTGATTTTTTCCGCGAGCTCCGCGTCGGTAGCCGCTGGGGGCAAACCGTTGAGTGCCGGGGCGGCAATGGGGCAGGAGGTTTTGTCTGTGGATGCCACGCTCGCCAGCCTTCCTTTTTTCGGGGACGAATCCGTCTCGGGTTTGCGAACCTTCGATTTTAGCATACGCGTTCAACTCTCCCGGCTCTGCACCGAAAGTGCGCCGGAATATGTAAAGTCCCTTCCGACTCGTCAAGCCGGTAAATGGTTTCTTTACCACTGCGATGATAACCGTGTGGCGGCATAAAGTTCATATGTCGGCGGCGATATACATTTCGCGCTTTTTCAGATGTTCCACGATCATTTCCACCGTGCGGTCAATCGCGCCCCGGTTTTCACGAATGACCCGTTGAGCATTGCGCCCCAATTCGGCGCGGCGGTTTTCGTCGGCCAGCAACCCGGCGATGGTGTTTTCCAGCTCCTCCGGATTACGCACCTGGATGGCGCCGTTCTGCGCGACAAAATTCCGCGTGATATCGGCAAAATTTTGCATGTTGGGACCCAAGACCATGGCCTTGCCGAGCGTGCCCGGCTCAATTGGATTTTGCCCTCCCATGGCGGTGATACTTTTGCCGACGAACACTACTGTCGCACAGGAGTAGAAAAATCGCAACTCGCCGGTGGTATTGACCAGCAGACAATCCACCTCGCCTTCGCGAAACTGCGTGTTCGCATAAATTTCATTGCGATAGACATATTTCACGCCCTGTTCGTGCAATTGCCGGCCGGCTTCCTTGGCGCGCTCAAAATGACGGGGTACGAGCACCAGAAACAGCTTGGGAAACCGGGGGCGCAGCCGCCGGGCGATCTCCGCCAGAAGCACCTCCTCGCCGGCATGCGTGCTGCCGCCGATCAAGATGGGCGCGTCCGGCGGCACCCCGAGTTGCCGCAGCAACGCCGGCACGTCCAGCGTGCGGCGTTCATCCAGTTTGGCGGCGTCGAATTTCAAATTGCCCACGACGCGGATGGCCTCCGGCTGGCAGCCGATTTCCCGGAGCCGCGCGGCGTCGGCTTCATTTTGGGCGCCGATGCCGGCAAACGAGGCAAAGAGCGTTCGAAACAGGATGCCAAACCGTTTATAACCCCGGTACGAGCGGTCGGAGAGCCGGGCATTGGCCAGAAAGAGCGGGATGCGGAGGCTGCGGGCGCGCCAGAGGAAGTTGGGCCAGATTTCCGCCTCGATGAGCACGATGGCCTTCGGGTTGATGACGGCCAGCGCGCGATTGACGCATTTCCGCCGGTCGATCGGATAATAGATTTTGCTGATATGGGTGGGCAGCCGGCTGCGCAATTCGCCCATGCCGGTGGTCGTGGTGGTGGACACGACAATTTTGATGTTGGGCACGCGGGGTTCGAGCGCGCGGATGAGCTGGGTGCACAAATTGACTTCACCCACACTGACGGCATGGATCCATACGACATCGCGATTGGTCAGCGCCTGTTTGAGTCCCGGGTGGTAATGCCCGAAACGCTCGCGAAATCCCGCCGTCCAGTTGCCGCGCCGCCAAAGCCGCCAAAAGTAATAGGGCGAAGCCAGCACGAAAAAAATATTGAACAATATGTTGTAAAGTGTGCGCACGCAAAATCCCGAAGCTGACCGGCTTCAATTTCCCGCAATCAGCCGCCCGATGCAAAGGAAATGTTTCAAGCGGGCGGTTTTGGGCCGCGGGAGAAGATCAACCCGACGACCGGCGGCAGTGCGAAGGCCGGATGATCCGCGGTGTGATCCCATAATTAGGTTGAAGTCGCGGTGGGATTCCCGCAAAAATCCGCCGGCTGGCGACCGGTTAAAATCATTGGTTGCTGCTGCGGTATTTGCCATGGGGACGAACCCGGGTTCCGGCTTCCACCGGAGGGACCGTCAGATGCGATGGGTCTGGCGGCGCTGACGCGTGTTGATTGCCGGCGGATGAGTGCCCAAACTGATTTTCAACAATGACCCCGGTTAAAAGAACATTCCCGCCGCTGCTCATCTGGCTTCTGGCCGTGTTCCTCTCGGTCGCCGCCATCGGATTGCACCTTTGCTTTTTGCGCCAGGCCGGTGGCTTTTGGCGGGACGAGGTCAATCTCATCAATTTGTCCGGCCGCCATTCATTGGCTGAAATGGAAAAGGATTCCTTTCCGTTGCTGATGCCCCTGCTGATCCACAGCTGGCTGGGAGCCGGTTTCGACGAAACCAGCCTTCGCTGGCTGGGACTGTTCATCGGGCTGGGAATCCCCGCCGCGATCTGGTTTTCCGCCTGGAAAATCGTCCGCACGCCGCCGTTGCTTGGACTGGTCCTGTTTGGTTTGAACAGCACGCTGATCATTTTCGGCGATTCGATGCGCGCCTATGGTTTGGGATGCTTATTGATCGTGCTGACCACCTTCTCCGGTTGTTTCTTTTTGTTGAGACCTTCCTGGAAGCGGGCGGGCGGTTTGGCGGCGCTCAGCGTGTTGAGCGTGCAAGCGCTTTACCACAACGCCATTCTGGTCGGCGCGATTTGTCTGGGAGTGGCACTGGTCTGCCTCCGGCGCCGGAACCGGCCTGCCGCCGCCAAAGCGGCGGGCGCGGGCGCCCTGGCCGCCATCTCCTTGCTGCCGTATTTGCCGAATTGGATTGCCGGCCGCGAAGCTTCCTCGACCCTTCGAACGGGGCTGAAATTGTCGCGCCTGCTGGAAGGTTTCAATGACAGCTTCGGTTTCCCTCTGGCCGAATACACTTGGATCTGGGGATTGTTGGCGGCGGTCCTGTTGTTCCATGGCTGGCGGGCATTTCGCGAAAGCCGGAAAACACCGATGGAATTCAGCGCCGCAACGGTCCCAAGCGATTTGACCTTGTTTGCCGCCGCAACCCTGGCGCTGGCCTTCGCCGGTTTTTTCATCTTTTTGAAGCTGGCGGCATTTCCTTCCCAATCCTGGTATTTGCTGCCGCTCATGGCGGTTGCGGCCACCTGCCTGGACGTCGCCTGGCCGCAATGGTCCAGGCAGATGCAGATGGCCATAATTGGGCTTGCCGCCCTGACGGTTTCGATTGCCATTCCCACCGCCAGCCGGTTTTTGGATTATCGCTACACGAATGTGGATGTCTGGGCGCGACAAATGAAGAACGACGTGGCGCCGGAGGATTATGTCGTGGTGGTTCCCTGGTATTGCGGCATCACTTTTGAACACTATTTCAAAAACCCGGCGGCGTGGGACACCCTGCCGCCAATCTTGGACCACAGCATCCATCGCTTCGATCTGGTTAAAGTCCAATTGCAGAACACCAACGCCCTGGCCCCGGTGCTGGGAAAAATCTCCAGCACGCTTCAGGCCGGTCATCGTGTCTGGGTGCTGGCGGAAATGGGCTGGATGGATGTGCCCGAACCGGGAACCACAGCCGCTGCCGTCCTGCCGCCGGCGCCGTTGGGCAAATGGGGCTGGTCCGAAGTGCCCTACACCCTGGTCTGGGTTTCCCAGGTCGCGCATTACGTTGGCGACCATAGCCGCCAGTTTGAGCGCGTCAAAAATCCCACCGCCGGAGAACGGACCATCGAAAACACGGAATTATTTGTTGCCAGCGGCTGGCAGGATGCCAGCCGGCCCCTCCCGGGCCCGCCGGTGGAAACAAAACAGCCATGATGCATGACGGGGTAGTGCTCTGATTCCAGGAGCGCGGCATTTATGCCGCTTCATCGTCCGTTACCATTGGTGCGGTGGAGCGGGCTGAAGCACGCGCGCCAAAGCCAAATCAGGACATTACCCATGCCGTCCCCGGCTGTCTCCCGCTTGACGATCCGCCCTTCCGCTGCGACCTTTCCCCGGCTTGGCGCAAAACGCTGCAGCGTCGGCGACAAGCAACTTGTTCGCTGACATTTCGAAAGCCTCCGCCGTGCACTCCCTTGTGCGGCGGGTGGCGGATGGCGGAGCGTTGTCTGCTGCCGGAGTTTGTGCCTCCGCCCAGCCATTTCTCGCCGTTTTACTCCGGCAGATCTTCCCCCAACGCCCGATGGTTGTTGTCACCGACAACCTCAAGACGCAGGAAGGGTTTCAGCAGGACATCGAAACGTGGATGCGGGTTGCCGGTTGCGGGTTGCGCCCGGAACCCGGGGGGTCAAACTCCGGCGCTCAATCCTCAACCCTCAACCCACGACCGCTTTTTTACCCGGCCTGGGACACATTGCCGCAAGATGGCAAACTCCCTCATGCTGATACGATCAGCGACCGGCTCCAGACCCTGGTTGCGTTATCTCCGATCTCCGATCTCCGGCCTCCGATCTCCGAATTCATCGTCGCCAGCGTCACTGCGCTGTTGCAGCGGACTTTCCCGCCGGCGCGGTTGCGCGAACACACCCGCGTGCTTTCGCGGGGCGACAAAATCAGCCCGCTCGACCTGGTGGAATGGCTCGAGGAGCAAAGTTACGAACCCGAAGCCCAGGTCACCCAAAAATGCGAAATCGCCCTGCGCGGCGGCATTCTCGACATCTGGCCGCTGACCAGCCCGTGGCCGGTGCGGCTTGAATTCTTTGGGGATGAACTGGAATCCCTGCGCCACTTCGATCCGCTCACCCAGATTTCGCGCGAGGAAATTGTTTCGGTCACCCTGCCGCCCGGTGGAGAATTCGGCTTGTTGAAACAGCAACCCGCGGTCGATGACCAAAGTCAGGAAGGGAACGCGGCGCCGGTTGGAAGGAATTCCGCCACCCGCCACCCGTCATCCGCCACTTTGTTGGATTATCTGCCCCGGGAAACGATCTTTCTCCTCTGCGAACCGGAATCGCTCGCCGTCCGCGCCGGCGAATATGCCCGACAACTTCCGCCCGGCGCCCCCCTCTTCATTTCCTGGGAGGAATTCCTCGTTGACCTTGACCGGCGCGGTCTGACCCGGCTTGAGTTCGCCGAGGAGGGTGAAGCTTTATTTGCGAGTCTGGAAGCGTTTCGGCCTTTGCCCGACCGGCCGCCCGACCCGCAAATTGCCGGGTTGCAGCGCCGGGAATTCTTCAACCAGCTTCACCGCTGGCTCCGCCAGGGCCATGCGGTGCATGTCTTCTGCAACAACGACGGGGAGCGGCAACGATTTGAAGAAATCTGGAAGGAATATGGACTGGCCGAAGAAAAGCGGCTGGCCGTCTGCCTGGGAACCCTCGCCCGGGGATTTCTCTGTGAGGAAGCCGGATTGGTTGTCGTCACCGACGCGGAAATCTTCGGGCGATATAAGATCCAGCGTCCGCGCCGGCTGAAGTCCTCGCATGCGCTGGCCGCCCGTTCCGCCCTCGATATCGATTTCACCGAACTGGAAGAAGGCGATCTTGTGGTCCATATCCAATACGGCATCGGCCGTTTTCTTGGCTTGAAGTCATTACCCACCGGCAGCGGCGGGCGCAACGCCCCGGTTCCCGTCCCCGGATCACCCGCCTTCACCGAATGTCTCGTCATTGAATACGCGGCCGGCAATTCCGGCGACGAACCGCCGAAACTATACGTGCCCGTCACCGAGGCGCATCTCGTCAGCAAATACGTCGGCGTGGGCAAGGTGCATCCGCCGTTGAATACGCTCGGCGGCACCCGCTGGCTGAAAGCGAAGGAGCAGGCGGAGCGCGCCGTGCGCGATGTCGCCGCCGAATTGCTGCAAATCCAGGCTGTGCGCGAGGCCCAGCCTGGCCACGCCTTTCCGCCGGATGTTCCGTGGCAGCGCGAGTTTGAAGGCGCCTTTATTTTTGAGGAAACGCCGGACCAGATCCGCGCCATCGGCGAAACGAAGTCGGACATGGAACGCGCCAAGCCGATGGACCGTTTGATTTGCGGCGACGTCGGCTTTGGCAAGACGGAAGTCGCCATCCGCGCCGCGTTCAAGGCGGTGATGGGCGGCCGGCAGGTGGCCATCCTGGTGCCCACGACCGTCCTCGCGCAGCAGCATTTCAACACCTTCCGGGAGCGGATGGCGGATTATCCCATCCGCATCGAGCTGCTCTCGCGCTTTCGCACCCGGCGCGAACAGGAACGGGTCGTGGAGGATCTGGCGGCCGGCACGGTGGACATCGTCATCGGCACCCACCGGCTGATTCAAAGCGACATCGGTTTCAAGGAACTCGGGCTGGTGGTCATTGACGAGGAGCAGCGGTTTGGCGTGTTGCACAAGGAAAAGTTCAAGCGGCTGCGGACCCTGGTGGACGTGCTGACGCTCAGCGCCACGCCGATTCCGCGCACGCTTTACCTCGCGCTCACCGGCGCGCGCGACATGAGCACCATCCAGACGCCGCCGCATGACCGCCTGCCGGTGGAAACCATCGCCGTGCAATATGACGAGCGGGTCATCCGCGACGCCATCCAGCGCGAGCTGAATCGCGGCGGACAGGTTTTCTTTCTGCACAACCGCGTGACGACCATCGAAACCGTGCGTTCGAAGCTGCAGACCCTCGCCCCGCAGGCGCGCATCGTCGTCGGCCATGGCCAGATGGAGGCGGACCAACTCGAGGAAGTGATGACGAAGTTCGTCAGCGGCGAGGCGGACGTGCTGCTGTCGACGACGATCATCGAGAGCGGGCTCGATATTCCGAACGCCAACACCATCATCATTGACCGCGCCGATCGTTTCGGCCTGAGCGACCTGTATCAGCTGCGCGGGCGTGTCGGGCGCTACAAGCATCAGGCCTACGCCTACCTGCTGTTGCCGCGCCACGCGAGCCTGCTTAACGACGTGCGCAAGCGCATCAGCGCCATCAAGCAATATTCCACGCTGGGCAGCGGCTTTAAGATTGCCATGCGCGACCTCGAGATCCGTGGCGCGGGCAACTTGCTCGGCTCGGAACAGAGCGGCCACATCACCGCTGTGGGCTTTGAGCTGTACTGCCAGCTGCTCAAGCAGAGCGTCTCGTCGCTCAAGGGAGAGCAGGTGAAGCCGCGGCTGAACGTGGAAATGAGGCTGGGGTTTCTGGACCAGTCAGCAGTCAGCAGTCAGTCGGCCATAGCTACTGACTACGGACCATTGACTACTGACAAATCCGCCTCACTTCCCCATGACTACGTCACCGAACCACAGCACCGCATCGAGATTTACCGCAAGCTGGCGCAGGCCGGCGAAAGATCCGCGCTGGAGGGTCTGCGGAAGGAACTGCGCGACCGCTTCGGCCCGTTGCCGCCGCGGGTGGAATTGCTGCTGTCCGTGGCCGAATTGAAGATCCTCGCCGGCGAAAAGGCCGTGACGGCCATCGAGGTGAAGGACGACAAGCTGATGCTTACCCGCCACGGCGATTTCATCACGCTGGGCGGAAAGTTTCCGCGGCTGGCAAAAAAGGACGCCCAGGCGCGGCTGAAGGAAATCAAGAAGCTGCTGCTGGCCATTTGAATCCCGGTCTTGCTTCACCTTTCGCCTCCGGCTAAAAGAAGGCCCGTCATGGCCACGGAACCCGGCGAAACCCAAAATCAGACAATCGTTGTCACCAGCCTCTCGAACCGGGAATTTCTCGAGCGCTTCGCGCAGGCCGGCCGTCTGGGTTTGTGCGGAGGCGCGACATCCGTGGACCTCGCCATCCGCCGGGCTCAGCGGCATCTGGATGACGCCGGCCGCTGGAGCGACTGGTCGCACGCTTTTCTTTTTGAGGGAGCGCGCCCCGACGGCTATCACTGGATCCTCGAATCGGATTTGCAGCTTCACCGGCGGCATATCCAGCTCGGCGTCCAGGAAAACCGCATAACGAAATACTTTGACGAGAAGATGTTTCCGAACCTGGCCGTGCTGGATTTTCACCTGAGCGAGGAACAGGTCGCGGCGATGTTGCGGGAAGGGTTGGAGCTGGTCGCCAACCATGAGCGTTATTCGTTGCGCGAACTGGTCGGCACGCTCATCGCGCTTCGCCGTCCGGAATTGCGCGGCCGGGAAAACCTGCTGGCCCGTGATCGTTCCCTGTATTGCTCGGCGTTTGTGCGCCATCTGTTCCGCCAGGCCGGCGTCGACCTTGCGCCGGGTGTGGGTGGCAAGAACACCACGCCCGAGGACATCTCGCATACGCCGGTGCCGCATGTCACCTGGTTGCGGCAACGGGAAATGGCCGGCGGGGAAATCGGAAGCTTGCGGGCAAAACTAAAGCGCCGCATCCATGCCCGAATCCGGCGAACCCGGCGAACCTGACGCGGGCCGCCCGGGAATTGAGTCCGGCGTTTCCTGGGTCCACGGCACGCCCATCGGCGTTGCCGAGTCCACCGACGGCGGGGCAGCGGAACATCGGCCGGTGATTTGAGGCAGAACCTGCTTGAGGCAAAGGGAATGCCCGTGCCTCGGATTACTTCGGAGTGATGTTTCCCCCCCATTGGCGCATCTGTGAATTCAATCATATCTGCCGTTATGGTGATCTTGGGGATGGAGAATAAAATGAAGACGGCCAAGGAGCTGTCCTCGGTTTGGTTGGCAAGGGCTAAGGCTCTGCCGCTCAGAGGCTCGCCCACCGGCTTATACAATGACACCTTGGCGGTGGCATAGTTGGGACTGGCACACGGGATGAAACATAAGAGTCGGAAACCTGAACTTTTTTCCACCGCGCCGCCTTTAATGAGCGGTAGTTCTTCCCGTTCAAGGAAACGGAAGTTTCAGTCCGGCCACCTTTCATCGTGCCCTGCGACGCGCAACCGGTTAAAAGCGTTATGACAACCGAGCGCACCGCGATGGATAAAATTCTGTGTTTCATGCGAACTTCTTTTTTT
>Ga0265338_10005286_pt1 | contig 16902 bp, 14 predicted proteins | sample 42126metaG_FD_193579 | JGI IMG/M metagenome (GOLD analysis project Ga0265338, IMG submission 193579) | Rhizosphere microbial communities from Carex aquatilis grown in University of Washington, Seatle, WA, United States - 4-21-26 metaG | ecosystem: Host-associated > Plants > Roots > Rhizosphere... | reverse complement strand
GCAGACCGAGCCGAACAATCTCAAGCTGGTGCGTTCACTCGCGGAACTTTACACGCAAAAAAAACAGTTCGAAAAGGCGCTCGCGCTGTATGACCGCATCAAGAATTCCGAAATGGGCAATGACCCGTCGCTCGAACGCGCCATGGGTGAAACGATCCTGAAACGTTATGATTTCCAGTTGGAGCAGTTGGATGCCGCCGCGCCGGATTACGCCGAGCAGTTGGCGAAGCTCCAGGCCGAGAAGCTGGATTTTCAAATGACCAACTCCCAGAGGCGCGTAGAAAAATACCCGACGGACCTGGTGCTCCGGTTCGAGCTGGGACAGCTTTATTTTCAGGCGGGGAAAATCAGCGAGGCAATCGGGGAATTCCAAAAGGCGCAGCAAAATCCAAACAAGCGGCTGGCTGCCATGGGTTATCTTGCCCAGTGTTTCGCTAAAGGAAAGAAGTTCGACCTGGCGGCGCGAAAGTTGCAGGAGGCGATCAAGGAAAAGCCGGTTTTTGACGATGAGAAAAAGGACTTGGTCTACAATCTCGGCATAGTGCTCGAAAGCATGGGCAAAAAGGACGAGGCCATCGAACAGTTCAAGCAGATTTACGAAATGGACGCGAGCTACAAGGATGTGACAGCCAGGGTGGATGCCTTCTACGCCGGACAGTAAGCGCCATTTCCCAAAGGGCTAAAGGCGCTTTTCATCCGCGTCAATATAGTCCACGAACGTCTTGATGTCGTCCCGATGAGCGATGCCGGATTGTTCCTTGCGCATTCTAAAACGGGTCATGGCGGCCTCGTCGTTGGCCAGCGGACGGCTCAAAACCTCCTTCCAGTGAGCGGCTTTTTCCGCCGGCGTTTTTCTCACATTCCGGCGCACCCAGTCGCAGACTTCGCCGTCGGTGATGGAATTCTTCACCAGTTCAAGCATTTGTTCGTGCGTGATACCGGCAGCTTTGAGCCACATGCCGTCAAAGCCCTTACCCAGGTTCTCCTGGTAATCGGCGTGCAGTTTGCCGGCAAGGTGCAGGCGGATTTTGTCAATATAACGCGGCAGGTAGCTCCAGCCATCCATCGTTTCGCGCGGGCTGCGGGGGTAAATGATGTTGTTCATGAGGAAAAAATGAAACGGCCGGTCGCACATCGCAATGTAAAAATTCAAACAATTGAATTTGAAATTTGCTCCCGGCAGACCATTTTCAAGCCATGCAGAAGTTTGATTATGACGTGGCCGTCCTCGGCGGTGGCAGCGCCGGTTATGCCGCGGCACGGACCGCAGCGGCCGCAGGCTTGAAAACGGTCGTCATCGAAGGTGGCCATGAAGTCGGCGGGTTGTGCATCCTGCGCGGCTGCATGCCCACCAAAGCCCTGTTGTACGCGGCGGAAGTGAAACATCTCGCCGAACATGCGGAAACGTGGGGCGTGCGCGCTGGAAAGGTGGATTTTGATTTCACCAAAGTGATGGCCCGAAAAAATGCGCAAATAAAAGACTTTGCCGGTTTCCGCGCGCAACAGCTTGCCGGCGGTAAATTTAAATTCATCCGTGCCAACGCGCGGTTTGTGGATGCGCACACGGTTGAACTGACCCCGGAGCGCCGGCACTCCCGGAAAATCGCGACGCTCGCCGCGAAATATTTTGTCATCGCCACCGGCTCGAGCGTCGCGCCGTCTCCCCTGCCCGCCCTCGATAAAGCCGGGTTCATCACGAGCGACGATGCGGTGGCGCTAAAAAAACTGCCCAGGTCGCTCATCATTCTGGGCGGCGGGGCAATTGCGTGCGAGTTCGCGCAATTCTTCACCCGTTTCGGCGTCAAGGTCACGCTCATCCAGCGCAGCAAGCATATTTTGAAGGAGTTTGATTCAGACGCCGGCGGAACAATTGAAACGGTTTTCCGGCGTGAGGCCGTTCAGGTCTTTACCGGCACCAAACTTCTGGACGCGAAACGCCATGGAAAATCAAAAATTGTCATATTTGAGCAGAATGGAAGGAGGATTTCCGTTTCCGCCGATGAAATCCTGTTTGCGCTGGGCCGGGTGCCGAACACGGCGTCGCTGAACCTGGATGCTGCCGGCGTAACAACTGAAAATGGCCGCATCGTCACCAACAACAAAATGCAGACGAACAGGCCGCATATTTTCGCGGCGGGTGACTGTACCGGGCCGCACGAGATTGTTCACATCGCAATTCAGCAGGGTGAAACGGCGGTTCACAACCTGATCAAACCGGAATCGCCGCGCCGGATGGATTATCGGCTCCTGATTTCCGTTGTCTTTACCGAACCCCAGGTGGCATTCGTCGGATTGACGGAAAAGGAGGCAAAGGCGCGCGGAATCAAATTTATCGCGGCGAGCTATCCCTTCAACGACCACGGCAAATCGCTCATCATGGAAGCGAAGGATGGCTTCGTGAAGCTGCTGGCGAACCCGAAGTCCGGCGAAATTCTAGGCGGCGCCTGCGTTGGCCCGCTGGGCGGCGAACTCGTTCACGAAATTGTCGCGGCGATGGCCGGGCGGATGACGGTTCAGGAGCTGGCCGTAATGCCGCACTATCATCCAACCCTCGCGGAAATCTGGAGCTATCCGGCGGAAGAACTGGCAGCGCAGATTTTCTGATGGAACCGGAGACCCGGCGCAATGCTCGAGGCGAAGGCTGGTTCAGGTTCCCACCGGCTGTGTCGTCCGGGCGCGCAGCATCATCTCGGTGTCACCGTTAATCCGGGCGGAAACCGCCCGGAGCCGGTCCTGGGAAACGCCATCCAGGGTGTCCCGAACCAGCCGCGCCACCTGGTTTGGTTGATACGGTTTTGCCAGAAAAATATTTTCGCCTTGCGTAAATTCTTTACCGGTCAGCGCGGAACTGTAGCCGCTCGCATAGATCACCTTGAGTCCAGGCTTGCGCTTCTTCAATTCCGCGGCCAGGTCGCCTCCGGTCATGCCGCCGGGCATGATCATATCGGTCAACACCAGGTCAACCCCGCCTTCGTGCTGGTCCCAAACCCGCACCGCTTCGACACCCGAGGTGGCAACCAAAACCCGGTACTGATATTGCTGGAGAATCTCCCGCAACAATTCCAGCAAACCCACCTCATCCTCCACGAGGAGAATGGTTTCGTTTCCGCCCCGGATGGCCTCGGATGGTTTTACCAACGGATGATCGGCGGGCCCGTCACTGGTTTTGCCGGCCACGGGAAGAAAAACCTTGAAAGTGGTGCCGGCCCCGACTTCGCTTTGCACTTCGATCCAGCCGTGATGTTGTTTGACAACACCGTAAACCGTGGCCAGTCCCAGGCCGGTTCCCTTGCCGACTTCCTTGGTCGTGAAAAAAGGTTCAAAAATCCGCTGCAGGACCTTGGGTTCCATGCCACAGCCGGTATCGGTCACGGTGAGGCAGACGAACCAGCCAGTTTGCGCTTCGGGGTGTTGCCGCAGGTAGGCGTCTTCAATTTCCGCGGCTGCAGTCGCAATGGCGAGCCGTCCGCCCTTGGGCATGGCGTCACGCGCATTGACGGCCAGATTCATCACGATTTGCTCAACCATCCCGGTGTCGGCCTGGATGCACGGCAGGTTCGGCTCGCAGTGGGTTTCCAGCGTAATATCCTCGCCGATCAGCCGCGGCAGCATTCCTTTTAAATTCTGAAGCACGGCGTTCAAATCAATGATCTTCGACCGAAATATCTGTTTGCGGCTGAAGGTGAGCAACTGCCGGATGAAACTGGCGGCGCGTTCCGACGCCGCGGAGATTTGTTTTATGGACCGCGTCGAGTCGTCGCCGGGCGGAACGGCATTGAGCAACAAGCCCGCGTGGCCTTGGATGACGGTCAAGATGTTGTTGATGTCGTGCGCCACCCCGGCGGCCAGCTGGCCCACCGATTCCATTTTCTGCGATTGCCGCAACTGCGCCTCCAGCATCAGCCTTTCGGTAATGTCTTCAACCGTGATCACCATCCCATCAATCTTGCCGGCGACATCGAACAGCGGCGTCGCATTGGTCGAGAGCAGCGTACGAAGCCCGTCGGCACGATCAATGGCATGATGAATATCCTGGACCGGCTGGCCGGATTCGAGAACTGCTTTCAACGGCAGGACGTGTGCCGACGGCAGCGGATGCCCCTCCGGATCGGTCATCCGCCAGGTCAGGACGCTGCAAGTTCCCCGCGCAATGGCGTCCCGGGAGAGGCCGAGAACCTCTTCCGCCCGGTGATTGGCAAAGGTGATTTTTCCAGCCTGATTGGCGACCACAATGCCCACCGGGCTGGTTTCCATGATCCGGCTGATGAGATCCCGGTCGCGGCGGAGATTTTCTTCGGCGTACTTGCCTTTGATGGCATAACGGATGGCACGGTCGAGAATGTCGGCGTTGAGCTGGCCTTTGACCAGGTAATCCGCCGCGCCAGCCTTCATGGCCTGCATGTCAACCTCCTGATCGCCCTGTCCGGTCAGCAAAATCATGGGCGCCCGGGCGGTGAACGGCTGCGATTCGCACAACAATTCCAGCCCGGTCTTTTCGCCCAGACGGTAGTCCACCAGGTAAATGTCGTGCTCCCGGCGCTTGATGGCATCCAGGCCGGCCGGGTAATTGTTGACCCAGTCGAGACGATAACGGCCCGCGTTCTGCAAAATCAGATCGCGCGTGATGACATAATCATCTTCATCATCGTCCACCAACAGGACCTTGACCGGGCCATTGGACATAACGGTTCAGTCCTCGCCCGGTGGCAGTTCAACCACTTCAAACCAATATCGGCCGAGCACCTTGATCAACTCCACGAGGGACTTGAACGTCACAGGCTTGGTCACGTAGGAATTCACGCCCAGATCGTAGGTGCGGAGAATGTCCTCTTCCGCCTTCGAAGTGGTCAGGACCACGATGGGAATCCGGCGCAGTTCCGGGTCAGCCTTGATTTCCTTGAGGGCCTCACGGCCGTCCTTGCGCGGCATGTTCAGGTCCAGCAATATCAGCCCGGGCAACGGCGAATTTTTCTGATCGGAGTAACGGCCCTGACGGCGCAAATATTCCAGCAGTTCTTCGCCGTCTTCCACGCAATGGAGCACATTGACCAGACGGTTCTCCGCGAATGCGTCCTGCGTCAGCTTGCGATCGTCCGGATCATCGTCGGCCAGCAATATCGTAATCATTTTTCCTTCAGTTTTCATGGTTGGTTTCTGGTTTGTTATTTTCGTCTGAACCCTCTTGCCGATGAACCACAGGCAGCTTCAAGATGAATGTAGCTCCCTCCCCCGGCTTGCTTTTGGCGGTGACATCACCGCCGTGATACAACGCTATCTTCCGAACAATGGCCAGCCCCATGCCCGTCCCTTCGTATTCATTGCGGCTGTGCAATCGCTGGAAGACATTGAAAATCCGGTCCAGATATTTTTCATCAAAACCGATGCCGTTGTCGCTGACCGTCAATTGGCAGATTTTTTCTCCGGGGGTCGCGGGGTCGGAGACGATTTCCGACCCGACTTTCACCACGGGTGGTTCCTCGGGACGGCGGAACTTGAGCGCGTTGCCGATCAGGTTCTGGAGCAACTGGCGCATCTGCAACGGTTCGGCGTCAATGACCGGAAGCGTTCCCACTTCAACGCGGCCCTTGACCAGCTCGATCCGCCCCTCCAGGTCGGTCACCACGTCGCTGGCAACTTCGGCCAGATTGACCGATTTGAATGGCTGGGCCTTGGTCGTAATACGTGAAAAGGACAGCAGATCATTGATCAGAGACTGCATCCGCGATGCCGCCTTTTGCATCCGTTCCAGATAATCCAGCCCTTCCGTCCCCAAGGCGGCACTGGTCTTTTCCTTGAGCCGCTCGCCGAAGACCACGATTTTTCGCAAGGGCTCCTGCAAGTCGTGCGAAGCCACGTAGGCAAAATCCTGCAGCTCGCGATTGCTGCGCTCCAGTTGCACCGTGAACTGGCGCAACTTGTCCTCGCTTTGACGCAGGTTTTCCTGCGCCAGTTTAATTTGGTGGATATCGCGGGTGACTCCGACGGTGCCTAAAATCCCGCCTTGGTCGCCGCGCCAAAGCACTTTGGTGCTGACCGACCAGCGTTTTTGACCCGATTCGTCACCGGGCATGCATTTATATTGTTCCTGGTTGATGACCGGCTGGCCGGTTTCAATGATTTTCTGCTCGTCGCTGAAAAATTGACCGGCCAGTTCCGAAGAGAAAAAGTCGAAGTCACTCTTGCCCAGTAATTCCTGGGGTGTAACTCCGAATGCTCGTGCGTGGGCCAGATTATTCAGCACAAAATGCCCCTGCTTGTCTTTCGCGTAAATATAGTCCGGCAGGTTGTCAATCACCGTGCGCATCAGAACGCGTTCCCGATCCAGTTTTTTCTCTGCCTCCTTGAGTTTCGTCACATTCCGGGTGACGCCAAACGTGCCGATGATGTTCCCGTCCTTGTCGCACCAGGGCATCCGGGTCGTGAGCCACCAATTGGTCGTGCCGTCGGAAAAAGTCGCCTCTTGGAGTTTCCCAATGATCGGCTGGCCGGTACGAATGATTTCCTGTTCGTCCTCCAGGGCGGTGCGCGCATGTTCATCCGGGAAAGTGTCGAGATCGGTTTTGCCGATCAACCATTCGGCAAACGCTTTGGCGTCCGCCATGTGGGATGGCCACTCGTCCGGGTTGTCGTTTGGATGGGCGGCACGATGAATCTTGCGAACGGTTTGGAGTGTTGATTCCACCTTTGACTTGCCCACCCGCACAAAACGGGATTCACGGTCCTTGAAGTAGATGTTGTCCGGAGTGGTTTCCAGCAACGTCTGAAACAGTTGCTGTTCGTATGCCAGCCTGGCTTCTGTGCGCTTTTGTTCCGTGGTGTCCCGCGTAATGCCCACAGTTCCCAACACCCTGCCTTCGGCGTCATGCCATAAAACCTTGCTGGTGACCGACCAGTATTTTTTGCCCGAAGTGTCGCCGGGCTTGGACTTGTACTGCTCTTGATTGATCACGGGCTGGCCGGTTTCGATGATTTTCTTCTCGTCGGCGTAAAATTGCGCAGCCAACTCCGGCGGGAAAAAGTCAAAGTCGCTCTTGCCTTTGAGTTGGGCGGGCGATTCCTGGCCCATATCCTTTGCGTGGGCCAGATTGTTCAAGATGAATCGCCCCTGCTTGTCTTTTGCGTAAATAAAATCCGGCAGATTATCAATCACCATGCGCATCAAATCCCGTTCCTGCATCAGTTGCGCATTCTCCTGCGCCAGCTTGGCATTTTCCTGCGCCAGTTGTGCGTTGATCTCGCCGCCCCTGGAACCGTCCAAAACGCCCGCCGGATGCCCGTTCTGAGCTGAAACCAGAACTTCGGCCTGTGGCAAGTTCCCGTTATGATTGGTTGTATTCATGGGTAAAACTTCAGGACGATGAAAAGCAGTTTAAGTGCCTTTGTTATCTGACACCACCTTTTATTAGTTTAATTGCTATTTCTGCCTGCAATCGCAAACTTTTCTTTGTCCCCAAACGGGACAAAGTGAAACCCCAACTGGTACATCGGCAAATGGCTGCGTTTACTCGCGCAGGCAGGCGAAAATCTGGAGAAATCAACCGTTCAACTTTTGCAGCACTTCCGCCGCCGTGAAACCGTGAAGCTTCACCACTTTGTGCCGCGATTTGTGGCCGCGAACCAATTCCACCCGGCCCCGGGCACAATCCAGTTTGTCCGCCAGCAATTCCACCAATGCCGCGTTCGCCGCCGCATCCACCGGCGGCGCGGTGACTTTGATTCTAAGCTCGGCGCCCAGCGGCTCGCCGATCTCGCTGGCGGATGACCGCGGCTGCAGTTTCACCGAGAGCAACGTTCCGTCGGCTTGCGCGCGAAGAAAACCGGGCAAAGTCATGACCGCACCCGTTTTCACAATCGGCTATTTGTCTTCCGGGTTGATGAACTTGAACGCCGCCGCCGCGAGCGCGCCCCCGCCAAAATTGCCGGCGAGATACAGCCACAGGTTCGATGCCTTGGCCAGGTGCATGACAGTGATGCCCACAGCCACGGCGGGATTGAACGCGCCGCCGGAAACACCGCCGACCGCAAAGGCCATCGTCATTACGGTAAAACCAATCGCGAGACCGTAGTTGGAATTGCCCGCCGTCGCCTTGGCCGTGGCGACGTTCAGCACCACATAAGCCAGCGCGAAGGTGCCGATGAATTCAGCAATCAACGCCGGAAAAACTTGGATCTCGTTCGCCGACACCCTCGGATCGCCTTTGAGCCCGAGGACAATCATCGCCGCCACGACCCCGGCGGCGATTTGCGCTCCCATGTAGGCCGGCACATCCGACGTCGGACATCGCCCGCGCAACCACACCGCCAGCGTCACCGCCGGATTATAATGGCCGCCCGACACATGGCCCCCCGCATAAACCATGATCATCAACGCCGAACCGATGGCCAGCGGAGCCAGATTGCCCGCGCCCGGGTCAATGACCGTCATGCCGACGGTGAAAACCAGGAAGAATGTGCCAATGAACTCAACCAGATATTTTTTCATAGGTGCGATAAGCATGGTTAAACCCAGGTATGATTTCAATTCTTTCCTGCCGGCAAAACAGGCGCCCGCCGTTTCCAGGTTTGCAGCCTCGCAAACGGTTGGTTGCCGCCTGGCACCGGCGCCGGATAAACCCGGTTGTAATGGCCTTCAATCCACCGCATCAGTTCCGTCCCATAATCGTGGTAATAACCAAAATAGCCCGCTCCGAATTCCGCGGTGCTCCGGGCAATGATTACAATGTAGTCCGGCGGACTGGCTTCAAACGCGGCGTTCATATTGGTCTGGCCGTACACCGCCATCACCGGCGGCACCCAGACGAGGCAGGGAGTTGGATTCACCCGGCGGCTCAGGTAATTAATCATCGCCCCCTCGGGCAGCACCGCCAGCGTCGCCTCCGGCGGCACATTGGTTTGAATCCACGACAGCGCGAGTTGGACGGTTCCGTGAAACGGATCCACCGCGGGGTCCAAGGCCATGATTTCATCTCCGCCGCGCCCCACCGGCACATTCTTCTGGCAATAATACGATTCCGAGTGCAGAAACAGATGCACAAACCCCGTCACCAGCACCAGGCAGGCGGTCAGACGGAACCATTGAAAACGAACCTGGTATCTTCGCTCAAGCAGCGTCGGCAGCAGCCAGACAAACAAATACACCGTCCCTGCAAAAGCCGGCATCGCCAGTGCAAATCCATAATGAGAAATTCGCGTGAAAACCCCCAGCTTGGCCAGCAACGCCAGACCGAACACATTCCAAAGCAGCGGAAAAGCCGCCGTCTGTCCGGTCGCATCTTTTTTGTAATTCAGCCAAATCAATCCGCAAGTGGTCAGACCCAGCAACGGCAAAGACCGGCCGCAATCATCCCAACTCAACAGAATGGCCAGACCGAAAAGCGGTGCGGCCAGCCACAGCCAGACCGCCCACTCGGATTTCATCCACTTGAACCTCGCTTCCGTCCCGCGCCGGAAAGCCACGACATAAAACCCGGTGACCAGGACAATGCAAATGAACTGCCCCACCATTTTTTCGAGGTGGCGAACCGGCGCGTCCAATCCCAGGCACCACTGATAAAACGGGTCTCGGGTAATGGACGATTGCCAGAGGGGCGCCCACGCGGCCGCCACCGACCGCGCGCTGTCCTGCCAATCCTCCACCCGCAGGAACAACGCAAAAAACGCCAACAACGGAACCAGTGCGGCCACTAAAAACACCCCCAACGACTTCGACGCCAGGCCGGTCAGCTTGTGGAACCAGCCGACCACCAGAAAAGCCATCCCCACGCAGATCATCAGTGCCGTGAACACCTCCGGCTTGGTCAGAAACACCAGACCGGAACCCAGGCCGGCCAGCGCGGCATACCGCAACCGCCGCGTTTCCACCCAGCTCGACAGCCACGCCACCACCACAATTGAAAGCACCAGCCCGTGAAACACCTCGTGGCAATACGGCGTCACATAGTTGTAATTGCCAATCAAGCCGGAATGCTGGAATGCAAACACCAGCACAATCCCCAGGCAAACCATCGTGGCCGTCAGCCGGTCGGCGGCGGCGAGAAAACGGCGGTAAACCAAGACCAGCAGACCCGCCGTGATGGCCAGGTTGGCAAAAATCAGGGTCCGGAATGAAACGCCAAATATTTTGAAGAGCAGCGCGTTGAAATATTGGGACAATGGGCCGCCAGTCAGATACAGCGCATCGCGATACAGCACCTGGCCTTCGGAAATCCGCCACGGCAGGTAAAGTTGCATCCCGAAATCCACCAGAACATCCGCCCAGCGACGCCAGGACAGAGCAGCCGCCAGGACGAACACAACGCCCACCAGCACCAGCCCCGCCCAGCGCGAGCGGCACCAGCCCGGAACCGGCACCCGCCTGCCCGTCAAATGTTCCATCCCGGAATCCTCCGCAGCCGGAACATCCCGGTCAATCTTCTTCGAGTTATACATCTGTAATAGTGGCTGGTTCATCGAGCTGCTTCGGATAATGCTACATAAGGCTTTGTATTCCGGCCGGGCAGAAAGGCATGGGACGTTCTAAATGCAACCTTATTTGCCGCCCAAAGGACACGAAATGTGGATTTACAGAATTTTAGAAGTGTGAGCAAATCCAGTCAGGTTGTTTTGTATTATGGCGTTAGTACTTAAAGTGAAGTGGGTGGATCTGGCAGACCACCCTGATCCCCATCAGCGCCTCAGGCATATCGGTGGCAATTCAAGGAACTTCGAATGGCAACACAGCCATGCCCAGGCATCCAATCCATTGAGCAGGAACAGTTTTGTTATTACGTGAAAAAAGATGCCCGCGCCTTGAAGCTGGAAGTTGGACGGACCCCCAACGGCACTAAATTCCTGAAGACCCAGGCCGACGGCGATCAGCCTCAACTACTGTTGAACTGCATGGAACGTTCTCAATTGGGGAGCGCCGCGGCTCCCGCCACCGGGAGTTATGCAACCCGGCAACGAGCTTGATGCGGTTGGCGGCAAGCCAAACCGGCCCGGAAAGGCAGAGATTATGAGTTCGCTACAGAAATTGTTCATGGTGCTGCTTCCCAAGAAGTGGAGTGAAAGCATGGAAGCCGAATCGCGCGCCTGGAGGTTGCAATGTCCATGCGGATTTGAGCGGTCATGGTGGGATACCGGCGGCATCCGTTGGAAGGCAACCGGCCATCCTGTGCGAATGATGCTGTGTCCGCATTGCCGCCAGAAAACCTGGCATACCACATACAAGCAGGAGACAGCCATCGCGCCTGTTGAAGAGCCTGCCGCTTAACAAATGCTTCAAGCAGCTTGAGATGGCGTTCCAAGTTCTGTCCCGCAAGTGACCGGGTTCACTTTTCTGTACCACTCACGAGTTAGTCCGGGGACTGGGTTCATGTGGCTTTAATGGCTCGAGAGAGCTTTATCAACTTGCCCGATTTCTGCAACCCATGTCAGACTCTTGCGCTTTAAACTGCATGAATAACCCTTGGCGATCCGCCGTTAGCTTGACCCTTGTGGTATATGTCGGCCTCGTGATTGGGTGGCAACTTCTCAATCGGCCTGGTCAATTAAACCTGGCAGCCAGTTCAAACATCATCCAGTCCTTCATGCGCGGAGAAAAAATGGCGAACATCGCCGGCATTGAAGACCGGGAAATGGAAGTTTGCGGATCTTCGCGGGACGGTCGGCATATTGATTTGATACTGCCGGCAGATGCACGGGTATTCATGACCGACATGACCGGCCCCACCAATTACAGCAAGATTGGATTCTACTATTACATGACCTATTTCCTATTCCCCCGCGAAATTGGAGTGAGTTTGGACCAGCCAACCCGCATTACCAAGGACGGCTTTCCCGGCCTGGGCATTGGATCGAATCAAGAGATATTTTCCCAGGGATACAGCATGAGAGTGGACTTGGGACCGGACAATCTGTTGCAGTGCAAAATACCTCCTGGATTGCAAGTGCGGGAAGTGACAAATCCGGATTGGTTCAATTCGAATTCCGACAAGGTTGTTGCTTTCCTGCTTCCGCTGCTGACCGCATTGGCGGGGATGTGGCTGTTCCGTCTGTTGTTCCCCGATTTGAGCAAGCGGATGCCACTTGTTGAGCAACTGGCGTATGCCCTCGGTCTGGGAATGATGGCCTTGGCCGCCATTACTCTGGGCGTCAAATTGTGCGGCTTTCACGGGTACCGTCTGATTTTCCTGATCACTGCCGCCGGAAGCGCTGCCGAAGTCTGGCGCGACCGCAAAATGCTTTTGTTGGAGATGAACGCTGGTTGCCGCCGGGTGGCTGTTCGTCCCACCATCCTGATTCTGCTTGCTGCGGGATTGCTGGTGTTCTTGGTTCTATTCCGGCTGGCTGGCTTGCAGGGACTTGTCGAATTCGATGCGGTGATGGCTTGGTCACTCAAAGCGAAAATTATGCATCTCTATGCTGGAAATGATCTCGTACAATGGTTTTCGAGCCCGCGGCTGACGGATGCACATCTCGATTATCCCACCCTTGTGCCTTCCTTGCACGCTGCCACCTATGACTCGCTTGGTCACGTGGACGAGTTTGTCACAAAATTCTGGCCCACTTGGATGTTACTCCTGCTTATTGCCGCTCTGCTGTCCATTAATCGTAACGGGAAGAGCCCGCTCCCAGTGCCTGGCGTTGCTCTTCTGGGCTTGCTGCTGTTGCCAGCTATTCAAACCTTTGTCCAAATGGAAGGCGGCACCCTGCCCATGGTCTTCTTCACTGTTTTGGGGCTTGTGCAATTTGGCCTCTGGCTGGTTACGAGCGACCAGTCCCGGCTTGGTCTCGGGCTGACACTTCTATTTGGAGCGGCAATGGCAAAGTTTGAAGGTTTCATAATTCTGGCATTGACGGGGATGTGGCTGTTGTTGCCTTCAGCGCGACGCTCTTTGAAAATTTCACCGCCCGCATGTCGAATACTGGCATTTTGCCTGCTGGCCGCGTTACCGTTCATCTGTTTGCGCGTCCAGATACCGTCTTTGCATTTTGAATCGGGCTGGATGGGTTATGCCTTCCACAATCCCGCCGGCACGCTTTCATGTTGGCCTGGGCTCTTTTTGTGCCTGCTCGGTCAATTCTTTTTGGCTCGGGATTTTGCCCGTTGGAGCTGGGAGTCCGGACAGTTTCACTGGATTGGCAGGTGGGATGGACCTTCGTCGTTGTTCAATCATCCGACAATGGGTCTGGCCTGGGTCTGCTTGTTCATGACGATTGCCTTGTGGTTTGCCATACCGGCCCGACGTGGAGTTATCATCTGGATAATGGCGATGCTGGCCGGAACCATGGCCTCATTCTGCCTTGTGTTTGCCAGCTTCGTTAATATCACCAACCTGGCCCGGGTAACCGGGTATACGGACGATACCATCGCCGGACGATATCTCCTGCCAGTATTGCTGGCATGGTTCGCCACGATCTTGATAATGATGTATGCCGACCAGTCATTTTTCACATCCACTCCCAGCATGAGCGCGCCCATTTCCGAAACGCCACCACTGGCAGGCTCGCTGAGGGAACGAAAGAATAGACCGAAGAAGCGGAAGAAATGATCCGAATCTGGGGCTCCGTTTATTGGAAGTTCTGGGCTTGTGCCTGAAGATTGATTGTTTTCATCTATTCGGTTTTCAGTTTCTGAATTTGCGGCCATCTGCGTGATCGGCGGATAAAAACCTGCTGTTCCCGGCGCCGTGGCGGTTGAAAAGCGGGTCGGGAGGCAGCAGGCGGAAGGAAGGCAGAAGGCTGAAGGGGCGCAGTCAAAACCCACTCCACTTCCAGAAGCACAACATAATTATTTATGATAGAACAAAAGGCTTGCTAATCTGTTGGGCAGGGGGAAAATCACGAACGAGGCCCGCGTTGGTCGCGGGCAGGAAATTAAATCGGAAATCATGCCTTCAATCCACAACCCGGGAGAAATCAATATGAAAACGAAATTCATCATACCAGTCAGTTGCCTGATGCTTTTGACCTTGTGCGGGTGCATCTCCACGTTAATCGGGGAGAAAGTTGCGTCCACTCAAACTGCGCCGAAGATCGTCAATTTTAATTTTGATCTGTCCACACCCGGGGCGGATGCCGGCAGGCTGACCCTCCAATTCAGACAACCGACCTACCAGTTGGTGGTAGACAAATACGCCGTCAAAATAGATTCCCATCCTGCGATGGTCGTTTCCAAACAAAGTAATGTTGAAGTGAAACTTGACGCCGGGAAGCATTCCCTGAAATTTTATGCGGTCTCCAGCAACCCGGCAGAAAGCGAACAGGTTTCCTATGGCGAGCCTACCAAACGAGACATCGTCATCGTCAAAGATCAGGAGCAAAAGCTGAAATACACCGGACCCTACCGGTTGCTAGGCCACGGTGACCTTGAGGTAATTCCATAACCCGGCATCAATCCGCGGTTGCAAGGAACGCAGGCTGGCCGGATAACCATTTGATGACGAATAGAATCAGGGGGAAAACGGAAGGCGGAATCCAGAATACAGAAGACAGAAGAGGGAAGTTTTCAGTTTCTGAATCTGCGTTCATCTGCGTGATCTGCGGATAAAAACCTGGCGTTCCTGACGCCTTGGCGGTTGAAAGACGGTCGGAAGGCAGAAGGCAGAAGACAGGAACCGGAATAAACCGCTGCTCAGCGGCAGGTTTCCACCGATGGTGGTCAATTATGTCGTCCCTGATTTGTGCGCAGTTGTCCGAAAAGGGATGTGCGCCAAATTGTTACGTTAATTATAGTTCTTGCCTAGCATTCGTCCATCTGATTATAATGGCACATGCCTACAGGTTTGCTTACACGCAAGCACCGTGCATCACCACCATCCGTGGACCATCCCCTGCCCTGTCACCCTGGCACCATCACGAACCGAATTGTAATTCTTCTTATTGCCGCCGTCATTGCACTCACCGGATGTTCCCAAATTGGGATTAGAGGCGACGGCGTCATCAAGGCCGAGGACCGACCGGTTTCCGGGTTTACCAAGGTCGAGGTCACGGGCGGCTACCAGGTCAAGTGGACCAACGGCAAACCCGCGCTTAACATTTCCGCCGATGAAAATCTCCTGCCGCTGATCCGGACGGTGGTCAATGGCGATACTCTGCAAATTGACTCGCAGGTAGAGCTGGCGCCGACCAAAGGCATCACAATCATTCTTTCCAGTGCATCCCTGGCGGACGTGAATTTGACCGGCGGCATTGATTTCAAGGCCAGCCAGGTCTCCGGCCCCGGACTGAGGCTCGAAGCCACCGGCGCGTCGGACTTCACCGTGGATGGTTCCGTTACGAATCTGGACGTGAACCTGACGGGAGCCAGCCAGCTCAATGCAAAATCCCTCCAGACCCAAACCGCCACGTTGACACTGGTGGGCGCGTCGGACGCCGATGTGACGGTCACCGAAACGCTCAAGGCATCCGTTACCGGGGCTGGTTTGCTCACCTATTCCGGCAATCCCAAAAGGGTGGAGAAGGACATCACTGGCGCGGGAAGGATCCAGAGCCGGCCATGACCCCTCCCCAATCAATGCAACCGGCACGGGCTGGCGGCCAATTCCGCCGTTGGCATCGCGAATCGGCGGCGGCCCGGCTTTCTATGTTAGGCCTATTACGCACAAAATGATGAAACCACTGCAAATCACATTGTTCATAATCGCCAACGTTATATTTATTACTCAGGGCGGGCGTGATGTTCATGAGTTGATCTGGGGCTCTGAGTCATCCATCTTGGATCAGTTCAGTCCTGAAAAGATCAAGGCGCAGTCAGAAAAGAAGACTGAAGTATTGATGGATGAATTTCGGAATGTGAACGAGCAGATTCTGGCACTCGAAAAGGGCAAGGGATGGCAAGAGATGCAAAATATTTCGCAGGAACATCAGGATCTTTACCAAAAAAGAGATGTGCTCCGTTCAGAAATATCTGAACGAGAGACGAAGGCGCGCGAGTTTAGAGACGTTTGGATTTTTACAGCTTATGGAGTGGTCCTCATTATTCTAGGCACGGTCTTGTATCGGTCGCGAGCTATATGGCCAGGCTTGTCCATCGTTATTGCGGGTTTCTGCGTTTTTGAGTATTGGGTTGGTCCTTCGTTCTTTAGCGGTGCAAGCGCGGAGTTTCATGCGTTGCTCGTTAGCAAGACAGTGCTTACTGTCGTCGCTCTCATTGCATTATATTTGGTGTGGGGAGTCATGAGTGTGGACAAAAAGGATTCACCAGATGAAACCAAGGTTTAGTTTCACATTTGTAGTGCGACAAACTAGTCAGTAGTAGACTTTTTAGTTTCACAATTGAAGTGCGACAAAAGAGTTAGGAGTAGACTTCGTTCGAGTCTGAAGCCCGGCAGGAGACTGGCACTGTCAAGTTGAGGGTTATCCGAATATCTGGATATGACCCGGCAACGCTTCATCGCCAAAAGCCCTGCGCCACCTGCCATAATGATCCCGGTATGCCATGCATGTGAAATTCAATCCCTTCACCATGAAGAATTCAACTGTGAATGGCGACTCGCTGCCTTCGTCATCGGTGGCAGGGCCAGGTTCGGATTTCCGTGCCATCAATTCATTTGCATTCATTTGATTATTCTGCTGATGTACAATGCATTATTATTCATGAGCTTATTGCGTGCATGAGCAACCGACAATATGCCCTTGAGGGAAGTGCGGGCGTCTCCAGTTCCGCCATCGTGGAAGACGTCATTTACCCCGCTTACCTGAGATCTGGATGTTAAGCGGCAAAATATATCAGTTTCCGGCCAGCTCACCCGCGCCCGCCTTGTCCAGATGTGCCTCACCGTCCTCGTCCCCTACATCGTTTCAACCGTGTCCAGTGTTGCGACGCGACGCGAGCTGGGTGCCAACCGCGATCCCGAGGAGCCACCAAAGAGCCGCAACGCCTGACCAACGCGATTCTTGCGCGTCAACCTCCCGCGCCCA
>Ga0265338_10005285_pt1 | contig 16903 bp, 12 predicted proteins | sample 42126metaG_FD_193579 | JGI IMG/M metagenome (GOLD analysis project Ga0265338, IMG submission 193579) | Rhizosphere microbial communities from Carex aquatilis grown in University of Washington, Seatle, WA, United States - 4-21-26 metaG | ecosystem: Host-associated > Plants > Roots > Rhizosphere... | reverse complement strand
AGCCCAACCCTGGGCGAGCCGCTGCCGACGCGGCTTGGGAAGCCCGTTATGGGCAGAGACGAGCCCAGTAAGACCAAAAGAAAAAGCACCCCGAAGGCTGGAAACCAAAGTGAAAGATTCAGCCGTTAGCTGGACAGGAAATCCTGCAATTTCCAATTTCTTTTAATCTGAACACGGAGGCTGCACTTCAAGCCATGAGCTACAGGAAAGTCGGATTTCGGATTTCGGATTTCGGCCTTCTTTCGAGCTTCGGCTTTCGGCCTTCCGATTTCCTTCTCCCTTCAGCCTTCGCATTTACATCCTGTGGCTCCTAAATCCAATTTTCTCGATAAGATCCTGGGACGCATCGGCCGATTAGACGCTGAAGGCCTGCAAAACGTCGTTCAGCGCCTGGCCAGCGAACGAACTTTCCTCGAAACGCTGTTTAATACCATCGAAGACGGCGTCCTGGTGGTGGATGAACATGGGCACATCGTTTATTTTAACCAGGCCGTCACGAGGTTGCTTGGCCTCCAATCGGACGTCGAAGGCCAGCCGATCACTGATTTTATTCCCGAGCAGGAGTGGCAAAAGATTGCACGGTTTGACAATTCCGGTGGCCAGGGCGTCGTGCGCCACGAATTTGAGGTTCATTTTCCGCGGCCCCGATTTTTGCGCATGTACGCGGCGCCGCTGGACAGTCAGGAGGCTGGCAGTTCCGGCGTCGCTTTGATCGTTCATGATGCCACGGAGGCGCGCCAACAAACCTTTGAAGCCATCGAAAGCGAGCGGGTTCAGGCTCTCACTCTGCTGGCCGCGAGTGTCGCCCATGAAATTGGTAATCCGCTGAACGCTCTCCACATTCACTTGCAGCTCATGGAACGGGAGATTCGAAAACTCAAAGCAGCTTCACAGCCCGGCTCGAGCGGAACACATGCGGTTTCTCGCTCGCGAACTCGCGCTCAGGCGTCAGTTAATTCGGCGGAGACAGGCGACATCGCCGGCAAGTTGGAGCAGTTTCTGGGCGTCGCCAAAGGTGAGATTAACCGGCTGGATTATATCGTTACGCAATTTCTGCAGGCGATTCGTCCCACGCCTCCACAAATCAAGCTCGCCTCTCTTAATGACGTGGTCATAACAACTCTCGAACTGCTGCGGCCCGAGTTGGAAAATCGCGGGGTTCATGTCAAAACCCGCCTGGCACGCCAGATACCCATCACACCGATTGATCCGGCTCAAATCCAGCAGGTCTTGGTGAACCTCATTAAGAACGCCATGCAGGCGATGACCAAAAGAGGCACTTTGACTCTGCAAAGCGGAGAGGGATCTGACGGAGTTTGGGTCAGTATTGCCGATACCGGCGGTGGTATTCCCGAGGCTCAAATCAATCGAATTTTCGAGCCTTTCTTTACCACCAAAGAGAAAGGTTCCGGCCTTGGGCTGATGATTGTTCAGCGGATTGTGCGCGCGCATGGGGGAAGGATTGAGCTCGAAAGCCAGGTCGGCCGAGGCACCACTTTTCGAATCTGGCTTCCACTGCACGAACGCAAGCCGCGTTTACTCGAAGCGCCCGCTTACGATTGATTTGCCAGTTGTTTAAGCGCGACGGCCTGTTTAAGTTGCATCCTGCCAGATGACACCTGGAACCGGCAGCCGGGCGGTTGCCTCCTGATGACTCCAACTTTGTTGATCGTTGATGACGAGAAGACCCAGCGTGAAGGCCTGCGCTCCGCGCTCGAGGATCATTATGACGTTTATTTGGCTGAGGATGCAAAAGCGGCAATGGAGTTGCTCGAAAAGGATCATTTCGATGTTTTGCTGACCGATTTTCGTTTGCCATCCGAGGACGGGATGAAGTTGATCGCTCGTGCAAAATCCCTTTCTAAGCCCCCCATCTGCATTTTAATGACCGCCTATGGCTCCGAGGAACTCGCGGTGGAAGCCATGAAACTCGGGGCTGATGATTATATCGCCAAGGGGCGGCTGCAGATCGACGAGTTGGAGATGCGAATTTCGCGCGCTTTGCGCCATCAGAAGCTCGAAACCGAAAACGTGTCGCTGCATCAGCAGCTCGATTCCAAATTCCAAATTGAAAGCCTCGTTGGGCGATCGGAAGCGATGCGTGAAGTGCTTGAAATTGTCCGGCAAGTCGCCCCGGCGGAGGCGACGGTTTTGCTTCAGGGCGAAAGCGGCACCGGCAAAGAACTGGTCGCCAAGACCATTCACCAACTCAGTCCTCGCGCGCGTCAACCGTTGGTTACGGTTCACTGTGCCGCCCTGACGCCCACTTTGCTCGAGAGCGAATTGTTCGGCCACGAAAAAGGGGCTTTTACCGGCGCGCAGGAACGCCGGATCGGCCGCTTCGAGCAGGCCCAGGGGGGCACGCTCTTTCTTGACGAAATCGGCGAGATTGATCCCTCGACGCAAGTGAAATTGCTACGGTTCCTGGGCGAACGCACGTTTGAACGCGTCGGTTCGAACAAAACCCTCTCAGCCGATGTTCGTGTGATTGCTGCGACAAACAAGAATCTCGAGGACTTGATCAAAGCAGGCTCGTTTCGTGAGGATTTGTTCTTTCGTTTGCGCGGGGTGGAGATTTGGCTTCCGCCGTTGCGGGAACGGCCGGAGGACATTCCTCTGCTGGCCCAAGCGTTTCTGAAGGAATTCGGGGAATTGAACAATAAGCCAGTAACAAGCTACACGCGTGATGTGCTTGATTTGTTGCTGCGTTACCGCTGGCCTGGAAATGTGCGGGAGCTGCGAACGGCAATCGAGACCGCGGTCGTCTTCAGTCGCAGCGACAAGATTACCCCCCGCGACTTGCCGCCCTGGGTTCGCAATGCCCCGGCCACCGCCGGACTAAACGCGCGACAACTGCTTGCTCGCAATGATTTAAGCCTCCAACAGGCGGAGAAGGAGCTAATCCTGCTGGCATTGAAAGAGACGCAAGGCAACCGGACCCAAGCGGCCAAGAAGCTGGGGATGAGCCGGCGCAATTTGCATCGCAAACTTCGGGGATTCAATGTCGAAGGCGTTTGACCGATTATGGTGACCCTACAAGATCTCATTCATCACATGGAGCTCGGTGCCGGCATGCATTATCTCAACCGGACAATGCGGTTGATCTTGTGCGTCTTGTCTGTGCTTGTTCTGGTTGCCGCTTACGATCTGCGCGCCTTCCGAAATATGGCGACTCAGGAGGCAATGGATTCAGCACAACTCGCTCACAACCTCTCGGAAGGCAGGGGGTACAGCACTTTATTTGTCCGGCCTCTAAGTATCTATTTGCTACAAACTCGGCGGCTATCCAACAACGAGGGCATCGCCTCCTTGCAGTCTTCCGACACTGGCCAGCTCAAAATCGATCATCCCGATCTCGCCAATCCGCCGGTCTATCCAGTTTTGTTGGCCGGCTTGATGAAAGTCCTTCCCTTCAACTACACGATTCCCCAAAAGGAGAAGAGGTTTTGGGGGTCTGCCAACAATTTCGCCCGGTACCAGCCCGATTTTCTCATCGCACTTTTTAACCAAGTCCTCTTGTTTGCCCTCGTGATTTCAGCCTTTTTCCTCGCCCGGCACCTGTTCGATCTCCAGGTCGCCTGGCTTTCAGCCGTTGTTCTGTTAGGAACTGAATTGTTATGGCGATTCAGTGTCTCGGGGCTTTCGACCATTCTCGTGATGTTGATTTTCCTTGGTTTGGTATGGTGCCTGGTACTAATCGAGCAGGAAACCCGCGAACCAAAATGGGGGCGCCGCGGCCTCTTCGCTCTCGTGGCCATCGCGGGCGCCCTCGTAGGCTTAGGCGGCTTGACCCGTTACTCATTTTGCTGGCTCATCCTTCCGGTGCTGCTTTTTGTCCTGGTGTATACTGGACGGCAGCGCTCGGTTCTTGGATTAACCGTGCTGCTGGCTTTTCTGATCGTCCTGACACCCTGGCTCGTTCGCAATTTCTCCTTAAGCGGCATGCCGTTCGGCACAGCAACGTTTGCGATTATCGAAAATACTTCGATCTCCTCAGAGGACCATCTGGAACGATCTTTGAGTCCAAGTCTGTTGAGGCCAGTGCACAATTCGTTTCCGTTCCTGACCGCGGCATCGCACGTTTTTCTGAACAAATTGGTAGCCAACAGCCGAAGCATTGTGCAATCGGACCTCCCTAGACTGGGGGGCACGTGGGTTTCAGGATTTTTTCTGGTGGGACTGCTGGTCCGATTTCGCAGTCCCACTCTCAGCCGGCTGCGCCTGTTTTTGCTGGCCTCACTCCTGGTCCTGGTCGTGACGCAAGCCTTAGGCCGGACTAAACTGTCTGACGACTCGCCGGAGATTAACTCCGAGAACCTGCTGGTGCTGTTCACTCCGCTGGTTGTGATGTATGGAGTGGGTTTATTCTTTATCCTGCTGGACCAAATGGAGCTTCCCTTTTTGCAAATGCGGTCTGTTGCGATTGGACTATTCGGCCTGGTTACCTGTTTGCCCGTAATGCTGGCGATCCTGCCACCGAAAATAGATCCGATCGCCTATCCACCGTACTATCCTCCCAGCATCCAGGACAGTGCGTTCTATGTCAAAGACGACGAAATGGTGATGAGTGATATTCCGTGGGCGATGGCCTGGTACGGACAATCACAATGCCTGTGGCTTACCCTCAGCGCGCGGGGCGATTTCTCTGCGGTGAACGATTTTTTGAAGCCGGTCAGCGCCCTCTATCTTACTGCTCAAACCGCGGATCACTGGACGCAATCCGGCGACTGGAAAAGCCTTTTTCTGCAGACAATACGCGTCCTTCCGGTTGATGGTTCCAAGTACCCGTTGAGCATCAACTTCACCCTCGGCGAGCACGATGGGCCGTCCTTTGTATTTCCGCTCAAATACCTGCAGGCCGGCTGGCCCAGTCAACTCCTCTTCACCTGCCGCGAGCGCTGGGTCAACTCGCGCTGAGCACAGATCTCAACTAAACGATCTATTTCAATTCTGCGTTCAGATGCTGGGTCTGGCCTGACGGGATTCTGAAGCTGGCCTCTTTCAAACCGTAACGGACTGTGCACGGGTTGCCGTTAAAGCTTCTAACCGTCGCGGAAGTCAGTTTGCCCTCATTCCAGGAAAGATCCACCTCGAAGCCGCCTCGCGCTCGGAGACCCTTGATTGAACCATTCGACCATGCTGCGGGCAGAGCTGGCAGCAGCTCGATCTCGCCACCCTGGCTTTGAAGCAGCATTTCGCACATCCCTGCGGTGATGCCGAAGTTGCCATCCAGTTGCACGGGCGGGTGCTGGCCAAAAAGATTTGGGCAAGTATTCCGGTCGGAAAGGAGCTGTTGCAGCATGCGATGTGCGCTCTCTCCATCGTGCAAGCGCGCGTAGAGGGCGGTGCGCCAGGCGAAGGACCACTCCCGCACGTCGCTGTCGGAGGCGATGCCTCTGGCATCGAGCGAAACCTTTGCCGCTGCGGCCAGTGCCGGAGTCTTTGCGGTGGTGAATTGTGAACCGGGGTACACACCGAAAAGGTGTGAAGTGTGCCGGTGATGGTCTCTGGGCGTGTCCAATTCCGGGGATTGCGCAACAACGTTGGCTCCTTGTTTTTCGATCATCCACTCCAGCAGTTGACCCCAACTTCCAATGCCCGGGGTGACCAATTTGTCTCGCAGCCCCGCAACGGCATCGCGATAGACTCGGTCGGTCCCTAGAATGTCGCTGGCTTGCACGTAATTGTTGAACAGGTCCCAGACGATTTCCTGGTTATAACTTACGCCGTCTTCGTCCGGACCGTGTTCAGGGGACCACCCATTCGGCACGACGAGGCGGCCATCGGGCAGGCGCTTCAAATGATCCTGCCAATATTCGCACGTTTCCTTCAGAACAGGATATGCGACCGTCCGCAAAAATTCTTTGTCCTGGCCGAAAGCGTAATGCTCCCAGAAATGCTGGCAGTACCAGGCATTGGCCGTCTTATCCCATTTCCATCCGAGCCCCCCGGTAATGTTATGCGAAGTGCGAACCGCAAAGCCGCGTTTGGTCATCGCTCCTGTCGGAGTTTTGAGTTCTTCGGAAGCGGCAGCGGCTTTGCGCCAGGCTGGCAATTGGCTGGCTATTAAGTCGAATAAAGGCGTGTGGCATTCGCTGAGGTTTGCGACCTCGGCGGGCCAGTAATTCATTTGGATATTGATGTTGGCGTGGTAATCGCAGTGCCAGGGGGGATCGTTCGAGTCGTTCCAAAGTCCTTGCAGGTTCGCGGGCAAACCGCCAGGCCGCGAACAGGATATGAGCAGGTAACGGCCATATTGAAAGAGAAGCCCCTCCAGTTCGGGATCGATCCTTTTGAAAGCCTCGCGTTTGCGTTGTTCGGTCGGCAAAGCACGCTGAGCGTCGGAACTGTCTCCCAGCCGCAGTTCAACTCTATTGAACAGCGATTGGAAATCCCGCACGTGCTCAGACTTGAGGGCCTCGTATCCGTTGCGTCCCGCACGATCGAGTTGGGCCGAAACTCGCGAATGAGGATCCTCACCGCGATACCGGGTGGTCGCATTCATTTTGTAGTCAGTGCCGGCTGCCATGAGCAACAGGAGGCTATCGCATTTGTTGAAAACCAGCGCGGACCCGCGGGTTTCGACGCTGCCTGCCTGGTGGAACACCAGGACCTGCCACTCGTATCGCAAGCCGTTACTCAAGCGCCCGGTGACGGTCATGCGATTGCCGTTCAGCACGCTGAGAGTGCGATGCCCATCCTCAAGTTCGATGTTGCCCGTGCAGGAGCCTGGCTTATCCGCGGCGAATCGGGCGACGAGAACGCCGGCGGGATGGCTGCAAAAGAATTCCCGCTCATAATGAGCGCCCTCTACGCCGTAAGTCACCCGAACCAGCGCCTGTTTCAAATCCAATTCACGCCGATAATCTGTTGCGCTGTCCGGATAAGAGAAGTTAACAGAAATATTCCCAAGAACTTGGTAGGCGCCCATTTTATCGTAATCACCAGAGGGATTGTCATCACCCGTCCAAAGGCTGTCCTCATCAAACACCAGACGCTCCTTTTCCACCCCGCCGCCGACCAAAGCTCCGATCTGTCCATTGCCAATTGGCAACCCTTCGTTCAAAGCATTTTTGGCCGGCTGCCGGTACCAAAGCGAAAGGTCGCTTGCGATTGAACTAAAGGCCAGCAGTCCCAAAAAGAGCAGTATTAATTTTTGTTTCATGTTTTTGCTCCGAGACTCGTGCGCTCGTTGACGAAACCTTAGCCAATCGAGACTTGATCCCGAAACTCAGTACTTTGCCAGAAAGCATCGCAACGGAATTCACATAGCCAGACAAACTCGCTGGACATCAAGTGAGTTCTGCCGTCAAATCCAGCGGCAACGTGACGCGATTCGCCACTATAACGGTGATCGGGCTCGATAAGACCGGAGTTATCGCGCGTATTACCAATTTCCTTTTCGAGCAGAAAGCGAACATCGAAGCCCTGGAAGAGCAGGTAACCCGCGGTCAATTCAGCATGACGCTGCAGGCTTCCTGGAAAGATGGGGAATTCAAACGACAACCGGTCGGTGCCGGACTGGCGAGGTTGGCCACCGAGCTGAAAATGGAGATCCGGATCCGTTTTACCGAACCTGGCCGACGACAGCGCATGGCCATTATGGTCACGAAAGAACCGCACTGTTTGGCGGGGCTGATCAAAGTTTTAGGAACGGGCGCGCTTAAGAATGCCGAGGCGGTCTTAGTGCTCTCCAATCGACGTGACCTTGCGCCTTTAGCCAGGCAAGCCAATTTGCCCTTCAAGGTCTTGCACTGGCAAAACCGGCAGAAGGCCGAGGAGAGGGCGATACGAATCTTCGAGGAGTCCGCGATTGATTTTGTTGTGCTGGCGCGCTTCATGAAAATTCTTTCGCCAAACTTCGTGTGGCGGTTCAAGAATAAGATTATCAACATCCATCCTTCGTTGCTGCCCAGCTTCCCCGGGCCGCAAGCATACCGTCAAGCTTATGAGCGAGGTGTGAAGATCATTGGAGTATCGGCCCACTTTGTGACCATGGACCTGGATGAGGGCCCTATTATTGCTCAGGATAGCTTTGCGGTGCGGCCGAATATGAGTCTCAAAGGGATTATTGCAGCCGGCCAGAAACTCGAAGCCAAAACCCTGGTGCGTGCCGTGAAGGTCTATCTAACGAAGCGATTGGATGTATTTTGGGGGATTGTGAAAGAGGTTTGAATCTCGGTTGGCAATCCTGGGATGGGGATGGTAGTTTTCCACGGTGAGCGATCTCTTGATTGGATTATTAGGAGCCCTGATGGCGACAAACCAGCCTGCGGCCGTAAGCAACCTGCTGCAGCAGACCACGGGCATTTCGATGAAAGCCACCAACACCAACGATCCGGTCGAAAAGGAATTGGACCAGATCCTGGACTTGGACGATGTCGCGCAGGCCCAGGTAGACAAATGGATTCAGGATAACGATGCCTTCGCGGCCAAGGGGGCCGGCTTGCCTCGCGAGGAGTTGCGCCGAAAAATCCTGGATCGCCTGGCGCCCGTGGATAAGGCCTATCAGGACTTCATCCAGTTACATCCGAAACATTCGCGCGCACGGGTCGCCTATGCGAGCTTTCTGGGCGACACCAAAAGCGAGGATGCGGCCGAAGAGCAACTGGATAAAGCCTTGGAGATCGATACGAATAACCCGGCCATCTATAATAATCTTGCCAATATCTATGGCCATCACGGTCCAGTAAAGAAAGCTTTCGAATATTACTCGAAAGCAATGGAGCTAAGCCCGCGTGAGCCGGTCTACTATCATAATCTTGGCACGACGGTTTTTCTCTTTCGTAAGGATGCCAGGGAGTTCTATGGAGTAGACGAGCAACAGGTCTTTAACAAGGCCTTTGATCTGTATAGCAACGCCATGCGGCTGGATCCGGAGGACTTCCCCCTCGCCTCCGATGTCGCCCAGACCTATTATGGCGTGCACCCGTTCCGCCCGGACGAGGCGCTCCAAGCCTGGACCAATGCGCTGAGCCTTGCCCATGACGAAGAGGAGCGAGAGGGGATCTATATCCATTTTGCGCGCGTTAACATCATGGCCCATCGGTTTGAACAAGCGCGCGGCTTCTTGAATAATGTCACCAATGAGACGTATACCGAGCTCAAGAACCGCGTAGCACGTAACCTCGAGGAACGCCAGAAAGCGGCGCTTAGCTCAAACGCCGTTCCGACTACAGCCGAACAAAAGCAGTAATGCGGCGGACGACGGTCGAATTGATTTTAGTCCAAGCCGCTGGCTGATCGAGCACGCTGGAGTACCTTTTGTGCGAGGCTCCGCGCCTTGGTCGCGCCGTCGGAGAGCACTTTTTCGACATAGTCGAGGTTGGCGGCCAATTCAGCGCGCTTAGCTCTTGCGCTGGCAAAATAGGCCCAGTAGTTCTCGAATAATGCCTTCTTTAAATCTCCATACCCCAAACCACCCGCTCGCAGACGTTCCTGATAGTCGGTTGCCATCTCCGCAGGTGCAACCAGTTTGAGCAGTTGCACTGCCAGATTTTGATCGGCATCAGGCTTGGGTTCTTGCGGACTGCGGCTGTCCATCTTGATCCCCATGATTGTTTTCCTCAGGGCTTTCTCCTCCCCAAAGATCTGGATGGTGTTGTCGTAGCTCTTGCTCATTTTTTCACCGTCGATCCCCGGCACCTTGGCTACGTCGGACCGGATTTGAGCTTCGGGGACCACAAAAGTCTCGCCGTATTGTTCGTTGAACTTGACCGCGATGTCGCGGGTCACCTCGACGTGTTGCTTTTGATCCTGGCCAACGGGAACAAGGTTAGAGTCATAAATCAGGATGTCCGCCGCCATGAGTACGGGATAAGCAAACAAACCGAAATTGAAGGCGACTCCTTTGGCGACTTTGTCCTTATAGGAAACGCACCGTTCGAGCAAGCCCATTGGGGTCACCGTTCCCAGAATCCACGTCAACTCGGTTACTTCGGGAACATCCGATTGGCGGAAGAAAACAGTTCGCTTTGGATCGAGACCACAAGCCAGGAAATCCAGCGCAACGTTTAAGGAGTTCTGACGCCGCACGGTGGCGTCGTAAACCGTGGTCATCGAGTGATAGTTCGCGATGAAATAGAACGCCTCGCCTCTCTCCTGCAGCTCAATCGAGGGCTTCATCATTCCAAAGTAATTCCCCAGGTGCAGAGTCCCTGAGGGCTGAATGCCGGACAGAATTCGCATCCGCGTAAGTTAGCTCATGCAGACGAAACCAGGAAAGAACGAAACGCTACTCAGCTAGGCCTGGAATGGATTGGGAAGCAGTGAGTGTTTCTCGTCCGGGCCTGAGACTTCGGCCCAATCAACATGATAGGAGCACTCTTTCCCCTGGATCTCGCGCATGAGACGGCTGCGGGCATGAGCTCGCGAATTCTGGGGCGGATCGCGCTTGGAGGAGTTGGGGTCGGTCGTATTCCACAAGCCATCGGTCTGAGCCAGTGCGAGACCAAAGCTCCGCGCCGGGTCAATCTGATGAAATTCAAGGTCTTGCGCCTTAAGCCAGGGATCGTCCCAAGATAACCCTTCACGGGCAACAAAGGCATCGAGCAAATGTTTTTTGCTGATCCAATCGACAATGCCAATCAGCGAGTTGAGGTCGGAAGACAGCCCGTCGAGCGCGCGCGCCCAGAGCTGGAGCAGACTATCTGTCTCAGCATCACGTCCGTGAAACAGCTTTTTCGCCTTTCGGTAGTACTGGCCCAACAACCCAAGGGCGTCCGCGGCGGTGCCATCGGTCAGGGTAACGAGCCAGGGAGCACTCGAACAGCGCGAGAGTGAGCGAAAGGAGGTCACTGGATCCGCCAAAGCTACCTGGGGCATCTCGCCCACTTCCAGCAGGTCCAAAACCAAACGGGTAGCACCGACCTTCAGAAACAGTGCCGCTGGGAGCACATTGGTGTCCCCGTGAATCAAATGAAGGCGCCGGAAGCGGCGCGCATCGGCAAGCGGTTCATCCCGAAGATTAAGAATCGAGCGGTTGTGCTGGATCCACTCGAAGCAGTCGTTAAGTATGAAATCAGCCCGTTGGCTAATCTGAAAAGGAACTGAATCATCTCCGCTGAAATCCTGGCGTCCAAAGAAGGTTTGAAAGCTACCGCCGACTCGACCCGTGCCGGTAAACAACACGCGGAGTGTGAGAAACGCCAGGAGCGAAGCCCAATTCTTTTTAGTGACCGCTTCGGTGCGTTCGAGCGAATAGTTTTCGTGACAACCGAAAGTTGCGCCGGTGTAGTGGTCAACGTTGTTGCGGATAAAGCAAACTTTGCCCTCGAGATCCAAGGCGCGCACGGCCTCTAACATGAGCAAATCCCCAGCTCGATCATAACGAACAACGTCCAGGGCACAGGCGCACTCAGGCGTGCAGTATTCCAGATGGCCCATATCGATGTAGACCCTTCCACCATTGAAAAGGAATCCTCCATTACCCGCGGGCTCGTCCCAGCCGCGCGGATGGAGGTCGATTAGGCCGTAGCGCTGGTTTTCGAATAACCAGTCGCGCACTCGCGGCAGGATTTCGTCACTTCGCGTAGGTGGCTGGACCAGGCAGCCATATTCAGTTTACAGACCTGTGATTCGGGCTCGCATTGATATGAACGATCCGTGCCAGGAGGAACAGGCCTGGCCTACTTGAATTGCAAGGGCCGGTAATAGGCCGGCCCGGGCCGCTGGCGGTCCAGCAAAGCTACCTCAAGCACTTTTCCGCTGATTTGAGGCGGTGTGTCGGTTGGGACGGAAACTCCCTGAAAGCTCTTTCCTTCATTGAGGAGCTGCCAGGCCGCCAGGCAGACACTGGCCACCTTCGGCAGCGGATCGGCCGCGGTCAAATTGTCGTTGATCCATTCCGCGGCCTCGGCCTCTGCGGCACTATCGCGATGGGCAACCAGCACGCGCGAGGTTGCGTAAGAGTGGTCGCCATCATAATGCAACCGAGCCAGGATGTCCTGAGCTGGGCTGTCTCCGAGTTCGGCAAAAATGGATTCCACGATAATCGGGGGCGCAAAAATCTGCTCGAAGGCATTCTTTAGGGTGCTGCTCAGGGAGAAGCTGATGAGGCGCCGCAGTGTGACATCCCGAGCTGAGCGGTTAAAACCCTCCAAGTGAGCCGCTTCAATGGCTGCCTGGCGAAGTTTCTCGATATCCACTGGATGGCCCAACGCAGCCAGTCCATGCCGATCATAGATTTCGAAAACCTTCGACTGTCCCTGGCCAACCCCCAGGAGCAAAATGCCTTCCGGCCGAGACACGGCAAACACCGGCGTGCCGCCCTTCAACCGGTCGCGGATGTATTCGCGACGGTTGCTGATGGCGTCGAGCCAGCGATAGGGCTCCTCAATCATAGTTTGGCATCTTTCCAGAAAGCAGCTTGTTCCTGAGGAGAAAAGGTGCGAATGCCCTGGGCGTTCAGCAGTTTGACAGTGGCGAACTCGAGCTGATCGGCATGCACGCCGCCGGTGGCCGCGTCAAATTCGGCGGCAGTCATCAGCAGGCGATTGGCCAGGACGACGGCCTGGCTGACGGGCATCTCCGCGGGATGGGGACCCCAATGCTCCAAATAGTGTAGAACGCTTTTGATTGTGATCATGCCCGAGCCGGACCCGGCGAATGCAGCCGCTTCAAAATGCGCTCCCAAGGGGTCATAAAAAAAGATTACCGGTTGCGCATTCGGGTCGCCGGTCTCGATCCCGGCGAAGACAGGAGAAACCGCTCCGATGCCCTGGAGGGTTGCCGGGAGGTTGTCGCGCAGCAATTTGGAAAGGGCTCGGACCTTGGCAGCCAGGCTCATCGTCTGCAGTTGGCTGCGGCGATAAAATTCGAAGGCGGTCTGGAGCGTTCGGGCCATCTCAAACGCCATGGCCGGAACCCCCGCAATGGCGATCAGCGAGTGTGAATCGAGCTCGAGAATTTTTTCGGTGTGGTCAGAAAAAATAGTATGGCCGGCGGTCGCCCGGTGGTCTCCCCCGATGATTACACCTTCGGCGCAATGGAAAGCGAAGACCGTCGTCGCTTCGAGGGGCGTCGGATGGCGGCCTTCCCCAGACAAGCTGGGGAACGTGGTCTTTGGGAGCAGCGCCAGGAAGTCTCCGGTCATTGGCCAGTCCGTTGACGGTATCGTCGGGCCTGGTCCGGATCGACCTTGCGCATGCGTTTGAGCAGTTCCTCCGTATTGGGCTTCTCCACCTTTGGCGCGGCGGGGCCTTCGCCTCCGCCCCCCGGAGACGATGGAGGCAAATGAGGTTTTTGAATGCGATCAGGCATAAGAGTAATTGTGTCCATTAACGAGTTTAGCGAATTCCAACTTGGCCAGGTCGTCCACAGTTCGAGCGGAGTTGATAATGTCCAGGCCTTGCTTGATCTGGAGAGGATCGAACAGGTTGCAGAGATCCAGCTTAAGAGTTCCCTGCGTGCCGCGGAGCAGGATGTGGTCCCATTGAGCCGCCTGGACGGCTGAGCCGAACTTTTCCACGCAGCGCCCGCGCACGGCGGCACGAGTGCTCGAGGGCGGGCAAAGACTGTGAGCCTTGATTTCAACCAAAGGATACGGAAGCGTGAAAGCACCCTGGTCCATTAAGCCATAAAATAACCCTTGTTGCTGATCGAGCAAGTGGTACGACAGATCCAGACTGGGAAGCCAGGGATCGTCCTCCCCCAATTTCTCAGCTTCTCTAAACTGCTCGATCAATTTGTATTTCGCGGTCCAATCCAATCGATTGGAAGTGCTGAGCGGATCTCGCTCGAGATCCGCAAGAGCGCTTTCCCATGCGTTCAACAAGTTACGCCAATCGTCGCCGATACCGGTGCAATAATCGCGAACCAGCTGAAGGTACTGCCGCTGCACGCCAATGGCCGTGGTCTCTTTGCCTGAGGTCAACTCGCATCGCCACTTCCAAGCGCGGTCGCGAGAGATACTTTTGAGCGCAGACAGCGGATCGGCCAATCCCGGAATCCGCTCGAGGGGCGCCCCGTTCAGCAGGGCCTGGAGCACCAGCGCGGTGGTGCCGATTTTCAGATAGGTTGAGTAAAGAGAGAGGTTTGAATCGCCTAGAATGACGTGAAACCTGCGGTAAAGTTGGCGGTCGGCATGAGGTTCATCGCGCGTATTGACGATGGGCCGGCGCTGCATGGTGTCGATACTTTGTAATTCGAAGAAAAAGTCGCTGCGTTGTGAAACCTGAAATCCCGACTTTATGAACTTATCCTCCTCTTCCCAGCCGAACTTGCCTGCTCCACAAATGATCTGCCGGGTCACGAGGAAAGCCATGATGCCGGAGCTGAGAGTTTCCCAAGGCAACCGTCGCGGCAGGAGATAATTCTCATGGCAACCGTAGCTGTGCCCATAAAAGTCGGTGTTGTTTTTATAAAGCCGAACCGGGTTCGAAGAGCCTTGGTTGAGATTGCGGGCACAATCCATTAGCAGTTGATCGCCCGCGTAATCCTGTTGAAGATGTTCCAGAAGAGTGGTGCACTCGGGTGAACTGTATTCCGGGTGAGAATGATCGTTGTACAGCCGCGCTCCATTGCGCAAGACCAGATCGCTGTGGACTGACTCGGTCGAGAGACGACGCTGAGCGTCCTGGACGAAATAATTGACCTCGTCGCGATCCTGCATCAGTTCTTTGACGCGGAAGCCGCGAGCATCGCAATGAGGATCCTCGCACTGATAATCCCAACGCCGGCGTACGCCGGGGGCGGTGGCCGCTCCGACCAGGGCGATCGCTTCGGCAACGATGTCCAGACCTTCGCTTCGCTCGCGGGTAATTCCAATCTCAGTTTCTGTGCCGAACTGTATGTCTAGTCTGTCCTGCATGGTGGCGGTTGGTTCTGTCAACTCGGGAAAGGCTTTGAAATTCAAACCGCGGCCGAGAACGCGCTCCTCTCGCTCGAACGATAGGGAGATAATCTCACCACATTCGCGGGATCAAAGTCGGTCAGTTTCAGCCAATCTTCCGTGATGTCGCTCGGCGGGAAGAGCTCGTTTTCTTGGTATTCCTTGATTAAAGCATCCATCAAATCCTGCTGGGTGATGGGCGCTTCGGTGCGCAGGGTGATCGAACGTTTAATCGCGGATTCCTTGGCCCGTTCCACGATGGCGGCGATGATGGCGCCACTGGCGAGGTCGCCCCGGTAAAGGTAATCGTGCCGCCCGCTGCGGAAAGTGATGTCCAGAAACCGATTTTCGTCCGCCTGCGCATAGTGAGCGTCGACGACGCCGTCGATTAACTTGTCGCGCTGTTCGGCCAGGGGAAGGTCATCGGCAAGGTAAATGTTATAGATTTCACGCGCGGCCGTTTTATTGGGCCGCCGAACCCGGATTTTGCGATCGATACGACCGGGACGAAGAATGGCCGGATCGATTAAATCGGCCCGGTTCGAAGCGAGGATAACCACAACGTTTTGGAGCGGTTCCAGGCCGTCCATTTCGCTGCAAAACATAGGAACCAAAGTGGACAGGATATTGGTTCCTGAGCGAATGGCATGACGAGTGCCCAGAATCGATTCGGCCTCGTCGATAAACAAGAAGGCCAGGTGCCCTTCGGCCGCCTTTTCCCGGCACTGCATGAACAAGTCGCGCACCTGCCGTTCTGATTCACCCAGCCACATGTTGAGGATTTCCGGGCCTTTGACGCTCAGGAAATACTCGGGACGGTCCTCGCCGGTTTCCTGCAAGATTTGCAATCGCAGATTGTGGGCGGTCGCCTTGCCCAGCAATGTTTTGCCACAACCAGGCGGACCATACAACAGGAAGCCCTTTGGCACGGGATGGTGGAATCGGCGAAACAAAGCCGCATGCAAAAACGGCAGTTCGATCGAGTCACGAATACCTTGAACGGCTTCTTGCTGGCCACCAATCGCGCTCCAGGGAATTGGCTCTACCCGCGTAAAGGTGCGGTCGAGGCGTTTGCTCGCGCCGATGACTTCAACCGCGACACGCTGCTGGCTGTCCAGCCGCAAATCCAGGCCGGGCTTAAGTTTATCTTTCAGGAGCAGGGATGACCTCACAACCACGGCATCGGAAATCCCGGTCTCGTTCCCAACCCGCAGCCGGCCATCGGGCAGGACCTCGCTAATCCGCACCACGGGTCCATTTTTCTCGAATCCAAAGACGTCGGTAACCGCGAAGGCCTCGTTAAGCAGCACCCTGGTTCCGGTTTCGAGCGAAGCTTCCGGCACATTTGGATCGAGGTTGCATACGTATTCAGTCGCATTCACGCAGACCAGAACACGTCCATTGGCCAGAGTTTGGAGCAGGGTGCCCAAACGCAACGCGGGGGCACGCAGTTTCTCGACTGCATCGTTTAGCTTCTCCAGAGCGCTCCTGGCCTGGTCCTGAAGTTCTTCCATTTCAACAATGCGGTTTCGTAACAAAGGCATGGAGGGCGCTGCACCTTGAGTGGCCAGCTCCAGCCTGATGCGGTCTAGTATTTGTAAAGCGGAAATGTTTTCCGGAGATTCTGCCCAAGCAGGTTCCTGGGATGATGATGGCGGAGAATTGTGCCCCGACCCGGATGGGTCTGGCAGACCTTTCTGTAAGTTACTCACATGCTAATTATAAGACTACTCAGCGATCACGCAAATCGACCGGTGCACTTTGCCAAATAGGCGTCGCGCGCAAGGAAATTGAAAAAGGGGAACCGAGAACATTAAAGAAGCCGGAAATCGTGAATTGATAATTTGCGTGGTCGCTATTGGGGTTTCTTTCACGTTCATCTGGCGGGCACATCCGACCTCCGACTGGGGCGCTTTTTCATTTCAATTGGGTCTGAAATTCGTGGAATATCAAAAGAACACTTGGCGACTAGCTGACTCCCCAGATCCCTTTTTCACATTCAGCACTCTAGATTCAATTCGCCTCCAACTGGATCCCCTGCACCCCCCGCGAATAGGGCAGTGACGACCTTCA
>Ga0265338_10005282_pt1 | contig 16904 bp, 13 predicted proteins | sample 42126metaG_FD_193579 | JGI IMG/M metagenome (GOLD analysis project Ga0265338, IMG submission 193579) | Rhizosphere microbial communities from Carex aquatilis grown in University of Washington, Seatle, WA, United States - 4-21-26 metaG | ecosystem: Host-associated > Plants > Roots > Rhizosphere... | reverse complement strand
ACATTGTGGTCGGCCCTAACGCCAGCGGCAAAACCAATTTACTGGAAGCCGTGTTGGTGCTGGCTCGCGGCGGCTCGTTTAAAGCCCGTGATTCGGACTTGGTGCAGTTTAATAAACCCTGGGCGCGGCTAGATGGCTACTTCGGCCGGCAAAACCGCTCGGTAAAACTGGTTTTAGAAGACACCAAGGTTGATAAAAGTTTTTTGCTAGACGACAAGCCCTACCGCCGCCTAAGCCTGGAGCGCACGGTACCGGTAGTCATTTTTGAGCCCAACCACCTGCAGCTGATTACCCGCGGGCCGGAACAGCGCCGCGAATACGCAGACGATTTGTTAGAGCGTTCCCTGCCCGGCTTTAAGGCCCTGGCCGGTAACTACCGCCGCACGCTGGCGCAGCGCAATGCTCTGCTTAAGTACCAACCAGCCCAAGCCACCCGGCAGCTGTTTGCCTGGGATGTGCGCCTCAGCGAGCTGGGCGGAAAAATTGCTGCCGCCCGCCAGGCGCTGGTTGACCAAATTAATAAAAACCTCAGCCGCACTTACAACCAAATCGCCGGCGGCCGCGCCGGAGCCAAAATATTGTACGACTGCCACTTTCCTGCCGGCAGCTATGCCAGTAAGATGCTGTCTAAGCTTGAGGCAAGTAGCGCTACTGATTTTGCGCGCGGCTTCACCGCCTACGGCCCGCATCGCGAGGACATAAGTTTTTACCTCAATAAAAAACTGGTCGGCCAAACGGCTTCGCGCGGCGAAACCCGCAGCCTGCTGCTAGCGCTCAAAATCTTTGAGCTGGGCTTAGTAGAAAAAGCCCGCGGCCAAAAACCAATCTTGTTACTAGACGACGTTTTTTCCGAACTGGACGGCGCCCGCCGCCACGCCTTGGTTGACCACCTAAAAAACCATCAAACAATTATAACGACCACCGACGCCGACGCCGTCATGGAATATTTCGCTGGCGATCACAACCTAATACCACTTGTGTGAAAATCTAGTGTTTGTATGCGCTTGGCGGGTTAATAGGCGGGATCGGATTTGCTTTTATAAAACGCACCGGCTCCTTGGCGGGCACTAAGCCGATGTAGTCCAAGTTGGCGGTCAAATCTGCCTTTGGCAGTACTGCGGCAGCCGCGATATCTTCAAAGTGAGTTATCGGGCTGGGGCTGATAACCATCAAGTTATTGGGGCTAGCCTTATCAATCGCCACCGGGAAGGTAAAAGGATAACTATTAGAGGTATCGGGATTATAGTTTTTATAGTTGAGGACCGCAAAGCCTGGCGTCTTTGAAGCCGCTGTTAGGTTCACCCACTGGTAATTCCTAGCGTCATTAGCTTGATTGACCTGCTCGGACGTGTTCACCCAGACCGCTGCCCACAAATTTTCGCCTCGCGGAATAAGCCGCTCGCGTTGCAGCAGTAATACCTTGCCCGCCGGCACTTTGTAGGCAAGTGCATCCATTGGTGCTTTTTCTACTGGGGTGCCAGCCGGTATTACAATGGCAGAGTTGGCTATAACGTTGCCCTTTATATCACCTCTATTCAGAGCGTTAAGGGCCGCTTGTGCTAATTGATAAGGATCTTTAGCTTGCTCGCCTGCAACTGCGCGGATCTCGGCGCCACCACTACCCGCTTCGGGCTGGGCATTAGCTTTACCGGCAAAACCAGCCACGGCAATTGCCGCTAGACCGACGGCTGCGCCTTTTCTAGCTAGTTTAATTCTTTCGGACCTGGCTAGTTTAATTCTTTCGGACATGCTGAGATAGTATCACACTTGTGCTTATTTGTCAATCTGCTCGCTAGATCAGCTTATGCGGTGGCTAGTGGGGCGGGACATCATACTGGATGTCGTAGTTGGAGGGGTTTAGCCCAAGTGATTTGATGTAGTCAATTGCCGCTTGCTCCCGTTGGTCTATTGTTTGCTGTAAAGCTTGAGGACTTAACTTATAATCAACGCCAGCTAGTATCACGCTTATTTTTATGATTATTTTGGGCTTATTGCTCTGGGTCGTTATGAGGGATGTGATGTTGTAGCCTATATCCCCATACGGCAAGTGAGCCAGGAGAGGATTATTAGTGACTAAAGAGGGATCATTTGGGTCTTGGCTGTTAACGATTGCCTGCTGTTGGCTCTCGGGTAATTTGCTAAACTCAATGTTCCTTGCCTTGAAAGTGAAGACTCTGTTGAAGATTTTACCATCAGTTGACTTGACGGTATTTACGGTTAGTTTATAGCTTTCGTTGGCGGTCATAACCATCAGGTTTACTCGAATGGTCTTATCTTTAACGCTGTAGCTTTTTACGATGTTAGGATCAGCGCTAACCGAAAGACCGCCACTGGATAGCTTCTTATTAAAGTTTATGTCAATGTAGGGGATCACACTTGGCACACTGGATAGAGAAGGATTGGTATTCACTACATGAAACGTGGTGGACCGCCAAAGAGTATAGCCGCCAAATAGTATAAGAACCACGAAGACCACTGCTAATATCCATGAGAAGTTTTTTTGGTTTGTTGGCATCAGTTTGGCCCCACGTACCCAATTATATTATCATCGGCGGCAGAATTGATTGTTTCAGTGCTGACTACGTTTGTTTCAGCGCTACCGCCTCCGCTCGACGGGTGTTGGTCTCCACCGATTAGTAAAATCTGACCGCTATTGGCACTAATGACTATGTTTGTGTGGTAGTAAGCGGGAGAGTACTGCGTACTATAGTGCAGGGCTATGTCACCCGGCTGGGGGGTATAACCGGCGGAAGCGTGGTAAACAAACTTACTTCCATTTTGAGGGGGTATCAACAAGTTGCCTACATATGATATGTTCCAGTTGTTTGTCGGACTGCCCAAGGGTCCAAGAGGATACCCTGCTTGGTTGTAAACCCAACTCACAAAGTCCGCGCACCACAAATCGGGTCTGTTCTCGCTATATTTATAGAAATCGGTGCCTGGTTTTAGCGTGTCACTGTTCCATAGAGCAAGCTCCTGCTTAGCGATACAAGCAACATTTTGCCTTACTTGGTTCGCGCCGGTGGCTGTAGTAGCGGTTGAACCGCTACAGTTGACACTCCCCGTTGAACAATCTCCTCCGGATAGGGTAATGCCGGCCAGGCTGGCATATACAACGTAGGCGCCGTACTGGGCCGTACTGGCCGGTCTTATGGTGGTTGGAGTAGCGTACTGGTTCCACTCCCCAGAGGAAACCACGTTCGGGATGTTGGGATCCCGCTTGGCATCAGCCATGTTCATCACGTACGGAGAGCCCTCATAGGCTTGCGTATTGGAATCAAAGCCCAAATTGGCAGCCTGCTGCGAATAGGTTGTGCCCCCCGTGCCGTTGTATAGATAAAAAGCATTTTTGATTGTCGCGACAGACGGATTGGCATTTAAGTCCGCGACCTTGTTTTTGACGAAATTTGCGGCATCTATCGCCTCTTGCAGAAACTGTTGCTGGGTAAGCGTGCCGGTATACGGATAATTCTGGCTTGTGATCTGGAACTGGCCATTTGGCCCAGCGTGTGAGGCATCAAGACTAAAACTAGATTCCCGGTAATGAATGGCTGCAAGCACTTGCCAAGGAATACCAATCTGTTGGGCTGCTTGCTGGTAAGTCGGTTCGTTTTGGCTAAGGGCTTGTAGCATCCCCTGGTTGAGTATTGGCCTGCCAGCGTAGTCCAAATTGGTCGCTGAACCGGTAGAACTGGTTGATCCGGCTGCAGCACTGCAGGTACTAGCCGTTGAATTCGGGTCGTAAAAGGGAGTTTCCAAGGTTTTGTAAATGTTCGTTTCAGCATAAGCCGAGGATGAAACAAACAACATGGCCGTGGTGAGTAAGAAAAAAGCTTTAAAATATTTTTTCATCTATTTTATTGCAAGCCGTTATCCTTAGTGTAACCATAAACGTAACCCAAGCCGCCACGCACGGCATTGTCCAGCAGGTTGCAATTGTAAATTTGCTCGGTGATAGCATCCGGGTTGGTATTAGTCGGCGGGATCTTACTGTAAACGTAGGCATACCAGGCGGTAGAGTTAGTCACCAACTCCCAGGTTAAATCTGTCACAGGAATTTGCGGAATGCCGTTTTGGGCGAAGACTTGTTGGATGTTAGTGCCGTTTTGCGGTGTGATGACTAATGGGTCTGGGCAGTTGGGGTAGTCATAGGTTTGGATACCGGCAAAACTGGATGCCGCGTAACCGTTAAAACTGCCGGCTGCGGCCGAGCGCCCGAACACCATCGCAAAAGCCGAGGCCGTTTTCTTGGCTAGCTCGGCCGGGTTAAGCATATTGGCTAATGACGAAAGTTTAAGCTGGCTAACAGACATCATGGCGTTTGAAGCTAAAGAAGTCGGATTGGATGGTGATAGGTAGCGTTCAAAAACGGACTCGTTAGCTTGCTGGGTTTTTGTGTAGTAGGCCAATTGTGATTGTGCTGCTGCCGAAGTGCCGGGCGTAGTAGCACTGGCGCCATTAGTTCTGGCGCTGGCTTCGGCGCTGTATGCCCCGCCTTGGAGCGCCCAGTTCACAAAATCCCCGGCGCCGTTAACCGGGATGGGGCCGGCGCCCAAGAAGGCTGCGGCCTGCACTACCATATACTGCACAGCCGTCTGAAGATCACCCGCTATACCCAGCGCGTTTACCAGCGTGGATGTCACTATGCTTGTTAATGAACTAATAACTTTTAGACCCAGATTAATAACAGTTCCTATTATCGAGGAGTTTCGAATATGGTCGTAGACTTTTAGTATCGGTGAAACAACCAGACCGATTGTTTTGTCCCATTCGTTTTCTATAGTTGTGGCATTATTTGAACCGGCTACTTGTTTATCCGGGCACAGATAAGTAAATTCGCTGTCGGCCTTCTGGGGGTTGTTTGCCAGCTCGGCCTGGTGCTTGGGCGAGCAGTAAGCCTGGCTGGCGGCATCATTGGTTAGCTGCCCCGGGTTTCCCTGTCCGTCTAACACCTTCGTCCAGGCTTCGGTGCTGGCTATCGGGCCCAGAGCTTCCATAAATTGATTCATCTCGGCGCCGGTCAGGTCGCCAGTTTTAGATTGATCACGAGCAGTCTCGAGAACCTGGTAGACCCCCATAGCCTGGATGCCTCTGGCTACAGCCACGCCTTTACTAAGATCATGGCTTTTAATAGCTTGGTTCACGTGCGAAAGCAAATCCAGGGTAGATATAAGGTTGAGGCCTTCTACAGCACCGCCAGCTTTGCTCATAATATCTTTTAACACCTGCGTGCTATTGGTGTAGTCTATTACTTTGGGTTGGTCTTTTAGGGGTTCGCCCGTGCTGGGGTCTATCACCGGATCAGCCGTTGTTAGGGAGTTTGGGTCATTAAGATCACCAGCCAAAGCGGCGGCATTATCGTTGCTAGGATTTACGGGGTCCTCACTAAAGACACACTTTGTTATCCCAAAGAAGCAGCGGATAAATTTTCCGGTTTTAGTATCTTCCGGGATTGCGGCGGTAATAATCTTGTTTCTCATATTTATCTTGGTGTTGCTGATTTTATCGCGGGTAGTTTCAAAAAACCTCCAGTCCTTAACGCCGGTCATATTTTGGATGGCCTTGCGGATCTGGCGTCTTTTTAGCACGCTGTCCTCCCTGGATATGTCGTTAACTACATTTTTAATCTTTTGCCTAGCCTCCTTATTGCCACCGGCTTTGGTAAGGTCAGTCTCGGCCAATAGTGTTTTAGTGAAGTTAGGATCACGGAGTTTAGTAACAATGTCACCGCTGCGGACGTCGCTAGCTGTTAAACCGGCAAAGTCTTTACCGTCTACTTGGACGACGCTAAAAGTTATCTTTTGTTTATCAGCAGTGCTAGCGTCACGGTTTACAAACACTATCCCCTGCTTAGCTAGATCCTTTTCAAAATTGCTGGTGCGCATCGTGTGGTACCAATCCCTGATGGGGTTATCGGTGTCCACCTTGTTAGCGCGGAAGTATTCGCTATCCGGGTCAGCACCGCTGGCGCCCCTAATCTGGGTTAAACGTAAAAAGAAGTAGGACTGTACCCATTTATCCGAACGCCCACTGGTGGCGGCATTAAATCTTGAAAAAGCCTTTAGGTCTATATTAGACATCATGCTGTCCAGCTTAAAAACGTTCAAAAAGCCAAACAAAAAAACCAAGCCGGCTATAAGGATACTCAGGCCAACACCGATGCCGAATATCAAGCGTTTTTTCTGTTTCAGGGACGCTAGGCGACCACCTTTGTCGCCGCTGGCTTTATACAAACCCTTCCCGGCAGCGCGGTCAGCCTCCTTGCTCGCTTCCCACTCATCGTGAAAACCTTTGTTTAAAGCTTCGGCTGCTTCTGCGTCCTTATTTTCGCTGCGCTGGCGAAGGGCTCTTCCCGCGCCATTCCTGGGCATTTTGCTGGTATCGCCTCCAGCTTCAGCGGCATTGTCCTCTTTCTCATCCTGCTTGGAGCTATGCAAATCCTCAAGGTGGCCGATGGCCTCCGGGCTAAGGGAGCCTAGATATTCTTCCCCGTCCTCGTCATAGACTGGGTCTGCCATCTAGGTTATGCCCCGGTCGGTTGCTGTGTTTCGGCACCCGCGTCTGAGTGGGTTTGTTGTGGCTGCAAATTCGCGTCAGCAAGGTCCGGGCTTGGGGGGCTTTGCACAACTGGCGTTGGCGTGGTACTGATTAGCCCGGCTTCGGTGGGGCTGGCGATAACTTGGATGTGCACGTGGTTCTGGCCGGCAAAAAACAAGCCTTGGCCGACCGGGAACTGGCTGAGGCGTTTCTTTTCCTCGTCGGTAAGTTTAAATACATCGGACAGAACGTCCACGGCGGTTGGTGACTGTTTGAGTAAAATTTGCATACTGGCATTGGCTACAATCGCCCGGCCCATGCGTGAGGCCATAAAGTCCTCAACGTCTTGGGTGATAGTAGTTACGCCCAGGTTATATTTACGGGCGCGTTTGGCCAAACTGAATAGAAAGTTGGCGCTATCTTCGTAGCGCATCAGCTGCCAAGCTTCGTCTACAATCAGGAGCCGGCGCTTGCGGTCAGCTTTGGTTTTGTTCCAAATGTAATTAAGGACGATGTACATGGCCACGGGCCGCAGCTCGTCTTCCAGATCGCGGATGTTAAAGACTACCATTGGGTTATTAACGTTAACATTACTTTGCTGGCTAAATATACCGGCAAAAGTTCCGGTGGTGTATTTGCGCAGGCGTTGCGCCAATTGCGGCCCGGTGCCGCCCATGTGCAGCAGGGTGTCGTATAAATCGCTTACCGTTGGTGGCGGTGAACCGTGGGTCAGCGGGTCGTTGGTGATGCCGGCCTTGGCGTAAGTCTCAATCAGTGCCGCGTCCAAATCAGCTTCTTCGGCCGGGTTAAGCGCCGGCTGCATGGCCGTACCGTTTTGCAGTAGCTGGGTTTGCGCCCCGCCCATCATCAGGCGTAACAATCCGTGCAGGGTAATCAAGTTAGACCTAAGCGCATTATCGGCTTCCTCGCTATCTACCACTTGCGGCAGATCAAAAGGGTTTATGCGCGTGGTACTGTTGAGACTCAACCGAATATAGGCGCCACCTACGGCATCACACATTTTTTGGTATTCGTTTTCCGGATCAACAATAAAAATTTCGGTACCAAACATCATGGTACGCAAGGCTTCAAGCTTAACAGTAAAACTTTTACCGGCGCCCGATTTGGCAAACACCACACTGTTGCCATTCTCTAGAGAGAAACGGTCAAAAATTACCAGGCCGGAGTTATGCATATTGATGCCGTATAGGATGCCATTTTCCTGGGTAAGATCGGCGCTGGTAAATGGGAAACTGGTAGAAATAGCGCCGGTATTCATGTTGCGGTAAATTTGTAGCTGGTCAGTAAACTGTGGCAAAACGCTGTTTAAGCCTTGCTCTTGCTGGGTGCTGGCTGGCTTAGAATAAACCAGCTGTTGGCCGAGCAGCGATTCGACTTTATGACTGATGAATTCCAGCTCCTCCAGTGAACCACCGTAAATTGCAAAATACAGGCCGAAACGGAAGAAGCGCTCTTCGCCGACTTGCAACTTATCACGCATTTGTTCGGCGTCCTGCACGGCGGCCTGCTTGCCCGGGTCGCGCACCCTGCCCTTCTCGCTGTCTATCTGGATGCCAGCTTCCAGCTGGCTGACTTTTTTGCGCAAATTGTTCAGCACCACCTGGCTGTCCACCGGGTGGATAATCATTGACAGGTCTATCACCTCGTCTAAATTGACCATACTGGAAAGCCAACCGGTATAGACTTGGCGGGGGTAGCCATACACATAATAGGCGCGGGCGAAACGGGTTCCTAGCTGAAAGTAATTGTTGTTGAATAGCAACGAGCTGGGAGCGATAAAATCACGCAGGGCCGTAACACCTTTGGTGAAGGCGGCACTAACTTGCTGCTTCTCTAGCATTTGCTGGCTAGCAGCCGGGTCAGCGGTATTACCCAGCTTTTTTTTGCCAAATCCCAGAGGCATTAGGCCTGATCCTTATTTAAATCGGGCTGGGGCGCCGCGCCCGAACCGCGGCTGACGACAGGTACGCTCAAATCTTCAAAATTCTTCAGCTTCTGGCGGGTCGCGGTGTCGGGGTTATAGACATCATAATAGAGCTCTATCAACTCCTGAGTGTCCAGCGGAAGACTCTGAACGCCGCACTGCAACAGACCTTGCATGACGGCCTGCACACGGTTGCGCAGCTCGGTCTTGGCCTTTTCCAGCGTGCCTTCGTCAATTACTACGTGGGGATTTTTTTCTTTGTTGAAAACATCAGCCAGCCCGGTGAAGAAACCGGCGCTTTGGCGCAGTGCCCTGCGCGCGTCCTCGTCGGCATCGGGGTAGCCGATTATTAAGTAAAACTTCTTGTCCATAATGTTTGTTTGCTGGGCAATATCCGCTAAAAAGGCAATATAATCCTCCATGAGCAGCCCCAGCAGCATGTTGTCCTGATCAGTGCGGATCTTATCCAGCTTTTCCAAATAGGGCCGCAGGTCAACTTTTTGGCTGCGAACCAGAATCTGGACGGGGAAATACAGTGAGTTTAAAAAGCCCTGGTAGCTAAACTCAACGGCCTCACGCTCCTGCGGGCTCATCAGGTCAAAATTGATGGATTTGCACATAATTACGGCACGGAAGGTACCGTCGTTTAAAATTACTATGCCGTCGCGAATTTCGCTTATTTGCAGCGTGTTTTGGGTGCTGTTGGGGTTAGTAGCGCCGGTTTTTGTCGCTGGCGTTGCGGCCGGTCCGGCAGCCGTTGAGTATGCGGGGGGGCTAGCAGTGCCTGGCGTGAAGTTTTCACCCGGATAGACTGGTTGGGCTGTGGTGGGCGCTGATTGCTGAGAGGACTTACCTGGATTCATATTTCTCCACCCATTTTGGTTTAGCGGCTGTAGCCCAGATTAATGTAGCGCGATAACAAATTCATTTGGTCCTATCTGTTGCGCCTGATTCTTGCGATTAGCCAAGTGGGCTATTGAGGCCACACTTAAATCATTACCGCTTTGGGCTAGCTCCAGTTTAGCAGCTTGCATCTCTGGTGTCACTGGGATTGGCTGGGTTGGGGCTGACTTTTGCGCTGCCGTTTTGGCAGTGGTATTTGTGGCAGTTTTTTGGTCTGCTGATTGGCCCGCTTTTGCCCGGAAGTGCTCAGGCAATTTGCTTTCGAGTTCGGCTTCTTCCCGGTGTAGGCGCTCAAGCAACTCCTTCTCATCAACCGTTAGCGTACTGGAGCTATCCTTAGTTCTATCGTCTTGGGGTCCGGGTGCCACCACCGCTTTACCCACAAAAGTCGTGTCACCATTTTGGCTGGTGGCGACTGCTTGCTGGTCTAAAAATGTTGTGTCAGCACTCGGCTGAGGGACTATGTTACCGTCGGCCCGAGCGGCGTTGATTTTGTCGGCTACGGTTTTTTTACGATTATCATCAGCTTGGCGCATCAGGGCAGCGAAGTTCTGCGCCGTGGGGTTATTTTGCTCGTCCAAAATATCGTCGGCGGCATGGATATCTACAACCGGCGTATCTTGCGGAAGAGTGGATGGTTCAACCAAACGGTCGGTGTCTGTCCGGGCATTCTCCAGGTAGCTTGGCGCCGCGCCTACATTGATAGTTGAGTTTTTGGTTGCCCAGCCGCGGCTGTCCAGTGTGCTGGCTAGCGCTTGCAGCCGGCTGTGCACCTCCGTTTGTGAAAAGTTCTTGGTAAGTTGCCGCTCAAGTTTTTTGGGAGCGGTTATAGTCACCAAGTGGTTAAGGCCGCTTTGGTCCCAAATACGCCGGTGCGGTTTAAAAAAGAACTTTACGCGCGATAACAACCACACTTCAGTGGGTTGCTCACGCCCCAGCGGGCTGGCCAGCACGCCAAACAAAATCATCGGTCCCAAAAACACCAGCATCAGCAGCCAGCGCAGCGGGCCCAAGCTACCAGCAATCAGTAAACGGACTTCCAAAAAGGCCGACACTCCGGCAATCGCCGCATAAATAAAACCCTTAAGCGTCAAAAAGCCAATAAGTTTGTCTTCGGCTTCAACGTCCTGGATTACTGTATAAACTGCCATATCCTATAGTATCTGATACATAAGCGTTATTGACAAGGCTGTACCCCAACCACTATCCAGCTCCGACACCTAATCAGGTAGCATAGCTTGCTAGTTGTTGCTGCGGAGAGGCTAGGGTGATTGAATCACCTAGCCCCTCCGCCACCCCGGCAAAGAAGTTCTTCTTCAGATCTCCCTCACTGAGGATTTGGTTGGGAAGACGGGTGTCTTCCCTCCCCGCCGAGAGCCAGAGCCGGCTCATTGTGCTTGGAGCGGTCACTAGAAGGCCTGTGCCACGAACAGCACACCGCCCGCTATCAGGGCAATGGCGCCCAAGGTGTGGATCAGCCGATGGCCGTGCGCCGTGCTGCGCTTCCATGCCCAACTTGCCGCCATGAAACACAGCGGCACAAGGACGATGTCCAGCACCTTGCCGTCGCTGAGGGCGACGGTGCTCAGGGCGTGGACCCCAATGAAGTACATGAAGAACCCAAAGGCTCCCAAGCCGATAGCCCACGCTAAGTCTCGGCGGCCCTTCATGTTGCGCCATGCTGGGAAATGGTTGACAACCACTTCCCGCAGGAACGTGTGGGCGATGAACCACGCCCCGCCCGCAAGGACGATGACCACGAACGTGGTGAAACCGGTGCTGCGCGAAGCGGCATCGCCTATGACTACGAAGGCCAAGTTTTCAACTCCTCTCAAATGGGGACACATGCCGATATAAAAACATCAACATAGGTGTATAATACCATAAATCAATCTAAAAATCAATAAGAAGGGGTTCAGCAACCCTAACTGACGTTTGGTGGGGGATATTTACCACCCGGGCCGAATTCTTCCGGCGGGGTTTCAGGCTCAACATAGGTGCCAGTAGGGGTCGTAGTCGGCCTATCAGGGCGAACAATTCTTTCGCTGGCAGGTTCACTCCCCGGTAGATTTGGCGAGCTATCTGGGCTCTGGAGCACTTGGCGCTTCCGAAGCTCGGAGCGAATAGTTTGCTGCACGTCTCCCCTGAGGTTGTTATACATGGTTACCAAATCCTCGTCGGATACCCTGCCAATGCCTCCTCTGGCCTCAATCCATCTTGGGGTATTAGTCTCACCCATAGTTTGCACGAACTCCCTTGTCACAGTAGCACCGCTCGGCCTTGGCTGCTCGGTGTGATCCACGCGTAGAACTCCTGTTGGAGCCGCTGTAGCTACCCCCGGTGCGGCCGGAGCCGGCGCAGGCGGAGGAGTCGTACCCGCAGCGGCCACGGCCGCTGGTGCCGCTACAGCACCGGGTGCTTGAGGTGGTAGGTTAGCTATTTGTGCGGCCTCTATATACTCTCCTAGCTTACTTTGACCCTTTGCATTAAGTACCATTTTGCCGTTTGCCATCCGTCCACCAAGCGCTCTATGGACAGATACCTCAGTATCACCACCCACCAGCCTACTCAGTACCTGCAAGCCGGGTTGCCCCGTCCTTGCAATCTCCTCAAAGCGCGTCTGCAAGGCTGGCGCAGTTCTGGCAGGATCGCTTTGCCAGGCTTCGTCCCAAAAGCCCTGTGATTGTGAGTCGAAATCCTCCGGGCTCATGTATTCGCTGGCGGCTGTTATCACTCTATCGGCACGGTTCAGTTCTTTACCCTTCAAGCTGTCGTATAATGCTGCATCCTCCGGGGTATTCCTGGTGTACCCAAGCTTGGCCAAACGACCGTCTGTGTAGGTCATGCTTTTAATGTGCGGCACCAAATCATAACGTTTTCCTTGAGTCGCAACGTACAGTCCGTCACCGGTGATAACAGTCTTATCCCATTCTGGCGACTCATCTACCATTAATCCTTTAGAGGCCACGGATGAGGCAATTTCTGGCCAGGAACTGGTTTTTTGCAGCCTGGTAATAGCCATTTCCCTTTCGCGGGCGTCACTGGAGTGGGAAGAATCAACTAGCGACTGCTTGTAGGCCGCAACCCCGGTCAATCTTCTTGTTGTTTCAATTTCCTCAGGATTGCCGTTAGCGTCCAGCTTCAGACTACCGTCAGGATTCTTTTGCATCATCGGGATCGCATTGCCTTGCCTATCCTTCATTAGAGCTCCGTTTGCGTCTCTCATGTATTTTTCTATAGGGATGGCCTTGCCGTTTTTGTCGCGTTTAAGAGCGCCATTCGCATCCTTCTCGTATAGTTTGACTGTCATACCATTGGCGCGAGCCTTATCGGCTTTACGGTTAACCACGGCGTCGGCTTCGGCCTTTTTCATATCCTTGCTCTTATCGCCGGCTTGTATGGCCAAAGCCCTGGATCGCCTGCCGCCCAGTGCTCCGGGCAAAGGATTGTAATGCCCGGACCCAACCCTGAATAGCCCGCGCTTAAGAATATTATCGTTGGGCTGGTAATGCTCGGCCATAGTGCCGCGGTAACGTTCGGTCATGCCCTTGATGCCTTCGCGGCCTTTTTCGGTAACCGATTTGGTAACGCGGTTATTAACCGCCGTAAAGACCGAGCTCATCAGCTTGCCGCCCCAGCTAAAGGCTTTGGGCATCATCATGTACGGCGCAAAAAAGGCAAAGACAATTATGGCCAAAGTGGCAAAGTCTGTGGCATTGGCCACGTAAGGCAGGGGCAGCGCGCCTAAGTGGGCTATTGCCAGGTGCGGCTTAAACACGGAGCCAACAGTAGAGCCGGAAGCTATAAAGGCAAAAATCCGGCCACCGGCTATCATGCCCATAATCAGCGGGAACATCGCCAGCAGCTTAATAAAGTTATCTTTCCAGGTTTTCCAGTAACTGTCAGTGCCGGGCAAAATCCAGGCCAGGATGGCAATCGGCGCCAGAATGACAAACAGGATTATCATAATCTTCCTGACAACTAGTACTATGAAGGCCGTGAAAAGTGCTGTTACGACGTATAGCGCCAGAAGCAACAGCCCTGGCAGGTTAGCTATTAATGCCCCGCCCGCTGCAATAGTGGTGAAAAAGGCAAATTTATCATTTATCCCCGTTGCAGTATTAGCCCCTACCATTGTGTCCAGGTTCATTTTGCCCGCGCCGCCAAAGGGCGCGTAAAGCAGGTCCTGGATACCTTTGCCCAAATCGTTAGATAAGTCTATGGCCCACTTAAAAGCTACCCACGAAAGCTGAATAAAGATTACTGCTACCACCAGCCGCGGCAAAGCCTTTCTGATGGTATAAGCGTCAATCTTGCTGCCGCCGCCCACGGCCTCGGCTATGACCGCAATCAGCAGGATGATTACCAACAAGGCGCTGGCAATAATTCTAAAGATGGACCACGCTTGATGAACCTGAGTTGTCAAAAGATTGTTGCCGTTATTATTGGCGCATGGGTCTCCGGCAGTGCTGGACGGCCCGGTACAGACCGTTAGCTGGTCTTGTACAAAATTACTAATTCCATTAGCAGCATCGTCGGCCAAATTCATTGCCCCGCACATTATCCAGGAGAAAGTGCCGTTAAAGTTTTTCTCGCAAGAAGGCGTATCTACGGCAGTCGTTGTGCAGTCACCGCCGCCTGTTGTGCAGACACCGTTTTGACAATCCGCTCCTCCGCTGCATGCGTCCCCGGTCCCCGCAGTACTTACCGCAGCTTGCCCTTGGGTGCCGCTTACTGTTACCGCCTGGACTATCTTTGCATAGCACGATGTATTACTGAAAAACTTGGTTGGCAGTTGGGTGCCGCCAAAAGTACTACTTTTTATTATCCCCGTGTATAGGTTACCTTTTGTGGTAGAGCCGCTATCCAAAACTAAGACCGGATCGCCACCGCAGGCATCGCTAACATTTTGCTCAAAAAGCTGGGGGGAGCCAGTATGAGTCAAAGTAATACTCCCATCGACACTTTGCAGATCATCACCGTTCCACTCAAAGGAGTTAGTAGCTTTAGCCGGGCTGGCTATCACTACGTTAATGGCATTGGGGCTGGTATTCTGACAATCCGAATTACTATCAAGCGCCGTATAATCTACATCGAGTGTGCCAGTTATTGTAGTTGCGCTCCCGCTATAAGGATCCCCGTTGAGCTTAATGCCAGTTATAGCGCCGCTCGTACCGGCAGAACAAAATGAGCCCGCTGGTGGCAAGTACTGTTGCTTGGTCAAATCCGTTCTGACAAAAGCTATTGGCGTACCGTTAATATTACCGGTAATAGTGTCGGCATCTTTAAAACTGAGGGTCTTTGAAAGGGCGGTAATAGCAGCTTGGCTACGGGCATCAAAAGCTAGCGCGTGCTGGGGGAATCTAACAAAACTTACGGCTGTGACGGCTATTACCAGTCCCAGCCCAAAAACAATACTTTTATAATGTTTCATTTTGCTTATATCTTCTGCCCAGACTATATCATAATTATTATGCTTACAACAGTTTGGCGGAGCCTAAGTTTTATTGCCAAAAAAGCATAAGCTGATAAGCTAATAGGCAGGTAGCAGCTATATGGCTCAAAAATTAAAAAAGATTATAATAGTGCTTTGCTCGGGTCTCCTTATTAGTGGGTATTTGTTGCCCTCTGTTGCGTTTGCTGATGCCCAGGCGATCACACCCGGGGCTCCGGGCGGCCCACCCGCAATTACAGGGACGGATTGCAATGTCGCCAACCCAACCGCTACTACTCTAAATTCTTGCGTAAAACACAACGTCATCATTCAAGACCTCAACGTCATCGTAAATATCCTAGGCGCAGTAGTCGGCGTAGTCGTAACCGGAGTGATTATTCTTGGCGGCATCCAATATTCCATGGCCGGCGACAGCCCGGACGCGGTGGGCAAAGCCAAAAAACGCATCACCAACGGTCTCATTGCCCTGGCGGCCTTTTTTCTGACGTATGCGTTCCTGCAATGGATTATCCCAGGGGGAGTGTTTAGCTAATGTTTGCGGTTGTTTTTGCTAAACTGTTTCCCACGCTATTTATAGGCTGCGATTTGAGCAGTTCATCATTTTTCTTCCTGCCACCTTGGTGGGAATATCTTAAGGGCGCCCCAGATGAACTTGGACAGTGCTCGCCGGCCGTCAATTTTCCGCACGTTATCCTGCCGGTCGGGCTGGCTCTTTTAGACATCATGATACGTTTAGCCGGCTTCGTGGCGATAATATCCATCATTATTGCCGGGGTAGCCTATATAACCTCCTCCGGGGACCCCACCAAGGCCGCCTCGGCGCGCAAGCGTATCTACAATTCTCTGATTGGTCTGGCGATTGTATTTATTGCCGCAGCCGTTGTAGCATTTATAGGAAATAGTTTGTTGAGTTAAGACTAATGAGCATACATCTTTATATAGCTGCAGCTTGTGATACCGGTAAGACCAGCGGGCTTATAAGCGCCAACGGTTTGCCGCAAACTTGTGCTAATTCCGACACAATCGGGAAAATCTTTCTGATTGCCTTCAGCATCATTGGCGGCATCGCCTTTTTGTTTTTAGTAATCGCCGGCACGCGTTACATTCTTGCCCGGGGCAGCGTAGAAGCCGTCCAAAAGGCCAAGAATCAGATTCAGTACTCATTAATCGGATTAGTAATCGCCGCCTCGGCTGCACTGATTGTTAATTTTGTGATAAGCAGGCTGCCATGATTAGGCGGTTTGCAATTTCTCTATCGGCACTTAGCGCTTTGTTCATATCATCTTTTTTGATGAGTGCTTCGGCCGTCACGACCAACCCCCTTAACCCGGCGTGCCAAACAAATGACCTTACCCGCAATAGTGAGATTTGCCAGCAGTCTCAGACACAGGGTACAACTAATCCTGTCTCTGGCCCTAAAGGCATTATTAATACCGCAGCCAACATCATTGCCTTAATCGCTGGTATTGGCGCGGTTATAGTAATAATAATCAGCGGTTTCTACTTTGTAACCGCTGGCGGTACCGCCCCGGGCCAACGGTCTGCCGATCCAAACCGCCTTAAAACTGCTAAATCTGCTCTAAGTGGTGCCATAGTCGGCCTAATAATAGTGAGCTTGGCTTGGGCTATCGTGCGGTTTATTACGGATCGGGTCATTGGATGATACGATTATGGTTGTAATGCGTAATTTTTGGTTGAAAATCTTTATTGCAGCAATAAGTCTGCTTAACCTCTTAACTATTGGTCCAGCGGTTGTTCATGCACAATGCGACCCAACTACTACCAAAGGCTCAATTGCTTGTGGTACGGATAATTCGGCAGGCGTGCCAGACACTGGGACTCCGGTAAAGGACCTGAACACTACCATAACCAACATAGTGAACATACTATCCATAGTTGTTGGCATCGTAGCCGTTATCATGATTATCCTTGCTGGCTTTCGCTATGTTACCAGCGGCGGTAAACAAGAAAGCATTGCCAGCGCTAAGAACACTATTATGTATGCCATCGTTGGCTTAATCATCGTCGCGCTGGCACAAACAATCGCCCGTTTTGTCCTTCAGA